>ENA-OQBL01000113-OQBL01000113.1-human-gut-metagenome-genome-assembly--contig:-NODE-113-length-46752-cov-6.756568_pt1 | contig 46752 bp, 46 predicted proteins | sample MGYA00242747_ERZ504553 | MGnify/ENA primary metagenome ERZ504553 (study PRJEB26092, sample SAMD00036240) | human gut metagenome | host: Homo sapiens | study: EMG produced TPA metagenomics assembly of...
AAACGTTATGGTTGTGCAGGCATTTTATTGTTTGCAATGGGATTGTTTCCTTTATTGGCACAGGACAATGCTGCGGCTAAAGAGATGGCTATAAAGATAGCCGATCGTATTGTTGCTTCTACGGTTTATGAATTCAAGGATGTAAAAACAGGTAAAGTATACACTTCTTTGGATAATGTTTCTTTAAACCCGGATATGCGTGTCAATAGTAAATATTTGAATTGGCATTACACAAACGGAGTAACAAATATGGCTTTGATGGAGTTGGGTGATAAAATACAGAACCGGAAATATGAGGATTATGTGCTGAAGAATATGAAGTTCATTTTTGATAAGACTAACCAGTCCTATTTTCATCGTTTGTATGATAAGACTTTCCGTGAAGGAGGATGGAGAGCGGTTCCCCGTCTTACTTGGCATATGATTTATAGAAACAAGCGTTTGGATGACAACGGTCCTATGGGGGCTAGTTTGATAACTTTGAACCAGCGTCATCCGGATGATGCTTTCCAAAAATATATTGAAACAACCAATCATCATATTATGGTTTCAGAACCTCGTTTGGCCGATGGAACCATAGCCCGTTTATGGCCTCATGAAAATACAATTTGGGCAGATGATGCGTTTATGGCGGTGTCTTTTATTTCCCGCATGGGAGAGATTACTGGTGAAAAGAAGTATTTTGATGATGCTGCCAATCAGATATTGAATTATACACGATATTTGTGGTGTCCTGAAAAACAGATTTATTATCATTGCTATCATACGGATAATAAGGAACATGGAGTGGCGCATTGGTCCCGGGCCAATGGATGGATTTTTATGGCGACAGCCGATCTGTTGGCAAGAATGCCGGAAAATCATCCTATGCGTGAGGATGTGATAAAGAATTTCCAGATGCAGGCTAGTGGGGTAGCGCGGTATCAAGGGAAAAACGGTTTGTGGCATCAGTTGTTGGATAAAGAAGATTCTTATGAAGAAATTACCGGTAGTTCTATGTTTGTATTTGGCATAGCTAAAGGTGTGAAGGAAGGATGGTTGCATCCGGATTTCATTTATGTAGCATGGCAGGGATTCAAAGGAATGTTGTCAAAAATTTCAGAGAATGGTGATGTGACGGCTATTTGTGTCGGTACAGGTATTATGCCTTCCACCGTATTTTATTATAATCGTCCCACTCAGGAAAATGATCCGATGGGTGAAGGGCCTGTGTTACGCGCTTTGGTGGAAATGATTGATGCGCCTGAATACACGGAGATTAGTGCGAACGATCAGTATGATAGAATAAAATAAGAAAGAGATTAATTTACCCGTTGGCAAGCTGGGTCTAATTTGTCAACGGGTATATGTTAGAATGTTAAATCAAAACGCCCTTCTGTCACTCTTCCTCCTTCAAAAGTTCCGCTGATTATTCTGTTGTTCAAATCAAAGCGGGTAATATTGACAATGCCGTCTTCCAGTCTTTCTTCTTGCTTGTTTCCATCTTTGAAAACGGCGTCGGTATAGATGGTCTGATCATTATCCATCTTTTCAATATCACTGTAAACGGTGATAATTTTTTTCTTTCGGGTCAATGATATTGAAAGAAATAGACGTATTGGTATCTACCCAAACGTATACATGGACTGTTGCTTTTTCATCTTCATTATAAGCAGGATAGTAGGATGCTTTATGGTCCGGCCCATAGCGTTGTCCTGTATATATCCAGCCGTCTATCAGACAGCCAAAGGTATTGGCGCCTGTCTGAGTGGCAGGTGGCATGAGAGTAGGATCTGCTGAAAAGTCTTCTCCATTACAGGCACAGCATAACGCGACAGTTAATACTATTGTAATAAGATATTTAATCATGGTCTGAATCTTTTAAAAGTGATAGTTAATACCTGCCGAGAAAGATAATTGAGAAATGTCATCCGAACCGTTCATCGGATAATGTGGTTGTACCATCCATTCTTTATGATGATAGCGGACGGAATATTCACCGGAATACGCCAGGATATAGCTTATCCTTGCACTGATCCCCCAATGGGTGAAAAGGTGGTATTCTCCGCCTACTCCAAAGTTTGCCGCCCATTTGTTCATGGATACTTTTCGTGGTTTATCATATACCATACTGTCGTCTTTATATAACTGGTATCCGGTTCCGGTAGTAAAATACCAATCGAATTGTTGTTTCAGCCAATGCAGGGAGAACTGTGGAGCAAAATAGTGTGTTTGAATCTTGTCTGTGGTATTTGTCGTGTTGCCTGTATATCGGCTGCCTTGATAAAGTATTCCGAATCCGGCTCTAATGGCAGGCTTGTTTCCTACCAGGTAAGTATAACTTCCTGACCAACCTATGCCGTTGCGCAAATTCGAGGAATATCCTGCTATTCCTATCAGCTTTCCGGTGTAGAGGGTAGGACCTGTCTGAAAGGACAGAACGGATCGTTTGTCAGTGCCGGATTGTGCATATAGCGATGTTGGACACAGCAGCGTGGCTACTATAATAAAATATAGTTTGTTTTTCATGGTCATTGTGTTTATCTAGGTGGGTACAAAAATAATAAATCATTGGAAATAACAGCATTAATAGTTTTCTTATTTTAAGTAATCCGTGAAAAATGTGATAGATTAACACTTTCCTGCCATCTTTATTCCATTCATTCTGTTTTCTTATGAAGATTATTCACTTTAAAACCTTATAGTTTATGAAACCAGTAGAATCAGACCGGTTGGATGCCGAAGAGCGTAGAGAACTGAGCAGTTCTGATTTCGGAATTCCTGAAGAGCGTGCTTTCCCGATGCCCGATGCGGCACATGTGCGGGCGGCGGAAGCCTATTTCCGTTATGCTAGTGATGATCAGAAGCCTGAGTTGGCGAGGAATATACTGGAAAAAGCGGCTGAATACGGAGTGCGTGTAGAGAGTCCTGTGGTGCTGTCTTGGGCCGGGAAATAGTTGTTGTATAATGATTTGACCTTTTGTGTTGCTGAATATTGTGTAAATGTAGGTGCCGAATCGTGAAGGAAAGTTATTATTTAAATATTTTCCTAAGGAAATTTGTTATATAGGAAAGTATGGAATATATTTGGAAAAAGTTTCCTAAGGAAATAATTAAAGGAGATAACATAACAGAGTCCGGTTTTAATTATGAAGAAGAGTATGAAAAAAGAGTTTATAAAAAGGTATGGATGGACATTGCTTGGTATTGTGGCAGGAATGGTAGGAGGATATTTGTATTGGCGGTATGTAGGTTGCACCACTGGGACTTGCCCTATCACTTCTTCTCCTGTCAACAGTTCCATTTGGGGGGCGGCAATGGGGGGATTGTTGCTCAGTTCATTTATGCCGGAGCATAGAAAGATAAAGAAGGAGGAATAAGTATGAATAAAACGATTTTAATTTTTTTTAGCCCTTGTGCTGGCTGCCACAACAGCTTGCGGCAGAGGAAGCAGTAATAATAACCCTGTAAAAGAAGAAACTATGGCAACAGAAGGAAATGGAAAGGTCATACATTTGACTAAAGCTGAATTTTTGGCGAAAGTATATAATTTCGAGAAAAACCCGGAAGAGTGGAAATATGAAGGTGACAAACCGGCTATTGTGGATTTCTATGCTGACTGGTGTGGTCCTTGCAAAATGGTAGCTCCTATTTTGGACGAATTGGCAAAAGAATACGATGGTCAGATTGTGATTTATAAAGTGGACACGGAGAAAGAACAGGAACTGGCAGGCGCGTTTGGTATACGGAGTATTCCGTCCATTCTGTTCATCCCCATGGAAGGAAAGCCGGAGATGGCACAAGGGGGCTATGCCCAAAGCGTCATTTAAAAAGGCTATTGATGAGTTTTTATTGGAAAAAATAAGTACTTTTGTGCAATAGCATCAAGAAGAAAGAGCAATATGGAAACTTTATGTAAAATAAGAGATCTCTATCGCGCTATTGCAGAATTTGAAACACGGTTTGAAAAGGCGCACCACCTTTGTCTGAACGAAGGAATGTTGCTGTGCTGTCTCTCCAGAAAGAAACGCCTGTCCTCGGGAGAGATAGCAGAGCAATTGGGGCTTTCTAATTCGAATACTTCTAAGGTTATCAGATCTGTAGAGGATAAAGGCTATATAGAGCGTAATTTGGGAGATTGTGACAAACGCCAGATGTATTTCTCGCTTACGGAGGAAGGAAAGAAAATACTGAAGGAGATGGAATGCTGTAATATTGAGATTCCTGAGTTACTGAGGTCTGTATTATAATAGTAAGAAAGATACCGCTGTAGATGAAGTCTGTTTTTATTTTTATATCATTGCTGATAATGCTCTGTCCCGCTTTCTCGCAAAGCAGGATGGAGCATTATCTTGATTCTTTGGGATTGGTGAATGTAGGCCGGATGGACCCGACATTGAAAATAGATTTGATGTATACCCGTGCCGACAATTTTACCGGGAAAGTCCTTTATGAGGATTTGCAGGAGGCCTATCTTCATCCCGAGGCTGCCAAAGCCTTGTTGCAAGCGCAAAAGCGGTTGAAAGAGTTGTATCCCGGTTATTCTCTGATTATTTATGATGCCGCCCGTCCCATGTCCGTGCAGCAGAAAATGTGGAATGTGGTAAAAGGTACTTCCCAAAATATATATGTATCCAATCCGGCCCGGGGAGGAGGGTTGCATAATTATGGTTTGGCGGTGGATGTGAGTATTGCAGATGAAAAAGGAAATCCTTTGCCTATGGGGACCAAGGTGGATCATTTGGGCAAGGAAGCACACATAGATACCGAGGCGGCAATGGTACAGCAGGGAATCATTACAGCGCAGGAACGGAAAAACCGTTTGCTGCTGCGCCGGGTCATGACGGATGCGGGTTATAAACCTTTGCGCAGTGAGTGGTGGCATTTCAACTTCCGCAGTCGTGAAGAGGCAAAACGGAACTATAAAGTAATTAGATAAAGGATGGAAATATCAGCAAAAACACTCCATTTCATCGAAGAACATAAGGAGGACGATACGCGTACACTGGCTTTGCAAAGTAAGAAATATCCCGATGTAGACATGGCGGCAGCTGTCACACAAATTGCCGGACGGCAGGTGGCGGCCCGCAAGATACCTTCATGGTATCCGGTTTCTGCATTATGGTATCCCCCTCATTTGTCTATGGAGCAATGTTCTTCCGAAGCAACTGCTTTGTATAAGGCCTCTTTGTTGGAAGGCGATACTTTTGCCGATTTAACCGGAGGTTTCGGCATTGATTGCAGCTTTATCTCCCGGAATTTCAAGCAGGCTGATTATGTGGAAAGGCAGTCAGGACTTTGTGAGCTGGCTTTGCATAATTTCCCTTTGTTGGGTTGGGGCACATTCGGATACACAACCGGGACGGGGTATCCTATTTGCAGGAAATGCTTCCGGTAGATTGCTTGTTTTTAGACCCTGCCAGAAGAGACGGACACGGTGGAAAGACGGTTGCCATCTCTGATTGCGAGCCGGATGTTACTGTTTTGGAGCCTTTGCTGGTTGATAAGGCAAAGAAAGTGATGGTGAAATTATCGCCTATGCTGGATCTGTCATTGGCATTGAACGAGTTGAAAACAGTTCGTGCGGTACACATTGTCGCTGTGAATAACGAGTGCAAGGAGTTATTGCTGATACTGCAAAAAGAGTCCGTTTCATCGGAGGTAAGCATCCATTGCGAACATATTGCAGGCAACGGGGAGAGCCGGCATTACACCTTTACCTTGAAGCAGGAAAAAACATCGCCCTGTCTTTTGGCCGATGAAGTCGGAACTTATTTGTATGAACCGAATGCCGCTATACTGAAAGCCGGTGCTTTTCGTTCTCTCACACAAACCTATCCTGTGGCGAAACTTCACCTCAACAGCCATTTATATACCTCTGTTTCTTTGGTTCCGGATTTTCCGGGACGTCGTTTCCGGGTTGAGGCCGTATCGGGTTTTGGAAAAAAGGAACTGAAAGCGTTCTTGATGGATATGGACAAGGCGAATATTACGATCCGCAACTTTCCATTATCGGTTGCGGAACTTCGCAAACGTTTGAAACTGAAAGAGGGAGGAGATGATTATATCTTTGCCACTACCTTGTCCGGCGGGCAGAAAGTCTTGATTAGAGGGAAGAAGTGTTAGTTTATAATCAGTTTGTAACCTATTCCCCTTACATTCACAATCCGTATGCTTTGGTCTTTGGACAGTTTATGGCGTAATTTCGTAATAAATACATGCAGGCTGCGTGAATTGAAGAAGCTGTCATCTCCCCATAGCTCCAACAAGATGCTTTGGCTGTTCACCACTTCATTCCGGTTCTCACACAGGCGTTTTAGGATTTCCGATTCCCGGTGGGAGAGTTCTTGTATGTTCCCTGCAAAATCCAGTTGTTGGGTGACGGAGTTGAACTGATATCCTCCGATGGTGTAGGTATTGGTTATTTCTTTTTCCACAAAAGCTTTGTGCATCAAGGCTTTGAGGCGTACAATAAGCTCCTGCATACCGAATGGCTTTTTCAGATAGTCATTAGCTCCCAGTTCAAATCCTTTTACTACATCATTGATGGCAGACCGGGCGGTGAGGAATAATACCGGGGTTGGTTTATCCGATTGGCGGATGCGGCGTACCATTTCAAAGCCATCCATACGGGGCATCATGACATCGGCTACCAATACGTCCGGTTTCTGTTCGAAAAACTTTCTTAAGCCTTCTTCACCATCTCCGGCGGTAGTAATGATAAAATCCTGTTCTTCCAGTGTGTCCTTGATAATCATGGCAAGAGTCTGTTCATCCTCTACTAATAAAACGTGTATCTTTTCCATTTGCTTATTCGGGAATTTTAAGTGTAAAGGTACTGCCTTTTCCTGTGCTGCTTTCCACGGAAACAGTTCCTTTATGCTGTTCTATCATTGTTTTTACATAATAAAGTCCTAATCCATATCCTTTTACATTATGCAGATTACCGGTCGGAACCCGATAAAACTTATCAAACAGATGTTTTTGTCTGTCGGCAGGAATACCTATTCCTTTGTCTTGTATCTTTAGCATTACATAAGCGTTACGGTCACCGTTGCATGGATTGTTGCAGCGTATTGCAGAAATGTAAATATATGCCTTTTCATCGGAATATTTTATAGCATTATCTATCAGATTGCTGATCATGTTATACAGGTGCAAGCGGTCTGCACGTAGGGTTATGTTTTCTTCCATAATGAGTTTGAACTCAGTCGGCTTATCAGCTTTCAATCTATGTTGGCTGATCAGATTTTCCAACATAGACCTCAGTTCGACAGGTTCATAGTTCAGACGGAAGTTCTTCCGTTGCTCCATACTCATGGAAAGGATCTGTTCCACCAGTCCGCTGAGCTGTTTCAGCTGGGTTTGGATAATCTGAAGATAGTTCTGTCGTTTCGTCAGGTTTTCTGCTCCGTTGAAGTTCAGTAATGCATCGTTGGCGGCGTAGGCTACGGCTATCGGAGTTTTCAGTTCGTGAGTAATGTTATGCGTGAAGTCCTCTTTCATTTCTTCTACACTTTTCTGCCTTAAGATGATACGGATAAGAAACCAGAATGATACCCCCAATATAATAATGATAAAGAAAGAGGTATAAAGTATCCCCTTCATTTGTTGCAAGACGATGGTATTTGTCGGTTCCACCCATAACCGGTATGCCATTTTGTTGTACAAGTCATAATTGTAATAGTAGCTCACTGCTTCTTTGCCCGGCCTGTATTTTTGAGGTGAGCTGAGTCCTTGTACGACCGTGCTGTCTTGACGTAAATTCACTATTTCGATGCGGTGAGGCAGGTAGATGATTCCGCGCATGGCAAGTGTCCTTGTAAAAAGGCTGTCGAAAGTGTGCAGGTTGATTTCCGTGAAAAGGTCCAGCTGGCTGTGGATACCCCGTTGGAAGTATTTGGTGAGCAGTTCCAGTGTACCGTTTTTGTCGATGGTAGTAGATACCGGTTCATTGATTTCCAGACCAAATCTTTTTTGCTGTTTGAAAGGCTCGGTTTCTATAACTTTGGTAATCAAAGCACTGCTGTCCAGATTGATACTGGATTCGATATAGCCATTTATGGTTTCGTTGCTTCGTTTCACGGAGTCGCACCGTTCCATCATTTCATTGTAGTCACTCACCTGTAATGTTTCTATCAGGCAATTGTCCATATCCTTCTTCATCGAGGTGTATAATCCTGTCAACCAATATGCCTGATAGGCAAAGACGCCTATCAGCGAAAGGATAATCAATGCGGCTATGGCTTTAAACGGTATCTTCATGGTTTGGCAAAAATAGGTACAAAATAAGTATTCTCTTTCTTTTGATAACACTAAATAAGACTTCATAAGCCGGCGGTAACACATACGGCACATTTTTCACCTTTACTTTGCATGGACACTAAAAATAAAACGATGATGAGGACAGTGATTATCTTTTGTTTATGCTTGTCGGCATTTGCGGCACAAGCGCAGAATGATGTGAATTATACCTATATGGACAGCCTTTTCCAACAATTGCCGGAGGTGTTGGTCAAAGGGGAGCGTCCGGTGGTAAAGGCCGAGCGGGGAAAGCTGGTCTATGACTTACCCCGTATGGTAGAGCGGCTTCCGGTGAATAACGCCTACGAGGCGGTAAAGGAACTGCCCGGCATCGTGGAACAAGATGGCAATCTCACTTTTGGGGGGCGCAGTATTACTTTGGTAGTAAATGGAAAAGTAAGTACACTGGACAAGGACGATTTGAAGTCCGTGCTTCAGAATACCCCTGTCAGTCGTCTGGAGAAAGCGGAAATCATGTATGCTGCTCCGGCACGTTACCGCATTCGTGGAGCCATGGTGAATGTTATTCTAAAATCGAATATCGGGCAGAAGCCTTCTTGGTCCGGTGAAGTAGCGGCTATGTATGAACAGTCCCGCAGGGAAGACATTGCAGGCCGTGGAAATTTGCTCTACACTTCCCGGCGCTTTTCGGCGGATGTGATGTATTCATACGGGTTCAAACATACCACTTTCGGATTGGACAAACAGTCATGGCACACTATGGCGGGGGACGTACACGAGTTGGATTTGAAAACAGAGGCTAAAGGGTATGGCGGCCGGCATAACCTCCGCTTGGGGGCGGATTATGATTTCGGGAAGAAGAACTTGTTGAGTGTGGTTTACAATACACAATACCGCTATGGGCAGGACTGTACAAAAATGCGTGGAACAGCCCACAGTGATAAAACGGATGACGGTGACCGCCAGTTACATAATGTGGCGGCCGATTATCAATCTTCTTTCGGCCTTTCGGCAGGAATGGATTTCCTTTTTTTCTCCAATCCGTCACAGACCTTTCTGGAGAAAGATATGCAGGATGTCAGCCGGACATTGAATTATGACAGCAACCAACGTATCAACCGCTGGTTATTCTATGCCAACCAGCTTCATTCCTTGCAAGGTGGAACCGAGATAAATTATGGTGTAAAGTACACTGCCACACACGATAACAGCTACCAGTTCTATCGGGATGGTGAAACAGGAGCCTTGATTCCCGATAATTCCGAGAAACTGCTTCGAAAAGAATATACTCTGAATATGTACACCGGCGCTTCACATAGTTTTGGGAAGAAGTTCTCTGCCGAAATTTCCTTGGCCGCAGAGCTTTATCATGCCGGGGAACGCCATAGCTGGATGCTGTATCCCACTGTAAACACAACTTATACTCCGGCAGATGGCCATACCTTGCAAATGTCTTTCACCAGTAATCGTAAATATCCCGCTTACTGGCAGTTGCAACCTATTATACAGTATGTGGACAGCTATACCGAGGCTCATGGAAATCCCGACCTGAAGCCAAGTTCCAATTATTCGCTCGACTTGAATTATCTGTATAAGAATAGATATATGATAGGGGTGAATTACAATTACACACCCGATTACTTTGTGCAGCTCCCTTATCAATTGCCCGACCGTCTGGCGGAGGTGAATCAGTTTGTGAATTATGATTTTCAGAAAAGATGGACCATACAGACTATGGCTTCTTATAAAGTGAGTACATGGTGGAACGGGCGCATTTTTGCTTTCGGCCTGTTCTCTCATGACAAGAACAGCCATTTCCATGATATTGCATTCAACCGGCATAAATTCAGCGTCATTCTGAATACCACAAACACATTCATCTTATCGAAGAAACCGAATATCATAGGTACGTTGGCTGGTTTTTACCAATCACGTGCCATACAAGGGGTGTATAACTTAAGTCCTATTTGTAATGTTTCGACTTCACTTCAGTGGGCTTCTCCGGATGGAAAGACGAAGGTGATATTGAAAGGAAATGATATTCTTAATACATCGAATATGACCACCCGGCTGGCGTGGGGGCAGCAACGGAACCGGACAGAAATGAATTGGGACAATCGTAGCTTTACATTTTCATTCCTCTATAAATTCGGCGGATACAAAGAGAAGAAACGTACCGATGTCGATACCAAGCGGCTGGGACGATGATTTTTTAGTGGTTAGTAATCACTAACCACTAATCACTAGTTCGCCATTTTTGCCTTGAAAGCCAGCGCATACATACGCATCTGTTTTACCATTGCCAGCAAGCCATTGCTGCGGGTGGGCGACAGATGTTCTTTCAAACCTATCTTCTCTATAAAGTATAAATCACTGCTTAATATTTCATCCGGAGTATGTCCGCTGACTACTTTGATAAGCAGGGCAATGATACCTTTTACAATCAAGGCGTCACTTTCCGCCTGGAACACCACTTTGCCGTCTTCCATATCGGCTTGCAGCCATACGCGGCTCTGGCAACCGTCTATCAGGTTTTGTTCTGTTTTATATTCGGGGGCGAGTGGTTCCTGCTCGTTACCCAAATCTATGAGCAATTGATACTTGTCCATCCAGTCATCAAAATCACTGAACTCTTCTATCACTTCGTTCTGAAGTTCGTTTATTGTTTTCATTATTTTATCATTTATTTCTCATTATAAATCACATCCATCACTGTTTGTCCTACCGCTTTCAGCGTGTTACGGTCAATGTTTTCCATCGTATCGTTTACCGTATGCCAGAAAGAGCCGAAAGAACTTTGCGGATTGTCGGCATCATAGTTAATGATGTCCACACACGGGATACGCGCCAACTTGTTGACATAGATATGGTCGTCCACCGTCTCGCCCCCGTCTTCTTTTACAAAATATTTGCCATATCCCAGCTCATGTGCCTTTTTCCAGATTTTCTTCATTTCGGAACGGGCGGTGCGGGCCGAGTAACCTTCATAATAGAAGGTGGCATCTTTTCCTCCTACCATATCCAGCAAGATTCCATAGCGTGCATTATAGTTCTGAACATGTGGGGTACGTGCCCAGTATTGTGATCCAAGACACCAAGTGTCCTGTTTGTACTTGCCGTCATAAAATTCGGGAATTCCATAATCCTCCGAATCGAAAAATACGATATCTATACCTAGGGCAGGTTGTTCCTTCTGTATCTGACGGGCGATTTCCAGCAGCACCCCCACACCGCTGGCACCATCATTCACTCCCAGTATAGGAGTATGGTGATTCTTCGGGTCGGGATCATTGTCGGCATACGGGCGGCTGTCCCAATGGGCGCAAAGCAGGATACGTTTTTTACTTTCGGGCTTGTAAGCACCGATAATGTTGCGTGATTTCAGTATCGTACCGTCGTATGCTATCAGATCGGCATATTGATTGTATACCTTGGCGCCGAATTTTTCCAATTGTCCTGCCAGATATTCCCCACATTCTTTGTGCGCCTGTGTGTTGGGAACACGGGGACCGAAGTCTGCTTGTACCTGAATGTACTGGTAGGCGCTGTCTGCATTGAATTCGGGAGCCTTGATCACTTCTTTGTCTACGGTTTCTGTCCGGTCGTTTCTGCTTTTACTGTTTCCGCACGAAACGGCTGTCAATACAAGCAGCAAGAACGGGATTACTAAAACATTTCTTATCTTCATACTTATTCTTCTGTTATTTATTTGTGCATTATCCTTTATATGGAAGGGGGCTGCGCCGCAAAGTTACGTTATTTTCTTTGTACTTCTTCCATAACGCGCAGGAAGTTTCCACCCCAAATGAGGCGGATATTTTCTTCACTGTATCTTTCCAACAGCAGCCGGCGTGTAAAGTTTATCAATTCTGATGCCGAAGCGCAGCCTGTGATGCCGCCGTCACCGTCAAAATCGGTTCCTATCCCTACATGTTCTATGCCCATGACATTTACCATGTGGTTCAGATGCTCGATGGCATCCTTGATGGTAGCTTCTCCGTTCTTGCGCAGGAATCCGCCATACATACATACCTGTGCCACCCCCCCCTTGGCTGCCAATGCTTTCAATTGGTCATCCGTCAGATTGCGCGGATGGTCGCAAAGGGCACGGGCCGAAGAATGAGAGGCTACGATCGGTTTGCCGCTGATTGCCAGTGCATCATAGAAACTTTTCTCTCCGGCATGAGAAACATCTACCATCATTCCCACACGGTTCATTTCTTTTATCACCTGTTCACCGAATGTGCTTACGCCCAGTCCTTCCTCATTATAACGGGCAGAGCCGCAGATATCATTATTTCCGTTGTGGCAAAGTGTCATGTACACCACGCCACGATGGCGGAAACGTTCTACATTCGTGATATCCTTGCCAATGGCATATCCGTTTTCAATGCCCAGCATGACAGCCTTTTTCCCTGCTTTTTTCAAACGGCACAGATCAGCGGGAGTATATGCTATATCTACGGCTGTACAGTTCTTGGCAACCATCTCCTCTATTTCGTTCAGGATGCGGTCTGCTTTGGCAGTAGCGGCCGATAAGGCTTCATCGGTACGTTCCAATTGCTTCAGGTAAGCCACCATGATGGTTGCGTCCAGATGTCCTTCCGTCATCTTATGCAGGTCTACCAGGATTTTCTTGTCACGGGTGGCGAAGTTTATTCCTTGATCGAAGAACATGGGAGTGTCGCAATGTGAATCCAGCGTTATCATGCGGCTGTGAAGATTTTTTGGCTTCTCTGAAAGAAGTGGATTCCTGTATAAGCCAGTGGAATACCGGCATCATACAGGTATTGTTTTCCAGAATGAAACATTCCGGATGCCATTGCACTCCCATCATGGACTTGCATTCGGTAGATTCCATCGCTTCAATGACTCCGTCGGATGAGCGGGCAGTTACCCTGAAACCCGGCGCAACCTCCTTTACCGCCTGATGGTGAAACGAATTGACCGGCAATATTTCTGTTTCAAACAATTTATAGAGTAAGGAATCTTTCTCTATCCGGACCGTATGCGAGGCATATCCCCGTCCCAAATCCTGATCGTGTTTGATCCGTTCCCCTTCCATCTGTACGTGGATATCCTGATACAGGCTGCCTCCAAAAGCGGCGTTCATCACCTGTATGCCGCGGCATATTCCCAGAATCGGTATCTGCCGGTCGGCGGCCAGTTTGGCAAGCAATAACTCCTGACGATCCCTCCGGGGATTTATGCTGTGTAATTCCTTTATCGGTTCTTCTCCAAGGAACAAGGGATTGATATCCGCACCGCCGGTCAGTAGCAAGCCATCCAATGCATTCAGTGAGTTTATCAAACTGTTAGTTTCGTCAACAGGAGGAATAATGAAAGGAATACCTCCTGCTTTCAGAATGGAAGTGAAATATCCTTCCAGCAAAGTACATGCGCCTTCCTGGAAGTTTCCGGTAAGCCCTATGACTGGAGCATCTTTGTGGCAGGGAAAGGTGCGGTGTATGGCATCGTACTCGGCTGAAATGTCAAATGTTTGAAACGTTTTCATAAGTTAAATTATTCATAGAAACTAAGCAAAGATAGGGATAAATTCAGATTTATTTTTTCATATTTGCTAAAAATCTAATGACCATGGAACCTATACAAGACTTCGCCGGCCTGATATGCCGTTTGCGTTCGTTGAAGGAGCGGAAACGTGTGGTGGTTGTTTGCCCCAATGACCCTCATACCGAATACGTTATAACCCGCAGTTTGCACGAAGGCTTTGCCGATTTCTTATTGGTGGCGGATACGCCCCATTTGCTGAACTCGGAATATATCCGCCTTCAATATCCGGATCATGTGAAAGTATACGAGGCGACAAGTCCCGATAAAGCAGCCCAGGAAGCTGTTTCGCTGATACGTGAGGGACATGCGGACGTGTTGATGAAAGGGATTATCAATACGGATAATTTATTGCGGGCCGTGCTTAATAAGGAACATGGTATCCTGCCGAAAGGGAATGTGCTGAGCCATATCACGGTGGCACAGATCCCGATGTACAAGAAATTGCTGTTCTTCTCGGATGCAGCGGTCATTCCCCGTCCTACCTTGGAACAATTCGAGGCGATGCTGCGGTATGATCTGGAGGTATGCCGCCGCATGGGAATAGAAGCTCCCCGTGTGGCCTTGATTCATTGTACGGAAAAAGTAAACGAGAAATTCCCTCATACACTGGATTATGTGACTTTAAAGGAACGTGCCGCCGCCGGTGCTTACGGAAACATGTACTTGGACGGACCCATGGATGTGAAGACGGCATGTGATGCGCATAGCGGTGAGGTGAAAGGAATCAGCTCGCCGGTGGTGGGACATGCGGATTTGTTGATCTTTCCCAATATCGAGTCGGGAAATACATTCTATAAAACGGTGTCATTGTTTGGTGACGCCAACATGGCAGGTATGTTGCGAGGTACGGCCTCTCCCGTAGTGGTTCCGTCGCGTGCCGATTCCGGTAATTCGAAATATTACAGTCTGGCATTGGCCTGCGTGGCCGGATAAATAATGTGGCAATGTGCCAATTTGCCGGTGTGTCAATTGGCTGTGCTGTGTTGCCGCATGGTTTTGGCTCATTCGCAAATTGATAAATTATTGAAACTATGAAAATATTTGTGATTAATCCGGGCTCTACTTCTACCAAAATAGCCCTTTTCATCGATGAAAAGCCGGTGTGGGCGGCAGGGGCCCATCATACTGCGGATGACTTGTCGGAGTTTCACCACGTCAACGAACAGTATGCGTACCGTAAGGACTTTGTATTGCGATTGCTTGCCGAGGCGGATATTCCGTTGGATTTTGATGCCGTCATTGCCCGTGGCGGTCTGCTGAAGCCTACGCCCGGCGGGGTGTATGCCATTAACGAACAGATGAAACACGATTTGCTCAACGCCCGGATGGAGCACGCCTGTAATTTGGGCGCGCTGATTGCCGATGAAATAGCCCGGGAATGCCATTGTCCCGCCTACATTGCCGATCCCGAAGTGGTAGACGAGCTGCAACCGGCCGCCCGCCTGACGGGAATACCGGAGATAGAGCGCATTTCCATCTTCCATGCCTTGAACAGTAAGGCGGTATCGCGTAAATATGCCGCTTCCATCGGGAAACATTATGAAGAGTTGAATCTGATTGTGGTGCATCTGGGGGGTGGCATATCGGTGGGTGCCCATTGCAAAGGACGGGTGATTGATGTTAACAATGCCTTGAACGGTGAGGGGCCGTTTTCTCCCGAACGTGCGGGAACCATTCCTGCCGACCAGTTGGCGGAATTGTGCTTCAGCGGTAAGTATACGTTAAAGCAGATCAAGAAGATGCTGAATGGCAAAGGGGGGCTGACTGCCCATCTGGGTATGAATGATGTGGTGACTATTGCCCGGAAAGCTTCCGAAGGCGAGGAGCCTTATAAAGGGGTATTGGATGCGATGCTCTATACGGTGGCGAAACAGGCAGGGGCCATGTATGTCACGCTCCGTGGGCAGGTGGATGCCATTATTCTGACGGGAGGCATTGCCCATAGTGATTACTGTGTAGGGATTCTCAAGGAACAGATTGATTATCTGGCGCCGGTCGTGCTGATGCCCGGTGAAGACGAGATGGGCTCGCTGGCTTATAATGCGTTGGGAGCCTTGAAAGGTGAGCTGCCTTTGCAGGTTTACCGGCCGGAATAAGAAGATGGTGGTACATCGGAATTAAAATAAGCGATAAAATTGTTCAAATCCTTCATGGAAGGGTAATGTGTTGATATACAGAAGGCTATTATGAAGGAATCATTATAAATTCCTTCATAATAGCTTCAGGGATGTTTTTACCCGGCCAGTGCTACCAGTTTATACATATTTCCTGTTGTGGTATGCATCCGTTCCGCTCCCAGGGAATTCATGATTCTTCCCATTTTGTTTATCGTGATGCCGCGCATGGCTGCCGGATATCGTTTCAGCAGGATATTGAACAAGCATACTGCCGAGTAAAGTTTGAAGTCTTCCCCTTTCTCCGGCAGTCTGAAACAATGGAGAATCATTTCCGCTTCGGTAGGCAAGGCATAATAGGCCTGGTTGCGCAGTTTCAGCTCGGATTCCTCCTCCGCCGAGAACCAGTAACGCTTTCCCTCGTCCAGTTCTGCTTTCAGCTGGGCGAAAAGCTGTTTGTGCTCCAGTGGCGAGCAGTCTATCTTCTCCTTTACCTCGGCAAAGAAATAACGGCGGCTTCCGCTGGGGTCGGTGAGCAGCGCTTTCCGGTTACTGGTGCCGATGAACGAGGCCATCCGGGGCAGATGGCTGTAGGACGAGCGGTGCGACTTGCGGAAATCCAGTTTTTTCATCTGCATCAGATTTTTCAGCAATGGCAGTTTCTGTGGTGAAAGACGGTCGTACTCATCCAGATTAATCAGTCCGAAGAAAGCCAGCTTCTGCTCGCATCCTGCCTGTCCGGTCAGTTCGAAGCTGTCCGTATAGTAGTCTTTCAACGAATCGGGCATCAGCAATTCGCAGAAAGTGGATTTGCATCTCCCTTGCTCGCTGCTCACCAGCATGGGGGCCACAGCGTTGGCGCACCGGGCCATGCGTCCGCTCCACTGGGCAGTTACGCCCAGCATCCAGCGGTGGAAACTGTTCACCCAGAAATCTTTCGTAGATATGCGTTGTGCCAGCGGAGTCACGCGGTCCTTGCCGTCCCATTCGGGAAGGGTGTTCATATAGGAAAGTAACGGATGATAGTCCGGCATCTGCTCCGAGTTCACGAACCGGCTTACATCCTTGTCCCAGCAGTTGATGTGACGTGCACGTGCTTCCAGGCACAGGCTGTTCAGTGTGCGCTGGCTTATTACCTTATATATAGGTGTGTCAGCGTCTTTTTTGCAACATTCCGTTTGTTCCGTCAGCACGTTGAAGCGAAAATGGTAGCGGCTCAGCAAATATTGTTCCAATTTTTGCTGTACTTGCTCCGTTTCCGGTTTCTTCTGCATTGATAATGAGGTAGATGAACTCTTCACTGTCGGACTTATCACTACATTCGAGGAAGCAAGCTTCTTCATTACTTTGTTCAATAACTTTTTATTCATTATTTGTTGTTTTAGGTTTCCGTTGGAACAAAGATACTGTGTAAAATAGCGTTTTGCAAGTGTTTTTCGTGGGGTTTTAGAGAAAAGTGACTAAGCGTAAACATCCTGAATAACAAGCTGTTTCGTCCGGTTGATTACACGATATCTTCCTTTTGATTCAGTTGTTTCACTTAAGTGATGAAGTTTGAGCACTCTAGTGATGAAAGTTCATCACTAAGGTGATATAATATCATCACTTAAGTGAAACAATTTACTTGAAGGGAAGATACAACGACTTCGACCGGATGATACACCTTATTCGTCCGGTTGTTGTCATTTGATGAAATGTGAGTATTTTGCCGGACAGTCATCACCTTGGGATGCGTTTTTGGAGATGGTAACGGGGCTGAAGGAATATTGTAAGCGTCTCCGCGCTTTTATATTGTCTCTCTTTTTTTGATTCTTATATCTTGGGTATAAAAACGAATCATTATGGATTTGGCAGAAAATAGATTTAGAAAACTGGGAACGTTTCCTTGAAGTATTAAAAGTAGACTGTCATGAAGAATAGATGAAGGATATCTATAGCGATCCTTCATTGCAACTTATTTATATTCAGCAAGTAATGCGCTGATGAAGGATTTGAAGGAAATAATTCCTTCATTGTATCTTGACGTGTGGTTGAGATGGGTGCTAAAACTATCTGTCGGATAAATAGATCAATGTACTAGAATTGACAATTTCCTGATCACTATTTGCGCAAATAACTATCGCTTGTTGTCTGTATGCTTTTCGCACGTTTTACTTTTACTTTCTTGCCAAAGTCAAACTTATATATAAGGTTTAAGCACGCTCCTTGATAAGGGGTTTTATTATTTTCTTCTATTCTGCTTAGATTGTTATTGGTAATTGTGGTCAGATTTCTTCTTTTATTCAAAATAGCGTAAACTGATAAATTTATGCAGAACTTTTGATCCAGGAAATATTTGTAAAGGCCGGCATTCATATTGTATACACTGTGATATATTGTTTCGCTTCTACGTGTTCTTCTTTCTGCCATCCTTCTCCACTCTGATATGCGTAATACATTTGGTTGTTGGTATGGTTATTATAATAGTCGCCACCCCATTTCAACCTGGAATGTTTGTTGAGCAAGAAGATATAATTTATTTCTGCTTTCCATAAATCAGAAACAGTTCCGGTGTTGCTACATTTATTATCCTCTTCGTTTTTCTCCGGATACTGATAAAGATAATGGTGATTCAGTTCTTTCGTTTCGTCACTTTTCAAATAATCAAGAACTGTTTGCAAAGTATTCTTTCCGTTTTTTGATTTCCAATTATAGTTCAAACTAGCCTGATATATTTTGTCATCCCCTTTCCCTTTACTATGGTAGGAAGAGGTATATTCCTTTTCTGTTTCTTGTGTTTCGGAAAAAGAAGAAGATTTTAGTGTGCTTCCAGCCTGTTTTACCATACAGTTAAGTCCGATGCTTTGCAGGGTAGTTATATCATATAACATGCTGAATGTTTCATTGATTCTTCTTATATTTTTACGGTCTATATTTTGATTTACAATATGGGTGTTCAGGTGGCTGTTATGGGTTATATTTTCCGTGATATAAGGATCTCCTGCATTAGAAAGGACCAGATTGTTGTAAAAGTTCCATTTTCCAAGCCGAAGGCTTAATGGAAAACCAAAGCGTTCCCAATGACTATTTCTTTTTCTCATCTCTCCTAGCAAAGAGGGTGAACCATTGCCTCCGCCATCTGCATTTGGTGGAAATATAGGGTATGATACTCATTTCTATACTCATCAGCATGGAAAGGGCTCTCTTTATGTTAATCTTAATACGTATGGACATTATAAAAGATTGTCATGGAATCTTTATGGGAATTATCGGCCTTTCAGCTATGGTGTGAATAACAAACGGAAACATTATGGGTCTGAATCGGAACTGACGGTAACTTGGCGTGTGAACAAACATTTGGGAATTACTGGAAATATGAGGTATTTGTTGGGCACTTTGGGGTATGATTCCACTACGCACGAAGGAACTTATTACAATTTCTCATCCGGCAGGATGAAGGACCGAAGTTTCTGCTTTTCATTAGGATTCAATTATTATATGCAAGGAAAGAATTTCAAATATAGGAATAAGAAGAGTTTGCAGAGTACGGAGCAGGGGATAAAGTTGTGAAATAATTTTTGTTTGATATGTTGCAGGCACGGGATGCGTATGATATTAGAATCGCGGGAACGTTTACGAAGAGCGCATGAGGAATGCGCGAAACTTGAGAGTGTCATCTGATGTCATAGTACAGGCTACAGGGCTTCCTGAAGAAGAAATAAAAGCCCTTTAATTGGATTGCAAAGGGTTTGGCCGGAAAGAATAGTTTCTATTCGTATTCGTGTTTCCGTTTCGGATTCATCGGAAACCAGCCTTTCAGCACGCGTTCGCGTTGCTCGAATATCTCCTTGATAGTCCAGAAAGAAGAGAAGGAGAAGACACCCAATAAAGAGGAAATCAGGATGTCACTGATAAGCACAGTCCCTATAATGCCTGCTATGCCCAGTACCAAAAATATCCACCAGCACCGTGTACCCCAATAATATTCGGCCTTGACCACGATGGGGTGGAAAAGACCGATTATTAAAAAGGTACAAATGCCGATGGCAATACCGCCTAAATGGTATTCATTCAGCCATTCCATTCTTTCTTAGCTTTGAATGGGTATTTCCTTTTTTGATGCTCTGCTCCAGAGAGATCAGGGTCTCGGTAGCCGTAACGCCGGGAATTTCCTGAATCTTTGAGTTCAGCAAGTCCATCAAATGCTCGTTATCGCGTGAATAAAGTTTGGTCAGCATGGTATAGGGACCTGTAGTGAAGTGGCATTCCACAATTTCGGGAATCTTCTTCAGTTCTGCCACTACGTTTTTGTACATGGAACCTTTTTCCAGCTTGATTCCTACGTATGTACAGGTTCTATACCCTAAACTCTTAGGGTTCACATGATATCCTGAACCGATAATAACTCCCAAATCAATTAATCTTTGCACACGCTGATGAATGGCTGCGCGTGAAACTCCACATTCTGCTGCGACATCTTTAAACGGGATGCGGGCATTTTGGGATATAATTTCTAGAATTTGTCTGTCGAGACTATCAATTTTCTCCATAATATACCGATTTTAATGTTATCAATCTGTAAGCAAATATAGGAATACTTTTTAATTTATCTACTATTTTGCAAGAAAAAACAGGATTTCTTTGAAAAAAAGTGCAATAAGAGGAGCTAATCACCTATTTTCTTCTCTATTTCGCCGATTTTCCCTCTTCTTTCAAATGAGAAGGTATCGCTATGTGTATCTAAATAGTTCAACAGGAATAGCGATTTTCTTAACAAATATTTTTGTTCTTCGGACTCTTTCAACAAAGCATCCTGATAGAGCAGTTCGGATAACATGTCGATGCGCGTGAGCAATTCCTCGCCACCATAGTTCTGTCCCATCTCGTTCAGTATATATTCCGCATCCTGATCATAATAGAAGGTGGAAGGATGATTGAAGTAGGCACGATAAATGCTTTGAAGTTGCAATTGCAGCTCGGGACCGTCCTTTTTATCTCTTTCTTCTACCAACTTTTCCAATGCTTCGAAAAATTGTTGAAGCAACCGCATAATGTAATCTCTTTGCAGCATGTTAATTGTCCTCTTCGTTTTTATGGGTTAGTGTTACTAATACTTTATCTATCCGGGCTCCGTCCATGTCGACTATTTCCAGTGTGAAGTCATTCCATTCCATGGATTCACCGGTCTTGGGAATGTGGCCTAGTTGTTGCAGGATGAGGCCGCTCAACGTGTTGTAATTATAATCGGGGTATAAATCCTCCATTTCGAAATGACTCAGAAAGTCATAGAAAGAACATTGGCCGTCTATCAACCAGCTTCCGTCCTTGCGGGGAACGATATCGGGGTCTTCCGAGTCACTGGGCAAGGTGCCTACCAGGGCTTCCAGAATGTCCTTCATGGTGATGATGCCTTGCAGACTGCCGAATTCATCACAGATTAATCCGTATTTGATGTTGTGCTGGCGTATTTGTTCCAATACTTTATATACATCCATGTTTTCGTGGAAGTATTGTGCCGGACGGATCACATCACGCAGATTGAATTCGCAACTGTTCAGCTTCCCGAAGAGGTCTTTCAGGTAAACTACTCCGATGATGTTGTCCAGGGTGTTTCCTTGAGTTACAGGGTAAACTTGGTACAGGTGTTGGCATACGATGTCATACAGCTGCTTGTTGTTCATGTCTATGTCAATGGATACGATGTCGCTGCGATAGGTCATGATGGTGTTGATACTGCGGTCGCCAAGAGAGAAGACGCGGTCCACAATATCCTGTTCCACTTCCTGCACTTCACCGTTCTCGGTTCCTTCGTCTATCATGGATTTGATTTCCTCTTCAGTCACTTTTTCTTCCGCTGTGTTGATATGCAGCAGGTTGAAGATAAGTGAAGTGCTTTTGGCAAGTATCCATACAAAAGGAGAGGCGATGACGGACAGCCAGTACATGGGACGTGCCAATAGCTTGGCAGCACGGGTGGAGGCACTCATGCCAATGCGTTTGGGCACCAGCTCGCCAAAGATAATAGTGAGGTAAGTGACCAGGATGACAATCAGGGTTTGAGCCAATAAATAGGCATATGTGGCGGGTACGCCGGCGTCAGTCAGTATGTTCCCAAAATCGGTGGCCAGCACGTCGCCGGAGTAAATACCGGTCAATATACCAATCAGGGTGATTCCGATTTGGATGGTGGATAAAAACTTGTCCGGGTCATTGGCAAGCTTTAAAGCGATACGCGCTGTAGAGCTTCCATGACGGATATCATTGGACAAACTACTTTTACGCGCTGAGATCAGGGCGATTTCGGACATGGCGAATACCCCGTTTAATAAGATAAGTGCGATAATAATGGCAATTTCCATGTAAGAATTTACGTTTTGTTTTGCTAACAAATGTACTAAGAATTGTGTTTTCTCTTTCTTCTTTTAGATTTAATTAATGAATTATCTGTCATTTGCGCTATCTTTGCGGTGTCTATACTTAGAAAGGAGTAATTATGCATCCGTTGGAACTATTCAAATATTGTCCGAAGTGTGGTTCGCCGCACTTTGAAGTGAACAATGAGAAATCAAAGCGTTGCGCTGATTGTGGCTTTGTGTATTATTTCAATTCCAGTGCCGCTACTGTAGCTTTTATCTTGAATGATAAGAATGAGTTGTTGGTGTGCCGCAGAGGAAAAGAACCGGCGAAGGGAACATTGGACCTGTCCGGCGGGTTTATTGATATGCATGAAACCGGCGAGGAAGGTGTGGCACGCGAGGTGTTGGAAGAAACCGGCTTGCAGGTGGAGGAGGCTGTTTATCAGTTCTCATTGCCCAACACTTATCTTTATTCAGGATTTCTGGTACATACATTGGATCTGTTCTTTCTTTGTAAAGTGAAAGATACCAGCCGGATAAAGGCGATGGATGATGTGGCGGAGTCTTTCTGGCTTCCGTTGGATGAAGTGAATCCCGAAGAATTCGGGCTGGATTCTGTGCGTGAAGGAGTCCGGCGCTTTTTTGAAAGAACATAAACTTTAATGATAAGATATGAAAAGAAAAACCTTATTGATGGCCGCATTGATGGGAGGCTGTTCCTTGCAGGGAATGGCGCAGCAGATCACTCCCAAGGATGTGGCAGGTGACAAGGAATATAACCGGGTATGCCGGGAATATGAGTTGAAAGGCGGGGACAGCATGGAGCTGTTACAGGCTTATCTGGACAAATATCCTGATTCCCGCCATAAAAACAGGGTGCTGTCACTGATTGCCTCTGCTTATTTTATGGAGGGAAAATACAAGGAGGCCATTGCCCTGTTCCGGTCGTGTGATCTGGAGGCTTTGCCTGATAAGGAAAGAGATGATTGTGCCATGCGTCTGGCCACCTCTTATCTGAAAGAAGACAACCTGCGTGAAGCGGCTGTATGGTTTACCTTGCTGAAAGAGGTAAGCCCATTGTATCAGGATGACGCTGTTTATAATCTGGCTTATATTGATTATGTGGAGAAACGCTATGACAAGGCGCTGAAAAGTTTCCAGTCTTTGCAGAATGATGCCGTATATGCAGCATTGGTTCCTTATTATATAGGAGAGATTTATTTGGTGAAAGGAAATTATCAGCAGGCCCGTACTGTGGCAAAAGCGTATCTGGAGCAATATCCGGCTAAAAAGGATGTTCCTCAGATGGAACGGATTTGGGGAGAGGCTTGTTTCGGATTGAATGATTACCAAGCGGCGATACCTCCTTTGGAAAGATACCGTGAAAGTGTTTCCCACCCGCAGCGTAAACCTTTGTATGAACTCGGTATGAGTTATTATTATACTGGTGTTTATTCCAAGGCTGCCGCTACTTTGGGGGAAATGGCTTCGGTACATGATGCCTTGTCACAGAATGCTTATCTACACATGGGGCTGGCTTATTTGAACTTGAAGGAGAGGAACAGGGCACGCATGGCATTCGAGCAGGCTGCCAATTTCAGTTTTGATCCGAAAGTAAAGGAACAGGCTCTTTATAATTATGCTTTGTGTATTCATGAAACCTCTTATTCTCCATTTGCCGAATCGGTAACCGTGTTTGAGCGTTTTCTGAATGAGTTCCCGAATTCACCTTATACGGAGCGTGTCAATGATTATTTGATAGAGGTGTATATGAATACCCGCAGTTATGAAGCTGCTTTAAAATCTATAGCAAAGATTGAGCATCCGGGCACACGCATTATGGAGGCCAAGCAGAAGATTTTGTTCCGGCTGGGCACACAGGCATTTGCGAATGCCCGTTTCCAGGAGGCTCTGGAGCTCTTCAACCAATCGCTTGCTGTGGGGCAATACAATCAGGCGACAAAGGCGGACGCTTATTTCTGGAGGGGGGAATCCAATTATCGTCTGGACCGTTTTCCGCAGGCGGGTAACGATTACCGCTTGTATCTGGAATTTGCCACCAGTAAGAACGGACAGGAATATGGTTTGGCGCTCTATAACTTGGGATATACTTATTTCAAACAGAAAAATTATGGAAATGCGGGCACTTGGTTTACCCGTTTTGTGGACAGGGGAAGTATCAATGAACGCACCATGCAGGCAGATGCCTATAACCGCATAGGTGACTGCAACTTCTATGACCGCCGTTTTGAACAGGCTCGTCAGGATTATGCCCGTGCGGTGGAGATTGATCCGTCACTGGGGGATTACTCTTTGTATCAGGAGGCGTTTGTGCGTGGTTTGCAACGTGATTACAATGGAAAAGTGCAGACGTTGAACCGCTTGATTTCGGATTATCCGGAATCACAATACATGGATGATGCCCTTTACGAGCAGGGACGTGCTTTTGTGCAGATGGAGGATAATGCCAATGCCATTGCCCGTTTCAATATTCTGGTGAAGAAATTTCCGGAGAGCAATGTCGCACGGCGGGCGGCTAACGAGATCGGTTTGCTATACTATCAGGATGACAAGTATCCTGAAGCCATCCAGGCTTATAAGCAGGTCATAGCCGGTTATCCGGGCAGTGAGGAGGCGCGTTTGGCGCAGCGTGACTTGAAATCGATCTATATTGATTTGAATAAGGTGGATGAGTATGCCAATTTTGCTTCAACTATCCCCGGCGGTGCCAACTTTGATGTGAATGAGCGTGACTCATTGACCTATGTGGCTGCCGAAAGGGTATATATGCGGGGTGAGGTCGCCGAGGCCCGCAACAGCTTTACCCGTTATTTACAGACTTTCCCCGAAGGTGCTTTCAGTCTGAATGCCAACTATTATATCGGTTTGATAGACTATAATCAGAAAGCCTATGAAAGTGCAGCCCGGCATTTGGATAAAGTATTGGAATATCCCAACAACAAATATTCTGAAGATGCCATGTTGATGGGGGCCGAAATGGCTTATACGGCGAAGGATTATGAAAAAGCCTTGCATATTTACAAGCAATTGAAAGATAAAGCCGCTTCTATGGAGCGTCGCCGGCTTGCAAAAACCGGAATGTTACGCAGTGCGCATATGCTGGGAAATGAGGAAGAGATTATCTTTGCCGCAACAGATTTGCTGGCCGATACTAAACTGGCGCCGGAATTGTCTAACGAGGCACATTATTACCGTGCAAAAGCTTATTTGGATGCCGGCAAGACGGATGGAGCTATGGAAGATTTGAAGGTCTTGGCGAAAGACACCCGTAATGTATATGGAGCGGAGGCCAAATATAAAGTCGCCCAGATTTACTTTGACGGCGGACAAACGGATAAGGCGGAGCAGGAGGTGCTGAATTACATTGAGGTAAGTACACCGCATACCTATTGGCTGGCACGCAGCTTTGTGTTATTGGCTGATGTGTATATGAAGTTGGGGCGTAACTTGGATGCTAAACAATATTTGCTTTCATTGAAGCAGAACTATCAGGCCGATGATGATATTGCCGGAATGATTGAAAGCAGACTGGAGAAATTGAAAACAGAGAATTGAAAAATTCAAAAAATAAGTGCTGAATATGATAAGTAAGAAATTGTCAATTGTCCATTGTCAATTGTCCATTATATTGGCCTTTTTTGCCTCTGTCTGTTGCATATGCGCAGCAAGATAGTACGTTGAACCGCACTGTGGTGGTAGAGAATGAGTATAATCCCAATATCATGGATGCCTCAAAGATTAATGTCCTGCCTAGGGTGGAGGAGCCGGCTGTAATGAAGAAAGGCATAGAATATGCTACAGCCTTGCGCCCTGTTTCGGCCTGGACGTATGAAAGTATGTCTCCTGTAACCCGTGAATGGGCTATGAACCGCGCGAAACGTGGATATGTCCGTGCCGGATATGGAAATTATGGGAATGTGGATTTTAAGGCTGGGTATCTGTGGAATATCACCGGAAAGGACCGTCTGAAAGTCGGGGTATCTCTGGATGGCATGAACGGAAAGCTGAAGCATTGGAATGCTGAGGATTGGAAATCACGTTTTTATTCTACTGAGTTCCGTTTGGACTATTCTCATGATTTCAGTAAGGTAACTTTGAATTTAGGTGGCGGCCTGCAATCACAAGTGTTTAACTATATGCCTGATTCCGAAATGCATACGGCTTCTGCCAGAGCTACTGATAAACAGCATCATACTTTAGGCGATTTTCACATAGGTGTTTCTTCCAGAGATGAATCGCTTCCTTTGCAATTCACTTTGCAGACCGGATTGAAGTATTTTGGTATCAAATATCCGCTGGATTATTCAGGCAATGCATCTACAGGTAAGGAGAAGATTGTCCACACTGAAGGAGATGTATGGGGCAAGCTGGATAATGAGCAACGGGTAGGTATCCGTTTCGAGATGGATAACCTGTTTTATTCTTCGGACAGTTTAATGGGCAACTATACTTCACTGGGTTTGAATCCTTATTATATGTTGGAAAGTGATGACTGGCGGGTCCGTGTCGGTGCTCATGTGGATTGGCAGTCGGGAGAGGACAGTGGTATTGATGTGTCTCCTGACGTGAAAGCCGAATACTTGTTCTCGGAGAGTTATGTGCTTTATTTACATGCGCTGGGAGGGCGTGAACTGAATGATTATCGCCGGTTGAATGCTTTTTCACCTTATTGGTCTTTAAACGCCCGGATGCCTTCTACCTATGTGCCACTGAATGCTACATTGGGTTTTAAAGCATCTCCGGTAAATGGTTTGTGGTTTAATGTCTTTGGTGGATATCGGATCAGTAAAGATGAGTTGTTTTGCAATCTGGTGGATGCGGACGGGTATTATTTTACTCATTTCTTGCAGGATAAAGCGAAAACCGCGTATGGAGGTGCTGAATTGAAATACGGTTATAAGGACTGGTTTGACGCTTCATTGAAAGGTACATTTTATAGCTGGAAGACAGACAATGAAAATGAAGAGCTGTATTTAGTGACCAAGCCCAAGTTTGAATTGAATTTCTATGCTGAGGCTAAGGTTTTTGAAGGATTGAAGGTTAATTTGGGCTATGAATATGTACAGCGGAAAGAATATGTGATAGAAGAAGGGAATAGCAGCAGGGATTTTGGTTTGGGCAATATCAGCAATTTGAGTGTGGGAGCCAGTTATACTTTCCTGAAAGATCTGTCTGTTTTTGGGCGTGTGAGTAATCTGTTGAATAAACAATATTATTATGAGTACGGCTATCCTGCTGAAAAACTGAATGTTCTAGCCGGGCTTTCTTTGGCTTTTAGTTAAATAGGCACTCGGAAAGGATTTTTTTTAAGAAAAAAAAGCAGAAACATACCTTATTATATAGGTGTGCTTCTGCTTTTTTTCTACTTTTGCCCCAAAAATAAAATGGAATACATAGTATTATGCAAAAAAATCTAGTAATAGTTGAGTCACCCGCCAAGGCTAAAACCATTGAGAAATTCTTGGGCAATGATTATAAAGTCCTTTCCAGTTACGGGCATATCCGGGATTTGAAAAAGAAGGAGTTTAGTATCGATGTAGAGAATGGGTTTGAGCCGACTTACGAGATACCGGCAGATAAAAAGAAATTGGTAGCCGAATTGAAAGCGGAGGCAAAGAAAGCTGATATGGTATGGCTTGCATCCGATGAGGACCGTGAAGGAGAAGCTATTTCATGGCACTTGTTTGAAGTCTTGGGGCTGGACCCTGAGAAGACCAAGCGCATTGTATTCCACGAGATAACCAAAACAGCGATACTAAAGGCCATCGAAAATCCGCGTGACATTGATGTGAATCTGGTAAATGCCCAGCAGGCACGCCGTATTCTGGATAGAATTGTAGGTTTTGAACTCTCACCGGTATTGTGGAAGAAGGTAAAGCCTGCTCTTTCTGCCGGACGTGTGCAATCTGTTGCCGTTCGTTTGATTGTGGAACGTGAACGTGAGGTGCATGCTTTTGTCAGTGAGCCGTCTTATCGCGTTACAGCAGTGTTTGAAGTACCTGATGTCGATGGAAATGAAGTTGAAGTGAAAGCGGAATTGTCCAACCGTTTCAAAACCAAGGAAGAAGCACAGGCTTTCCTTGAAACTTGTAAGGATGCGCAGTTCTCTATTGAAGATATAACAACCCGCCCTGTGAAGAAATCGCCGGCGGCACCGTTTACTACTTCTACGTTGCAGCAGGAAGCTGCCCGTAAGTTGGGATTTACAGTAGCGCAGACCATGATGGTGGCACAGCGTCTGTATGAAAACGGACAAATTACCTATATGCGTACGGATTCGGTGAACCTTTCGGATCTGGCTTTGAATACCAGCAAGCAGACTATCTTGTCCCTGATGGGAGAAAGATACGTCAAAGTCCGTAAGTTTGCCACCAAGACTAAAGGAGCACAGGAAGCGCATGAGGCTATCCGTCCTACCTATATGGAGAATGAAACGGTGAACGGAACCGGTCAGGAGCAGAAATTGTATGAACTGATCTGGAAACGTACCATCGCTTCACAGATGGCAGATGCGGAGCTGGAGAAAACAACGGCTACTATTGTAATCAGCAACAGTAGCGAGAAATTTATCGCTACCGGCGAGGTGATTACTTTTGACGGTTTCCTGCGTGTATACAAGGAATCATACGATGATGACAATGAGCAGGAAGACGAGGGCCGTCTGTTGCCGCCTCTGAGCAAAGGGGAAAAACTGATAAGAAAAGAAATCCTGGCGACTCAGCGCTTTACCCAATGTCCGCCCCGTTATACGGAAGCCAGCCTGGTACGCAAACTGGAAGAGTTGGGCATCGGTCGTCCATCTACATATGCACCTACCATTTCTACTGTGCAGCAACGCGGTTATGTAGAAAAAGGAAACAGTGAAGGTGTGAAACGCCCGTATGATATCTTGAAACTGAAAGGCGGCAAGATTACGGAAACTACCAAGACAGAGATGACGGGAAATGAAAAGGCCAAGTTGTTGCCTACTGATACCGGTATCGTGGTAAACGATTTCCTGATGGAATACTTTCCTGAAATCATGGACTTTAACTTTACAGCGAATGTGGAGAAAGAGTTCGATGAAGTGGCGGAAGGAGAAAAGGAATGGACTGGCATGATGGACAGTTTCTATAAAGGCTTCCATCCGTTGGTAGATAAGACCATTCACTCTAAGACTGAGCATAAGGTGGGTGAAAGGGTATTGGGAACAGATCCTGTAAGCGGTAAGCCGGTATCGGTTAAGATCGGTCGTTTCGGTCCGGTTATTCAGATTGGTACTGCCGATGATGAGGAAAAACCGCGTTTTGCGCAGTTGACAAAGGGATTGTCGATGGAAACCATTACGTTGGAAGAAGCATTGGATGCGTTCAAGCTTCCCCGTACGTTGGGGGATTATGACGGCCATACGGTAACGGTAGGAGTAGGGCGTTTCGGACCATACGTGCGCTATGACAAACTGTTTGTTTCTATTCCTAAAGGAACGGATCCGATGGAGATTTCTTTGGATGAGGCGGTAGAGTTGATCAAGAATAAGATAGAAGCGCAGGAGAAGAAGTTTATTAAAGTATTCGATGCTGACCCTGATATGCAGGTCTTGAACGGACGTTACGGCCCATACATCAGTTATCAGAAAAAGAATTATAAGATTCCTGAGAATGTAGAACCGGCAGATTTAAGTCTGGAGGCTTGTTTTAAGGTGATTGAATTGCAGAAAAGCAAGGCGGAAACGCGTAAAACGAAAGCGGCTTCAAGAAACAGGGGAACCGTGAATATGGAAGAGGAGTCCGAAAAGCCCGAAGAATCCGCAAAAAGTAAGGCGGCTTCCAAGGTAAAGGGCACTGCAAAAGCAAAAAAATGACACGTATATTTTTAATAGGATATATGGGCGCGGGCAAAACGACTCTAGGTAAGGCGTTTGCCCGTGAAATGAGTCTGAATTTCATTGATTTGGACTGGTTTATCGAGGAACGTTTCCATAAAACCGTTCAACAGCTGTTCTTGGAACGCGGAGAAGACGGATTCCGGGAACTGGAACGGAAAATGTTGCACGAAGTGGCCGAGTTTGAAGATGTGGTTGTTTCGACCGGTGGAGGAACACCTTGTTTTTTTGATAACATGGAGTATATGAATGATTGCGGTGATACGGTGTTTCTGGATGTGGAACCTGCCGTATTGTTCCGCCGTCTGAGAGTGGCCAAGCAGCAACGTCCATTGTTAGCAAATAAAAGTGATGAGGAACTGATGGATTTTATCTGTGAGGCGTTACAGAAAAGACATCCGTTTTATTCAAAGGCGAAACATCTGTTTAAGGCTGATGAGCTGGAGGATAAAAGACAAATTCAAGCCTCTGTTGACAGCTTGAGAAAGAAATTGAATAAATAATTATATATAGTAAAATACACACTCTTTGTACAGAAGAAGAAATGAGAAAATGGCGTATTGAAGATTCGGAAGAACTCTACAACATAACAGGGTGGGGAACTTCGTACTTTGGTATCAATGACAAAGGTCATGTAGTGGTAACTCCTCGTAAGGACGGCGTTGAGGTCGATTTGAAAGAGTTGGTCGATGAGTTGCAATTGCGGGATGTGGCAGCTCCTATGCTGGTCCGTTTTCCGGATATTCTGGATAATCGTATTGAAAAAAATCGCGAACTGCTTTAAGCAGGCATCTGATGAGTATGGGTATAAGGCCCAGAATTTTATCATTTATCCTATCAAGGTAAATCAGATGCGTCCTGTAGTGGAAGAAATCATCAGTCATGGAAAGAAATTCAATTTGGGACTGGAAGCCGGTTCCAAACCTGAACTTCATGCGGTGATAGCTGTGAATACAGATTCGGATTCATTGATTATCTGTAACGGATATAAGGACGAAAGTTATATCGAGCTGGCTCTGCTGGCACAGAAGATGGGGAAACGCATTTTCTTGGTAGTGGAGAAAATGAATGAATTACGCCTGATAGCCAAAATGGCAAAGCAGCTGAATGTGCGTCCTAACATAGGTATCCGCATTAAGCTGGCTTCTTCGGGAAGTGGTAAATGGGAAGATAGCGGAGGAGATGCCAGTAAGTTTGGCTTGACATCCAGTGAATTGCTGGAAGCGCTTGATTTTCTGGAAAAGAAAGACATGAAGGACTGTCTGAAACTGATTCATTTTCATATAGGCAGCCAGGTGACTAAAATACGCCGTATCAAGACAGCTCTGCGTGAGGCATCGCAATTCTATGTGCAGTTGCATGTGATGGGATTTAATGTGGAATTTGTGGATATCGGTGGCGGTTTGGGTGTGGATTACGACGGAACTCGTTCTGCCAATAGTGAAAGCAGTGTGAACTACTCTATTCAGGAGTATGTGAATGACTCTATCTCTACGCTGGTGGATGCCAGTGACAAGAATGGAATTCCTCATCCGAATATTATTACCGAAAGCGGACGTTCACTGACCGCCCATCACTCCGTGCTGATTTTCGAGGTGCTGGAAACGGCGACTCTGCCCGAAATGGATGAGGATTTCGAAGTGGGTGAAAATGATCATGAACTGGTACATGAACTTTATGAGATATGGGATAATCTGAATCAGAGCCGTATGGTGGAGGCTTGGCACGATGCACAGCAGATACGTGAGGAAGCACTTGATTTATTCAGCCACGGTATTGTGGATTTGAAGACCCGTGCCCAGATAGAGCGTCTGTACTGGTCGGTGACCCGTGAGATCAATCAGATTGCTTCGGGGCTGAAACATGCGCCCGATGAGTTCCGCAAACTGGACAAACTGCTGGCTGATAAATATTTTTGTAATTTCTCGTTGTTCCAGTCGTTGCCGGACTCGTGGGCGATAGATCAGATATTCCCTATCATGCCTATCCAGCGTCTGGATGAGAAGCCCGACAGAAATGCTACCTTGCAGGATATCACTTGTGATTCGGATGGAAAGATTGCCAATTTTATCTCTACCCGTTATGTATCGCATGACCTGCCGGTACATTCGTTGAAGGGAAAAGACGCTTATTATATAGGTGTATTTTTGGTTGGTGCTTATCAGGAGATTCTGGGTGATATGCACAATTTGTTTGGAGATACCAATGCGGTGCATGTTACGGTGGATGACAAAGGGTATTCTATTGATCAGGTAATTGATGGTGAAACGGTGGCCGAGGTTTTGGATTATGTACAATATAACCCGAAGAAATTGGTGCGTACACTGGAAACCTGGGTGACCAAATCAGTGAAGGAAGGAAGAATTTCTGTAGAGGAAGGAAAAGAATTCCTCTCTAATTATCGTTCCGGGTTGTACGGATATACTTATTTGGAATAATAGCATGAAAGAGAAACTGACTATCATAAAAGTAGGTGGAAAAATTGTAGAGGAAGAGTCTACACTTAATCAGTTGTTGGCTGATTTCTCTGCTATAGAAGGTTATAAGTTGTTGGTACACGGTGGCGGGCGCTCTGCTACCAGACTGGCGGCACAACTAGGGATTGAAAGCAAGATGGTGAATGGCCGCCGCATTACGGATGCAGAAACGCTGAAAGTGGTAACCATGGTATATGGCGGACTGGTGAACAAGAATATTGTAGCCGGCCTTCAGGCAAAAGGTGTGAATGCCATTGGACTGACCGGAGCCGATATGAATGTGATCCGTTCGGTAAAGCGTCCGGTAAAAGACGTGGACTATGGCTTTGTTGGTGATGTGGAGAAAGTAAATGCCGGTTTCCTGGCGACATTGATCCGTCAGGGCATTGTGCCTGTTATGGCTCCATTGACCCATGACGGTAAAGGAAGCATGCTGAATACCAATGCTGATACCATTGCCGGAGAAACCGCCAAAGCATTAGCGTCCTTGTTTGATGTGACATTGGTTTATTGCTTTGAGAAAAAGGGCGTATTGCGTGACGAAAATGATGATGACAGTGTAATTCCTGTCATTACTCCTGAAGAGTTTAAAGAATTTGTAGCGCAAGGCATTATTCAAGGAGGGATGATTCCCAAGCTGGAAAATTCTTTTTCTGCCATTGATGCAGGAGTCAGTCAGGTGGTAATAACCTTAGCATCAGCCATTAATGAAGGAAGTGGAACCGTAATCAAAAAATAATTCAAAAAAAACAGGCGGGTGAGTGTAACTTTAGTGTAACTCACCCGTCATTATTACAGAGCAATGCGAGAGATCAGTTTCCGAAACGATATTCTGCCCCTGAAAGACAAGCTCTACAGGTTGGCGCTTCGTATTACGCTGAATAGTGCTGAAGCGGAGGATGTGGTGCAGGATACGATGATCAGGGTATGGAACAAGCGGGATGAATGGCCGCAGTTTGAATCCATCGAGGCATATTGCCTGACCATTGCTCGTAACTTGGCAATTGACCGCAGCCAGAAGATGGAAGCGCAGAATTTGCAACTGACCTCTGAAGTGCGGGAGATGCCTGATACATTGACGCCTTATGACCGGTTGGCGCAGAACGAACAAATACAGTTGGTTCACCGTCTGGTCAATGAGCTTCCCGAAAGACAGCGTACAACTATGCAGTTGAGGGATGTGGAAGGAAAGAGTTATAAAGAGATTGCAGATATTCTGCAGATTACGGAAGAACAGGTGAAAGTAACCCTTTTCCGTGCCCGGCAGAAGATAAAACAAAGATACACTGAAATAGAGGATTATGGATTATAAATATATTGAACAGCTTTTGGAACGTTATTGGAATTGCGAAACTTCATTGGAAGAAGAGCAAATACTACGTTCATTCTTTCGTCAGAAGGAAGTGCCTGCTCATTTACTCCGTTACAAGCAGTTGTTTGCTTATCAGGATGTGGAGAAGGAGAAAGGTTTGGGCGATGATTTTGATACCAGAATCCTGACCCGGATAGAAAGACCGGTGGTAAAAGCGCAACGTCTGACTATGCGTACGCGCTTTATGCCTCTGTTTAAAGCGGCTGCAATGATTGCCGTGTTGTTTCTTATGGGTACAGTGATGCAACACGCTATGGAAGGCGGTGATAGTGATACGGTATCGGTACACGATGAGTATCAGGATTCTACTACCGATCCCCAAGTGGCATACGAACCTGTATTGCCTACAGATACGGTGACAAAGATTACCGCTGATGATACCGGTACAGGGACAGGGAAAACAAATTAGAACATTTTCATTTGCTTTTATATAAATATGATAGTTAGTGCTTATTAAAACAACTTTTTAATTCGAGGCTGTGAAGTTTCAATTCTCTCAAATTTTAAATTAACTAACTAAATAATTTTAAAAAGGATTACCGCGTGAGCAGTAATCCTTTTTTGCTTGGTAGATAATTTAATGTAAAGAGAGAGTTATGAAATGAGTTATTTGCTCTTAACGCTTCCGATTCCGGATTTTTTTAGTCCGGTAACCCGAGGGTCACCGTAGTAGTTTACACTTCCTACTCCCTGGGCACTGATATTTATCGTCCCGGATGCATAACAAGAAACACTTCCCACACCGTTTTGTTCAACTACCACATCAGAAACAGTCATGTCTTTTGCTTTCAGGCTGCCTACTCCTTCCAAATATATGTCGCATGACCGGCCTGCCCCTTTAAAATTGATACTTCCTACTCCTTCTTGGGATACTTTGATGGAACGTGCCATTAATGCATTTGCTTCAATACTCCCCACACCTTCGGCACTGATAGAAAGATCTGTTACTTTCACGCTGTCTTTCAGATAAATACTTCCTACACCTCTTTGCTTGATATTGCATAAAACCGGACTGGTAATTGAGATATTGATTTTTGAACTTTTGAAGTTTTTGAATTTGTCTTTATCCATACTGATACTCAGTGTACTGTCTTTGACCATGACAATGAGTTGGGGGGATGTAATTATCCGGACCGTCGGCTTCTACTTTGGTCGCATTCCCTTGAGTAAAGACAATGTTGGCAGGTGCTTTGTTCTCTATCTTATTGAAAGGAGTTACGCTATATTTTTTGGTCATTTTACTCTTGCTGGGTTTCGGGCCTGATGATATGTGGAAACAGCCTGTCATCATTGTGATTGTCAGAAAAAGACTGAAAAAATAAATAGTTTTTGTTCTCATGGTAATATATATATTTAATTGGTTTCTGTTAATTAGACGGTGAAGATTCCTGGAAAGTTGCAAATCTCTGCCTTTTTTTATTGGAAAGCTGTATCTTTGTATCCGTATGGCAACTAAAAGAGTACTTCCGGATAAAGATTTTGACCGTATTATAGTGCGTACACACAAGCTGGCGCGTAATGTTACTATGCGGGTAAAGCCCGACGGACTGCATGTTACTGTTCCTCCTTATAGTTTAAGCAGCAAAGTGCTGGAGGTGGTGGAGCAATACAGGCAACGTCTGTTGGAGGACTGGAGGAAAGTGAGCAAGAAACCGATTGATCTAAATTTTCGTATTCACACTCCCTGTTTCCGTTTATGGCTGGAGCAAGGTAACTTTACTTGCTTTTCCGTACGTTTTACCGAGGAGGGAGTCAAGATTATCTGTCCGCGGAATGTGGATTTTTCTTTACCTGAAGTACAAAGGCTGGTACGTAATGCCATCATCCGTGCCATGAAGAAAAATGCACAAGAGTATCTGCCACCTCTTTTATCTGCCTTGTCCGAACAGTATCATTTGCCATTTAAACGTGTGAAGATTACCGGCAGCAAGGGAAGATGGGGAAGTTGTTCGGGGACAGGCAGTATCAATCTTTCCTGTTATTTGATGTTGTTGCCTCCCATTTGATGGACTATGTACTGTTACACGAATTGTCTCATACCAAGGAAATGAATCACGGTCCTTGTTTTTGGGAATTGCTGGATAGTATGACAGGAGGGAGAGCTCGTGCCTTGCGTGCGGAGTTACGCAGATTTAATACTGATTTTTAGAACCATTAAATAGAATTACAATGAAAAACAGATTTTTAAGCATGCTTATTGGGGCTGTCTTGTTCGTTCTTTCAGCAGCGGCCGAAAATTATCCTTATCGGAGTGATGTGCTTTGGGTAACTGTACCCGATCATGCCGACTGGTTGTACAAGACAGGCGAGAAAGCGAAGATTGAGGTTCAGTTCTATAAATATGGTATTCCGCAAGATGGTGTGGAGGTTTTATATGAGCTGGGAGGCGACATGATGCCTTCGGATACCAAGGGAACTGTAAAACTGAAGAATGGAAAAGCGGTTATTTCTATGGGGACAATGAAAGAGCCCGGTTTTCGTGATTGTCGTCTGACGGCTAAACTAGGAGGTAAAACTTATTCCCACCATATCAAAGTCGGCTTCTCTCCTGAGAAGCTTCAACCCTATACCCAGTTGCCTTCTGATTTTAATGAATTCTGGAATAAGACTAAGGCGGAAGCAGCCCAGTTCCCTCTGACTTATACTAAAGAGTACGTAGAGAAATATTCTACGGACAAAATAGACTGTTACTTGATCAGACTTCAGCTGAATAAGCAGAACCAGTGTATTTATGGTTATCTGTTCTATCCTAAGGCGGAAGGAAAGTATCCGGTAGTACTGTGTCCTCCAGGGGCCGGTATCAAGACGATCAAAGGGCCTATGAGGCATAAATATTATGCGGAAGAAGGCTGTATCCGCTTTGAGATAGAAATCCACGGCTTGAATCCGGAGCTGGATGAGGACACTTTCGGCGAAATAAGCCGCGCTTTCAGTAGTCGGGAAAACGGTTATTTGGTAAACGGCTTGGATAGCCGTGAAAATTATTATATGAAACGGGTTTATCTGGCTTGTGTCCGCAGCATTGATTTGCTGACTTCATTACCTGAATGGGATGGTAAAAATGTTATTGTGCAAGGGGGGAGCCAAGGGGGAGCTTTGGCTTTGATTACGGCAGGACTTGACAAGCGTGTTACGGCATGTGTGGCAAACCATCCCGCTTTAAGTGATATGGCAGGTTACAAAGCCGGCCGTGCCGGGGGATATCCTCATCTTTTTAAGAATACGGTAGATATGGATACACCTGCCAAGATGAAGACCCTTGCATATTATGATGTGGTGAATTTTGCCAAACAGATTACTGTTCCTGTTTATATGACATGGGGATTCAATGACAATACTTGTCCTCCTACTACCAGTTACATTGTCTATAATGTACTGAACTGTCCGAAAGAGGCGTTGATTACTCCAGTCAACGAGCACTGGACTTCTGAAGACACAGAATACGGGCATTTGCTTTGGATAAAGAAACACTTGAAATAAATCGATGGAAATAGATGTTTTTAAGATTATAATTGCTATATTTGTTTAGCATAGTGTAGCAACTATCTGTATTTTGATGTTGAACCCTTAAATCGCAAACAGATATGACCGACCTCACCATTCTAATCGCTGTTATTGCATTGGCATTGTGGCCGCTTGCATTTTTAGTTCTTCGCATCCGTCATGAGCGTAAAAAACGTAGAGACCGTTTGGACCGTATGACAAAGGAAGACTTGGAGGATATCGGTACGGAAGAGCTGGTTATAGCTGTGCTCAAAAAGATAGGCTGTCAGCCGGAAACCAATGAGGAAGGACATATTGTCTTTAAATATCAAGGTGATGATTTTTATATTGCGGTAGAGGATGAGGCCCGGTTCATCATGATATGGAATCCGTGGTGGGCGTCTATCAGTATGGATAATCCGGCTTTACCTTACTTAAAAGAGATTGTCAATCTGGTCAATGTGGATTCGTTGGTGACCACTGTCTTTACGGCGGATGAGGATGAGAAAAACGTGGGGCTTCATTCCAAATGTCATACGGTCTTTACTCCCAAAGAAGGCCAATTGGACGAATATCTGAAAGCTATGCTCGATCATTTCTTTGTTACTCACGATGCTATCAAGCAAAATTTGCAGCAACTGGGTAGTGCCGCTTCGGAAAGTGCTAATAAGGAACGGACAAAGGTGAAAGGATTTGCTGCTTATAAAGAGAACAGTACGCCACTGTCTTCTGTCGAAGAAGAGAAAAAATAAGGAATGTTTTCATTCGTTCCGGCTTTTATGAAAGTTGCTTTGATGTATGGTTCAAAGCAACTTTATTTGTGTTTATACTTATGCTAAATCCTTTTTCTCTTAAGGATTTTTTTTCCTTATCTTTAAGTCCTTGCTTCTTGAAATCCTGAAGTTCAACAAGAAGGAAGATAAGGTGGAGGGCATGTTTGACAAATGCCTGTTCGTTCTGCGTAATCTATCTTCCCTTCTTGAGCGTCTGTGTGCGTTGCGGAGCCGTGTATTCGATCGGTTTTTTCGAGGCTGCCGAGATTGCGAAATTCACCTCTAGGGAGTTTGGTGAACATTGGGAAAATTTGAAGAGCTTCCGTGATTGGTATAGCGTAATGTCTACCCCATTGAAGAAAGGACGTGAGGAGGACCTTAAAGAGGGACTCGAAACAGGTCTTTAGGAAGGATTTGAAACAGGTCGTAAGGAAGAATGCTAAAAATGAAACAGGTCGGTATTGCATTTGATGTAAATTGCCCAGGTTACCGGTTTATCGGCTCAGGAAATAATGTTTCTTTAAGTTCTTTTCTGGAGAAATTGACTTCGTAAAGTGATTAAGTTGGCTTGATGCTTGAAACTTGTTGACCGATTTCCGTTCAAAGAGTTTGTCCAAATTATTTCGGTGAATCTTTTTTTAAGGAGAGAATCTCTTTTTTGTGATAGTAATCAATTGATTAACAATTGATTGTTCCCTTCTTTTATATATGCTTATTTGTATATCTCTTACCAAGAGATATACATTTTCTGTGCAAAAATAAGCAAAGTTTTGAGAACTAATACATTTTTGGCAAAAAAAATAGGAATTTATATAAAAATAAGCTTCCAAGTCCATTTTTATACTCCTTTATCCTATTTGAAATAGGATATAATATGTTGATATATTGTTCATTAGTTACTTTCTATAGATCTCTTGGTAAGAGATCTATAGAAAATGTCGTTTTTAAGTTCCTTTATTATATGATAAAGTATGTCTTTGAAGCGATGAGAATGAATGAAATTAACATAGAGCAGATGGAATATCTATTTCTAAGACGTAAACGAAGTAGCGCCGTTTCCGAGCGGCAGAAGAACTTGCTTTTCAAGGCCGCCCAGCGGCATTGGGAGGAGGAGTTTGTCGGCAAGGAAGCGAATATTCGTAAAGTGGACTGTCGTATATATAAAGCTATATTGTACCAGCTTGAGATACGTCAGATATTCCTTGACACTTCGCTTTCGCTGAAAAAAACTGAGCGATTTGCTTGAAACAAACCAGACCTACCTGAGTAATGTAGTAAACAAATACTTTGGCTGTAACTTGAAGGAGCTTGTGAACGGCTATCGTGTGGAATATGCCAAGGAGCTTCTTAGTTTCGGTCGTTGTGCATTGAATGACTTGCCTCGTAGTTGCGGTTTCGCTTCTAAAAGCGCTTTCTATTCAGCTTTCAGTAAGGTTGCGGGTGTGTCACCTTTGTCTTATCAGTCACGGGAAAGGAGGAAACGGGAACTACAGGTAATAAACGAACTAAGATATTAATAATGAGATTAATATGTATAATCAATTTTAGTTTTTTAAATTTATAAATTTAAAGTTTTTCTATTATGAACAAAAAGTTTTTAAGTGCAATCCTGTTCGGAGCCTTGATGGTTTCGTCAACGGGAACATTTGTGTCTTGTAAAGACTATGATGATGACATTGACAACATCAATAAAGAGTTGTCGACTCTTAAAGGAGATCTGAGTGCTTTACAGGCAAAAGTAAATGAAGGCAAATGGATTACAAGTTTGGCTCCAACTACTGGTGGTTTTACCGTAACTTTTTCGGATAACACTTCTTATACCATTACGAATGGTAAAGATGGTGCTGCTGGTGCTGATGCTGTGAAATGGGAGATTGGTACTGACGGTTTCTGGTATAAGAATGATGTAAAGACCGAGTATCAGGCTGTTGGTCAAGCTGGCGAAGCTGGTGTTGCTGGTGTATCTCCTTATATCGGTGAAAACGGTAACTGGTTTGCTTATAACACCGAAACAAAAGAAGTGGAAGATACAGGCATCTCTGCTGCCGGAACCAGTACCTACGTGGTGAAGAATGGTGATAACTATGAATTGCATGTGTATAACCAGACTACCGGGGAATATGAGTCAATCGTTCTTCCTGCTACTGCCGCTGCAGCTGCTTTGAACGTGGTGTTTATGCCGACATATAGTGATATGCAGACTAAAGTAGTTGCTATCAATATTTCTGTTGGTGACGATCTTAACGATAAGAACCATTTGTGGGATAATAATGTTTCATTGACTAACGATATTGTTTTCAACTATCGTGTTTCTCCTGCAAGTATTGATTTGGCAAAAGCAAATATTGGTTTCTTGGTAAATGAAGTACAGTCAAGAGCTGCAGGTTCTATCTTAGATGTTGCTGACAAATCGTTTGCTGATGGTGTTTTGACTGTAAAAGCTAAAGCTGGTGAAGCATTCTCTTTGAAGAATAAGAAATATGCCGTGGCTTTACAGGTTCAGAATGATGCACAGAGCGCAATTTCTACTTACCATTTGCTTACATCTAATACAATTAATCGCGAAGACTTGACAGTATTCGAAGCTCGTAAGGATGATAATGGAGAGATTGGGTATTTCCAGTTCCCTTCTCTTGATATAAACCTCTTATATACAGGTGAATTGAATGTTGCTGATACTTTAACTGTTGGACGAACTGTTGGTGATTATTATATGACTACTTCGTCATATAGTGACTTGAGAAAATATGGTTTTGCTCCTTACTACGAAGTAGCTAAGAAAGCTGGTGAAGACAAAGGCAATTATTTCACTGTAGAAAATGGCGTTATTAAGACTAATGGACAAATTTCTTCTGTAGGTCATGAATGTACTTTCATCGTATCTGTATATGATAAGAAAGACGGATATAAATTGGCTGAAAAAGAATTAACTGTATCGTCAGTTGAGAAGATTGCTACTACTAAGACTTATACCAAATCTGAAACTCATGAATTAACTCTTGAATCAAAAGATTATAGATTCAAGTTTGATATGAATGATGTATATAATACATTGGGCATGTCTTCTCAAACATTCTGGAGTGCAGGATATACTCGTGAATATTATATTTGGGATGCAGAAAGAAGTGAATATGTACAAACAAGCAGTAGTAATGGTGTTATTTCTGCTGGCACAGCATATGAAAACAATGAAAGCTTCTTGTATGTAAACGTTAAGAATATCTTGACTAAGGATCAGCTTGGCAAGTACAAAGTAGTATTTAAAATTGGTAATACAGGTGCAGAAGTTGTTTATGAGGTTAAGGTAGTATATCCTGAAGTAACTTTGGTTAAAGACAATGATTACTGGAAAGACGGTTATATGATTAATGCCGGTAAACTTGTAGGTTCTAATTATATCATGTCTGGTGACTTACGTCGCGGATATAAGAATAAAGACCTTGATTTGGTATTTGAAACAGTAGCTGGTGAAACTCGTACAGATTTTGATTTGACTAACAATATCCTGACCTATACAGGATCTTGCAATGATAAAGAAGGTAACCGTATCAACATTTCTAAGATCGATCCGGTTGATGTAATGGTATTTGTTCTGATTAATGGCCAGAAGATTGACAATGGTACTAAGATCCAGGTTAAGTTTGCTGACCCGTTGAAGAATATCACTTTGAAGAAAGATGCCAAGTTTGAAACTACAGACAAGAAGAATCCTGCCGATAAATTGCAGTTGAATTCTGCAATCAACTTGGTAAGCATTGCTGGTGAAAAAGTAATTGAAAACGGTACGATGGATGCTACTATTGCCGGTTACTATAATGCTCAGGCAGCTAAGTTCGAAGTATCGGAAGAGGATGCTGCTAAGGGAGCTAGTGTAAATGCTACAACGGGTGAATTTACATGGCAGAATGATGGTGTAGCTTTGACAGCCAACAAGACTATCAATGTGAAAGTTACGGTTACATACACTTGGGGTGTTGCGGTTGGTACAATTCCTGTAACTGTAAAATCTAACCTCTAATCTGAATTTAGATGATTAAAAAATAATCATACTATAAAGTAAAAGTCCGCTTCTCCTTCGTGAGAAGCAACTTCTACCCAAAGTAGAAATTATAAATTCTTTCAAGCGGGGAAAGCATACGTATCCGGCAACGGGCGTTTCTTTCCCCGCTTTTTTAAAGGAAATGACTCTGAAGAATAGTTTGTTTCTTTCCCGCTTAGAGTCTGTTCATTGAATTTGTAATCAATAAATTGTATATACCATGAATAAAATAGAAGAGATAAAGAAAAAAATCAGGGATTTGAAGTTAAAGCAGAAGATGACAACTGGGCGTTTGGAATGGAACGATATACAGAGAGAAATAGACATTTTGAATAATGAGTTAAAGCAACTAGAAACAGACAAACCACAATATGGAAAATAGATTATACTTGTACAACTTAGGTATAAAGACATTTGGCGGCTTTGCAACACTGGGTGGGGTTATACAGGCTTTGCAACTATTTACGCAGCCTGATCTTGATATTAAATCAATTTTGCTTTCGTTTCCTGCGTGGGTAGTATATGTATTTGTATGCCTGACTATTATTTTTGCTATGTTGAGGGAACGGTACAAATCGATGAGTCAAAGGGTGGAAGTATTGAATGTTAAATTGAACGAGCAAGATGCAATGATTCGTTCATTGCAGGAAATGATGAAAATTGTGCCATTCAAAGGACGCTTTTTCTTGACCACAGAGTATTTATACAATGAATTGGGGGAATATATACAGAATAACATTGATATTGATTCAATAGAGATAAAGAATACAATAGAAAAAAGAGGTATGGGAAACAAGAGAGATTCCTTTGTCCGATTAAATATAAGAGGTGTTGTTTCGCATAAAATCAGTACATTCCAACTGCTGGTGGCAGGTGATACCATTGTTAACTTTGAAGATATAAACATACAAGCGTTCGAGCGTGTTGGTGGGAAGCAGAAAAAATTATGTGCAAGAATTGCTGATAACGGACAGGATTCTTTGTTGAAGCAGGTTGTTGTTTCTTATGGCAAAGTAAAAAGTCCCGGTAGTATTGTTGATTTGATGATTGAATGGTGCTGGCCTAATATGTTGAATATTACAGATTGCGACTATACTACATTGCCTAATTTTTTGGCAGGTACGGTGAAACATCTGAAAATGTCTTTGGAATGTAAAGAAGATATAGGTTTTAAATCGGCAAGTATATATAAATATAAAGTCGGTATGGATAAGGCCCAGTTGATTTTGGACGTTGATATGTCCGAAATCACAGATACGATATCTTATGAAGAAGATAATCCGTTAATGAATTCTACTTATATATTGTATTACGAAGTTGCCAGATGATTGGAAATCTGAAAAAATATATAGATAAGGCATCTTTTATGGAACATATAGATGCCAAGCTGCGGCAGAATGAACCTATGATTATAGATTCATTCGTCAGTAATAAATGTAATCTGAAATGTAGACATTGTTATTTTGGAGATGCCCGGCCCATATCAGAGCCGGTTTCTTTGGCAAGATGGAGAAGTTTTCTTGATGAAGCTATTGGAATGGGTATGAAACATTTTCATTTTTCGGGTAAAGAATCTTTTTTGGATAATAGAATCTTTGATATCCTGAATCTTTTAGCAGAGTATAAAGAAGATAGGAAAATATTTTATGGAGTTGTTTCAAATGGAATGAGTATGGATATTCAGGGGTATGACGAAGTTCTTGCAACCAACATCTCATACCTTGAAATTAGTCTTGAGGGCTCTGGAAAATACAATGATTTGATAAGGGGTGAGAATGGATACAATACGGTTTATGAGTTGATTGAAAATGTGGAGCATCGAGATAAAATAAACATTACTTCTACTATTTTTGATGATAATGGAGCTGATTTATTATCCATGTTGCTTGCATATTGGAAATTAGGAGTTGATAAATTTAATTTTGCTCCTATCATGTATTATTCACCATTTGAAATGAAACCATTAAAAAGTTTGTCGTGTGAATCCTTGCTTGGTTTTGTTTCACTCTGTCTTGATTTTATGAATAATGATAACAGTCCGGATGCTATTGATATAAGGATTTGTATGACGAAAGCAATGGCGTATGAACTGTTTCTGAAAGAAAATATATTAACCGGAAAAATAGAGGAATATATATACAGAGGCAATAAAATGAAATATCAGAGGGGGAATAAGGTGTTGGAGTTTAGTTATCCTTTACTCAGCATTCCATTCCTTAATGAATTGGTCGTTACTCATGATGGTTACATTATATCCTGTGCAGATGATATTCATTATAAGTATCTTGATAAGATCGCTTTACCGAACGTGAATATAGTAAAAAACAGTTTTGCAGAAATATTGCAAGCGAGAAACGAATTTATTTTGTGTTATTTAGACAAAGAATTATCTTAATATACTAAATGTTTATAATTATGAAGACACAAGAAATTGTAGATGTTCGGGTGGGTGAAAGCACTCAGCCGGATCACGGTTATGAATTGAGTGATAGGTGTATAATAACGAAAAGTTCAAATGCTGTCGCTAGCGGAGCAGGAAGCAAAGGCTTGTTTAGTGTGAATGTTGATTAGTAAGCATGGCTTTGTAGAGAGGTTTGTTTGTTCTTTTTAACTTCTGAACGTGAAGCTAAAATGTTTGACCTCTTTTGCATGTGGCAACAATAAATTGACATAAAGCAAGTAATCATTCCTTTTCTTATAAAAGTGTGCTAAAAACACTTATATCTGAAAACATAACAATTATTTTTGTACGTTTTTTAATTAATGGATTGTTTTTATTCAGGTATGAAGAAGAGTTTGACGGCTTTGGCGTTCGGCACATTGGGATTGGGCATTGCCGAGTTTGTAATGATGGGCATTTTGCCCGATGTAGCGAAGGACTTGCATATAAGTATTCCGCAAGCAGGACATTTTATTTCGGCTTATGCACTAGGTGTGTGCGTAGGAGCACCGGGGATGGTTTTGGTGGCTCGTACCCGTCCGCTGAAACATATTCTGTTAGGTTTGATGGTTATTTATATTTGTGGTAATTTGTGTGCTGCCGCTTCAGTGAATTATTGGATGATGTTGATGATGCGTTTTATTTCCGGATTGCCTCATGGCGCCTTCTTTGGGGTTGGTTCCATTGTGGCGGAAAGAGTGGCTGATAAAGGAAAAAGTTCGCAGGCAGTGGCATTGATGGTGTCGGGTATGACGATTGCCAATCTTTTTGGTGTACCTTTGGGTACGTTCATGAGTAATATAATGTCTTGGCGTATTCCTTTTCTCTTTAATGGAGTATGGGGACTGATTACTTTGTTCTATATTTGGAAATGGGTTCCTTCACTGCCTGCTTTGCCAGATACAGGTTTGAAAGGGCAGTTCCGTTTTTTGAAGAATCTGGCTCCATGGTTGTTGATAATTACGACCATGTTCGGAAACGGAGGCATTTTTTGTTGGTATAGCTATGTCACTCCTTTGATGACGCACGTGGCAGGTTTCAGTGAAAACAGTATGACTTTCATTATGGTGTTGGCAGGTCTTAGCATGACTGTAGGAAACTTGATGGGTGGAAAGTTTTCTGATCAGTATGGGGCTGCCCGTGTGGTAAAATATACACAGGTTATTATGGCTTCCGGTTTGTTCGCCATTTTCTTTGCGGCTTCTGTTTCTTGGTTGGCAGTAATATTGATGTGTATATGTACGGCAGGATTATTTGCTGTTTCGGCTCCACAACAATTATTGTTACTCCGGAATTCACGCGGAGGAGAAATGATGGGAGCGGCCTGTGTGCAAGTCGCTTTTAATTTGGGCAATGCCATTGGTGCTTATGCCGGTGGGCTACCCATAGATGCCGGATTGGGTTATCGGTATCCGGCTTTGGTAGGAGTTTTTATCGTATTGATCGGCTTTGTCGCTGTTTCCCTTTATTCCAAAAGGGAATCGGCTTCTCTTTCTAAGATATAAATCACATCTCCACTCTTTTTAACCTCTACCCGGCTACCCTCCGGATTCAGGTTGAAAGGTGTGGTCTTGTCTGTTTTGTTATCTACGACCATCAGTACATTATCTTCGGCAAAGCGTTTTATCTCCACTTTCAGGTTGGCGTCGGGCATGGTTTGGTCCAGTAGCAGACTGTCATTTAGATATACCGCTATACTGTCTCCGGCAAAACTATTAGTCAGTTCTATGTTGTAGACTCCTTCATAAGTCTGTACTTTGTCAGCCTTGCGTTGGAAACGGAAGGACATATACAAAAAAAATGATAATAACGGCAAAGACTCCAAAAGCCAGCATACCGTTACCTATCATGAACTGCTTGTTCGTATTTAAACTGTTTTTATCCATAGTGTTATAAGTTTCTGCAAAACTACAATTTTTTTAATAGAATATTTTGTAGCACTGGTAGATAATTTGTATCTTTGCACCGAAATGGATGAATGGTGGGGCTTGATTAAGCCCATTTTTTTGTTCTTAATAG
>ENA-OQBL01000114-OQBL01000114.1-human-gut-metagenome-genome-assembly--contig:-NODE-114-length-46569-cov-22.297145_pt1 | contig 46569 bp, 39 predicted proteins | sample MGYA00242747_ERZ504553 | MGnify/ENA primary metagenome ERZ504553 (study PRJEB26092, sample SAMD00036240) | human gut metagenome | host: Homo sapiens | study: EMG produced TPA metagenomics assembly of...
GCAGATAAATTCCATTTTGAAAAACGGCTGACAATTTAATACCGCCGCCCATCACAGCGGCATATAAGCAGTAAATCTTGAAAAAGGTTTGCTGCTTTTTTTGCGCCATTTTCAAAATCTTTGGCAAACCACACCGCCGGATTGTTGTAGGGATCAGACAGGGAAAACAAAAAATTTTCCGTGCGTTTGCCAAAACGCCCCCTTTTCACCGTTGTAGTGGTGAACAGCGGGCAGAACACGCCGCCGCAATCGCTATATTGGTGGAGCAAGCCAGTATATCCGCAAACCAGAGCCGCCGAGGAAAGCGGTAGTTTTTTTAGAGCAAGATTCTACCACGGTGCCAAAATCCGCATATCTGCGGTTTTGCCCCCTTTGGTAAATCTTGTTGGGGAGTGCCTTCCCCAAACCCTGCTCATGCGCCCTGTCGGGCGAGAAAGGAGGTCAACGCTTGAAGAAAAAATACAACACACCCCACCGCTGCCATGTGGTCAAAACCCGCATGACCGAGGAAGAATACGCCGACTTTACCGAGCGGCTGAAACACTATGACATGAGCCAAGCCGAATTTATCCGGCAAGCCATTACACGGGCGACCATTCGCCCCATCGTTACCGTTTCCCCGGTCAATGATGAACTGTTGTCCGCCGTTGGCAGGCTGACCGCCGAATACGGAAAAATCGGTGGCAACCTCAATCAGATTGCCCGCGCCCTCAACGAGTACGGCACACCATACAACGCCCTGTCCGTTGAAGTCCGCGCCGCCATTTCTGACCTTGCTGCCTTGAAGTTTGAAGTCCTGCGAAAGGTAGGTGACGCTGTTGGCAACATTCAAACATATCAGCTCTAAAAATGCGGATTATGGCGCAGCCGAGCAGTACCTCACCTTTGAACATGACGAGTTTACCATGAAGCCCACCCTTGATGAAAACGGGCGGCTCATGCTCAGGGAGGACTATCGAATAGCCACGCTGAACTGCGGCGACGAGGATTTTGCCGTTGCCTGTATGCGCTCCAATCTCCGCTATGGGAAGAACCAGAAGCGGGAAGATGTAAAAAGCCACCACTACATTATCAGCTTTGACCCACGGGACGCGGTGGACAACGGTTTGACCGTAGACCGGGCGCAGGCGTTGGGCGAGGAATTTTGCCGGAAGCAGTTTCCCGGACACCAAGCCATTGTCTGCACCCACCCGGACGGACACAACCACAGCGGCAATATCCATGTGCATATCGTTATCAATTCTCTGCGGATAGAGGAAGTTCCGTTCCTGCCTTACATGGACAGACCGGCAGACACCCGCGCCGGGTGCAAACACCGCTGCACAGACGCGGCGATGGAATACTTCAAAGCCGAAGTCATGGAGCTGTGCCACCGGGAAAATCTCTATCAAATCGACCTTTTGCATGGCAGCAAAAACCGCATTACCGAGCGTGAGTATTGGGCGCAGCGGAAAGGGCAGGCAAAGCTGGACAAGGAAGCTGCCGCCTTGCCAGCCGAGGAGCAGCTAGCCAAGCCCACGAAGTTTGAAACAGACAAGGAAAAATTGCGGCAGGCCATACGCACCGCGCTGTCCTCTGCCACAAGCTATGGCGAGTTCGCCGCCGTTCTCTTGCAACAGGGCGTGACTGTCAAGGAGAGCCGAGGGCGGCTATCCTACCTCACGCCGGACAGGACAAAGCCCATTACCGCCCGCAAGCTGGGAGATGATTTTGACCGCGCTGCCGTTCTTGCCCTTTTGGAACAGAACGCCCACAGAGCCGCCGAGCAGACCGCAACCGTACCCGAATACCCCCGCAACATAAGGGAGCGTTTGCAGGGCAAAAAAGCTGTCCAAACCACCCCGGAAAAGGACGGTATTCAGCGCATGGTTGACCGGGCAGCGAAGCGAGCGGAGGGAAAGGGCGCGGGCTATGACCGCTGGGCGGCAGTCCACAATCTGAAACAAATGGCGGCTACCGTTGCCGCCTACGGGCAGTACGGCTATTCGCCGGAGGAGCTGGACGCAGCCCTGGTATCTGCCAATGCGGATTTACAGGACAGCACCGCCAATCTGAAAGCCCTGGACGCTGCTATCCGGGAGAAAAAGGAGCTTCAGACACAGGTGCTTGCCTATGCCAAGACCAAGCCTGCCCGTGACGGTCTGAAAGCACAGAAAACGGAGAAAGCCCGCAGCACCTATCGGGAACGGCACGAAAGCGATTTTATCATAGCGGACGCTGCCGCCCGTTATTTCCGGGCGCATGGCGTTTCCAAGCTGCCAAGCCATAAAGCCCTGCAAGCGGAAATCGAGCAGCTTACCGCCGAAAAGAACGCCCATTACAACGAATACCGGGAGAAAAAAGCCCGTGTCAAGGAGCTGCATACCGTGAAAAGCAATCTTTCTCAAATCCTGCAAGGCGAGAAAGACAGAGAGAAAAAGCACGAACATGAGCGTTAAAAACCGCCCCGAAACGATACCAAAACAGGGATATGCCCTGCACCCTATCCGCAATACTGCCCACCTTTGAAACGGGGCGCACAGCGCAGGAAATCCCCGAAAATGACACCGAGAAACTACATTTTTACCGACCTATCCGCTTATACCAGCGGAAACGGCAGAAAGGAGCGAGAAATGCCACGCATGAGCAAAAAGCGGCGGTTGGAATGGAGCTTTTTCCTCAACCACCGAAACCGTATTACCTACAATGACCTTTGCCGGGGCTGCACACACGGCTGCAAGCAGAGCTTCCGGGCGATTATCGTCCTCTGCCCCCGGTATTTCTCTAAGAGATGGAAACACAGGGAGGACACCGCCAATGGCAGATAACCGCAAATATTACTACCTCAAACTGAAAGAAAACTTCTTCGACAGCGATTCCATTGTGCTGTTGGAGGACATGAAAGACGGGATTTTGTATTCCAATATCCTCTTGAAGCTGTACTTAAAATCGCTGAAAAATGGCGGCAGATTGCAGCTTGACGAGCATATCCCCTATACCGCCCAGATGATAGCCACGCTGACCCGTCACCAAATCGGGACGGTGGAACGGGCATTAGCCATCTTCCAGCAGTTAGGGCTTGTGGAGCAGCTTGACTGCGGGCTGCTTTATATGACCGACATCGAGCTGATGATCGGTCAATCCTCTACCGAAGCGGAACGGAAACGCGCCGCAAGGCTTGAAAATAAGGCACTTTTGCCGCCGCGGACAAATGGCGGACATTTGTCCGACATTCGTCCACCAGAGATAGAGATAAAGAAAGAGATAGATATAGAGTTAGAAAAAGAGGGAGAGTTAAAGGGACAAGCCCTCGCCCGCAGCTGTGGCAGATATGAGAATGTATTTCTGACTGATACGGAGCTTTCCGAACTGCAAGCGGAGCTACCCGAAAAATGGGCGTACTACATTGAGCGGCTTTCCGGCTATATCGCGTCCACGGGCAAGAAATATAAAAACCACGCCGCCACTATCCGCAGATGGGCGGCAGACGATACCGCAAAGGCTGCCCCGAAACAGGGCATACCCGAATACACCTGCAAGGAGGGCGAGAGCTTATGAGTAATCTGTTTACAGAACGAGTTTTGAATATGACGGCTGTTACCCCACAGCCGGAGGACTACACGGGCGAGGACGGACTGCTTTACTGCGGCAAGTGTCACACTCCGAAAGAAGCCTACTTCCCGGAAAAGCAAGCCGCCCTGTTTGGGCGTGACCGCCACCCGGCAGAATGTGACTGCCAGAAAGCCCAGCGTTTGGAGCGTGAAGCCGCCGAACAGCGCAGAAAGCACCTTGACACCGTGGAGGACTTGAAACGCCGGGGATTTACCAATCCTACCATGCAGGAATGGACTTTCGCCAACGACAACGGGAAATGCCCGCAAATGGAGATTGCACACTTCTATGTGGAGCATTGGGAAATCATGCGCGAGGAAAATATCGGCTATCTGCTATGGGGCAAGGTCGGCACAGGAAAAAGCTATTTTGCCGGGTGTATCGCTAATGCCCTCATGGAGCAGGAAGTCGCTGTCCGCATGACGAACTTCTCTGCGATTTTGAATGACCTGACCGCCAGCTTTGAGGGGCGCAACGAGTATATCGAGCGTCTTTGCCGTTTTCCTTTGCTTATCATTGATGATTTTGGAATGGAGCGCGGCACAGAGTACGGTTTAGAACAGGTCTACAATGTGATTGACAGCCGCTACCGCAGCCGCAAGCCCTTAATCGTTACCACCAATCTGACATTGGACAGCCTGCAAAATCCGCTGGACACCGCCCATGCCCGGATTTATGACCGCCTTTTGGAAATGTGCGCCCCTATCCTCTTTACGGGAGAGAACTTCCGCCGTGAAACGGCGCAAGCCAAGCTGAACAGACTAAAAGAATTGATGAAATGAAAGGAGTTGCCTATGGCAGAGAACAAGCAGAACACCACCTCGGAACGCCGCCCGGACTGCGTGACAGAGATCCGCATGGGCAACACCGTCCTTGTCGTTTCCGGCTTTTTCAAAAAAGATACCACCGACACCGCAGCCGATAAGATGATGAAAGTGCTGGAGGCGGAAGCCGCCGCAGGACACAAAGCCCAGCTTTCGCCCTAACGCTACAAGCCGCACAGAAAAATCGTCATTTTACCGGGCGGTAAAGAAGCAGAAGCCGCTATACAGACAGCCGCCCCATGTGGTATAATCGAAATACGGAATAGTGGGGCTGGCTGTCGGAAACGGAGGATTTTATGTTAAGACAGACCACCCAGAAAATCACTGCCCTTTATCCAAGACTATCCCATGAGGACGAGCTGCAAGGCGAAAGCAATTCCATTTCCAACCAGAAGCGTATTCTTGAAACCTACGCAAAGCAGAACGGTTTTTCCAATCTGCGCTGGTACACGGACGATGGTTATTCTGGTGCGAACTTCCAAAGACCGGGCTTTCAATCCATGCTTGCGGATATTGAAGCCGGGAAAGTGGCTACCGTTATCGTAAAGGATATGTCACGGTTAGGGCGAAACTACCTGCAGGTGGGAATGTATACCGAGATGATTTTCCCACAAAAAGGCGTCCGCTTTATCGCCATCAACGATGGAGTAGACAGCGCACAGGGCGACAATGATTTTGCCCCTCTGCGGAACATTTTCAACGAATGGCTGGTGAGAGATACGAGTAAGAAAATCAAAGCTGTAAAACGGTCAAAAGGCATGAGCGGCAAGCCTGTTACGAGCAAACCCGTGTACGGCTACCTCATGGACGAGGACGAAAACTTCATCATTGACGAGGAAGCCGCACCCGTGGTCAAGCAGATATACCGTCTGTGCCTTGCCGGGAACGGTCCGACCAAGATAGCCCGTATGCTGACCGAGCAGGAAATCCCAACGCCGGGAACGCTGGAATACCGCAGGACGGGCAGTACACGCCGCTATCACCCCGGCTATGAGTGCAAATGGGCGACAAATACCGTGGTGCATATCCTTGAAAACCGGGAGTACATGGGCTGTTTGGTGAACTTCAAGACGGAGAAACCGTCCTACAAGACCAAGCACAGCATAGAAAATCCCATTGAGAAACAGGCAATTTTCGAGAACCACCATGAGCCTATCATCGACACCCAGACATGGGAGCGTGTGCAGGAATTACGCAAACAGCGCAAGCGTCCGAACCGCTATGATGAAGTGGGCTTGTTCTCTGGTATGCTCTTTTGCGCGGACTGCGGCAGCGTCATGTATCAGCAGCGTTACCAGACCGATAAGCGGAAACAGGACTGCTATATCTGCGGGAACTACAAGAAGCGCACCCATGACTGCACCGCACATTTTATCCGCACCGACCTTTTGACTGCGGGCGTTCTCTCCAATCTACGGAAAGTGACGAGCTATGCGGCAAAGCATGAAGCCCGGTTTATGAAGCTGCTGATCGAGCAGAACGAGGACGGCGGCAAACGCCGGAACGCCGCCAAGAAAAAGGAACTGGAAGCTGCCGAAAAGCGTATCGGTGAACTTTCCGCTATTTTCAAGCGGCTGTATGAGGACAGCGTAAGCGGTCGCATTTCTGACGAGCGTTTCACGGAGCTTTCGGCAGACTATGAAGCCGAACAGCAGGAATTGAAAGAGCGTGTTGCCAGAATACAGGCGGAGCTTTCCAAAGCACAGGAAGCTACCGTAAACGCAGAAAAGTTTATGAACATTGTCCGCAAGCACATGAACTTTGAAGAACTGACCCACACCCTCTTACGTGAGTTTGTAGAGAAAATCGTTGTGCATGAGTGCAGCTACGATGAAAACGGCACACGCAGACAGGATATTGAGATTTACTATTCTTTCGTCGGCAAGGTGGACTTGCCCGAATGACCGCCTGCCCTATCCGATACCAAAGACAAGTACCGGATAGGAAAGGCAAAATTTTTTACACTTCTATTACTTCTTTATCACACATAAGCAAAGTCCCAGGGCATGAAGCAGCTCATGGCTGGCGGCGGTGTTGCCCTCATCGGCACCACCCTTGTACCTCTGCTCTCCGGACTGTTCGGTTAATCACAAAACAAGGAGGTAATCGCCTTTGGACAGCATACTCCAACAGATCACAGACTGGCTGAAAGAAATGCTCGTTTCAGCTATTATGGGAAATCTGTCGGGGATGTTTGAGTCCGTCAACAACCAGGTTGGCGAGATAGCAACCTCCGTTGGCATGACCCCGGCGAATTTTTCGCCGGGTGTCTTTGCCATGGTACGAAACATCTCCGAGTCAGTGATTATCCCAATCGCAGGCTTGATTCTGACCTTCATTGCCTGTTATGAGCTAATTCAGATGATTATTGACCACAACAATCTGGCAAATTTTGAAACCTGGATCTTCTTCAAATGGGTGTTCAAGACTTTTGTTGCGGTCATGTTAATCACAAACACATTCAATATCACGATGGCTGTGTTTGATGTGACACAGCACGTTATAAACGCAAGCGCCGGTATCATATCCGGAAATACTGCCATAGATGCTTCGGCATTGGAAACAATGGAAGAAACGCTGATGGCAATGGATTTGGGTCCTTTGCTCGGCTTGTTCCTGCAATCCTTTATCGTGCAGGTCACGATGTCCGCTTTGGCAATCATCATCTTTGTGATCGTCTACGGTCGAATGATTGAAATTTATCTGATGGTCAGCCTTGCCCCGATTCCGCTTTCCACTTTTGGAAACAGAGAACAGAGCAATATCGGACAGAATTATCTGCGTTCGCTGTTTGCAATCGGATTCCAGGGATTCCTGATTATGATCTGCGTGGGCATTTATGCGGTGCTGATTCAGTCTATCGCATTCAGTGATGACATCATCGGTTCTATCTGGGGTGTTATGGGCTACACCGTCCTTTTGTGCTTCACCCTGTTTAAGACTGGTTCGCTTGCGAAGGGTGTATTCAGCGCTCACTAAGGGAAGGAGGAAATTGTTTGGCAGCGTATATTCCCGTACCTCGTGACCTGACGAGGGTAAAAACAAAAGTGTTCTTCAATCTGACGAAACGGCAGTTACTTTGCTTTGGTGCGGCGGCGCTCATCGGAGTGCCGATTTTCTTTCTGGTCAAAGCAACCGGAAATGTGAGCCTTGCAGCACTGTCCATGATGATCGTCATGTTACCGTTGTTCTTTCTGGCAATGTATGAAAAGGATAGTCAGCCGTTGGAAGTGGTTGTAGAACACTTCATTCAGACCAAATTCGTTCGTCCCAAGGTTCGCCCTTATCAGACGGACAACTATTATGACGCTTTGATGCGTCAGTACAAACTGGAAAAGGAGGTTGAACGAATTGTTTTTCAAAAAGAAGCCACAGGCAAGAAACATCAAAATGCCTGCAAATCTGAATCGGAAGCAGCAGCGAGAAATTAAAGCTGTTGTGGAACGGGCAAAGAAGGACAACGGTATTCCGCAGACTGCACAGCAGTCCATTCCCTTTCAGAGAATGTTCCCGGATGGCATCTGCCGTGTCACTGACAGTTATTACACCAAGACCATTCAGTTTCAGGACATCAACTATCAGCTGGCACAGCAGGAAGATAAGACTGCCATCTTCGATGAGTGGTGCAGTTTCCTGAATTTCTTTGACAGCTCCATTCACTTTGAGCTTTCCTTTATGAACCTGAGTACCGATGCTGAAAGCTTTGAAAAGAGTATCCGTATCCCGTTCAAGAAGGACAGCTTCAATCCCGTCCGTGCCGAGTATAGCCAGATGCTGAAAAAGCAGTTGGCGCAGGGCAACAACGGCTTGACCAAAACCAAGTACCTGACATTCGGCATTGAAGCCGAATCCATGCGGCAGGCAAAGCCGAGACTCAACCATATCGAAAACGATCTGCTCAATAACTTTCGGCGTTTGGGTGTCATTGCCACTACCATGAACGGCAAAGAGCGGCTGCATCTGATGCACTCTATGTTCCACATGGGTGATAATGATAAGTTCTTCTTCGATTGGAAGTATCTTGTGGAATCCGGGCTGTCCGTAAAGGACTTCATTGCTCCGACGGCGTTTGCCTTTAAGACCAACCGCACCTTCCAGATGGGCAGTATCTTCGGTTCGATGTCTTATCTGGCAATTACGGCATCAGACCTGTCTGATCGTATGCTGGCGGATTTTCTGGATATGGAATCCACGCAGATCGTGACCATGCACATCCAGTCGGTTGACCAGACTGCGGCGATTAAGACCATCAAGAGAATCATCACCGAGCTTGACCGTTCCAAAATCGAGGAACAGAAAAAGGCTGTGCGTTCTGGCTATGACATGGACATTATCCCATCTGACCTTGCTACCTATGGTAAAGATGCGAAGTCACTTCTGAAAGAATTGCAGAGCCAGAATGAGCGAATGTTCATGGTGACATTTCTGGTGCTGAACACCGGGCGCACCGAGCAGGAACTGGAGAACAATGTGTTCCAGGCACAGAGCATCGCCCAGAAGCATAACTGCAATCTGCGTCGTTTGGATTTTCAGCAGGAATCCGGACTGATGAGCAGCCTGCCTTTGGCACAAAACCTGATTGAGATTCGTCGTGGCCTGACTACCAGTTCCACGGCTATTTTTGTGCCTTTCACCACGCAGGAGCTGTTCCAGAATGGTGGAGAAACGCTCTATTACGGGCTGAATGCTCTGTCGAACAACCTTATCATGGTGGACAGAAAGAAGCTCAAGAACCCCAACGGACTGATTCTGGGTACTCCCGGTTCCGGTAAATCCTTTTCCGCAAAGCGTGAAATCACCAATGCGTTCCTGGTTACGGATGACGATATTATCATCTGCGACCCCGAAGCGGAATATGCGGCTCTGGTTCACAAGTTCAATGGTCAGGTGGTAAAAATCAGCTCCTCCAGTACCAACTATATCAACCCTATGGACATCAACCTGAACTACTCTGAGGATGACAACCCGGTAGCACTGAAAGCTGATTTTATCCTGTCCCTCTGTGAGTTGATTATGGGCAGTAAGGATGGCTTGCAGCCTATCGAAAAGACGGTTATCGACCGTTGTGTGCATCAGATTTACCAGAGATATTTCGACAATCCTGCCCCTGAGAATATGCCGATCCTTGAGGATTTGTATGATGCCCTTCTGAAACAGGACGAAAAGGAAGCCCACCATGTAGCGACCGCCTTGGAAATCTATGTTAAGGGTTCTCTGAAACTGTTTAACAACAGAACCAATGTGGATATTCAGAATCGTCTGGTGTGCTTCGACATTAAGGAGCTGGGCAATCAGCTGAAAAAAATCGGTATGCTGATCGTTCAGGATCAGGTCTGGGGGCGTGTAACTGCCAACCGTTCTGCCGGTAAATCGACCAGATATTATATTGACGAGTTCCATCTGCTTCTGAAGGAAGAACAGACGGCAACCTATTCCGTAGAAATCTGGAAGCGATTCCGTAAATGGGGCGGCTTGCCGACCGGTATTACTCAGAATGTCAAAGACCTGCTTCGTTCCCCGGAGATTGCCAACATCCTCGAAAACTCTGATTTCATCTATATGCTGAATCAGGCAAGCGATGACCGAAGTATTCTGGCACAGCGGTTGAACATTTCGCCGCATCAGCTGTCCTATGTAACCAACTCCGGTGAGGGCGAAGGACTTCTGTTCTATGGCAATGTGATTCTGCCGTTCATTGACCGATTCCCGACAGATCTGGAACTGTATCGCATTATGACCACGAAGTTAAACGAGGTGGCACAGGAAAAGGAGGCGTAATGTATGGCGAAAAGACCTACACGACTCCGTTTTACCGAAGATGACCTTGCAGATTCTCATGTGAAGAAAGCTGCCGACCGTGCAGATAAGGCGGTTGATAGGGCTGAAAAAGCGGCAGACAAATTGGCTTCTAAAAAGGCAAAGCCGAAGCTAAAGCTGGAAACAGATGCAGCCGGTTCCCGTAAAGCAAAGCTCCGTTTTGAAAAAGCGGAGTTTACGGAAATCGAGCGCCCATCTGTGGCAAAGCACATGGCAAGCCGTGGTGCCGCAGTCACGCTCACATCCAAAGCACATCGGGCGGTGTCAGAATATGAGGATGATAATATCGGCGTTCAGGCTGTGCAGGAAACGACCAAGGCTGTTGAATCCACTGTCTATACCGTCGATCATGCCGTTTACAGTCACAAGCTGAAAGCCTACGACAAGGCGGAAAAGCTGGTTGAGAAGTCAGATAAAGCAAATGTAAATGCCCTGTATGAGAAGTTCAAAAAGGACAACCCCGATGCCGGTTCCAATCCCTTTTCCCGTTGGCAACAGAAAAGGGCAATCAAGAAAGAATATGCTGCCGCCAAAGCCGGTAAGAATACCGCTTCGACAACGGCTTCTGCATCTAAGGGTGCAGGCAAGGCAACGGGCAAAGCAGCTCAGGGAGCCAAGAACATCACAGAAAGAGTAACGGAGTTCTGCACCACACACTCTAAAACGATTCTGTTTGTTTTGATTGCCGGACTGCTTTTTATGATACTCTCAGGGATGTTCTCGTCTTGTTCGGCTATGTTCCAAGGCGGCACACAGATCATTCTGGGAACTTCTTTTACTGCAAAAGAGGAAGATATTATTGGTGCGGACAATGATTACAAGGCTTTGGAAGCTGCGCTCCGCAATAAAATCAATAATATCGAGCGTACTCATAGCGGATATGACGAGTACCGGTATGACCTTGATGAAATCAACCACAATCCTTATGAGCTGGCGGCGTATTTGACGGTGAAGTTTGAGGATTACACCAGAGATGAGGTGCAGGCTACCCTGCAATGGCTATTTGAGCAACAATATGAGCTGACCCTGACGGAAGTAGTAGAGATTCGTACACGAACAACATCTTCTACTGATCCCGAAACGGGAGAGACAACAACAGAGGAAGAAGATTACGAATATTATATTCTGAATGTGAAGCTCAGAAATAAGGGCTTGAACAGTGTGATTTCAAATTCCGGCTTGTCGGAAGATGATATGGAGCGATATAGAATTTTGCTTCAGACAAGGGGCAACAGACCGGATATTTTCGGAAATGACATTTACGCCACCCCTGGCGGCGAGTACACCGATTATGATATTCCGGGCGAAGCGCTGACAGACACAAGATTTGCCAATATGATTCGGGAAGCTGAAAAATATCTGGGATACCCGTATGTGTGGGGCGGCAGCAGCCCGTCTACCTCCTTTGACTGCTCCGGATTTGTTTCCTATGTAATCAATCACTGCGGAAACGGTTGGAGTGTTGGTCGTTTGACCGCAAACGGTTTGATGGGCGTATGCGACATTATCCCGAAAAGCTCTGCCAAACCGGGAGATTTGATTTTCTTCCAAGGCACTTATGATACCTCCGGTGCATCACACGTTGGTATCTATGTTGGCAATGGTATGATGATCCACTGCGGAAACCCCATTTCCTACGCTTCTATCGAATCGAATTACTGGCAACAGCATTTTTACTGCTTCGGCAGAATCAGAAACTAAAGGAGGGATGGCGATTGAGTGCCAAGTTAGACAGAATAGGTGCAGACCTTGAAAAAGCCCGTAAGAAACGGGCAGAATGGGATGCTAAGGTGAAAGACCTGGAACGCAGATACCGTGAGGAGGAAAATTCCGAAATCCATGAGATGGTTCATGCTGCGAACCTGAATCCCGAACAGCTTTCCGAGCTGCTCCGTATGTTTGCTGCGGATATGGCTCCGAAGCCTGATACGATCAATACTATGAATGAGGAGGAAACGCAGAATGAGATTTAAGAAAATTGGAGCCGCATTGCTGGCGTGTGCAATGTGTTTTGGCGTGTTTTCTACAACGGCATTTGCCTATGTAGATGAAAGCGTAGCGACTGAAGAACCTGCGGTCGAAGAAAAAGTTCCCGAAACAGAGCCGGAGGAGCCGATGCTACCGCTTACTCCCGACGGCAATCTGACTTTGGTTGATGACGCTGGCTCGCCTACGAAAAGCGGAAAGCAGTTCATTACCGCTGTAACCAAAAACGGAAACTACTTCTATATCATCATTGACCGTGATGATAAGGGCGAGGAAACCGTGCATTTTCTGAATCAGGTGGATGAAGCCGACCTGCTCAAGCTGATGGACGAGGAAGAAGTTGCAGAGTTCACCAAGCCGGTTGAGGAAACAAAGCCGGAAGTAGTTGAAACAGTTCCTGAAATTACAGAACCGACACCGGAGGAAAAGCCGAAATCCACAAATATGCTCCCGGCGATTCTTACTCTGATTGTGCTTGCCTGTGGTGGTGGATTCTTCGTATTTAAGAAAGTCCAGGAAAAGAAGAAGGCACAGGAAGCGGCAAAGCCTGACCCAGATGCTGATTATGTGGACGATGACGAGGACTATGGGTACGATCCGGAGTTTGAGGACGACGATGAAGATAGCTCCGTCGATGAAGATGATAATGAACCTGTGTAAACAGGATAGGCTTGATGCCTGGGGCAGCCTTCGGGTTGCCTTTACATAGTTTCCGCTTTCAAAAAATTAAAAAAATTTGCGTTTTTGAAAGTGACATCTTGCATATACTATTAGCAGACAGTATAATAAGTACAGCGAAGCGGTTTCGAGAAATGAAAAAACTTCAATTTTTGAAAGCGGGTGACTATATGAAAACAATCACGAGAGCAAAATATCTCGATAGAATCATTGAACTGAATGGTACTCCTGACATCAAGATCATCACGGGCATTCGTCGATCTGGTAAGTCCAAATTGATGCAGGCGTATATTGCGTATCTGAAAAGCAATTTTGAAAACATCAATATTATCTTCATCGACTTCATGGATTTGGCGTATGAAGAAATCAAGGAATACCATGCCTTACACGCCTATGTGGAAGAACATTATCAGGAAGGAAAAACGAACTACCTGTTTGTAGACGAGGTTCAGATGTGTCCCAAGTTTGAGTTGGCAATCAATAGCCTGTACTCTAAGGGAAAATACGACATCTATGTAACAGGCTCTAATGCTTTCCTGTTGAGTGCAGATCTGGCAACTCTGTTTACCGGACGCTATATTGAAATTCATGTGTTTCCTTTCAGCTTCCAGGAATATTGCCAGTATTATGATGATATTAGTGACAAAGATAAGCTCTTTGATGAGTACGCTATCAAGGGCGGTTTAGCAGGTTCCTATGCTTATAGAACCGAAAAAGACAGAACAAACTATATCAAAGAGGTCTACGAAACGATTGTTACAAGGGATTTGGTACAGAAATATACTCTCCCGGACACTTTGGTTTTACAACGTCTGAGCGAGTTCCTTATGGATAATATCAGCAACCTGACTTCTCCGAATAAGGTCAGTCAGCTACTGACAGCAAATGAGACTCCAACCAATCATGTAACCGTCGGCAAGTACATTAAGTATTTGTGCAATGCTTTTGTATTTTATGATATTAAGAGATATGACATCCGAGGTAAGAAATACCTTGAAAGCTCTGAAAAGTTCTATTTGTGTGACAGCGGTATTCGATATGCAATACTGGGAAGCAGAAATATAGACTATGGCAGAGTATATGAAAACGTTGTTTGTATCGAGCTTCTTCGCCGTGGATATGATGTCTATGTCGGCAAGCTCTATCAAAAGGAAATCGACTTTGTTGCTCAGAGAGGTAGCGAAAAGATTTATATTCAGGTCAGCGACAACATTTCCGGGCAGGAAACATTTGAGAGAGAATGCTCTCCTCTGCTTCAGATTCGAGACGCTTATCCGAAAATGATTATTGCCAGAACCAAACATCCCCAATATAGCTATGAAGGAATCGAAATTCACGATATAGCCGATTGGTTGCTACAAGAATAAGCAAGGTGAAATATCTCCGTCATTCTCTTTTGAAATGATGGAGATATTTTTATTATGACGGAGATTGTAGAACAGAAAATTGTATCAGGTTGCAAAAATCCTTTCCGAACTTTTTACATAGCAGTCATGCACTACGGTGTGTGGCTGCTTACTTTTTTTGTGAAAGGAGCAGATGCAAATGAAATTAGTTTTGGCTGAAAAGCCTTCGGTTGCACAGAGTATTGCCAAAGTGTTAGGTGCTGCCAAGCGTGAGGATGGCTACTTAGAGGGAAACGGATATGTGGTCAGCTGGTGTGTAGGGCATTTGGTGGAGCTGGCACAGCCGGAAGTCTATGATGCGAAGTACAGCAAATGGGCTTATGCAGACCTTCCTATCTTCCCGATGGACTGGCAGTATGAGGTTTCTGCCGGTACGAAAAAACAGTTTGGGATTCTGAAAAAGCTCATGGCCAGAGAAGATGTTGCGAGTCTTGTGTGTGCAACAGATGCCGGTCGTGAGGGCGAGCTGATCTTTCGGTTGGTGTACCACAAAGCCGGGTGCAGAAAGCCGTTTGAGCGGCTTTGGATTTCCTCGATGGAAGATGTAGCAATCAAGGAGGGCTTTGAAAATCTCAGGTCTGGAACGGAATATGATGCTTTGTATGAAGCAGCACTGTGTCGAGAACGAGCCGACTGGATTGTTGGTATTAACGCTACTCGACTTTTTTCGACCCTTTACGGGCAGACCCTGAATGTTGGTCGTGTTATGACCCCTACCCTTGCTATGGCTGTTATGCGAGAAGCTGCCATTTCCGCATTCAAGCCTGAACTGTTCTACACAGTTCAGATTGGATTGGATGGTTTTACGGCTGCAAGCGAACGCTTCAAAACCAAGGCAGCAGCCGAAGCTGTCAAACAAAGCTGTTCGGTGGCAATCGTTCAGAAAGCTGAATGTAAGGAGAAAACAGAAAAGCCGCCTGCGCTCTATGACCTGACCAGTTTACAGAGAGAAGCCAACCGTGTGCTTGGCTACACGGCACAGCAGACCTTGGACTACACGCAGAACCTCTATGAAAAGAAACTGGTCACTTATCCCCGTACCGACAGCAGGTTTCTGACGGAAGATATGGCACATAGCCTGACCGACCTCGTAAAGCTGGCTTTCCACACATTCCCCGTGGAGGATGTGGATAACATACCAGTTCATGCAGAGCAGGTTGTGAATAACAAAAAGGTCACAGATCACCATGCCATCATTCCGACCAGAGAATTGCAGAAATGCAATCTGAGCGAACTTCCCAAGGGTGAACTTGCAATTTTGCAACTGATCTCGAATCGGTTGTGCGTAGCTGTTGGCGATCCGCACCGATACGCAGAGACAGTTATTGAGCTGGACTGTGGCGGTACCGTGTTTTCCACCAAAGGCAAAACTGTTGTGCAGGATGGATGGAAAGCTCTGGTTCAGAAAAATGATTCGACAAAATCCGACGAAAACGTGCAGACACTCCCTTCTGTTTCCGTTGGTGACGAAATGACCGTCAGCGGCACGGAAATCAAGGAAGGGAAAACATCTCCCCCTAAACACTTTACCGAGGATACTCTGCTTTCTGCTATGGAAACTGCCGGTGCGGACGAAATGCCTGATGAGGTGGAGCGCAAAGGTTTGGGAACGCCTGCGACCCGTGCCGGTATCATTGAGAAGCTGGTTCGCATCGGTTTTCTGGAGCGTAAGGGTGATAAGAAAACCAAACACCTGATTCCGACCCACAAGGGTACGGCTCTGGTAACAGTCATGCCGGAACAGATTCAGTCCCCATCCATGACGGCGGATTGGGAAGAAAAATTGTTGCTCATTGAGAAAGGCGAATATGCCAGCGAGGACTTTATGGACGAGATCAAAGATGTGATTGCCGGTCTGATTCAGAACTATGAAGTAATCCGTGATTCCGAGGTTATGATGTCGAAAGAAGCCAATTCTATCGGCAAATGCCCGCTCTGCGGCAGTGCTGTAGAGGACAAAGCCAAGGCATTTTTCTGTTCCAACAGAGCTTGCAAATTTGCCCTCTGGAAAAACAATCGCTACTTTGCGAGCATCGGCAAGAGCATGACTTCTGCCACGGCGCAGAAATTGCTTGGTTCCGGCAAGGTAAAGCTCAAGAATTGCAAGTCCGAAAGAACGGGCAACACCTTTGATGCCACCGTCTTTATGGAGGTATCAGATGATGGCAAAACGAAGTTCAGTATGGAATTTGAAAATGGAGGAAAGCGCAAATGACAAATGAGTACAACCCGGATGGTAAGGAAATCCGATTTATCGACAGCCATTATAAGGATTTGTTTCATATCCCCGATGGCAGCTGTGTGCAGATTCACTACCCGGATGAAATGGTTGTGAAGCCCTGCACCTTCATTGACGAGTATCATACGCAGATCGGATACAATGTGTTTCATATCTGCCAGTTTGCAGAAATTATGGAGCGCAACGGCGCAAGCTATATGCCGGAGCCTGAGATTATGGGCGATGAAGCCGCATGGAAGGTCGGAAAGGATAGAATCCTTGCGGTGCAGACCTGCGAAGATGGTTACGACTACACCCTGTTGGATGAAAACTACAACGAGATTGATGGCGGTCAGGTTGATAACCCTGAACTGTCCATGCTCGAAGTCCGCCGGGATATTCTGGAATCCTTCGGGCTGGAGCGCCGGGAACTGCGGGCAATGTTCTATGAGGATGTCATGGAGCAGGCTTTTGAAGTCGGCAGACAGGCGGTGGTGGTCAATGACCCTATCGCTGAGCTTGCTTTTAAGCTCGACCGTTTTGCAGAGAACTTCGACCCCTATGAATATATGGATCAGGTCGATGATGTGCAGGCGCATATCCAAGAAATCAAGGCAGATCTTGCCGCTGGTAATACGGCTCCGTATCGTGAGTTCCTGAATACAGCCATTGAAGAAGCCCGTGAGGAAACTGCGGTTGAGGTTGCCAAAGTGCTGAAAAGTCAGCTGGATAAGCTCGACTCTCCGAAGCGTGAGTCGGTCATGGAAAAACTGGCACAGGCCGCAGAAAAAGCTGCGCCTGCCAGTCCCTCTCCCAAACGCAAAGAGCCTGAACGATAAGGAGGACACGGATATGAAAAACGAAAAATGGGATGATGTTCACGGAAATACCACCCCGGATGACAGAATGGTTGCTTTTCTGGAAAGCCCCACGGATTCCTATGCGATTCTTCAGCTGCGGGAAGATGTAGACGATAATATCCCGCTCATGTTTGCAAATTACAGCTACCTTCAGAAGAAAGAAATGGAGCCTGAGATTGACCGTTACGAGGTGGTCTATCATGGCTCCATTTCTATGTCCGAGGATGTGAATCGGCAGCTGGAAGATTTGTATGTAAAGTTCAATATTGACCACCCGGATGATTTCCGTGGTCACAGTATGTCGGTCAGCGACATCGTAGCCTTAAAGGTAGTCGGTGAGGTATCCTTTCACTATGTAGATTCTGTTGGGTTTCAGAAGCTGGAAAACTTTATGAAGTCCGAAAACTACCTGAAAAACGCAGAGATGGCAATGGAAGATGATTATGGGATGATTGACGGTATCATCAATAACGGAAAAGCGTCCGGATTAGAGGAACGTCCTTCGGTGTTGGAGCAGTTAAAGGAAAAGCCCGTGCCGGATGTTTCCCATAAGCCGCCCAAGAGCCACCCGGAAAGGGAGATTGAATGATGGATTTCACACAGGATGAGCGGAACATGATGATGCTTTACAGCCCTGGCACAAGGTCAGGGCTGTGTGAAGCACTGACACTGATGAAGGAACAGCTTTCGGAGGACGAGTCAGAGCTTTTTGCTTTGGCAGACTCGGTTCTCCGTAAAGTTTCAGCCATGGACGATGCCGCCTTTGAGAAGCTGAACCTTTATCCGGATTGATAGGATTGGAGGGATACAATGAACGCAAAAGAGCGATTTTATTCCGGATTAGCAAAAGAAACGATTGGGAAAATCACCTCGAACACAGATAACTGGACTTCGTTTTTGAGAACGATGTCCCGCAACTATGAGTTCACCTATCCGGAACAGGTGATGATTTATGCTCAGCGCCCCAATGCGACCTTTTGCAAGCCCTATGAGGACTGGAACGCTGAAAATTACCGCAGATATGTAAAGCGTGGCTCTACCGGCATTGCTCTGTTTGTGATGAACAGGGATAAACCGTATCTGCGCTATGTGTTTGATGTGGCGGATACCGGCGTTCGCCGTTCTTCCCCGGAACTGAAACCGTGGGAGGTGACGCCTGAAAACCGCTCCTATGTCATGGAAGCGATGGAGCGTACCTTCGGTGTTGCCGCTGACGGGGTACTGGAAGCACAGCTTGAAGATATTGCATCCGCACTGGCGGCTGAGTATTGGGACGATTACAAAAAGCAGTTCCTCGACATCGTTGCCAACAGCTTCCTTGAGGAGTATGATGAACTCAACATCGAAGTAGCTTTCAAAAATGCGGTGGCAAACAGCGTATCCTATACGATGTATTGCCGGTTCGTGGAAAGTCCCGACAACTACTTCGAGCATGAGGATTTCCAGAAGGTGTTTGATTTTAACACCAGACAGACGGTAAATGCCCTTGGTACTGCGGTGAATGCCATCAGCACAAGGATGTTTCAGGAAATCGAAAAAGCGATTGGAGAACATGAGCAGATTAAAGCTACCGAAAGGAGTACAGATTATGAGCGAGATGACTTACAGACAGGCCGGAGATTATCAGATTCCGAACCTTCAGTTGGAGAACGAGGGAGAGAAACCTCTGGGCAAGTACGGCAGGATGCGTCGAGCATTTTTGGAACAGAACAATCCGATGCTCCTGAACGACATGATTCTGACGGAGAGCCTGTTCCCGCACCTGTGGGAGATCGAGGAAACAGCGAAAGCCAGAGTGGAGTTTCTGATGGAGCAGTACCTGAAGGACAGCCCCGCACCGGACAAGGAAACGCAGCAGATGGCGTGGGTGCAGCACATGAACAGCCTGAAAGCACAGGCGGAGGAAGTCGTGATGACGGAGCTTATCAACAGCTGAGTCTGAACCTTTTCCTCTCCGAAAATGAACAAATCAGTTTTATCGACCGAGCAGAGAGCTTTACGCCCTCTGCTTTTTCTTTTGCCCAGGAAGAAATCGACCACTTCCTTCTGCTTGGTAGCAATACCGATGAAGCCCGAAAAGTCGTAGCGCTGGAATATATGAAGCAGAAGCCGTTGGAAGAAATCGTTCAGACCTTAAAGCAGGTCTATCACGGCGGCTATGGTCTGAAAGAAGATAGCGGGAATATCTGTGCGTGGTATGCCGAGGACGGTATCCACCTTGCCAAAGGTTCCTCTGCCATTGACAGCCCCAGAGCGCAGATCGTTTCTTGGGAAACGGTTGCCGAGCGCATTGGAGAACTGCTTGAAAATGGTCGGTTCGCAACTAATGTGGAACTGGTAGAAGCATCCGGATATGAGCGTCAGAAGTTGGCAGAATCCCTGTGGCATCTTTATCACGATTTGAGTGAAGAAGCCCGTTCCAGCAACTATCTGGCAATTCTTCATCAGGAACCGTTTCGTGGTTTCCCTGACGAAACCGCAGACTTGGCTGAAAAGTTGGATGACTCTCGTTTCCACGCAACCTTGGTACAGCAGTATTCGGAATTTAGAAAAACCCTTGCGGAAAATCCCGATCTGCTTCGTTTTCACTATCACAAGCTGAATCTCATTCAGAAACAGCTGTATGAGTTGAATATGCCTTTGCGTGAGTATCAGACCGATATGATGCAGATGCCCCTTGTCCGCCAGTTCATTACGGATGATGAAGTCAATGCAGACTTGACCCGTGGAAGCGGCTTTTCCGGTGGTAAAGCCCGTATTTATAACTACTGGCAGGAGAATCATTCTGCCAAGGAAAAGATGGACTTCCTGAAGCATGAATACGGAACCGGTGGTCATTCCCATGCCTGCTCTGGTGCAACGCACAGCGGTCAGGATCACGATGCCAAGGGTGTTGCTTACACCAAGAGCGGTTGCGATAAATTGCAGATGTCCTGGGCGCAGGTGGTGCAGAGAATCGACGGTCTGATACGAAAGGGACGCTACCTCAGCCCGGAGGAAGAAGCGGAACGACAGGCTATCGAAGAAGCTAAAACTGATCCGTTGGAAGATGTTTATGACCGTTTCGCAGTGATTGATACCGAGGATGGCGAGTATGCGATCTGGGATAATCAGACCGATGACTACTATGTAGACCCGGAAGGCGTTACGGAATACTTCACGGACGAATGGCTTGCCAATGACTATTTGGAGGAAGTTCGTCAGTCCGTAGCTGCGATGGAGTCGGTTCAGCCAGAAGCGCCTGTGGCAGAGCCTGCCGAAGTTGTGGAAGCATCTGCTTCCGAGGAACCGAAATGGAATTATCAGGTCGGTGACACGGTATATCTGGACGATACAGCTTTCCGTGTGGAGCAGATCACGGACAGAGAAGTTCAGCTGCGTGACCCTACGCTTGCTTATCCCATCTTCCGTGCCGAGAATCGTGAGAATTTCGAGCGTATGCTCTCTCAGGACGAAAGAAACCATGCGGTAAGGGTTGATGCCCAAACCGAAGAAAAGCCCGTTACAGAGGATTTTCTGGGCAAAACCGAACCGAGGGACTACACCCCTGAGTATCAGCTGTTAGACCGTCTGCGTATGGACTGCGAATACTTCCTTGGTGCAGGACAGCACAGCGAAAAGCATCTGTGGGCAGGCAACCGCCATGCACAGATTGCCAAGATGCGTGAGCTGTATGAAATGATTCCCGACAAACCAGAATGGCTGACACCTGAGATGATTAACAGCTACGAGGAGCGCATGGCTCCCCGCTATCTGGTTGCCGCCTACCATCACTTTGAAAACGGCTTCGATGATAAACTGGACTACTACACTCTGGAAGAAGCGGAAAAAGCTGCCCAGGGCTATGTGGACGGAACCATGGAGGATGACGGATTCAAGTACGATGGTGCTGCCGTTTACGATCAGCAGGAGCATAAGTGCATCCGTATCTATGGGGACTACCCTGACGAAAAGGCACACGCACAGGTCAGAGCCAGTGCGGAACCCGAACAGCAGGAACCGGAACACTTCATCGATCATTTTTATGTTGCCGAGGACATTCAGAAGCGGGGTGCGCTGGACATCAAGGAATACAGTTCCTTTGATGATGCCCTGCGAGCCTACTATGCACTTCCTGACACGCAGAGAAAAGCCCTGGGTGCAATGAATACCAGAGATCTGCCGGGTAGTCTGGACTTCGTACAGTGCGTAGATGGAAAGGACACCATCATTCAGGATTATGCCCAGGTGGACGGATGGCAGAATGCCGAAGTCATGGACATTATCGCTCAGCTTGAGCAGTCCATCACCACCAGAGAAATCCCACCTGTTCCTGCGGTGAACTTCCACATCACGGATGACAACATCGGTGAAGGTGGACCGAAGCAGAAATTCGCAAGAAACATCGCAGCCATTGAAACTCTGTTCAAACTGGAAAGCGAGAACAGGAACGCCACTACCGAAGAACAGGAGATTTTGTCGAATTATGTCGGTTGGGGCGGTCTGGCAGATGCCTTTGACCCGGACAAGGGAAATTGGGCGAAGGAGTATCAGACACTGAAAAACCTGCTTTCCGAAGACGAATATGCTGCGGCAAGAGCTTCCACCCTGAACGCACATTACACCAGCCCTACGGTCATTCGCTCCATCTACGATGCGGTCGGACAGATGGGCTTTGAAACAGGAAATATTCTGGAGCCTGCTATGGGTATCGGCAACTTCTTTGGTATGCTCCCTCCTGAAATGCAGAGCAGCCGTTTGTATGGTGTGGAACTGGATTCCATCACCGGCAGAATTGCTCAGAAGCTCTATCCCAACGCAGAAATCAAAGTAGCCGGTTTTGAAACGACAGACCGCCGAGACTTTTACGATCTGGCTGTGGGTAATGTCCCTTTCGGCAACTACAAAGTGTCCGACAAGCCGTATGACAAGCTGGGATTCTCCATTCACAACTATTTCTTTGCCAAGGCTTTGGATCAGGTTCGTCCCGGTGGTGTGGTCGCTTTTGTGACAAGCCGTTACACCATGGATTCCAAGAACTCTGACGCAAGGCGATATATGGCGCAGAGGGCGGAACTGCTTGGTGCAATCCGTCTGCCAAACGATGCCTTTAAGAAAAACGCAGGCACGGAAGTCGTGTCCGACATCCTGTTCCTGCAAAAGCGTGACCATCCGATTGACATTGTACCGGAATGGGTAAACCTTGACCGCACCGAAGAAGGACACACCATGAACAGCTACTTTGTCGCTCATCCTGAAATGGTTCTGGGCGATACGGTGGAAGAAAGTACCGCCTACGGCATGGACATTACAGTGCGTCCCATTGAGGGCATGGAACTGTCCGAACTTCTGAAAGAAGCAGTTTCCCACATCCAAGGAACCTATCAGGCTGTGGAGCTTCCCGAAGCTGACAAGGGTAAGGAAATCGAAACCATTCCTGCAACCCCGGATGTAAAGAATTTCTCTTATACCGTGGTGGATGGCAATGTGTACTTCCGTGAAAACTCCCTGATGCGCCGTGTAGACCTGAATGAGAAAGCAAAAGACCGTGTGATGGGCATGGTGGAACTTCGTGGTATCGTCAACGAGCTGATCGAATATCAGCTTGAGGATTACCCGGATGAAATGATTACTCAGAAACAGGCAGAACTGAATGATGCCTACGATGCGTTTGCCGCAAAGAACGGGCTTATCAATAATCGAGCCAATGGTCAGGCATTTGCTGACGATTCCTCCTACTATCTCCTGTGTTCTCTGGAAAATGTGGATGAGGACGGCAATCTGAAAAGCAAGGCGGATATGTTCACCAAGCGAACCATCAAGCCGGAACGCAGAGTGACGAGCGTGGATACGCCGTCCGAAGCTCTGGCAATCTCTATCGGTGAGCGTGGCAAGGTGGATTTGCCGTTTATGGCACAGCTGCTTGGAACACCTGGAGAATACGATGCGATTCAGGCAGAGCTTCGAGGGGTGATCTTCAAAGACCCGATGGCTCCCGATGCTGTGGAAGTTGGATGGCAGACTGCCGATGATTACCTTTCCGGTGATGTAAGAAGCAAGCTGCGTGTCGCACAGATGGCGGCAGACAGGGATTCTTCCTTCCACATCAATGTGGAAGCCTTGCAGAAAGCACAGCCGAAGGACTTGGATGCGTCCGAGATTGATGTGCGTTTGGGTGCAACATGGATTGATGCCGATTATATTCAGCAGTTCATGGAGGAAACCTTTGAAACGCCGTATTACTTGCGCCGTTCCATTGAGGTCAAGTTCTCCGAGCTGACCGCAGAGTGGCGCATCAACGGTAAGAGTTCTCCCAACTACAACGATGTGGCGGCGTATGTCACCTACGGTACAGAGCGAGCCAACGCATATCGGATTCTGGAGGAAACGCTGAATCTGAAGGATATTCGTATCTATGATACGATTGAAGATGCAGATGGTAAGCAGAAGCGTGTCCTCAATAAAAAAGAAACTACCCTGGCACAGCAGAAACAGCAGGCAATCAAGGATGCGTTCCGAGATTGGATTTGGAGAGATCCGCACAGACGAGAAACCCTTTCCACCAAGTACAACGAACTTTTTAACTCCACCAGACCTCGTGAGTATGATGGCTCTCATATCCGTTTCGGCGGCATGAACCCGGATATTACCCTCCGTGAACACCAGAGAAATGCTATCGCTCATGTGCTATATGGTGGAAATACGCTGCTTGCACACGAAGTTGGTGCGGGCAAGACCTTCGAGATGGCTGCATCGGCTATGGAGAGTAAACGGCTTGGATTGAGCCAGAAATCCCTGTTCGTTGTGCCGAATCACTTGACCTTACAGTGGGCAAACGAGTTCCTGCACCTCTATCCGAGTGCCAAGCTCCTTGTTGCCACCAAGAAGGATTTTGAAACAGCAAACCGTAAGAAGTTCTGCGCTCGTATCGCAACGGGTGACTATGATGCAGTCATCATCGGTCACAGCCAGTTTGAAAAAATCCCGCTTTCTGCCGAACGACAGGAACGGCAGCTGCGGGAGCAGATTGATGAGATCGAGGGTGCGATTGCGGAGCTGAAATGGCAGCGTGGCGAAAACTTCACGATCAAGCAGATGGAGAAAACACGAAAATCATTGGAAGCCAGACTGGACAAGCTCCTTGCCGCTGACAAGAAAGATGATGTCATTACCTTTGAACAACTGGGCGTTGACAGGCTTTTTGTGGACGAGAGCCATTTTTACAAGAACCGTGCGAAACGTTGTGCATAAGCCCTTGTTGACAGCAAGGACGAAAAGCACCATGTGATTGCACTTAGCAATAAGAAAATATCACAGAGAACTTTAATCTCGAAATCAGAGGTGAAATTCCTCTGCCGTACAGAACCAATGTCGAGGAACAGAATTCCTGAGAATAGGTCAAAATTCAAGACAGTACGAGAGCTAATACTCCACTGTGCGTTGCCACCTGTAAGTGTGCATTGTACAGAGCGTGGTGAAGGCGTAACCTGAAAACCTAAACCTCTGCAAAGAGGCATGGATAATAATGGTGCGGGCTTCCGAAACCTATGGCTATCCGTTAGGGAAAGCTATGCAGCATCGTAAGAGCGAACGACATCCGAAAGGGTGACCCTTGGAAAAAGTGTGTGTGGCTGGTTTTTCTGCACACGCCCTGTGGGATGAAATCCCCATCAGGAATCATGCAGCAACTGTGGTTCAAAGCATGGTTAGATTTTCCCGGTGTAAGGTAGCGGCCTACGGGTTTCAGAACAAGGATAGAGATTAAGGAACGTTTGAGAGCCTGTTGTTGGAGCGTTACAGCGCAGTGAAAGCAACAGGAAGTCAGCCGTATCATAGTAGTCTGGGCTGGGTAATGCCAGTCATACGGAATTGAAATATTCCATGGCGAAGGATACGAGTCAAATCGATTTGTAAATTTCACAAAACGAAAATCCTATAACTCCCTGAAAGATGGGTGACGAACTGCGAGGTGAAAACCTTGTGCATTTGAACGTCAGATTTTCAACGGAAACGGAACTTAAAAAGATTCAGGACTTTCTCTATGAGAAGTCCGGTCAAGGAGTATCGTTCACCGGTCTGGTGGAAGCGATGGCAAATGAAGTGACCATTGTAACCGCCGTCCACAATATCAAGTCCAACAAAGGCAGCAAAACTGCTGGCGTGGATAAGATAAAAATGGACAAATACCTTCAAATGCCAAAAGATGAGCTTATTTTATTGATTCAATCGTGTTTTCGCAACTACCGACCCAAGCCAGCCCGCCGTGAATATATCGAAAAGAGTAACGGAAAGAAAAGACCGCTGGGTATCCCCACTGTATTGGACAGGATCATACAGGAGTGCGTGCGTATCATTATCGAGCCGATCTGTGAAGCGAGATTTTATCCGCAAAGCTACGGCTTTCGCCCCTATCGGGCACAGAAACATGCAATCCGGGGTATCATCAATGTCATAAATGCTGGATGTAAATCGCCCGACCAACCCGTGTGGGCTATTGAGGGTGACATCAAGGGATGCTTCGACAATATCAATCACCGCCTGCTGCTCCAAAAACTCTGGAGAATCGGTATCCATGACAAGCGTGTGCTGAAAATTATCAGTCAGATGCTAAAAGCTGGATATATGGAAAATGACCTGTTTCATGCAACAGAGCTTGGTACACCGCAGGGAGGAATCCTCTCACCGCTTTTATCCAATGTTTATCTCAACGATTTCGATTGGTATGTTGGTCGTATGTATATGGAGCCGCACAGACAGTGCAAGCATAAAGGCAACGACACAAGGCGTTTGAAATGGGCTGGTGTAACGCCAAAGTACAATTATCGCTACGCCGATGATTGGGTGATTCTGACGTCAACGGAGAAGGAAGCACTCCGCTTGAAACGTGTCTTGACAAAATATTTTCGGAACAGAATGAAACTTGAATTGTCGCAGGAAAAGACCTATGTAACAGACCTGCGGACAAACGGTATACACTTTCTTGGCTTTGTGGTAAAGGCCGAACGAAAACGGAAAACTCCTGACCCGGCAACATGGACGAAACATCTGGTTGGAAAGCCGCTGCCGGATATGGAACGGTTAGGAAAGAAGATTAAGAAACTGCTCGAAGAAGTGCACCGCATAGAACTTTGTCAAAAAGTCAATGTGCAGGCTGCGCAAATTCAGTACGTCAACTCTGTCATTATGGGCATGGCACAGTACTTGCAGACATCCATCTGCTCTCGTGCCTACCATGCGATAGACCGCAGAGTAAACAACGCTGCACTGGCTGTATGGAAAAAGCTGTACCCCAAACGGTACAACTCCATGCAGGTGTCGCTGAAGGTGCTTTGCAATCTTCCTGACCGACACAAGGGCTACGACAGTAAGACATTTGCGGTATGGGTCGAAGGAAAATGGTTTGGTATAACTTATGCGTTCATCACGCATAGTCACTATGAACCCAAGCCATTTGACCAGAAAATGACACCGTATACAGTGGAAGGGCGCAGACGGTATGTGAACTATCGTGCTAAGCACAAGTCACTGCCATGTGACCGTCCATCCGTTAATTCCCCGAACGATATTGCAATGTCAGCATACGCAAAGGGAAGGATGAATTTTGAGTATTATATGAACCGGGAGTATGCTTACAGCAGGGACAAAGGAAAATGTAAATGCTGTGGAAATGCCTTCTCACCCATGCTTCAAAAGCATTGTCACCACGTTAAAAACAAGCTTCCACTTGATAGAATCAATAAAGTACCGAATCTGGTTTGGCTGTGTGAACCATGCCACCGCATGGTTCACAACAGTCCAATACCGCCTGAGCTTGATGCAAAGACGGTAGGCAAAATCATGAAATACCGCGAAAAACTTAAACTGTGAAATTTACAACCACTCTGTGTCCGTGAGAACACAGCAGTGTTGAAATCTGAAGGAAGAAAGTAAATCGATTTGATGGTACGCTGGGTGCGCTGAAAGGTGCACGCCCGGCGTGAGGTGGGGGAAAACTTGGAGATTACTTCAAAAAGTTACCTATCACAACAAAGCAGACTACTCTGCGGACTGCTTCGCAGCCGCAGGGGTGCTGCACATTCTTTTTGACCACAAAAATGCGGAATGTCGCAGGATTATCCACCAGCGAAGCGCAGAAATCCAGCGATATGTTCGGCAAGTGTCGCTATCTGGATGAGATCACCGGCGGGCGGGGCGTGGTGTTTGCTACGGGTACGCCCGTGAGCAATTCCATGACCGAACTGTACACGGTCATGCGGTATTTGCAGTACAGCACCTTGCAGCAGAAAAAGCTGACCCACTTCGACTGCTGGGCATCTACCTTTGGAGAGACCACCACTGCAATCGAGCTGGCGCCGGAAGGCTATACTTTAATAGGACAATAAATTTGATTGTCCTAAATTGAAAGATTCCATAAGAAAGGAGATAGAACAAATGCCTAAAGAACCAAAAATCACCGCACTCTATGAGCGTTTGTCAAGAGATGATGATCTTGCTGGTGAATCGAATTCCATCACCAACCAAAAGAAATATCTGGAAGATTACGCCCAAAAGAACGGCTTCAAGAACATCCGCCATTTTACAGATGATGGCTTTTCAGGTGTGAATTTCAATCGTCCCGGCTTTCAATCTCTAATAAAAGAGGTAGAAGCAGGAAATGTCGAAACGCTGATTGTTAAGGACATGAGCCGCTTAGGACGAAATTATCTGCAAGTCGGTTTTTATACGGAAGTTCTGTTCCCACAGAAAAACGTCCGATTCCTTGCAATCAACAACAGCATCGACAGCAACAATGCTTCAGACAATGATTTTGCTCCGTTTTTGAATATTATGAACGAATGGTATGCCAAAGACACGAGCAATAAAATCAAGGCTGTGTTCGATGCCCGGATGAAAGATGGAAAACGTTGCAGCGGCTCTATTCCGTATGGATATAACCGTTTGCCGAACGACAAGCAGACACTTGTTGTTGATCCGGTGGCATCCGAGGTCGTAAAGCGTATCTTTCTTCTTGCGAACGAAGGAAAAAGCCCACGGGAAATTGCAGAACAGTTGACAGAGGAAAAAGTCCTGATTCCTGCTGCATACGCAAAGAAATATCACCCGGAGCAGTACAATGGGACAAAGTTCTCCGATCCGTACCTGTGGGGCACATCCTCCGTAAGAACAATTTTAGGTAGGCAGGAATATCTGGGACACACTGTTTTACGAAAATCTGTAAGCACAAATTTCAAACTTCACAAGAGAAAAGAAACAGATGAAGATGAACAGTACGTTTTCCAGAACACGCATGAACCAATTATATCGCAAGAACTTTGGGATAGTGTTCAGAAACGCAGATGCCGAGTGAATCGTGCTTCTGCTTGGGGAACGCACACCAACCGTTTAAGTGGGTATCTGTATTGTGCCGACTGCGGCAGAAGATTGACCTTGCAAACACACTACAGTAAAAAGGATGGGTCTACTCAATATTCTTATCGTTGTGGTGGATATGCAAGTCGGGTGAATGGCTGTACTGCCCATTCAATCAGTGCCGATAATGTTGAAGCCCTGATATTGGCATCGGTCAAACGCTTTTCGAGATTTGTTCTAAAAGATGAAGAGACCTTCGCTTTGGAACTGCAATCGCTTTGGAAAGAGAAACGTGAAGAAAAGCCGAAGCAGAACCAATCGGAATTGAAACGTTGTCAAAAACGCTATGATGAGCTTTCTGCCCTTATTCGTAGTCTGTACGAAAATCTTATGTCTGGACTGTTGCCCGAACGACAGTACAAGCAGCTGATGGCACAGTATGATAGCGAGCAAGCAGAATTGGAATCGCAGATGGAAACGATGAAATCCGAAATTGCTGAAGATAAATCAAGTTCTGCTGATATTCGGCATTTCATTTCGCTGATTCGCAAGTGCAAAAATCCAACAGAAATCTCCGATTCAATGTTTAACGAGCTTGTCGATAAAATCGTTGTTTATGAAGCCGAGGGTGCAGGCAATGCCCGCACACAAAAGGTTGACATTTATTTCAACTATGTCGGCCAAGTCGATATTGCTTATACCGAGGAAGAACTTGCCGAACTGAAAGCGCAGAAGGAGCAGGAAGAACGGCAGCGCATGGAAAAGCAGCGTAAACGTGAAAAAGCCTATCGAGAAAAGCGAAAAGCAAAGAAAATCGCTAAAAACGGTGGCGAGATCATTAAAACCAAAACGTGTCCGCACTGCGGGAAGGTGTTTACACCTACGAGCAACCGACAGCTTTTCTGCTCAAGGGAATGCTGGAATCAGGCAAGACGGGAGCAAAAGAAAGCGGATAGAGAAGCCGAGAGAGGAGGTCATTACTACCGGCAACGTGCCTGTGCCGTGTGCGGCCATTCCTACTGGCCTACACACAGCCAGCAGGAATTTTGTTCCGATGAGTGCAGGAGAATTAACCACAACAGGAAAACCTTGGAATTCTATCACAAGAAAAAAGGAAATCCAAAACCTGACCCAGAAGCAGTCCCAACGCCGAAACCAAAGGAGGATAATGCAGCATGACTACCATGAAAAATTCCATCCATGACAACGCCAACGGTCTGGACTACACCCTTGTCAACGACCACTATCTGCCGAACCTGACCGTAGCAGCCCCGGCAGAGCAGGACCCCACCGGGCGGTGGGGCCGCTTACATAAGACGTACCTGAAGGAGCAGCATCCCATCCAGTATAATCAACTGCTCCTGTCCGGTGAGTTGGACGGCTATCTTGCCAAGCTGGACAAGCAGGCCGAGGAACAGCTTGCATTGACCATCCGGCAGATGCAGGATGCCAAAGATAGACAACTTGAGAAAAAGGCAAAGACGGATAAAATCGCATTAAAAAGAATAACACCTATAAAACAGAGGAAGATTACAATCACTCCGTGTTTTATAGGTGTTATATTATGAATGTGTCCACTACAAGCAAATCACTTCATCAGAGATATCAATAATGCGCTTGTCATGTGTAGCAATAATAACAATTTTGTAAAGTTTTTCACGCTGAATAATTGATATGAAATTATTGACGCTTTCGATGTCCATAGACGCCGTAGGTTCATCAAGAATTAAAATAGAGGGATTCTTCAAAAGTTCTCTAATCAAAGCGATTTTTTGTCTTTCTCCGCCTGAAATATTTGCAAAACTTGTGCTTGCCTTCTCATTTGATCTATTTAGTACCTCGTTTCCGCCTTCTGTTAGATGGAGCTTTTTTAGCAATTTTTTATAGTACTCATTTGAAAAACTGGAATCTTGAATAATATTCTCTCGTAAGGTTTCATTAAGTAATTCTGGTTCTTGTTCAACATAGCCAATCTTGTGTCGACGCATCCAATTCATATCTAATTCGTTAATGCTCACAAAATCATAAAGAATTCTTCCGTTTCCTAATTCTTCATACAAACCCACTATCAATTGAAGTAAAGTGGATTTTCCACATCCATTTGCCCCGCATAGTGAATAAATCTTTCCTGAAAAAAATTCGTGTGAAAAATTATTTATAATCGTGTCGTCATTCAAATATCCAAATGTGATATTCGAAACGATGATTCGATTTACCTTATCTAAAGTTTGTTTATTTCTGCTTTCCGAACACACATCTATAAACGGACAAATTCGATCCAATGAAACCAAGGCGGCCTGCATCGAGCCCCCTAACGAATAAAAATATCGAACCGCTCCTACCATCATATTGAAATATGTGGTCAAAACAGTAAAGTTTCCCATGGAGATTTCTCTGTTTATAACAGCATTTCCACCTATAAAAAATACTGCTAATTGTCCAAGCATCAAGATAACCGTGTCAGCACTGCTAGACAAATATTGTATGTTTTGAGAGTGCATAGTAGCGTTGTATAGATTTAAATACGGCGCAGTTGTTTTAAGAATGAAATCATTTAACATTCCGTGTAGGCGAATATAATATACATAATGCAGTTGCTCATAAAACGAAGAAAAGAAGGATGCTTGTTCTTCCTTTAAGTTATAGGAAGCAGAATAGAGCTTTTTTCGTGTCCAATAATAACAAACAACATACAGAATTAAAAGGACTATAATCACAATTAACAATTTTATATTTAGCTTGAATATTATGAATACTGGAAGAACTGCCTTTACAGTGTTTATTATAATATTTTGAAAAAAAGGAAAGATAAAAAGTTGTCAGTGTGTTTGTATCTGACAAAATTTGCTGCGATAACCTATTTGTATTTTTGCTCTGAAAATATTCGAGGCGAAGCCTTTGTGCGTTTTGTACAACATACAGATTCATCTGATATGAAATCCTTGATTGAAGATCGGTAAACAAACGATTTAACGCATAGCTTAGAACCATAGAAATAATTGATACGAACAAAAAAACACGTAAAAAAAAGCTCAAGCCCTTAGGATCTGATTTTCCTTGGCTAGTCAAGAAGTCAACAAATTTTCCCGATATCATTGGTAGCATAATGGTACATAGGCTAACAGCAACAGACACCAATATCAGCAGTAGCAGTTTTGCAATATGTTTATAAAAAAATTTTTTACAAAAGTTCCATATTCGTATCATTTCATGCTCCCGTCAACGAAAAAAGTACAATATTAAAATTCCTAGTTCTTCACATTATTATTGCTTTTTATAAAACAGATAGAAAGAATATCCGTAGAGCATTAAAGTCAAACCAAGCCCTATTATACCTAAAAGCCTTATCCATGAACTATAAAACAATGAAGCTATAATACATACCATCCCTATAATCATAATAAAGACACTAAAAAGGTGATTTGTTTTTTTCCAGTTCAATTTATCATCTTTCGTCCAAGGTGTCTTAACACCAAAGGAATGATTATGCGATACTTGTGGCAAGAAATTCCCAAGAAACAAAAACATTATACCTATAAGGAGCATCAAACCGCCTTGGCTTTTGGCAATTGCCGTAGGTAAGGATTCTGTTTTTGTAAAGACAAGATATTCAGGAATCCATGTTGCCAGAGTCATCAATATATTAAAAGAAACACAAAAGTATCTCCATGCGGGCGTAAAAATATAAGTAGGTTTCGAATTGGATTTCCCTGGAAGATAAAATAGCCATATAGTTATAAACGGAAGTACATCAAGGATAAAATACAGCCATTTACTGCCATAGAGTTCTACGGAACCTGCATTATTCCAACGAAGGGGAACAACATTGGGAAGGCAAAGAATAAACAAAATGTGTATAACAAGCAGAATACTATTAACTATTAGAAGAATTCGTAAGATTTTTTGATAGTCTTCCTTTTTCTTTGGCTCGTTGCTCTTGGACATATTGATCTGCTCCTTTCAGGCTATATAACCATGCAATCGCTTCCTGAATTAGCGTTAGATTTATTCGATACTTAATGTTTTGTCCCTCTCTTGTATAGTCTACAAGACCGGCATCTTTTAGAATACTCAAGTGATGACTGATAGCTGGACGAGAAACCGGAAAATGACTTGCAATATCTCCTGCCGACATTTCCTGAGTAGAAAGAAGTGATAAAATTTGACGCCGAATTGGATCATTCAATGCAGAAAAAAAGTCAGTCAAAAAGCAATCCTCCATTACAAAAATAACTATACAAACCAATCGGACAGGAACTCATCAGAAACGAATTCCCACCAACAATGCTAACCAAGTTCAATATTATCATCAATTAAGTCAAGATGCAAGTCGGCGTCAAACCATGAATTCTGAATATTTCCAGCCCCGTTCATCTTTTCAACTGTGTATAAATCTTCAGCCATTTTTTGAACTTCGGGAAGTTTCCATATTCTTTGATATCCGGCATTCCAATAATCTGTTATGCTATGTCTTCGGACATTTCCAATTGTTATAGGTAAATAAGGCGAAACTTCAATGTCTCCATTCGATTTGATGTTCATTGCAATTGCATAGGTGCTTTCAGCGTTTCTCAGTCTGAAAACATGATCCAATGGATCTCCCCATTCCAAAAACATACTTTCACAAGCGTTTTCTTTGTACTTATAGATTTTCCGAATCAACTCAATATACTGCTCATGACTAGGCATTATGGCTTGCACATTTTTACTAGCACGACCAATAATCATCAATGGCTGCACACGTAATTGCTTGACCCCTTTGTTAATACAGAAATTATAGACATCATCAAATTCTTCAATATTGTATTTAGTTGGACAAAATGCCACACTACAAGTAGGGTTTCCTTTTTGTGCCGAGATGATTTCCAATGCATTGATTGCTCTTTCAAACGCAAGTTCATTCTGCCGTAATTTATAACAGCTTTCCTGTGTAAAACCATCTAAACTAATTTGAACATTATTGACATGTGCTCCTACCAGCATCTGATATATAGTGGGTGTCATATAATATCCATTACTCACTAGTGCAATGTTTTGAATTCCAGCAACATGTAAAATGCTTGCACATTTTGTAAGCAAATCGATACGTAAAAGTGGTTCGCCTCCGCAAAAGCAGAAGTTTTGAGGTTTAATTTGTGCAACTTCGTTAATCAACGATAAAACTTCATCATCAGAGAGTTCATCGCCACATACAGAGTTTTCGCCGCTTGCATTATAGCAATGTAAACAGCGATAGTTGCATCGATTTGTAATATCAAGAGCAATCTGATATGGACCAATTATGGAATCTCTTACCAAAATTTGCGAACTATTTAACATTTGACAGCACACCTCTCAAAGCATTTTATCCAACATTATGACATTCGCTTCGCCTTTTTCTTTTGGCAAATAAGCAATTTTCTTGAATCCAGATAATTCAAATGTTTTTTGGGCAACAATGTCATCAGCGAGAACATAAGATCTAATTTTGTTGATTGGTTTTATGGTTGCGTTATTAATGATCTTTTCACAGAGCGAAATAAACTCGCTTACGCTGTCTTTTTTACAAATGATGGAGTCCACCGTTGCAACGCTATTATCAATGTAGTTGGAAATCATGGTTGTTCCCATGACAATCAATCCACGAATTGTTTCGTCTTTTGAATTAACCATCACAAAGAAAACTTGTCCACGCTCAAAAATTGATGTACGAAGATTGGTGATATCATCCACCATATTATGTGCTAAACAGCTAAAATATTGAAATGTATCTTCCGATTGCTCATGGGATAATTTATCAATAATGAATTTCAAGTCGTTGTCGAATGCACAACGCACATAAATATCCTTGTTTGCGCTGTAAGCTTCAAGTTTACTCATATGGGGTATTTCTCCTTTATGAAAAGAAATCAATTTTAATTGCCAAAGATGCGGAATAAGGGATTCCAAGTCTGAAACAATTTTGTCTTTTAAATCTATTCCGTATTTTTCACAAAGTGTATCTATAATATTTCCAATTGTGTTATTTCCGGTCATCAATTGAAGGATATTTATAGTCGTAGCGTTAAGAACTTCGTACCTAGGGTATCTTCCAGCGGGAATCATTAATGACACATAACCATTTCGTTCTGTACGTTGATATTTAATCCATTTTTTATTGTACACTGGAGCCAATCTTAAGTTTTCTGATAAACTCAAATCTATTTTCTGAATTATCATTTTTTCTCCTTCTGGCAAATAATTTGTTGTAATTATTCACAATAACGCCACTCACAGCAAACAATGAATGGCGTATGTACAAAGCATTCTAATGATTCAAATCGTATAAAGCACGCACATTACAGTTAAGCTTATTTCGTTAATTTTCCGGATCATCTGCCAAAACAGGCGGAACAACTTCTGTAACGAGAAAGGCAATAGTCGCTCCTGCAACTGCTGTTACCGCTGCAGCCACATAGAAGGCTCCGACCGTATCGTTGACGACAAGAGTATCATTGTTTAACCAAATCGTTTGGGGTGTTCCGCCACCAGCAGATTCCATCACAGGGGAAGAGTATTCATTTTTTTCCATAGAACAACCTCCAAGTGCTTTGTACACTAAAGACAGTATACTCCTCAAATAAAGATATGTAAATAGTTGTTTACATATTTACACATTTGACTTCGTGATATCTAGGAGCGTGATGCCATTGACCCAACCGAAAACAGACCTAGCCTACCTCCGCAACGAAAAAGCCAAAGCAGAGCAAAAGCTGCGCGCTTGTCAGCACCGGGAGAAAATCCTTGAACGCCAGATGTCGGAGCTGAACCGGAGAGAGCGTGTGCATCGTCTTTGCACCCGTGCCGGAATGCTGGAAAGTTTTCTGGTCTGTCCGGGAGAACTGACCGACGATCAGGTGATGGAACTGTTGAAGATCTCGTTCCGTCAACCTGAAGTCGTGCTGGCACTTGCAAAGATGGTGCATGATGTTCACGAACGCAGCAACGTCCAAAACCCTTTAGAATAAAGGGCGCAATTATACACCGTTCCGGTGAAATTGCGGTCTTGCAGACGGCTCGATGAAATCGAAGCTGGCGTTTGTGCGCCAGCCCGATTCCATCCCAAGGAAAACTGCATTTTCCTTGCGCTGCTTTGCAGCTATCCTTTTGCGGCTCCCGCCTGAGACCGAAGCGCACGGCACTCCGCTCCAAGGCGGCGAGCACAACCGAATACGATTCATGACCGTTCATCAAGAGCAATCTTGCTGGGCGGTCTTTTTGTTTGGGGGTGATGCCTATTCCGTGTCCGCATTTCAAAATTACCATCGTCAAACGCAGCCAAGGGCAGTCCGCTGTTGCCGGGGCCGCTTACCAAAGCGGCGAACGGCTGTTCAGCGAGTACGACCAGAGAACAAAATTCTACAACAAGAAGAAAGAGCTTGTCCACGCCGAGATCATGCTGCCGTCCCATGCGCCGCCCGGATATGCAGACCGGGCAACGCTCTGGAACGCAGTGGAAGCCGTGGAGAACCAGTGGAACTCCCAGCTTGCCCGGCGCATCGTGCTGGCATTTCCGGTGGAGGTTCCGAAAGAGCAGTACCTTCCCATGCTTAAAGAGTTTTGTCAGGAGCAATTCGTATCCAAGGGCATGATTGCCGATTTTGCCATCCACGACAAGGGAGATGGCAACCCACACGCCCACATTCTGCTGACGCTCCGAGCAATGGATGAACACGGCAGGTGGCTTCCAAAAGCCCGAAAGGTTTACAACCTTGACGAGAACGGCGAGCGCATCCAGCTCCCCTCCGGCAACTGGAAGTGTCACAAGGAAAACACGGTGGACTGGAACGACCAGAAGTATGCCGAGATATGGCGGCACAGCTGGGAAGTTGTTACCAATCGCTATCTTGAAGCCGCTGGCAGACCGGAACGTGTTGACCTCCGCTCATTCGAGCGTCAGGGAGTGCAGCAGATACCGACTGTGCATCTCGGCCCCGCTGCTCACCAGATGGAAAAGCGAGGAATCGAAACCTTTCTTGGAAATCTCAACCGGGATATTCGCACTGCCAACAGCCTGATGCAGTCCATCCGCAACACCATCCGTGGGCTGCAACGCTGGATTGCAGACCTGAATGAAAAGAAGCAGCTTCTTCTGGACGCTCTGGAAAAGGCGAAAGAACCCACGCTGTCCGACCTGCTGGTGGACTACTTCAATCTCCGCAATGAGCAGCGCAGCGATTGGTCTGGCAAGGCAAAACTGAAATGCACTGTCCGGGACTTTGAGGAAGTCAAACGGGCTGTGGACTATCTGAAAGCCCATTCGCTGAACACCATCGAGGATCTGGATACCGCAATTTCTAACCTGAACCAGACCGCCGCCCCTCTCCGCAGGCAGTTGAAGCAGAACGAAAACCGTATGCGGGCAATCGCCCAGATCAAGGACGCTGCCACCGTCCATGCCAAGCTGAAGCCCATCCACGATACCTTTATTAAGAAGAACTTCAAGCTGACCAAAGACGCTTACGCTGCCCAGCACAAGGACGAGCTGGACACCTTTAATAAAGCTGTCCGCACCCTGATGAAGCTGAACGGCAGCACAGCGGTGGATTTTTCGGCATTGGATGCCGAATTTTCTGCGCTGCAATCCAGCAGCGCAGAGCTGCGCACCCAACTGGAAACCTTGCAGCCGGACGTCTCCGCACTGAAAAATATCCGCAAGTATATCGACATGGTGCTGAATAAGCAGCAGCTTTCCGCACCGGGCGGCAAGACCCCGGAGAAGGAATCGGTGCTGAAAAAGCTGGAAGAAGCCAAGGCGGCGCAGACCACAAAGAAAACGGAAGCGAAAAATCACACACAGGAGCTTTAAGGAGGGAGCAACATGACCTACACCCAAGCCCAGATCGACAAAGCCAATGCGGTGGATCTGGAAAAGTTTCTCCGAGCACAGAGCGAAACGCTGGTGCGCAGCGGAAAAGAATACCGCTGGAAAGCCCACGATAGCCTGACCGTCTGCGGCAACAAATGGTTCCGGCACAGCCAGAGCAAGGGCGGCTTTCCGGTGGATTTCGTGATGAAATTTTACGGCAAATCCTTCCCCGAAGCGGTGCAGATGCTGACCGGAGAGCCGGGCGAAGCCCAGCCGGAGGCTGGTCCCGCCCCCTCTCCGGCGTTTCGTCTGCCGCTGCGGAACGTCACCAACGCCAACATCCTGAACTATCTGACACAGGAGCGGAAACTCAGCCCCTCGCTGGTGAACTTCTTTATCGCCGCCGGAGATATTTATGAGGACGCCGCCCACCACAACGTGGTCTTTGTGGGGCGGGATGCAGACGGGCATCCCCGCTACGCAAGCAACCGTGGGATTCGGGAGAAGTTTCGGCAGGATGCAGCAGGTGCAGAAAAGGCATTTGGCTTTGCCCATCGTGGCACCGACAAACAGTTGCTGGTCTTTGAAGCGCCCATCGACCTGCTGTCCTTCATCGAACTGTTCCCGAAAAACTGGCAGCAGCACAATTATCTTTCGCTGGGCGGGGTGTCGGGCAAGGCGCTGCGGCAATTTCTATCAGAACGCCCGGATGTGGAGCGGGTGTTCCTTTGTCTGGATGCCGACAAAGCCGGAGAGGATGCCTGCAAGCGGCTGGCGGGGCTGCTGCCGGACACCGTGAGCGTGACCCGCATCCGGCCCTGTATGAAAGACTGGAACGATGTTCTGGTGCGCCGGGCAGAGATTTCGAACTGCAATTATTTCAAAAGCATCGTGCTGAAAGAGCCGTCAAAACCGGAAACGGTGAAGATCATCCGCATGAGCGACGTGGAGCTGACCCAGGTGGAATGGCTTTGGAAGCCGTATCTTCCCTTTGGAAAGCTCAGTGTGCTGCAAGGTAATCCGGGCGAGGGCAAGACCTACTTTGCCATGCACCTTGCCGCTGCCTGCACCAGCGGAAAGCTGCTGCCCAACATGGAGCGCATAGAACCCTTCAACGTGATCTATCAGACCGCCGAGGACGGTCTGGGCGATACAGTCAAGCCCCGCCTGATCGAAGCCGGGGCAGACCTTGACCGGGTGCTGGTCATTGACGACAGCGAGGTGCAACTCACCCTTTCGGATGAACGAATTGAAAAAGCCATTATTGAGAACAACGCCCGACTGGTCATCATCGACCCGATCCAGGCGTATCTCGGTGCCGACGTGGACATGAACAGGGCGAACGAAGTCCGGCCCATCTTCATGCGGCTGGGACAGGTAGCGCAGCGAACAGGCTGCGCTATTTTGCTGATTGGGCACCTGAACAAAGCCGCCGGAATGCAGAGCCTGCAACGGGGCCTCGGCTCCATCGACATTGCTGCCGCCGTCCGCAGCGTCATGTTCATCGGCAAGCTGAAGCACGACCCCACCATGCGCATCTTGACCCACGAGAAAAGTTCTCTTGCCCCGCCGGGAGCGTCACTGGCGTTCTCTCTGGGGGACGAGGGTGGCTTCCGCTGGGTCGGCGAGTACGACATTACCGCAGACGAAATGCTGTCCGGCATCGAACCGCAGCGTGAAACCAAGACCCAGCAAGCCAAAGACCTGATCTGCACCCTGCTTGCCGGAGGAAAGCAGGTGCTCAGCGAGGACATCGACAAGGCAGCTCTGGAAAGGGGCATCCCCGGTCGAACCGTCCGGGATGCAAAACGGGAACTGGGCGATGCCCTGAAAAGCAAGATCGTGGAAGGTCGCAAAAAGGTCTTTTGGATGGAATAAGCCATTTGACTGGCAGAAAATTTTGGCTGGCAAGAAAATCATGGTACACCCACAGTTGCCAGTCTGCCAGCCAAATTCGGAAAATGACGATTTAAGGAGGAATTGAATGGAAAATCAGAATTCGAGTTATTCGGTACAGATTGGCAGGACCACCTTTATTGTGTGTGTGAAGCAGTCCGAAACCGCCAAAAAGCCGATTGAAAAGATGTTCAAGGATATGTGCAGACATGAGGTCACACGGGACTTCCTTGCAGACAACCTGATGAATTTAGAAAAATTACCGAAAACCTCTTGACGAAGTCCAGCCCGAAGGTACAGGCTATCGGGCGAGAACGAGATTTGCCAAGTTTTTCAACCTCCCGGAATTGATGTCCATGTTCAAGGAGGTTGCGGACATTAAAACTTCCGACCAGCTCCACTTGCCTGTGCCCGAAGCAAAGTTTGAGACCGTGGTGGCAAAGCCGTCCGACCTCCAAAAAGAAATGGTGCAAGAACTGAGCAAACGTGCCGCAGATATCCACTCCGGCATCGTGGATGCGTCCGTGGACAATATGCTCTGCGTCACCAACGATGGGCGTAAGATCGGCTTGGATGTTCGCCTGATGACCCCCATGCTGCCGGACGACCCCAACAGCAAGCTGAACGTATGCGTTCAGAACGTGCTGAAAATCTGGGAAGAGGGCAAAGACCAGAAGCTGACACAGCTTTTGTTCTGCGACCTCTCAACACCAAAGAACGATGGCAATTTCAACGTCTACGATGACATTCGCAAGAAGCTGGTTGCCGCCGGTGTGCCGGAAAACGAAATCGAGTTTATCCACAACGCAGATACCGAAGCAAAAAAGGCGGCATTGTTCTCCAAAGTGCGCTCCGGCGATGTGCGAGTTTTGCTCGGAAGTACGGCAAAAATGGGAGCAGGCACCAACGTGCAATCCCGGCTTGTGGCGGTGCATCACTTGGATGTTGGCTGGAAGCCCAGCGACATGACCCAGCGCAACGGACGCATCATTCGGCAGGGCAATATGAATAAGGAAGTCAAGGTGTTCAATTACGTCACGGAAGGGACATTTGACTCGTACTTGTTTCAGACCCTTGAGAATAAACAGCGGTTTATTTCGCAGATTATGACCAGCAAATCTCCGGTTCGCTCCTGCGAGGATGTAGACGAGCAGGCACTTTCCTATGCGGAGATCAAGGCGCTGTGTGCCGGTAATCCGCTCATCAAGGAGAAGATGGATTTGGATGTGCAGGTGGCAAAGCTGAAGGTGCTGAAAGCTGACCACCAGAGCCAGAAATTCCGGCTGCAAGACAAGCTGCTGACCAAGTTCCCGGCTGACATTCAGGAAACGAACGCCCACATTGCCGGGCTGAAAGCCGATGCACAACTTGCCGCCGCCCACCCGCAGGAGAAAGAGGGCTTCTGCGGCATGACCATCAAGGGCGTTGCCTACGACGAGAAAAAGACCGCCGGTGAGCGTCTGGTTCTTGCTTGTTCCGAACTGCCCAACGCCGAGGAAAAAGTGATCGGCAGCTACCGGGGCTTTGAACTGTCCCTGCGGTTCGATGCTTTCCGCACGGAATATCAGGCACTTTTGAAAGGGCAGAGGAAGTACACGGTACCCTTGGGCACCGACCCATTGGGCAACATCATCCGTCTGGATAACTCCCTGAACAACTTCCCGGAACGCATCACCGCCGCAGAAAACGAACTAGCCACCCTGCATCAGCAGCAGGCGGCGGCACAGATCGAGGTGGAAAAGCTCTTCCCGCAGGAGGAAGAATTGGCAGAGAAATCTGCACGGCTTGCCGAACTGAACGCTCAGTTGGATGTGGACGAAAAGAGCCACGAACCGGAGCAGGAGGAAGAACCAGACGAGGATGCACCCCGCCGCCCTTCGGTGCTGGCGGCGTTGGAGGAAAAGTCGGACAAGCCGGAGCCGGTGAAGCCTTTCCGCAGTTACTACGACAAGGATGGTGATGCCCGGTGAAAGAAAAACGGGATGAGATCATCATCCTGAGAACAACAAAGGCCGAGAAGAACCGCATCTATGAAAAGATGCTCAGCATGGGCATTCGCAGCCTGAGTGCCTATATCCGTAAGATGGCACTGGACGGTTACTGCCTGAACCTTGACCTGCCGCAACTGCGGCGCATGGCATATCTTTTGCAGATGTGCAGCAACAACTTGAACCAGTACGCCAAAGCCGCCAATGAAAATGGTCGGGTCTATGCCGCCGACATGGAGGATCTGCGGCAACGGCTGGATGAGCTGATTGAGATTGGTCGGCAAATCCTCTCCCGGCTGGCAGAACTCTAATTTTTTCCCCCGCAGTTGGAGAACTGCGGGGGTACATATAGGTTGACATCCTTGCAAGGGGTGTGGAGATGCCTTTATAATGAAGTCGAAAGGCGGTGCTTGCTATGAGGTTCGTTTTTAAGATGATTGTTTTCCCGTTTTGGCTGCTTACAGCTTTCCTTGCGTTGATGCTGAAATGGACGCTGAACCTGTCGGCGTTTGTGCTGGCTCTGCCCATGCTGTATATTTTTGGCTGCGGCCTTTATACGCTCTACTGCCGGGAGTGGATGCAGTTTTTGATCTTGCTGGTGGCAGAGTTTGGCTGCTTCCTGCTCATCACCGCCGGAACAGTCATCGTAGAAGCCGTGGAATGGTTCAGTGGCTGGATTGCTGAATTATAAAATTTTTATGCCGCCATTGTGCGGCATTTTCTTTTTGCTGGGAGGTGGTAGAACTGGCTGCAACACGTTTGATTGCGCTGCACAAGAACAAGGGCAAGTCGGTTGCGGCCTGCCTGAAAAGCCGCACGGACTATGCGCAGAATCCTGACAAAACGAACAAGGGCGAACTGGTCAGCAGCTATGAGTGCAGCCCCTTGACCGCAGACGAAGAATTTATGCTCTCCAAACGCCAATATGAATTGATGACTGGGCGCAGGCAGAAAAGTGATGTGATCGCCTATCAGATTCGGCAGTCGTTCAAGCCCGGAGAGATCACCGCAGAGGAAGCTAATAAGGTGGGCTATGAACTGGCCATGCGGTTTACAAAAGGCAAGTATGCGTTTATTGTCGCAACGCATACTGACCGGGAACACATTCACAATCATATTATTTACAACTCCACTGCGCTAGACAGCACCCGGAAATTCCGTAATTTTCTATTGTCCGGGCTGGCTGTGCAACGGTTGAGCGATTTGATTTGTCTGGAACATCAGCTGTCTGTTATTGAAATCAAGCCGTACCGAGAGCGGCAGAAACGCGCCCTTTATCCACCCAGAGAAAGTAATCGAGATAAGTTGTGTGCCGTAATTGACAACATCCTGCTGAACGAGAAACCTGCAAGTTTCGAGGGCTTCCTTCAAAAGCTGGAACAGCAGGGCTACGAAATCAAACGGGGAAAGTACACTTCGGTCAAAGGAACACGGCAGAAACGCTTTATCCGTTTTCGGACACTGGGCGCAGGATACAGTGAAGATGAAATCAAGGCGGTCATTGCCGGAGAAGCCGAACACCGCCCGCATCAGAAGCAGCCACCGAAAGAGCAGCCGTTCCACCTGTTGGTGGACATTCAGGCAAAGCTGGCCGAGGGAAAGAGCATGGGGTATGCTCGCTGGGCAAAGCGATATAATCTGAAAGAAATGTCCAAGACGCTGATTTTCTTACAGGAGCATAAAATCGGCAGCATTAAAGAAATGCAGGAACGTGTGGATGCAGCAACTGCTCGCTATCACGAGTTGGGCGATTCCATTAAAGCTGCAGAAGCGCGCATGACCGAGATTGCTGTTCTGAGGACGCACATCGTTAATTATGCCCGGACACGTCCGGTCTATGATGCCTACCGCAAAGCCGGGTACCGTAAGAGCTTTCTAGATGCCCATCGGGAAGAAATCACCCTGCACAAGGCTGCAAAAGCCGCTTTTGATGAAGCTGGATTGAAAAAGCTGCCAAAAGCCAAGGACTTGAGCATCGAATACGCTGCACTTCTGAAAAAGAAGAAAGAAGCATACCCAGACTACCGTAAGGCACGAGATGAGATGCAGGAGTTGATGAAAGCTCAGAAAAATGTAGAGATGTTTTTTGCAGAGGAAAAAGACACAGCCGAAAAAGAGCCAACACGATAAACGAAATCCGCCGAGGATTCTTCCCGTTTTTTTCGGGAGGATTCCTCGGCGGATTTTTGCTTTTGAAAACTGATTTCTAAGAATGTGAATTCAAAATACCAAAATTATTCAGTCAAGCCAAAAAGGTAAACCACACAAATGCAGCAGTTGCACATATCATCAGAACCAGTAGTATCGTACTTGCAAGTTTCTTCTCAATGGAAACTTTCTGATTTTCGCATAGGACAATCTGCTGAAGATTGTGAAATTCGGCTTCGCTGACATTTCCATTTAATGCTTTCCATGCAGTGCAGCGATCTGTAACCAGCAAAAAATCGGACAGCATTTCCATAAAGATGACAGCGAAAAATGCCAGAGAAAAGAACCACATCCCATTCCATTGAAGTTCTGTCAACACCCTCTGAAGGCTTGAAGGCTTTAATGACACTAACGAAATAATGTAAATCAACGTGTTGCAGAATTCTCTTGCTAATGGCCCTTTTTGTTTAAGAAAATCCATTTTCAACCCTTTCCTTACAAACGGAGTGACTTAACCACCAATGGCCTGATAGTAATCCGTTTTAGAACGAATCTCCTTACATTATCTGCTGGTGTTTCCAGTAATGGTTTCGCTCCGTCCATCATAATAGCTATTTATTTTTAAGATTCACTTTTATCCTGCATCGGAATCACCTCCATGCAAACTTTTATGCATTTACCTTCCACAGGAACTTCTGCTTAGTCATTCTTATTGCTGCAGATCGGCTCCATCCTGTAAGCACCCCAAAAGATGTACGTAAAGCCTCTTGCCTGCATATTTAAGAGAAAGCGGATATGCTCTTTTACCATTGATTTGAATGTAGCCATTTTCAGAAACCGTTATGCGAATATCTGGCATTTCGTCCATTGTTTCACCAAAAGCTATCGTGAGTTCATTGAGTGCACCGCTATCACCAGAACCACCAGCATAATCAGTGACAAAATATGTCTGCTCAAAAGTTTTGGCAATATCTATATATGTCAGGTCATCCTTTTCAAATAGCCAAGACTGGTCAATTTGAGCACCATTAGTGTCTACTGTAAGATGGTATGCTGATACTATCCTGCATTGTTTCAATGGACGTTCTATTATCACAAGGTGAGTGACTTTTATACAAATCAGTATGACCACCAAAATCAAGGTCACAGTCATTGTGATTACTTTTTCTTTTTTTCTCATCATAAATAACTTTACCAGTTCATGCTAACGACTTCACATCAATGCCATCAATTGGGTAAGACAGAATCTGCTCAACCCACGTATCGGTATAGTGCTGGCGCGCAATCGTCTCCGGACTCTGATAGTGAGGTGTGCGATAATACAAATAACTTGAAGTGTCTGTAATTGACGGTTGAAGTCCCTTTGTAAGAATTGACAGATAACTAATTGTAGCAAACTGTGTCTGTGCACCCAAGTACGGAGAATTTGCAACGTATACCCATGAAAGCTGCACAACTTTCTCTTCTTGGAGTTTCACTCCAAAATGTCCAGTCAGTATAAGAACGGACTTCATTGTACTTTGACGGAAACAAATTTGCAATCGTTGATATCACACCCACATATGGATTGATTTTCGAAACCACACCACCAATAACCGTTTTCGCTATATTATCGATTACAGTTGTGGCATACGATTGAAATGCATTTGTTCCGGATTTTATTACTTGCTCACCTCCCACTGAGGTATACCGAACTTGTTCGTTTGTTACGGGAAATGTTGAAGTTGCCATTAAAGAGCTTTGGCTCAACATATCCTCATTTATGGGAATATAAACTTCAACCGTATTATTCAGCAATTCAGCTCCAGATTCTTCGCATTTTTCAAAAATACTTCTGACAACCTTTCGAGTTTCAGGACGAAGCGTTGCAAGTGACGAATTTTTTGAAAAGACTCTCTTCTGAGCTTTAGCATAGAGGCCATCCTGCAAGCAGATATAGTAGGAGCCGTTATCTTCAATCAAACTACTATCTGTATTGGTTGCTAATCTTGCCCTTGAGCTACTCAGCCGATAAATTCCATATTCAGAATCTACAATCTCAAACTTGTTGCCACCACCTGACGCTGCAAAAGTAGAAAGAGTTTGAAGCATCGCTATCATGAAGATAAGCACTAAGCTTATGACTTTTTTTGATGCGCTTAGACATAATAAATTTCCTTTCTATATTCTCCATTGTATTGATTCGTTCTTTGCTGTTTACTTTTGCATCGGAGTCACCCTTTCTAATTTTGATGAAGCACATGATATTATTTATCTACTGGTACTTCCTGTAATGGTTTCACTCCGCCCATCAGAATAATTAAATGTTGCTGAATATTCTAGTTTGTAAGATTTTCCCGGTTTGGTATTGTAGTTACCGCTTGCCATGCAGTTCGAGGTCGTGCTGGTATTTAAACAGTTGCTTACTCTCTGCCATGTTCCAAAGGTTCCTTTTTCATAGAGAGTGCCGGAGACACTGATACTTTTTATGCCAGTTCTCGTTTGAGCATCAACCTGATAGTAGGTCTGATAGATTGAACCGTTGACGGTGCTGTCTCCAATATACCGACCGGACTGCTCCGCAGCTAAAGCGGAGCATGCAAGGCTCAGGAGCATCACCACTGAAAGAATGATGGACAAGAAACGCTTTTTCGACATAGACAATACACCTCCAATCTTTTGCTCCTAATAGGAGCTTTTGCTTAGTCAACGTAGCTCGCCTTATGTTTGTGACAGCTTTTTTGAAAAAATCTCAAGGTCTTGTCTATATTTGTACACTTATACAAAAAATCTCCATGCTATTTATGAGTTTCCGAACAAGCAGCATGAAGTTTCATATTAAATACGTTTTCAGCGATTTCTCACGATCTCATCCGTGAGATGTTTCCCATAATCGTGTTTGAAACCCCTCCTCGCTCCCAGCTTAAAATATAAACTGTGTCTCCGTTTTTCTCCTACGCTCGTTCCCAAATGTTGCGTCTGCGTCTCCAACTTTTTACGTTCTCATAAGTTGTATGCTCATT
>ENA-OQBL01000115-OQBL01000115.1-human-gut-metagenome-genome-assembly--contig:-NODE-115-length-46479-cov-5.774357_pt1 | contig 46479 bp, 28 predicted proteins | sample MGYA00242747_ERZ504553 | MGnify/ENA primary metagenome ERZ504553 (study PRJEB26092, sample SAMD00036240) | human gut metagenome | host: Homo sapiens | study: EMG produced TPA metagenomics assembly of...
TTTCAGCCTCTCCGCAAACGTCCTGTTCATCGGCATTCCGGCTGACAGATTGATGCACCGAGATCCTTCAACCGCGTAGTTCTTTCTTTCAGCCGTAGTCAATAAATGTATAAAGGTAAATCCGAATACCGATAGAAAACCAACCAATACGACATCGCTTACCCTGTCACGCTGAAAGATCTTTTTCGGCTGAAGGATTTTATCGTGTATATCCTTCAGCCGAAAAGCCGATGAACAGGACGTTTGCGGAGAGGCTGAAACTTCTGAAAGAAAAAATCAAGGTATTTTTGCCATGTTATGCAATACGAGTAGAAAAGCATCAAAAACATCCTGTTGTTTTTGAAAAAGCTCCTGTTCCTTTTAAAAAAAACGCCCTTGTCTTTGATATGGAATTTCCGGTGTAATCGTACAGTTATAACATTAATACAAAATCCCATCAAAAACACCGGTCCGATTCTCATAAGCAATAAGTAAAAACAGTATTCAATATGGAGACAAAAATCATATTTTTCCCTCACTTATGCCTGTAACGCCTCTGTTCCTAAAAACACATCAGACATAGCGCATCAGTCATCCCCCAACGGGACAGCCGAGAAACTCTTATATTCCCTGGTCTGCCCCATCACAACCACAGGATTCTCAAAGGTTTCATATATGCTCAATACTGAAGAACTGATCCTGTCAATCTGCCAGTAGCAGTAATCCAGAAGAAGATATCTGTTATTGGGAGTGATAAAATCATATCGGAAATAATGTACATGCTCTTCCACTTCCTCGCCATCACACGTCGTCCGTGATTTACAGGAAGCCTTACCATTCAGCCCGAACTCATAATGTTCACAGACTTCCGCATCCCTGCCATCCTCAGTACGTATCTGAAATGTTCTCTCCCATGCATAACCGGTCAGATTGGTAACAATGGTATTGCTATCCTCCCCGTAATGTTCATCAATACAACCTGCAAGAAACAGTACACATATAACTGTCGAGCCCAATAATCCAATTAATGTTTTTTTCATAGTCCGTCACTTTTTTATTTTATTGTCATCTGTAATGGAGTACAATCCTTATATTGGTCCCATCACCTGCACCTTGCTCCTTCCGCTTCCGGTCTTCACCACCTGCACCTGCGCAGGGATACGTTCCATCATCTCCGCCACATGGGAAATCACCCCTATCTTACGCCCTTGCATCTGCAACCGCTCCAAAGCATCCATCGCAATGCGCAGAGTGTCCATATCCAGCGATCCGAAACCTTCGTCAATAAACAACGATTCCACATTCATCCGATTGGAGGACAAGGAAGACAAGCCCAATGCCAAGGCAAGAGATACCAAGAAAGATTCCCCGCCCGAAAGGGAATGGACACTACGCACCTCACCCATCATATCAAGATCCACAATCTGCAAGGCCAGCGTGTCAGGAATGCGTTGCAGTTCGTAACGGGGGGCAAGGTCTTGCAAATGCCTGTTGGCATAAAGCAAAAGGACATCAAGCGTATAACCTTGGGCTATTTCCTTAAACTTGGCGCCAGTCTGGGAACCGAACAGTTCGTTCAGTTTCGCCCAATTCTCGTAGATAGAGTTTTTTTCCTCCAACTCTTTCTCGATGCCGGCTATGCGTTCCTTACCTTTTATATGGTTCTGTATCGTCACCTCTATTTGGGCCAAACGTCCGGTTTCCATTTCTTTGGCAGCAGTGCAGGCAGTCAATGTTTCAATCAGCGACTCCTTGTTTTCCGTGGTATCCGGTTTCAGAGGAGCTTGCTGATGCTCCTCCCTTTTCTGCCTTCGCTCCGCAAGGACCGCCTGAAGAGTGGTTTCCTTCTCTTTCAGTGTGCCCAACGCTTGTTTCTCAGCCAGTATCCAGCTTTTGTCTTTGGAAAGCAATTGTTCCAACTCGGCATACGTTTCCTTTTGAAGCGTGAGCCACTCGTTTATTTTCAATTCGTCTTGTTGCAAGACAGCAGTCAGACGGACTAATTCCTTTTCCATCTGTGCGGTCTGCCCTTTGTAAGATTCCGCCTGCACAGTTAAAGAATGATGCAAGTTCATGGCTTTTTCCAGTTGTTGTTCCAGTTCCTTTTGCCGTCTTGCATGGGTTGCAACCACTGTTTCGGTGGATTCACCATTCAGCAGGGAAGACCGCAGACGAGCACGTTCGTTCAATTCTGCCTGCTGTCTTTCTTCTTTTTGTTTCTTTTCTTCGTACAAACCAATGGCATTGGCTTCTTCTTTTTTCAAACTATCTCTTTGGGCTGATTTTGAGGTAAGAGCCTCTTTTATTTCGGTCTGCTCTTGCAAACGGGCATTCCATTGCCTGCCGAATTGCTGGACATAATGTTTCAATGTGCCCTGCTCCAACAAATCTTTCCAATTGGGAATAATGGATACGTATGTTTCTACTTTTTTCAGCGTATCATCAACTTGCGCCACATAATTTTCAATCAATGCGGAAAGACGGGCCATCTCCAGTTGGCGGGCATTCAGCGTGTTTTTCAGTTGTTCCGTTTCTTTAGCAACCTGTTCTTTCGCACGGTTCAGTTCCTCTTCCTGCAAGGATTGGACATTGGTCTGTTCCCTCATCGGATGATGGAAACTCCCGCAGACCGGGCATGGCTTTCCTTCCTCCAACTGCTCACGAAGCAACAGCACCTCTGCCGGCAACAGTCGGTTCAGACGCTCGGCTTCCTGTTGTACCGATTTCAACCGCTGTTCCTCCGCTTCACTCGCTTTCTTTACTTTATCCAGCAGTTGACGGTTCGATACGCTTTGCGCCCTTGCCATTTCCAGATTGGTAAGCAAGCTGGTAATCAGTTCAACGGCAGGAATCAATTGGGAATAAGCAGTATATCGTTCAAACCAGGTTTGCAAGGCGGTTTGCTTCTCCATCAACAAACTTATATCCTTCTCTGTCTTACAAACGGATTGATGCAGATTATCTTTAGCCTGCAATGCCAAAGCCGCTTCTTTCTGACTTTCCGCTAATTGCTTTCTATTTTCCACCAACTGCACATCCAATGCTCTGGCTTTATCCAATTGCGGTTCTTGCTGCGACAAATAGGCCTTAAATTCCGCCAGCTCCTTCTGAGCATCTGCCCACTGCACGTTCGCGGAAGTCTGTAAAGCCGCATTCTGCCGGATGGCAACCTCTATTTCGCCTAACCGGGAACGACCGGCATCTATCTGCTTCCGGACGTTACGCTGTTCCATATACACATCGCGGATATCCTGAGCCTGCTCTATACGGGCCAACAGTTCATAACGCGGACGGGCGACTTCTATTTCTTTTCTGATGCCGGAAAGTGATTCTTCCGCCTGTATGCATCCTGTATTCAAGCGTCCTTCTTCTTCCAGCCATTTCAACTTGCCGGACAACGCCTCCTCTTTCTTCTTCGAAACGGACAAGCGGACTTGTAATTCTTCCTTTTCAGCCGAAAGTTGCTGTAATTGCTCATCTGTCAGCAACTCAATGCCTTTGATACGTTCCTGCAATAATTTATATTCACTTTCCGCCCGCTTGGTGCGTTCATAAATAGAAGCAGAGATACGCGAGTAAATTTCCGTTCCGGTCAGTTTTTCCAAGATTTCGGCTTTATCAGGCTGACGAGCCTTCAGGAAGGTAGCAAAATCTCCTTGAGCCAGCAACACAGAGCGGTTGAACTGTTCGAAAGAGAGTCCGATCAGTTCACTGATGCGGGATAATAATTCGGTCTTCGTCCCTTGCTGTTCCACTCCGGAAGTAAGGTTGGTCAACGTCATTTCCACTTTTTGCAAGGAACCGCTAACCTTCCCACGCGAACGTCGCACCGTCCAGCGTGAACGGAACACCTCTCCTGTCAAAGCGACGAAATCCACTTCCGAATACCCCTCGGCAGTACCCCGGCGAAGGATGGAACGGCTATCGTTCTGTGCAATTCCTCTGTCGGCAACATCCATGACAGAGACGTTATTCTCTTTCGCCTTGTTCATACGTGGCGTACAGTCAAACAAAGCCAGACACAAAGCATCCAGCAAGGTTGATTTTCCGGCTCCGGTACTGCCCGTAATGGCGAATATACCTGCCGAACACAAAGGTTCGACGGTAAAGTCTATCATAAATTCACCTTCCAATGAAGCCAGATTCTTTCCTCTTATCGCTACTATTTTCATACTCCTGCCTCCTTGATTACACTTTCCAGCAATTGTTTCATGGTATCGGGCATCTCCGTCCCTCCATATTTCCGTTTAAAGACATCCAGTGCCATATCCAGCGGACGGATGGTTTGCAACTCCTCGTAGGAAGTGGCGACAATGCCGCTTGCCTTTTTTTGTGGAAGCATAGCGGCGATGCGTGCCAGGCGGACTGCTTTTCCTTTCAACGCTTCCTCTATCTTATACTTATAAGAAGGTTCCGGCTCGGTCATCAAAATCTTTATTTCCAGATAGGGCGACCGCAACGTGACATCCCCATCGGGCAAATCGCCGATGGCTTGCAGCACTTCTTCCAGCGGACGGGCCTGACGAGGAATACTCATCACGCCGGCTAGCGGTTCAAATGCCAATCTCTCTATGCCGGTACCCTCAGCACTTATCGTTATCATGACCACTCCCGAAGCATTGTTCCTCTCAGCAAAAGACATGGGCATAGGAGTTCCGGAATAACGCACATTCTCCCGATGGGACACACGCTGGGAGCGATGCAGATGCCCCAATGCAGTATAGGCGATAGCCTCATCAAAAGCATCGGGGGATACACATTCCAAGCCTCCGATAACGGTACGTTCCGAACGGTCGTCCTCCGAGATTTCCGAGCCGGTGGCTTGCAGATGTCCCATGGCGATAACGGGAAGTCCTTTCTCCTTCACTTCATTGAAAAGCTGCTCATAAAGCAGTTGGACTCCTTTTGAGTAATTTTCAGCCGAAGGATAATCCCCCTGACGCAGATAGGGGACGGCAAGGCAATAGGCGGTCACTTCCCCTTCTGTGTAAAGGGGGACAATCAGGTGTTGCAAGTCTATATCACCTTCCGCATTGCGGCGCACGACACCGCGAACGGTGACATTCATATCCTCCAACAGGGGATTGGGAGCCTCCAAACGGGCTGCCGAGTCATGATTTCCGGCAATGATGATAATTTGCAAAGAAGGGTTTTCGGACGTAACTTCTCTTAGAAAACGATAATACATTCGTTGTGATTCCGCCGAAGGGTTCGGGCTGTCGAATACATCACCTGCTATCAACAATACATCTATTTCATGCTGTCTTATCTGCTGTTTCAGCCATTCTAGAAAATGGAGATGCTCTTCCCGCCGGTCGTATTCATAAAAAGTCTGGCCCAGATGCCAGTCTGCTGTATGGAGAATTTTCATTAGCTGTTCGGTTTGTTTCCTGCAAAAATAGGAAAACTAAATGAAAAAAGGTATTTCTTTTAGGTACAACCTCTAAATGAAAACTATTTTTCATGCAGAAAACAAGCAGACATGCCACCTTTTCGCTATCTTTGCCATACGAGATAAATAATAAGAAGAAAGGAGAACGTCATGAGTACAATCACATTGGAATCAATACAAAACGAACTGATTCGGGAAATCTTGGACATCAAGAATGTAAAGGTGTTGGAGTCTGTAAGGAAGACTCTTGTTCATGCTAAAAAGGAAATGGAATCTGTTTCTACCATGGTGGCAGAGGATGAAGAACCCTACATGACCAAAAGTGAAATAATGGACGGGCTGTCCGAGGCTTGCAAAGACATCAAACTGATGCGTGAAGGAAAGCTGAAAGGCCGTCCCATAGAAGAATTGCTCAATGAACTATAAAATCAAAGTATATCGCCACTTCGAAAAAGAAGTTAAGAAACTTTCCAAGCGATATAAATCATTGAAGCAAGACTTGACAATTTTAGCCGCAGAACTCATGCAGAACCCTGACATGGGTACTGATTTAGGCAATGGCCTACACAAAGTACGCATGAGTATAGCATCAAAAGGAAAAGGGAAAAGAGGTGGAGCAAGAGTGATCACTCTCATCGCCACTCTATCCAAAGAAGAAAAAGAGATTGGCTTACATTTCATTTATGATAAATCAGAGCGTGAGAATATCACTGATAAAGAGTTACAAGCGGTCTTGAAAGACAACGGAATTATCTGAAAAGACGAACCGGTCATGCCAACTGAGGCATGGCCGGTTTGTATATCTATCATCATTCAGTCACCAGCCGCACCTCATAAATATGCGGAGTCACTTTCTCATTTCCTTTACCGATCTTTATCTCCAGTTGCTCATTGGATTGCATAGATGCAGGTACATCAAATATCCCAACCGATACATCCGAAGCCGGTTTACCAGCCAATCGTCCTACTTCCTGCCCGTTTATCCATACTTTTGCATCCTTACGAATCTCGGAACGGAACCGGATACGCACTTTATTGACCTGCTTTCCGTTCGTCTTCATACGATAACTGAACCAACCGGCCGCCTCACGCCAGTGAATCCCTTCATCATCCCCCGTACGGGAATTCTCCATCCGGATGAAATGGTCGCTTTCCGGTTGTTGTTCCCCACAAATCACTTTATCGGCGGTCATACCATCCAATGCGGCACGCTCCTTTTCCTCTTTTGCCAACTGTTCCTGCCTTGCCTGCAACTCCTGTACGGACAGCACAGGCCAATAGACCATATACCGGCACTCATATAAACGGAAAAACGGTTCCACAATCATACCCTCATAGCGTTCGGGATAAACTCCGGACAATGTAAATGTCAACGGCTTACCTTCCACTTTTTTCAGATGAGAAAGAAGATTGTTCTTATCCCCCACAATGACAGGCATCGTTTGTAAAGGCAGGCGCGGTCCGGCAGCAATGTGTCCGCCACGACTGTCATCGGCAAACATACCATCCTGATTTTGCTTGCCCAACCGGGCGGCCAGCACAATCGGTCCATATAAGATGGAATAGTTGGCAGAACCATCCGGCAGTGCAATGGCACGCAAATGCATCGGCAGTTCCAGCCTTACTTTGTCACCTTTTGACCAAGTACGGTTCAGGCTAACATATCCCTCTTTGACCGTTACGTTCTGCCGTTTACCATTAACAGACAAGCGTAATGCTTCCGGCTTCGTCCATTCGGGAATACGGAAAAGAAGGGTAAATTCTTTCTTTCCCTTTTCCGGAGAAATAACAAGAGTACTCCCCTCCTCATCGGGAAAAGCCGTCTGTTGCTCAATTTGGGTATCTCCCCAGCGCAAGGTAGACGGAATGAAAAGATTGACATACAGATTATTATCCTTGTGTCCATAAATCATTTCACCATAACGGGCATGATTTTCCATCCCCGATCCCACACAACACCAGAAACTGGTCTGAGGCTGCGAATAGACCCTGTAATGACCGGCACGCATCGGGGTAAAATAAACAAATCCGCCTTGCACAGGATCTTGCGTGGAAAGGATATGGTTATAAAGCGCCCGTTCGTAATAATCCATAAAATGAACGTCCGCACTCGTTTCATACAGCATTTTTGTAAGGCGGAGCATATTGTAGGTGTTACAAGTCTCAGGGCCCCTGCTCGCTGGTGAGCATACTGCTGAAATCATCAGCCGGATGAAAATGCTCACGCACACTGTTACCTCCGATGGTGATGCTTCGATGGTTTACCACTGTTTCCCAGAAATAGCGGGCGGCCTCGCTCCAGTCCCGGTTGCCTTCCAAATCGGCAATACGTTTGAAACCTATCACTTTCGGTATTTGGTTATTGGCGTGCATACCAGTCAGTTTATCCTCCTGTCTCAACAAAGGCTGCAACACGGTGTGATGAGAAAATTGGTGAGCCAGTTTCAAGTAGCGTTTGTCGCCGGTGATAGCGGCCACATCGGCAAATGTTTCGTTCAGCCCTCCATGTTCGCTGCGCAGCATATCCTGTATCTGTTCATCGCTCAACTTGGATACCAGACGAATCATCCAGTCCGTGAGTTTCACCAACATTTCCTTTGCCTCCCGGCTATCGGTCTGAAGAGTTGCATCACGAAGGCCGGCATATATTTTATGAATATTGTAAAGAGGAACCCAGCGGTCGTTCAATCCGAAACCGGACGCGCGAATGTTTCCTTCCTCTATTTCTTTCCACATTTTGCGCCCGTTTGGAACTCCACACAGATAACCGTCACCGGCGGCATCCTGACAGCGTTTCAGTTCACTTATCATATAATCCAGACGCGCCTTGATCTCCTTATTTCCCGTAGCGGCATACATATAGGAAAGGGCCGATAAATAATGTCCGCCAATATGACCGTCCAGCCCTGTATTTTCCCAATTGGTATAATTTTCGGCTTTAGGGGAAAGACCAGCTTCCTTCAAATAAGGAGCTAACAGACGGTCGGGGTCTATTCCCAGCAGATAACGGATATCCATATCCTCTGCGTGTTTGAAAGGGCTGGCGGTGAGCCGCACATCCCTGACTGGAAAACTTTCTACTTTTGCGGGTAGCTGAGCATGCAAAGCTACAGAAGCTATAGCAAAAACGGAAGTGGATAAAATGGTTTTAAGTAAATTCATAGTATTATCACTCTTATGTATTTTTATGATTCAAAGATACAACTATTCGGCTGTTCCGGCAAAACAAGTTTCAGCCAGAACAACCGAATCAATAAAAAGAATGCTATATGTCAATAACCGAAACCGGTTGCTTTTACATACACCTTATAATCTTTAATCATGCCGGGAGCTCCCTGTTCCGCACGTGGCAGAATACGGAAACCGGTCACGTTATATTCTTTGCCGAGATCTATCACCACCTGATGAGGATAAGCCGTATTATCTACCGTCTGCCAGAAAGTACTTTCTTGCAGGTCATAAATCTTGTCGGCTGTGCGGTTACCGCTACGGGTTTCCTCGCTGTCGGCATAAACAATCTTCCAGTTTTCACGAGAGATTTTCTGTCCTTTCTCATCCAGCACATCAAACTCCGCAATGGCGGCAATGTTGGTATTATCAAAAGAAGACAGCCCTTCCAGACAGAAGTAACGTCCTTTCGTAACAGGAACTTTCACTTCTTGCCAACCGTTACCTGGTTTGAAAGTACCGGCAGATACCGGTGTTTCCTTCTCCAGTTTGATGGTCTGCCCCTGTTTACGATGCGTTTCAGGAACAGCCACACGAAGCATATCCAGGATAGGTTTGTTCAATCCGACAATGGTTGCCTCTTTCGGGCCTTTCAAGTCAAGAACGATGATTTCATTCACTCCTTTTTTCAGCCAACAACCCGGCATGAACAGGGTTTGTTGAGGACCGATTTCCCAGAAACGTCCCATGGCATGACCGTTCACCCATACCATACCTTTTCCCCAAGACTCCATGTTCAGGAATGTATCAGCCACCTTATCCAAGGTAAAAGTAGCGCGATAGTAGGCCGGAACACTTTCATCATTTTTCTCTATGCCACAGGCGGCAGACGAGTTCATATCCTGAAAGTTCCGGGAAGATACAAATTCATAATCTACGGGAAGATTATAAACAGTCCAGCCTTTCAACGTTTCAGCATTCTTACCGTTCACCAGTTCCACTTTCTCGGTAATTCCCTTGCGGTCGTGAATGGACTTGTCAAAGTTCACACGCCCCATGGCTTCCACCAATAAATCAAGCTGTGTACCGGCTTTTAATGCAGGCAGTGTAAGTTCCTGTTCTCCACCACGGCGATCCAGACGCCCCAACAGTTTCCCGTCGGCAAAAACCTGTGTCCAGTCATGCTGTTCGGTGATTTTCAGAACGGTTCCCGCTTTCACATCTTCCGGCAAATGGGTACGGTACAGGATACTTCCCCAGCCTTGGTCAAATTTCTCCATCGGCTGGATTTCCTCTGTCTGCTTCGGTTCGGACAGATTGTCAACCAACGGAGCTATTTGAGTGAATTTAATGGCAGGGATTTCCATAACCGGTAAAGCTTCAGGAACTTCAGGCAATGTCTGTCCTTCGTCCAAGTAGTCCTTCAACATATCACGTAAAGCAAAATACTTGTCGGTGGTCCAGCCTGCTTCGCTGATAGGAGCGTCATAGTCATAGCTGCTGCACATAGCCGAGTAAGCCGGATTATTGGCACCACCCCACCAGCCAAAGGTCGTTCCTCCGTGGGTCATGTACAAACTGAAAGAAATACCTTTGTCCATCATCTCTTTCAGGCCATCCACCATGATTTGTCCGTCACGGGTTTCGTGCTTGCGCCCCCAGTGATCAAACCATCCGCTCCAGAACTCGCTGCACATCAACGGAGCGTCGGGACGTACTTCTTTCAGTTTGGCAAACTGCTTGTCGATATCAGCTCCCGTACCAAAATTTATAGTCCAAAGCAAATCATCCAAACCATTATTCAGGAAATTAGAACTCCAGTCACATTGGAACAAAGGCACTTCAGTAAAGCCTGCGGCACGTACCGTATCACGGATGGCAGACACATAGGGCTTGTCCGTGCCATACGAACCATATTCGTTTTCCACCTGCACCATGATGATGTTACCACCACGGGTAATCTGCAAATCCTGCAACTGCTTGCCCACTTCATGCATAAAGGCTCCCACGTGCTGCATATAGAAAGGATCGAGAGTACGAAGCTGCACGCTGTCGTTCTTCAGCAGCCACCAAGGCAGCCCACCCATTTCCCATTCCGCACATACATACGGACCGGGACGCACAATGACGTACATACCATGCTTCTGAGCCAATTTACAGAAAGCTGCAATATCTTTATTACCTGTAAAATCATACTTACCGGGAGTTTCCTCATGCAAATTCCAAAAGACATACAAACAAAGCGTATTCATGCCCAATGCTTTACACATTTCAATACGATGTTCCCAGTATTCACGGGGAATACGCGGATAATGCACCTCTGCCGCTTTGACCACGAACGGTTTCCCATTCAGCAGAAAGGTATTCTTACCCGCTTCGAATGTCCCGGGCTTATTGCCGGCACATCCTGCCAGCAGCAGGACCGCCAGCAACAAAGTCAGTAATTTCTTCATCTTCATTTATCTATTATTATTTTTCATTCTTATTTATCCGGATTACCGTAAATGAATAAGCCGGCAATTCATACCCGAATTTCTCGCTTACCTCCATTGTACCGGATACAGGACGAACCTGTTGGTCTGTCGGTTTTCCTGCCAAAACCGTCTTTACGGCAGTGGTGTTCATTCCTTCCAAAGACGGGAGCTCCACTTGCGCATTCACCGCTACCGGCAGCAGATTCACCAGTTTCACGATCATATCTCCTGTCTTTCCGTCGCGGACTACCGACACACCTACCCGTTTCTTCACCGCATCTTGTGCATTATCCAAAGTCACGGAAGAAGCGATGTATTCACTGCCCGCATTTTGTCCGTACATCTGCTGCGCATAGTAACCTACGGTGGGTTTTACCTCCGTATTATTGAAATAAATCAAATCCGGATTCCACTGGGTATGTCCCTCCTTAGCCAGTAACGGAGCGTAAGAAGTCATGGTCACCACATCGGCATTACGCTCCACGGAAGTCAGGTACAAGGCCTCGGCCAAAGCTGTTTCTATATTGTTGGGACGTCCCGGCAAATGAGCCGCATACTCTCCCAAATACACTTTCGCCTTGTTACGGTCATAACGGTCATAGAAATCCTGATTGTTGATAAACCATCCCGGGGTGTTATAATAATGTTCATCCACCATCGGAATACCCATCTTAGTGGCGAATTTCCAGCCTTCCTCATAATCACTGCCCTCATAGAACGGGCCTACCGTTCCGATAACGGTCACTTCGGGATATTTCTCCTTCACCGCATTGAAAATCATGGTGAAACGTTCTTCAAAGATATCGGTAATCAAATCCTCGTTACCAATACCGATGTACTTCAGATTGAAAGGTTTGGGATGTCCGGCTTGCGCACGCTTCTTTCCCCACACGGTCTTCTTCGCATCTCCATTCGCATATTCTATCAAATCCAGTACATCCTGCACGTACTGCGGCATTTCCTCCATCGGGATTCCGCCTTGCTGACCGCCGCAACCCAGTTCGCCTACCGAGTGATGACTGCAAGTACCCGAATTCTGACAAGGCACTCCGGCTGCCACTACAGGAACAGGTTCGGCCCCCATATCCTCGCAGAACAAAAAAATATTCATGATATCCCAGACCGCGGGTCTGATGATACCCCCACAAATTGCGCAGAGGCTTGCGTTCCTCCAACGCTCCTATAGAGCCTTTCCAATCATAAATATTGTCCACACCATCTCCGTGAGCCACACATCCGCCGGGGAAACGGACAAAACGGGGATGAAGGTCCGCCAAAGTCTGTGCCAAATCGGCGCGCAGCCCGTTCTTCCTGCCTTTAAATGTATTCTGTGGGAAAAGAGAAACCATATCCAAGGCATACTTCCCAGCCATCTGCGGACAAACGGACAACACGGCATCCGCAGCATCCGCCGTTGCCGTCAGTACAGCCTTTTGTTTTTTCCACTCTGTAGATGAAACCCGAATAGCAGCCTGCGCAATCTCCTTGCCATCTTTGGTAGTCAGCCTCACAAGCACTTTTCCACCTTTCGTATCATCCAGCACTTTGGAAAACACAGAGAAGTCATACTTCTCACCTTTTTTCACGGCAATACCGTCAAAACCGTTATTCACCAAGGCAGCACCCGGGCGGTGTACCTCCAACACTGCATAATGAGCATTGTTAGCATGGATGGGACTGTCCTCACTGACAGACAGTTCCGCATCAGTACCCTGTATACTCCACGCATACGTGCTGTTCCAGTTCTTATCTCTTGCACCGTCTTTGGCAGAATATTCAAAATCACGGTTCTGAACCAGCTCCGCATAAAGTCCACCATCGGCTCCATAATTGATATCCTCAAAGAAAATACCTATCAGATGCTCACTAATAGGCTTCACCCGTCCGGCATCCACCCGGATGGTGGCAGTGACCGGTTTCAGTCCGGCAAAGCGGACGGCATCCTGTTCGGTACGCTCATTATTCTGTATATCGCGGAATTTCTTATGCTCAGCAAAACGAATCAACTGTTCTATATCCGCATAAGGTACTTTCTGCATATAACCGTTCAAGGTATCTTTATCAAGGACAATCTGCCGGGCAGTGACCAGTCGGGGCACGGCAGGCTTCTCCGCATTGACATATTGTTGAGGAGCCCACTTCAACAAGTCGGAAGAATGGGAAGTACCCCATACTTTTCCGCTGGGGGTAAGCTGCCACCGGCAATACCAACGTCCATCTTCCGCTTTTTCCAGAAGAGGTTTAATCATTCTCTTTTCCGCCCCCCAACGCCCGAAATCACATTTCAGATAGGCAAAGCCGTCGGATACACTCAGCCACTTGTCGCCATCGGGACTCCATGCGAATTTCAGTCCGCTGCGTCCCTCGTCTTCCGGATGGGCGTAAGAGAAGATGTAGACCGAATCGGGCTCATTATATACTTTTTCCACGGCAGCACAGACGGATTGGCCTGCTGCCAATGAGGCGATTGCCAGAGATAATAAGGTCTTTTTCATGGTATATGCTTTATTGTCATGTTTCTTTTATAACGTGGGAACAACCTTCCTGATGGTTCCATCCGGATTAAATTCCATACGGTCTATACATACTTCACGATGCACGCCAGGACCCTTCTCACGATCTATAAAGTTCTTATTAATACGATGATATACAATGTACCACTCATCCGTACCCGGAATTTGTAGGACTGCATTGTGCGCAGGTCCATAGATTTCCTTTGCAGGATCCTGAATCAGTACCACCGGTTTCTTAGCAACCTTTATAGGACCTAGCGGAGATTTCGACGTACCGTATGCCACATGATAGTTGGGCGAACCGGTATCATCCACCGACCACATAAAGTAGTAAAGACCATTACGATAGAACACATATGCCGCTTCACGGAAAGCGTAATCTTTCAGACTTCCTCCTTTCGGTGTCAATACGGTCAAGGTATTCTTTTTGATGGAAACCATATCCTCATTCAGTTCGGCGCCCGCCATATAACCATTGCCCCAGTACAGATAGGATTTTCCCGAAACCGGATCGGTAAACACATCCACATCAATCTGCTGTCCGTGGCCCACGGGAGATTCAGTAATAATGGGATGTCCCAAGTCTTTGAACGGACCAATGGGTGAATCGGCTACCGCCACCCCAATCTGCTTGCCGCCTCCGGCTACAGGATTACCACTGAAATAGAAGAAATATTTATAATACTTTCCATCCACCATTTTCTCTTCAATGCACGGAGCCCATGCGTTTCCATCCGCCCATGCCACCTGATCGGATTTCAAATCAAGCATCACCCCTTCATCTTTCCAGTCCTTCAGATTATCCGAAGAGAAGACACTGAAATACCATCCGCCCCATCCGGGCTGTCCGTCGGTGGTGGAATAGATATAATATTTTTTAGTCTGATGAGAATACAATATCTCGGGGTCAGCATGGAAACCTTGCAGCACGGGATTGTTGGGAATCGTCATATTGCCCATTTCCTTTGAAGGCCATTTGTCGGTGATGCGCTTCAACTCGGCACGGGTAATGGGGATGATAGTTCCGTGACGCGGATGAAAATTCATCTTCACCTCACTGTCTATCACTTTAAAGTTTTTCAAATCGGTCGTTTCGGTAAACTGGTATTTACCTTTCATATAGACATCATACATCAAGATGTATTTATTCTGACCTATCAGTTTGAAAGTTCCCGCACCTTCCACCGCTTCCGGGGTCTGCTGCTTGTAGTCGGGTTCTTCCTCCCATTGTCCCGAAGTCAGTGAACGGGTAGTTGCTACCCGGATGCCGTTTCCATGTCCTTCGGTTTTATAAAACAGGTGGTAGATTCCATCTTTATATACGATATCACCGTCTATGCAAGATTTCTTGTTTTCAGGGATGAAAAGCGGTTTCGGTTCACCTTCCAGGTCGGTAAATTCTTTATTGGCATAAGCATAATAAATCACATCTGCCCCATCACCATATTTCATTGACCAATAAACCAAGTATTTTCCGGCTTCCGCATCGAAGATAGTCTGAGGAGCCCATACCCGTTTCAGTTTTTCCTGGCCGGCATAACATTTCTGCATATTGATGACAGAATGGTTCCAGTTCACCAAGTCTGTAGATTTCAACAACACCATGGCACGATTGGAATCCCATCCATTGTCAGAAACCATATCGGTAACCACCATATAGAATGTCTTTCCGTCTTCGCAACGCAGGATATGCGGATCGCGCACACCACCGGTAGAACTGATGATTTTGGAATCAATGACAGGTTTGTTGTCATTCAGTGCCCAATAGGTATATCCGTCCGTACTTACCGCATAGCATACGGCTTCCTCGCTGATGTGGTTACCTGTAAAATAGGTAAAGAGATAAGCTATGTAATCTTTTTCGGCTACATTGTTTTGTTTGGAAATAATCTGCTGCGCCCCTGCCATCCAAGGTAGCAAACAGGCAAATAAGGTGATAAAAAATTTGTTTTTCATATAATTAGTCCTGAATTTGTTTGATGCAAAGATATAGTATAGGAACCTATTTTCAGGTATATAAATCTTTCAAAAGAGGGACTTTATTCGGTCAAATGGAGGAAAAATGGAAGTTTATGAAAGACTGGCATAGAAAAAAATCAAAAAGTTCTTCCCTATTAAACTACAGTTTCAAGTAAAAGAAAAAAGCAAAAAGGAATCAGCTAACAACAATAAATTCTGATTATTCATTATAAATTGATAACTATTAGCGAAAATATATTCAGTTTTCATCACACCTTTTGAGAAAGATACAAAAATAATCCTTAGAAAGGACATATTTAACATTTCTATCCATATGAATTTCATTGTTTGATTTCTCAAGCAATATGTACCATTCTACTTCCTCGCTAGATACAAAATAACAAGAATAACCCACAAAAAACTACAGCAGGTTAGTCATAACCTGTAATTTATTAAGAATAACAAAAAAAATAAAAGAAAAGATAGCGTTATATTCTTATAAAATAATACATTTGCAGCAACTGAAATAGAAAGGGAATAAGATCCCTAAACCAAACTATTTACTAATTTAACCTTAATTAATCTATGCAATTCTACCAGAAAAGAAGGGAAAATTGTGTAAAGACACACGTAATTTTGAAAAAAGCCTCTTTTTATGCGTGTCTTACACTATTTGCCGGAATGGCTTTCCCAATGCCTTTGTGGGCTTCGCAGTCAACTGCCATCGTGCAACAGCATGTCAAACAAATTACAGGTATCGTAAATGATACAAGCGGAGCTCCTGTAATCGGTGCCAATGTAGTAGAAGTGGGAAGCACCAACGGTACTATTACAGATGTGGATGGCAAATTCACATTAAATGTATCCGTAGGGGCTAAACTGAAAGTTTCGTATATCGGTTACAACGACCAACAAATTACCGTAGGCAACAGCAACAGTTACACCATTATCTTGAAAGAAGATACAGAATCTTTAGATGAAGTGGTAGTAGTAGGATACGGTACTCAAAAAAAGTAAACCTGACAGGTTCTGTGGCAACCATCTCATCCGATAAGCTAGTCAACCGCACCAGTGCCAATGTCACCAACATGCTGGCAGGACAAATGCCAGGTGTCACCATTATCCAAAATACCGGTCAGCCGGGAGCTGATGCCGGAGTACTGCGTGTGCGTGGTCTAGGAACTATGGGAGATGCCAGTGCCATGGTTGTGGTGGATGGGGTAGAATCTACCATGAGCAGCGTGGACCCCAACGATATTGAAAACATCTCTATATTAAAAGATGCAGCCGCCTCAGCCATTTATGGTGTACGTGCTGCCAATGGCGTTATCCTTATCACAACCAAAAAGGGAACCAAAGGACGTACCATTGTATCATACGATGGATATGTAGGCTGGCAAAGTGCCTCACGTATGCCCAAATTTTTGGATTCTTACAATTATGCAGTGCTGATGAATGAAGCTTACACCAATGACGGTTTGAAAGGTCCGTATGACGAAACAGCCCTACAAAAGTTCAAAGACGGAAGTGATCCTGACTTTTATCCCAATTCCGACTGGCTGGGTACGCTATTAAGTGAAAACGGCCTGTTCAACAACCATCACTTGAGTATCAAAGGCGGTGGAGACAAAGTAACTTACTCGCTGGCATTCAACTATCATGATAAAGACGGATTGATAGTCAATACCAACTACAACAAGTTCAATGTACGTGCCAACATTGACGCTCAGATAAACAGTCGTCTGAAACTGACTACAAATATGGCGGTATACCGCAGTAATATGACTGCTCCGGCGGCAGGTATCAGCAACCTGATGCACTATGCTTTCCGTGAGACTCCGGTTACTCCCATCCAATTGAGCAACGGCAACTATGCTTTATTCAAAAACGAGCACAACTCCGTAGCCTATGCACGTGAAGGAGGAACCTACAAAGAGATAAACAGCAATTTCCAAGGTAACGTAGGAATGGAACTGGACATCATAGACGGACTGAAACTGAGAGGAGTCGCCGCCTCGACTTTCAACCTGACCGACAATCCCACCCACGTCAATACTATGACATTCTATCAGGCAGGTTCAGACACACCGGTAAAGAAAACCACTAACTCCATCACAGAATATGACATCAAAAGTATGGAACTGAACTTGCAAGCTTATCTGGACTATAATAAAACCTTCGGCAAACACACAATAGGAGCCTTATTAGGTTACTCACAAATTTATAAACAGACACGCTATCTGCAAGCTTACCGTAAGAACCTGCCCAACTCCAACTCACTGGACCAGATCAACGCCGGTGAAGTGACAGGACAGACAACATACGGTACAGAAATAGAATACGCCCTCCGCTCAGCTTTCGGACGCGTGAATTATTCATACGATGACCGCTATCTGCTAGAAGCCAACCTGCGTTATGACGGCACTTCACGCTTCCCCAAGAACAACCGCTTCGGCGCATTCCCCTCTTTCTCCATCGGATGGAGAATCTCGGAAGAAGAGTTCTTCAAAGCCGATTGGGTGGATAATTTGAAACTACGTGCATCATGGGGATTGCTAGGTAATCAGGAAACCGTAAACTCGGACAACAGTTCTAACTATTATCCGTATCAGAACACCTATCTGTTCGGTTATGACTATAGTTTCGGCAACACTTTGACTCCGGGTATTTCCATTTCCAACCCGATGGCTAACCAAGATATTACGTGGGAGAAAACCGATCAATGGAACGTAGGTGTGGACGCCGCATTTTTTGGGCAATAAACTGACATTGGGCGCAGACTGGTTCCGCAAGGAAACACGGGACATATTACTGCAACTTCCAGTTCCCAACATGATGGGAGTCAGCGCTCCGATGCAAAATGCCGGCGTAGTGCGTAATACCGGTATCGAACTGCAACTGGGACATAACAACCGTATCAATGATTGGAGCTATTCTATCGGAGCCAATTTCAGCTATGTAACTACCAAAATCATGGATTTGAAAGGCGGTGACACACCGGGGCAATCCGTAGGCGACCCACTGTGGGCATATTACGGCTACGTATGCGACGGCATCTTCCAAAACGAAGAAGAGATCAAGAATCATCCTACACAGAGCATGGGTACTCCGGTTCCGGGTGACTTAAAATACCGTGACCTGAACGGAGACAAAGTAGTAGACAGCAAAGACCGGCAAGTATTGGGTTCCTACTTCCCGAAAATCAACTTCGGTCTGAATCTTTCAGTTCAATATAAAGACTTCGACCTAAGTGCACTGCTGCAAGGTGCAGCTGATGTAAAGAGTGCTCCTGTAGCTGAAATCAGATATGCCTTCTACAATGGCGGTAAAGTAACGGAACAGCATCTGGACCGTTGGACTCCGGAAAACCCGAATGCCACTTATCCCCGATTATCCATGAGTGACTCCAAAAACCGCGTGACTTCCAGTTTCTGGATGCAGGATGCCTCTTATGCCAAGCTGAGAAACCTGCAAGTAGGTTACAGCCTGCCCAAACAGCTGATATCCAAATACGGAATCAGCCGTCTGAGAGTGTATTGCAGTATCGACAATCTCTTTATGATTTCCGGCTTCGACGGTGTAGACCCCGAAGCCATCAGCGGCAACTATTATCCATTGACCCGAAATTATTCCTTCGGTCTGAATGTAACATTCTAAACACTGACAACTATGAGACTAAAATATAACTTTATAGGATTAATATTGGCATGCGGCCTTGGTCTGAGCTCTTGCAATGACAGTTTTCTGGACAGAAATCCTAAAGACCAATTATCCGATGCATCTTTCTGGAAAAACGCAGAAGATGCCCAGAAATTTGCAACCGGAATTTATCTGTATCTGATAGAACCGGAAAACCATACTATCATGACAGACTGCTACACAGATAATGCCATTCCTGTACATGTCACAGCCGAACAGGGACAGTTATCTGCTGGTACGGCAACTTCCAGCAACCCACATTTCCTACAATTATGGAAAAATGCCTATCAATGCATCCGCAGATGCCTGGTATTTTACGAACATATAGGCGATGTGCCGATGGATGAAAAAGAAAAAGCGCAACTGACAGCCGAAGTACAGTTTCTCGAAGCTTTCTCATACGCTAACATATTAAAATATATGGGTGGCGCCTCCCTGCTGGATCATCCGTTGGAACTGAACGAGAAACTTCCTTCACGCAGTTCTGAAGAGGAGACTTATAATCATATAGTAGGATTATTGGATAAAGCAGCAGCCAGCTTGCCCGATATCCGCAGCAACAGTGACCACGGAAAACCGAGTGCCGGAGCCTGCTACGCACTGAAAGCCAGAGTTGCTTTCTACGCACACAAATATGATGTGGCGGAAGCCGCCGCACGCAAAGTAATGGGCATGAATGTGTATGGACTGTATGATAACTATGGTGACTTGTTCCAACCTGTAGCAGAGTTATGTAACGAAATCATCTTTGATCGCGAATATCTAGAAAACCCGAAAAACTCCAATGAAGGCAGTTATATAGGACAGTTCTTCGCTCCCGTCATGATGGGAGGATGGGAAGCTTTATCACCTACTCAAGACTTGATAGACTCCTATCCATGCAAAGATGGCAAATCAATCAAAGAGTCTCCTTTCTATAATCCGGAAGACCCGTTTGCCGACCGTGACCCCCGTCTAGGCTTCTCTGTACTGTGGAACGGGTCACAAATAGCAGGAAAGACTTTCAACCTGAACAATATGGGAGATGGCAGCCATACCCGTACAGGATATAGCATGAAAAAGTATATCAATCCGGACAATGACGGTATCAATAATTATGACTGGACCAACTTTATCTATATCCGCTATGCAGAAGTGCTGCTGACCTTCGCCGAGGCTCGTAACGAAAATCTGTCTGCTCCGGATACGGAAGTATATGATGCGGTCAATCAAATCCGTCAGCGTCCCAGCGTAAATCTTCCTCCTCTGCCTTCCGGCTTGTCCAAAGATCAAATGCGCGAAGCTATCCGTTTGGAACGTCGTTTGGAATTTGCTTTCGAGGGAATGCACCTGTTTGATACCCGTAGCTATAAAACAACAGAAAAGGATGTTACTAAACCAGTATACGGGGTAAATGCAAAAGGAGAAAGCATTTTTATTGAAACCCGCAAGTTCAATGCCAACCGTGACTATCTGTGGGCTATCCCCTTGGAAGAGGTAGACCTGGCTCAGGGGGCACTGAAACAGAATCCGGGTTGGGATTAACCCGGTCATTTATTTGGAGGGACAGACTCATAAAGCTGTCCTTCCAACTCTTTCTACACATCTCTTTTCATTGAAAGCAAAAGTAATTACCTTTCCTCTCGAAAAAAGATAAAGCACTTTCAAGGAATATATGGTTTTCCCACCACCAATTTATCTCCGGAAAAATCGACTTCAAACAAGCGAGGAGTACGAATATAACGTCCGTTTACATCCTTATGACTATGTACAGACATCAACCATTTACCGTCCAAGGTCTGAAACAACATCCCATGACCGAAATTGGGAGGAGTTATCGGGTCTTTCTCCTGTATCCATGGTCCATCCAAGGTTCCGCTTTCAGAATAAGCCACTCCCTGAGTGTACACATTATAAATCCAACTAGTCCAAATCATACCGAGTCTACCTGTTCCTGTACGGAACAGATACGGACCGTCAGTGACTTTATTCGGTTTGTCCTTGCCATCCGTATCTTTTTCACGGCTCCACGGCGATTCGCTGGCACGGAACAGCAATTTCCCTTCGCCTATGGTTCCACTTAAGTCAGGCTTCAGTTCTATTTTCTCTATCGTACCATCCAAGGCTTGCAACCATTCATAACAATATACCATATAAGGCTTTCCGTCCTTATCCACCCAGAAAGTCCCATCCAAGGTTGGTTTATCAGCAGGCAGGTAAGTGGAATCCTTCATCGGAACGTAAGGTCCGTCCGGGTTATCGCTCACCAAAACATGACTGGCACGGCGCTCTATTACATTCTCTTGTACCGTATCAATCTTCACCTCCTGATTGGTGAAAGTGGCAAAATAATAATACTTGCCCTTATACGGATGTAACTCGGCAGCCCAAATCATTGGTTTCGGTCCCATCCACGAACCGGAATCAGTCTTTGCCACATGGAACGGTCCTTCCCAAAGTTTCAAATCCTTGCTTTTCCAAAGCATACCGCCGGTTCCGGTCATATAATACATAGCCGTCTTCCTGTCTGCCAAAATGCAAGGGTCACTCAGTACAATAGAATCCAAAGGCACTTCCTTCCGTCTTTCCTGCTGACATCCTTGGCAAGCAGACACCAGCCACGAAAAAGAAACACCTAACAACAAAAACAATCCAATCTTTTTCATGCATATTCTATTTTAAGTTTCACAAATTCGACATTACAAATATACGAACCTAGAAAGGTAATGAAAACAGAAAGGCACATTTCCTCACGAAATATGCCTTCAATTCTAACTTAACCTAACCTAAAATTCTATTATCACATCACAGTATGTTAACCTTCTTCCTAAAAACCTATCTTTAATACCTATTATCTCTTTTTTACCGATAGCAAAGATAAAAAATCTGATTGACAACCATAGGGGTAAAATCGAGCAAGATGGATGCAATAATCAGTCAAGAACAGACTATTGCACTATTTTCCATCCTTCAGACTATTTTCAACAGGGATTACTGAAAGAAATCCAGTGTCCAGTTGTCCATCCACTCCACGTATGGAATTCCTTCCTTGAATTGAACAGGTAACCAAATGTAACGGGCATCACTGGGATGCTCCGGACGCCAGATATCCGCCATAAATATAAAAGCATCTTTCTTCCCCTCCACTTTCAGAATATAAGTGCTCTGTCCGCCAAACGTAAGTTCCGACTTAGGTCCCACACAAGGGTTGGGATGCTGAGACCACGGTCCGAAGATGGAAGAAGACGAGAACATACGAGCCTCATTGGGAGCCCAACCGGTACAACCGGAAGTGATCATCCAGTAGGTTCCGTCTTTTTTGAAGATAGCAGGTGCCTCATTGTGTCCTGCCGGAGCCACACGCACATAATTCCCTGTGTGTGAAAGATAGTCATCGCTCAATTCCGCTATTTGGAGTGTGAGGTTTTCTTCGGAAGAGTAAATATGGTAGGCTTTACCATCCTCATCTACATAAAGAGTCATATCGCGAGACATCTGTCCGCCATCCAAATCACGCTTTACTATCAAGCCTTTGTTCACAGCATCCGTCCATTCGGGAGTCCACCATTTTTCATAATTCTTGGCATTCAGAGTATCCAGCACTGCAACAGCCTGTCCGTCCATATCAACAGGCAGCTTACCAGCATTGACACGTCCCGAACGGATGAAACGGTAAGGACCGGCAGGAGTATCACTGACTGCTACCCCGGCACGGGCGGCTGCATAACCTTTTCCTTTCAATTCCAGATGGAACCACATCACAAACTTCCCTGTTTTCGCATTATATATCACTTTAGGACGTTCCAATATACATCCACGCGCTATGTCGCTGCTGTCGTTATCAACAACAGAAAGCGCTACGCCTTCGTTCTTCCAGTCAGTAAGATTCCGAGAAGAATAGCACATTACTCCCACCATGGCACTGCTGGTAGTATCACATTTATTCTCACCGAACCAATAGTATGTTCCATCATGGTACATTACTCCGCCCCCATGGGCATTGATATGCTCTCCGTTGTTATCAGGCCATATCTCACCTGAACGAATGGGTTGCAACGGTTCATTGCTGCATCCGCAAAAGGTATATATTCCAAGACATAATCCTATTATTATTTTTTTATACCCATATCTATGTATTTTATTTTTTCTGATAAACACGTACATAATCAATCTCATAACGTATCGGATAGGTATTTATCTCTACCTCGCCACCATTAATTCCACCCACCGCTAAGTTCAACAATATATATTGGGGTTGCATAAATGGATTCTTATAACTACCAATACTACCATTATAGGTATCTTTCAGTAAGATTTCATTTAGCAACTCATCGTCCAAATAAAGACGAATAGCCTCTTCGTCCCAATCCATCCGCCATATATGAAATTCGGAAGCCCAATCCGAATTTTTCTCCAAAAATGGATAAATGGAATAGCCTTACTATTCCATTTTGCATTCCATTGACGATCTGTTCCCCATGCAGCATTGGCTAAAATATGAGGAATTCCATGCTTACGATAAAACTCCATGATATCTATTTCTCCACAGGAAGGCCATTCCATACTGCTTCCCAAAGTCCAAATTGCCGGCCATGCTCCTTTTCCTACAGGAATACGTGCGCGCACTTCAAAACGTCCATACAAAAATTCTTTCTTTCCTAATGTTGTTATAGAAGAAGAGGTGCACTCAATATATTCACGAGAAGTGCGCCAATCATAACTACCTGCTTTATATAACGGATTTTTCCGTTTTTCCGAACGTGCTTCTATCACAAGCAACCCACCCTGACACCAAGCGTTGTCAGATTGATACCATTGTAACTCCTCATTACGAGCATACCCCTGTTCATAATTCCATATTGATTCATCCAAACAACCGTCTTTATTGAATTCATCACTCCAAACCAATTGATAGTCTTGTGCATTACAATGCCCCCCTATAAGAAGTACAACACACAATTTCAGTAATTGAAATAATTTTATCATACATCTACTATCTTAAACAATATCTTTATAATCATCACAAGTAAATATTCCAATGGTGATAGCGGCTGTTATACAGCCAGCTATCCATTGTCCTTATTTTTCAAATCCCTCTTCTGTTTTTATTTATTAATCCAAAGGCGCAGTTTCCGGATCATCTATTGCAACTTCTGCATCATACATCATAAATTCACCAATATTCCAATAGGAGGAACTTCCAGTAGCAGATGTTACACTAAAACGAAAATAAGTAAAAGTCTTACCTGGCATAAAGAAAGTAGAAATATATTCACTTCCAGCTGAACTAGGGAGTCCGTCCAATGTACCTACAGTTTCCCAATCAATACCATTATTACTAATTTGTAAATCTACCACACTAGGACGTCCACTTGTGGTCCAAGAATTATCCGTTCTGTTTATGTAACCCACGAGAAAATTTTCATGAGGTTCTTTCAAATTAACCTGAATCCACTGTGGATAAGGAATAGCTTCATGCCAATTCGTATGAAAAAAAGGTATTTTTTATCCCCATCCACTGCATTTTTTTATAGGTCCTTCTGACGGTTCTTGAGCGTTTGTACTTAACTGTTCTGCCACTAATTTGATTTGACTTCGTGACACTAAAGTATAAGACGCAGGTGCAACTCCTGAAAGTGCTCTTACAACTTTAATCTCGCCACCTTCATCATTTGCGTTAAATGTTTGGAAATTAAACTCATATTCACCAAAACGAGCACGAGTTTCATCTATCAACAATTCCGTAGTTCCTTTTGAAACAATCTTATAGACAGTTTCTTTTGTCAAAGGATCATAATACCATATTTTAAGATAGGAAAAGTCACCAGCCGGAACTTCCCATCTAAGTTGAATTTGACCGGGAAGAGGCTCTGAAGTTACCGTCTCTATAGCAACCGGAACACCTGTATATCCTATTACATCAATAGCATCTAATTTATCATCGCAGCCTGCAGTAAACATAAAAACTGACAAAGCTGCTATCGTATATTTTATATTGAATTTCATAGTTCCATTCTTTATTATTCAACAATATTTACTATTACCAACCTGGATTCTGAATTAGATTTGGATTTTTTCTTATTTCTGAATCAGGGATAGGAAACAAATACATCTTATCATCCCAATAACGATTACTAATTACACGTTTATAAGTATATGTATCATTATTTTTGGTAATTTGCATTTGTACAATACTTCTTTGAGTATCTCCAGCCTTCCAACGCCGAACATCCCAAAAACGATGTTGTTCAAAAGCAAGCTCCACCATACGTTCACGACGATATTTCTCTACAAACTGGTTATTAGTCAATCCTTCAGGTACTTCAGGCATTTGCACATCTGAACGGTTACGAACCACATTAACAGCTTCACGGGCAGACATTGTGAATTCCGTACTAACAGCATCAGCTGATCCCAAATAATTAAATACCGCTTCAGCATAATTTAAATAGAATTCTCCCAAACGATATGTAATCCAATTATGGCGTTTTCCTCCACTACTGGTAGAAGCACTAATATCAATAGTCTTATCCAAGTACTTTTTCAAATAATACCCGGTGGGAGTTGCTCCAGCAATAGGTAGTGCATTGCGTCCTCCTATATAAATTTCCAATGGATTTGGATTAGTATCTGGCCATTTCTCACCATTTACAGCGATAGTCATTTCCATACGAGGATCACGATTATCATACGGTTTATTTGGATCATATCCACTTTCTGGCTCATCCCATGCTTTTCCTGTTACTTTCATTTCGTAAGCATCAACCAAAGTTTGAGTAGGACAATTACCTGACCCACCATTTTCCATTCCTACTGGGAAATTAGTATATTCAGGCGAACTAGTATCTCCGATACGACGTACAAAAATCATTTCTGACGCTTTCCAATTATCTGTTCCCCATAACTCTGAATATTTACCCATTTTTATGCCATTCTCTGCACAAAAATCAATAACTTTCTTACTAGCTAAAGCTGCTTGTTTCCACAAATTTACATCATTAGCTATATTAAATAAAGGGCTTGCTTGATAAAGTAATGTTCGAGCCTTCAAAGCCAATACTGCCTGTTTAGTAATACGACCAGTTTCAGGGCTTTCTCCATTAGCGGCATCATTTTCTAATTTAGAATAATCCACAGGAAGTTCATCTGCTATCTCATCACATTCCTTAATTATAAAATCAAAAACCTCAGCAGCCGGTGTACGCTTCACCTGATTGGCCTCTTCTTCAGTCAGCACCTTCGTAACCAAAGGTATATCGCCATAAGCACGTACCAAATTAAAATAGAAATAAGCACGCAAAAAACGAACTTCATACTTATAACGGTTAAAGCGATTCATCTCAGCTACATAATTTTTATCTTCTTTCAATTCAGAAAAATCGGCATTTTGTGATTCCTCCAAAAAGAAATTAGCATCCCTAATTCCACTATAATAATTCCATAGACTATGAGAATTAGTCGAGCTCCATGCACCGTTTATCCAATCATGTATTGAAGACCAACTCCACGCAAATTGCGCCTCATCACAAGCAGAGCAATAAGAAACCTCACTAGGCAAATCATAATCCAAGTAACTATATATATTCGTAACTACAGCTCCGGTACGTCCAAAATCTGTAAATACATAATCTTTATCATACACAGTATATTCATGATAGTCCAAATCCGCACAAGAAGCCATAACCGACATATAGGCTAACCCTAACAATATTTTTTTCAATTTCATAGTCATACTTTTTTAGTTATAAAAAATTAAAAGCCAACAGACAAACCAATATTAATAGAACGTGTGGTCGGAATACCATTTCCTATTGATTCCGGATCTATTTCTTTAATATGGTCCCAACAGAACAAATCAACCCCTCTTACATATAGCTTAGCACTGTTCAAATGCCATTTATTGACAACTGAATGAGGTAATTTATAATATACTTCACAATTACGTAATTTTAAGAATGATCCATCAACCAACCATACGGAACTTGACTGTGTATTATTCTGAACAGTTTCAGTAGTCAAACGAGGATATCGTGCATTAGGAGTTTCTGGTGTCCAACGATTTTCATAATAGTAATTTGAAATAGCATTGCCATTAGACAATGGACGATACAAACCATTCAATGTAGTCCATGAAGTATAATTTCCAACCCCTTGAAAATCAAAATTAACCCCTATTCCTTTCCATTCTGCGCCTATATTGAATGAATAATAAATTTCAGGGACACTAGAATTATAACCTAAAGGAATCTGATCAAATTCATTAATTACATTATCGTTATTCTGGTCTTTATACTTAATGTCACCTGGTCTCACGACACCGAACTGTTGGGACGGACTATCATCAATATCACTTTGATCTACAAAAAATCCCACTGCTTGATAACCAAAAATCTGTCCCACGGCTTTTCCAGTAGCACGAAGATACTCATAAGCTTTCGGTTCTTCCAACTGCTCTACAATTTTATTCTTAGTTAAAGTAAATGTTCCCCCAAAATTGAAACGAACCTTACCTAAGCTTTTTATATAATTTGCTCCAAATTCCAAACCTTTACTATCAACCACACCAGCATTAGCATAAGAAGCTGTTGCACCCAATATTGACGAATTCTTACCACCTGTATATACCCAAATATCTTGACGCTTTTCATAAAAAGCGTCAGCTGTCAACGTTAGACCACCAAATAAAGTAGCATCCAGACCGACATTATATTTATACGCTTTTTCTGTTGTACCATTTATTGAGGGCAATTGACCTTCCTGCCAACTTCCACCATTACTAAAATTATCTTGGATAGGATATCCACCACCACTCCCGTTCATGGTTTCATACCAATATCCGTTATAAGGAATATTATCCGTATTAATAACGCCGAATGAAGCACGTAACTTCAAGAAATTCAGCCATGAATAATTATTCAATAGACTTTCATTAGATGCAACCCAAGCAAGTCCTACTGTAGGAGAAATATGCCATTGATTTCCTGTTTCCAATAAATTAGACGCTGAGTTTACTAATGCAAAATCGAAGAAATAACGATTTTTATACCCATAATGCGTATACCATGACCAATTGCAATGATAAAGATTAGAGTTTATATTGGCATTATTGTCATATTTATAAGTATACATCAATGTTGTATATACTTTATGTTCTCCAAACTGACGCTTCCAGTCCACATTTGCCATAAAATTGAAAGAACGATACTGCCAATCAAGTTTACTTCCTCCTTTCATCTCACTGTCCGAGCCACCTGTATATTCGGAAAAAGCACTCGGTTCACCATTTTTCCATTCTGTCACAACAGTACTTCCATACGCATAATCTTTGCAATGATCCTCCCAATAAGAAGCAACATTATCATATCCCATACGAAAAGAGGCTCCTAAACCTTTCGTGATAGAAGACAAATCCTGTCTTAAGCTCATATCTGCCCACAACCCCAATGTATGTCCCTTGGAATAACCGCGACCCTGAGCCAATGCAACTGGATTATTATATCCATCCCATGTTGCATTACCACCCCACAAACCATTTTCTGTACGAATAGGAAATGCCGCAGATGGAGTCATATATAATTTTCCAATCAAATTATCAGAACCATATCCCGGACGACTAAATTCATTTAACATCCCCATAATATTTACCTGCATTTTAGTCTTAGGAGTCAAATCAATATCCAAATTACTACGAAAATTTGCTTTAGAATACTTCTCTTGAGTTGAATAACCATCATTCTCATTGGCATTTTTATAAAAGCCACGACCGTTTTGCAAATTCAACATTGTATAATAACGCAATTTAGAAGCGCCTCCACGAAAAGTTAAAGTTGCAATATCTGATGATCCTCTTTCACGGAACACCTCATCCCACCAATTGACATTGGGATAATAATAAGGATATTTGCCACTTTTGAAAGCATTCAATTCATTCTGACTATATTTAGCAGCTTTTCCATCATTAGCCAATGCCTCATTCATGGCTCTAGCATAAGTATACGAATCCGACATTTCGGGTAAACGATTTTGATAAGTAAAACCATGATCATAAGCAAAACTTATTTCACGCTTCTTATATAATCCACGCTTCGTTACGATATTCACTACTCCATTCGCTCCTTTATAACCATAAAGAGCCACTGCAGCTGCATCACGCAAAACCGTTACGGACTCCACCTCTTCCGGTGTAAGATAACGTAAAACTTGATAAGCGTTATCACGCTCCAAACCATCAACTACCAGCAATATACCATTATTACCATTTAAACTTTTTTTGCCCACGAATGAACATAGAAGGTATTTGCTCCCACATGGTTCCCGTTTTTTTGCATAGTAGTCAATCCGAGCACATTGCCGTACAATGAATTACCTACGGTATATGAAGATCTAGTTGCAATATCATCACTATAAACAGTAGAAGCTGCTCCCGTCGACTCAGTATAGGTCTGTTCCAATCCAAAACCGTAATTCACTTTATTCGAAAAGAAATCCATTATAACAGTCATCTTTTTATCCATTTCCGCCTTTACTACTTTTTTTGCATCATACGGCGTCTGAATCCAAAGCTGAGCATCCTTTGATACTGAAATTGTAAAATTTCCCATAACGTCTGTCGATACCATAGTAAGTGGTTGCCCCAATACAGACACGGCAGCTCCCGATACCGGGTTTCCCACCTTATCAACCACCTTACCAGTCACATTAACTTCTTCCTGTGCCATGGCATTCATACTTGTAAAAGCAAGTATTGTCAAAGCTAATATTTTATTTTTCATTGTTTCTAGTTTTTATTAGATAAAAAATCAAGTATTACCAACCTGGATTTTGAGTCAATCCATATCCTTTGTTTACTTCATTTACAGGAAATGCAGACAAATACCATTTTGAATTGAAATTTGTCCACCATGCACGAGCTGAATTAGATATTTTGAACTGAGTATATTTAAATTTTGTCGGAAAAGGTCCCCGTTTATCTTCCGGTTTATCAGACCATGAACCACTTCCACCATCAGCACGTTCAATAAGCAAACCATGTAAAGGACGCTCAAAAAGATCAGCACGCTTATTACGTATCATATCAAAGAAACGAACATCTTCCAACCCAAGTTCACAAGCACGTTCTCGTAATATTTCTTCCATCAAAGCATTCGAATCAGATAGTAAATTCTTGTCTTGATTCGACTCTATCAACCCTTTTAATCCGACACGCGCACGTACCTTATCCACCATCTCTATAGCTAGTTTCGGTTGATTATTTTTCAGAAGTGCTTCCGCATAAATCAAATACATTTCCGACATACGTAAATAAGGCCATTCCAAATAATTATTGGCTAGACTTCCTTTACCTTCTTTATAGAATTTATATAAACCGAAGCCTGTTGCATACTGTCCTGTTTCAGTACTTGTACTATTAGCGTTTTCACGTCCTCCTACCCATAATTCCACAGAACGGCCACTCCATTTAGCACCATTTACCAAAATTGTTTCATACAAACGTGGATCACGAGTAGGTTTATTATAATCATTATTCTCAAAAAAACATATTATTATTCTGTACTGCCTTATCAAAGTCAAAGGATTCGCCTGTTGCCATAGGGAACATTTCCATATACTCCAATGTAGGCGTATAACCGCCATTGGGCACCCAATCGCCCCAATAATACCACCAATCCCAATTATACTTACCAATGATACGGGTAGAAATCAACAATTCCGAATTTTCACGTAAGAAATAAGCTTTATTAAAAGCCGCTCTATAGGCATCATTCGTATCACCAACAGCCTGAACTAGTTCATAATGCCCATTAACTTGCAGGGCTTGGAAAAATTCTTCACAAGCAGTCAGACATGCTTTCCATAATTCAGGTTTATATCCTCCGTACCACACTTGATGATTGATAACCGCTTCTTGTGGTTCTGCCGTACAATATGGTTCATTGTCATTAAATAAAGGACTTGCAGCAAAAAGCAAAATTTTACATTTCAAGCCCATAGCTGCCGCTTTAGTCATACGTCCTTGCCAGTTAGCCTCTCCATCCTCAGTCAAATCCCAAGGAAGTACAGTGGCCGCTTCATCTAAAAGACCTATCATAAAGTTCACTGTTTCTTCTACGGTAGCTCGAGGAACATCATATTCATTTTCAGCCGCAAAAGACGCTTTTACTATAGGCAATCCACCAAAATGACGAAACATATCAAAATAGCGAGAAGCTATTATTACCTTCGCTTCCGCTTTCAATCGTTCTTTTTCATTCCCGTCCATATCGGGTACACGATCTACATTTTCAATAAAGATCCATGAACTACGTATTGCCTGCCAAGTTTCTTCTTTAGTAAAACCAAAACGTGTTTCAGCTGTACCATCTTCTGTACTAGCAGTATAAGTACCAGAATAATAATGTCTATTCAAACCATCCCATGAATTATGAGAATGAAAACAATCAGATAAACATTCAAACATACCAGTATTCATCTTACCATCCACATCATTCCAGTTTGTGGCCAAACCATAATACAACTTTGAATAAGTATTCCACAAAAAACGACGAGCATACTCCGCTTTACCGAAAATTGTATCTTGAGTTACAGCCACACTTGGTGCTTTTTCCAAGAAAGCATCACCGAATTTTATATCATCGACACATGAAGTGGCAAGCGTTGCTCCCACAAATGCTATAATAAACCATTTTTCAAAATGTTTCATAAGATTTCAAGATATTAGAATCCAACTTTTAAACCTAAATTAATCACGCGAGTCAATGGATAATTTGGACGATCACTTTGACGTGACTCAGGATCCCCCCACATAAAATCCGTCAATGTGAATAAGTTATACGCACTTACATATAAACGGCACTGATTCATTTTTATTTTCTTCATGAAAGGCATATTAAAATTATACCCCAATTCAACACTTTTCAAACGTAAATAACTTGCATCACACAAATACAAGTCGGAAGCTCTATAATTGTTCGCTTGAGCTAACTTCGATATACGAGGGAATTTAGCCGTATAAGTATCGGCCGACGAACGCCATGTATTTTCATATTGATAAAGAAGCAATCCTTTATTTTGTGTATCTCCCAGCGGTTGACGGAATTCGGAAAGCATACGGTCTACATTCCACGCTCCTGTAAACTGCGCTGTAAAATCCCATCCCTTCCAACTAAATCCAAGATTCAAACCAGCTGTATATTCAGGAGTATCCACATACCCCAAATCACGGCTAGCATCATCTCCATCAATAACACCGTCACTGTTTAAGTCAGCAAATACCGCATCACCTGGCTGTAAAGATAAACCATGATCTGCTATAGGTCTACCAAATTCTTCCTGATATCTAGCCTCTGCAGTTTCATCATAATATCCCCAAAATTTATAAATCAAACGAGAACCAATTGTACGGCCAGTTTCATACAACCAATCTTCATTCTTTTCAATCTCATTCTTATAAACAATTTTGTTGCGCGCAAAAGAGAGATTGAAGTTTGCCCAATAACGGAAATCATCACCGATTTTATCATTCCATTTTAGCTGAAACTCATATCCTTTATTTTCAGTTTTACCAACATTCATAATAGGTAAAACCATACCCAAAATTCCCGGCATATAATCTGGAGAAGAAAGAATATCTCGACGGTTTTCTTTAAAATAATCTAAAGAAATATTTAGTTTTTCATTCAGAATAGAAAAATCAATACCATAATTCTGCTTAACAGATTTTTCCCAAGTTACATCAGCATTCGATTTACTAGCCTCATAAGCACCCGGCTTCTTATTTCCAGCATTCGTACCGAAAAAATAGCCATCGTCATTCAAAATATAAGCGTCTGGAAGATACAAAAATCTATTATTTCCGTTATTATCATTACCTACCATACCTACAGAGGCACGTACTTTAAAGTAATTGATCACTTTCTTTAACGGCTTAAAAAAAGACTCTTCACTGACAATCCAACCAATAGAGCCAGCTGGGAACAAGCCATAACGTTTACCTGGAGCAAAATTCTCAGAACCATTATAACCAACATTAAACTCTGCCATATATCGAGTTTTATAATCATAGGTAGCACGCCCCACAAAGCCAACATAAGCCGAAGGAATATCATCATAAGTACCTCCTGGATAATATCGTTTTGATTGATTATAAAGCACCAAACCTGTCACATTATGATCTCCAAATTTGCGACTGTAATTCAAAGCAGCTTCCATATACCAATCACGTGATTTACCTTCACCATTTGAATTACGACTATAAGACAACTGAGAATCAGAGCCACTCTTACGATAACCAATAGATCCATCATCATGAAGAACTGGTGTATATACAGCCATAGAAGAACTGGCTATTTTTTGTGTCCAATAACTAGTATTATAAGAACCCTTCAATTTAAAAGAAAGTCCTTTGGTTATAAAATCTAACTTTTGATCCAATACAAGATCCACATTCAACACATTTGTTGTTGTAGAACGGAAGCCTTTCCCATAATAAGAATTCAATCCGTCAGATCCAGTAAATGGTAGATAATCAGCATTTGAAACCACACGTTTTCCATCTACAATGCCTGCACCAGCAAAAGGCACAGCCCAATATAATTTACGGAACAGCTGATTCTGGTCTTCTCCAGACTCAGGAGTACGTTTAGTTTCAATACGCCCACCAATATTAACAGAAATTAATGTAGTCTTAGTCGCATCAAAATCCAAATTAGCACGATAATTGTAACGTTTGTAGTTAAAGTTAAAATTATCAGACGCTGCAAGTTGTTTGAACATACCATCTTGTGTAAACATACCTGCTGATACAAAGTAACGCATTCTATCAGTACCTCCCGATATATTTACATTATGTTGTGACTGAAACGCTGCCTTATTCATACAGTAATCAATCCAATTAATATCCGGATATAAAATAGGATCTGTATGATCTCTGAATTTTATCAATTGCTCTTCTGTAAATGTAGGTACTCCACCATCATTTACCTGTAAATCATTATAATAAGACGCATACTGATAAGAATTGGCAAATTCCAATTGTTTCGTTCTTAAGTTAACACCTGCCGAAGTTGAAAAAGAAATTTTAGCCTTACCTTCAGCACCACGTTTAGTAGTAATCAATATAACACCATTAGCACCACGAACACCAAATACGGCTGTAGCCGAAGCATCTTTCAATACCGTAATACTTTCTACCTCATTGGGGTCAATCTGCGAAAATTCGCGTTCTACCCCATCCACTTGAATCAAAGGTTTGGCATTATTCCAAGTAGCAATACCACGCACATACAAATCCGCCTCATCAGCACCGGGTTCACCAGAATATTGCACCGAAGAAATACCTGTAATCTGACCAGACAATACATTCGACATAGACGCAGCAGGAGTTTTTAGCAAATCCTCACCTTTCATTGAAGAAATGGCTCCTGTTATAGAAACTTTCTTTTGTGCACCATACGCTACGACTTGTACCTCACCTAACATTTGTGAATCATCTTCGAGCACAACTCTTAAATTCTTACCAGATTGAGGTGTCAAGACTTGATCTTTGTAACCGATAAAGGAAATTTTTATTTTTCCATTTTTAGGTACTGAAATAGAAAAAGTACCTTCAAAGTCAGTAATTGTTCCCATTGTAGTACCTTCTACAACAACATTCGCACCAATCACAGGCTCACCCGAAGCATCAACAACAATACCTTTTATAGTTTGCTGTTGATGTATTAACTGAACAGCCATAACCTTATCGGCAGCTGACACAACCAAGGGGTGAGAAGCTATGAAACCAGTGCAAAACAATAAGACAGTAGTAAATGCCTTACGATTTCTCATAAATGAGTTAGATTTCATTGTTTTTCCTTTTTTAAAATTAGATAATAAGGTTTATAAACTCTCTATATTTTGTGGCAATCTTTTTACCCCAAAAAACTAATCAACTTATTGTTTCATCTAAAGTTTTTTACTAGATTTACAAATGTTTTAGATAAGATATCCTTTAAAACGATGCAAAAATAAAAGATGTTATGAAAAAACAAAGATTAAAAATTAAGCAAGAATGGTAGAAAAATCATTCATAACGAGTTTTTAGTCCATAATTGTCAAATATTCTATGGTTCATAAATTTAATATAATCAATTGTATTAGAATCACATATGTTATATATATGTTATTAGATGTTTTAATTCCAGCTACTGCCCAGCCATATATGATTAAAAGATTGGGAGTAGAAGACGGAATATCTAGTAATTATGTAGTTGGAATCACCCAGGATCAACAAGGTTGTATGTGGATCGCAACCGAAGACGGATTAAATAAATTTGATGGTAATCATTTCACCGTATATACAAAACACACCTCTGGCCTGACCAGTAATGAACTAAATACCGTATTGGCCGATCCCAATGAAAATATTATCTGGATTGCAACTCAACGCAACGGATTATGTGCATTTAACTGTGATCAAGAAACATTTACCTCCTATATAGCTGAAAAGTCACAATTACAAACAAATGACATTACTGACTTGTCTTATGCCTCAGATGGAGGAATATGGATAACCCACTATCATGTCGGCATAGAACATTATAACCCCCGAACCAAAAAATTCACAGCCTATAGAAATGATGAAATACAAGGGTTACCGATTCCCAACTGGACTTCTTGTGAAGACAGAACAGGGCATTTATATATTGGACATGCCTTCAATGGATTAAGCATCTTATCATTAAAAGACAAGACTGTTAAAAATTATATACCTGATCCCAAGGATCCCAACAGTCTGCCCGGACAAGAAGTTCGAGCCATTTGCATAGACAAGAATGACAATGTATGGATCGGAACAAACGCAGGACTTGCCCTCTTTAATCCTACCACTGAAAAATTTACAGTATTCAAACATAATCCCAATGATGACAATTCACTATTATCCAATTCTATATACGATATCAAACAGATGAAAGACGGGAAGATATGGATATGTACCAACATGGGAGGAGTAAGTATATTAGATTTACAACATAACGCCTTTATTTCTGCAGAAGAAATAGATTTTCAAAATATAAAGGCCACCAATGACAATTATGGGCTATCTTCACCTAATGCACGATGTGCCTATCAAGATTGTTATGGTAATATATGGATAGGAAACTATCGGGGAGGTATCGATTTCATTAGTCATACCCAACCCATGTTCAATATTCTACCTTATACAATAGAAACAGCAAAAGGACTAAGCTACAAACAAGTGTGGGGAATGTGGGCTACAGACAATCAAGTATGGCTAGGAAGTGAAGATGAATTGGGATTATTTATAAATGGAAAGAAAATAAAGACATATGATCTTTACTCGCATGAACTTGTGTACAACACGCATATCAATACCATTTATGAAGACAGACAGAAACGTCTATGGCTTGGAACTTACAAAAACGGAATACTGCTCTATAAACCAGATAAACAAGAAATTGTTCACATATCCTCTAGTCTATTCAACAATCTAGATGTCAGATGCTTTTATGAAGATCAGAACGGAAAAATGTGGATTGGGACTGAAACCGGAATCTATTCCTGTACAAATGAAGTACTCGTAAAGGAAGAAGAAATACAAAAACAATTACCAGACATCATGGTACATTCTCTTTTGCGTGACAAAGAGGGGAAATTATGGGTAGGTACTTTCGGCAAAGGCATCTCTATCTTTGATGTAAACAATAAGCTACTATGGAATTTCGTTATTGAAAACGGCTTCTGCTCCAATGCTGTGAATCACATGATAAAAGATTCAGAAGAGCAAATATGGGTTGCGACCCGCGAAGGACTAGCCGTATTCAAAAATACCAGCCAACCAAACAGATACAAAATCTTTAAAGAAAAGGAAGGTTTAGAAAACAGTCATATACGTGCTATTTGCGAAGATTTGGAAAAAAGAATTTGGATAAGTAGTAATGACGGCATCTCCTGTTTAGATCCAAAACAAAACCTATTTTATAATTATAATCATCACGACGGAGTTCCGATGGGTGATTTCATGAACGGCTCCACTTGTATGACTCACAATGGAATTATCTATTTCGGCTCTCAAAATGGAGCATGTTTCTTTAACCCCAAAGAACTATCTTCTATCCGCCAAGTTTCCCCTGTTAAAATCACCCAATTCTGCAAATACAATAAAAAAACAGAAAGTAAAGATGCTGAAATTTCAATTCCATTCAAAAAGGGAGTAGTCCATTTACCTTATAATCAGAATAGTTTTCGCATTACATTTAATGTATTAGACTACACACAAAGTCCACAGGTAGAATTCACTTATATGCTAGAAGGCCTTGAAAACAGATGGTATGACACACAAAGAGAAAATCAAGTAATTTTTCGTAATATTCCTCCAGGTAAATATAACTTCAAAGTGAGAACACGCATCCGTAATCAAGAATGGGACAAAGAAATCGCCTCATTGAATATCTTTATTGCTCCTCCCCTTTGGCTTACCTGGTATGCCAAATTGGGTTATGTCATATTGTTTATCTTCGCATTATATGCATTGCTCCGTTTTTATAAACGTAAACTGGACTTAGAGAGTTCACTGGAAGTGGAGCGCAAGCAAAGTCTGAACAAACAAGAACTGAATGAAGAACGCCTGCGCTTCTACACCAACATCACCCATGAACTGCGTACTCCGCTCACGCTGATTCTAGGTCCATTGGAAGACCTGTTGAGTGATGCCACCTTATCTCCCAAACACGCCAACAAAATCAGCATCATTCATGATAGCGCCACCCGTCTGCTGAATCTGATAAACCGCATACTGGAATTCCGCAAGACCGAGACCCAGAACCGTAAATTATCTGTAGCCAAGGGAGATCTGGGACAATTGGTACAGGAAGTGGGATTGCGTTACAAAGAGCTGAATCCCAATAACAAAGTAAATTATCATATTCATATCGAAACGGAAGATACGGAAATCTTCTATGACGCGGACATGATCACCATCATACTGGACAACCTGATGAGCAATGCTGCCAAATATACTTCCGAGGGAGATATCACCTTATCACTCCGTTCAGTAGAAGAGAACCAAATAAAATACACGGAAATCAGTGTCAGTGATACCGGTCATGGCATTGACGCCGAAGCGTTACCACACATTTTCGATCGCTATTATCAGGCAAAAAGCAAATATCAGGCATCGGGTTCGGGAATCGGGCTCGCTCTGGTCAAAGGTTTGAGCGAATTGCACGAAGGAATCCTGAAAGTAGAAAGCGCAGTGGATACGGGAACCACATTCACGCTGCGCCTGCTCACCGAGAATACATATCCCAACGCTATTCATACACAACATGATATGGAAAAGAAGCCGATGGATGCAGAGGAAACCACCATTACCGATACACCAACCGAAAATCATCCCATTGTACTGGTGGTAGAGGACAATGCCGACATACGGGAATACATCCGGAGCTCTTTTACAGATATCTATGAAGTAATCACTGCCAAGGATGGCAAAGAAGGCTGTGAACTGGCACAGGCACGAATTCCCAACATCATTGTCAGTGATATCATGATGCCGGTCATGGACGGTATCGAACTTTGCAAGCGAATAAAAGAGGATATGCGCACCAGCCATATCCCTGTAATCTTACTGACGGCTAAAGATTCTTTACAAGACAAGGAAGAAGGATATGCATCCGGAGCAGATTCCTATCTTACCAAACCGTTCAGTGCCAAGCTGCTGCACAGTCGCATCAACAACCTGTTGGAAACCCGTAAGAAAATAGCCTCTTTGCTGGCACTGGCCGATACGCAGCCCAAACAGGAAAGTGCCGTGAGTTCGTTAAACAAACTGGATAATGAATTCTTGCAGAAAATCACGCAAATAATCGAAGAGAATCTGGAAATGGAAAAGATGGATATCGCTTTCATTGCCGACAAGATGTGCATGAGTCACTCTACCCTTTACCGCAAGATAAAAGGACTGACAGATATGTCCGCCAACGAATTTATCCGTAAGGTAAAAATGCGCAAGGGAGTGGAACTGCTGATGTCCGGACAATATACTATTTCAGAAATAGCCTATATGATAGGATTCAGCAGTGTGGCCTATTTCCGCCAATGTTTCAAGGACGAATACGGAATGTCGCCTTCGGATTATGTGAAACAGAAACAGTAGACTCCCTAGCGGATTCTGATCATTGCTTGGAATCATCCTGAGCTGTTCTTCTTTAGAGTTTTATATTTCTGCTGCCACTGCTACCACCCTTCCTGCTGAAATGCCAATGAAAAGTGGTAGCAGTGGAGCAACAATATAAAGCTCGTTTGTTGTAGAACTCTTGGATCAAGTTATAACTGTCACAATCGAATTCAAGTCCAGCCTGAACATTCTGTTTCTATTTTTCTTCCAAAGAAAGCAGTATCCCGATCACTTCCGCATAATTCTTTCTACCGGAAGGAATGTTGTTACCCTTTAAAAACAGGTTATAAATTTTATTCTGCACTTCACCCAACAGGGTACTATAACGCTCATTCCAATACATACGTTTATATTCATAATCCTTCACCACTTCGGGACGGATCGTCTTAATCCATTCACGGAATTCCTCTTCCGTCAACACAGAAGATGCATTGACCAGCACATAGGGCAACAGACCGAAATAGGCACTATAACGCACCGCCGGCCGCTTTGAAGAGCGACAAACCCTGTAAGCCCAATAATTCGCTTCCGCCTCATTACTTACCCCCAACAGGTGAGACAGTTCATGGGCATACGTAAATGGCAATTGTACAGGAAGCAATTCTTCATTCAATTGCGACTCCGCAAAAAAAGGTCCCATATATCCCAATACCCCCACACCCGAATAAAGCGGATTAAACCACACCTGCTTGGGATGCTGATAATCCCGGGGAAGAGCCAAGCCATACATAGACGGAACCTGCCGGTAAATCTCCTTGATCTCCTGCCGCATCCTTTCAGGGTCCGTTTTCACCTCAGCCGTATAGGACTGATTCAGACTATCTGTATAGGAAACAAGGAAACGATGGAATGCCTGTTCATCGTAACCGGCAGGCTCCACCTCCATCCGCCGGTAAATATCGTAACGGAAATAATTCAAGCCCCATCCCAGATAAAACCAGATATAGACCCATGCCAGCAACTCCACTTCCCTGCCCACAATGAATCTCCAGCTTTTCTTCTTCCGGCGTTTAAGAAAAGGATAAATAATCATCCATAAAATGATTACAACCACCAGCACCTCCTCTAAGGAAAAAGGGAAAACAGAAGCTATAGCGGACAACGCCGCCGACAGCCACGGATAGATATGACAGGCATACCCTTCGGCCATGACGGGAAAAAAACGGCAAAGTACAATGCACAGAAGAAGCAATGCAAGTACTATATATCTCAGAATAGGGAGAAGTTTTGTTTTCATGGATGCAAAGCTACTATCTTTTTGCCATTTTCAGATACAGATGACACAAAGCTTTTATTTTTTAAACACGAACAACGCAGATGATACGGATAAGTATAAAAACAACTTCGTATCATCTGCGACGTTCGGATTTAAAAGCAATCAGAATAAATCCCAAGTGCGTATATCATCACTCCAGTGATGGTCTTTCGGGAAAGGCTGTCCACCCCATGCCTTGGCTTGTGTGCAAGGTTGTGCGGCATCTGTCCAGAACGGATGTGCGGCAGGAAGCCCCAGCGGAAGGAATGCCAGTGATGTCATATAAAGACTGCCGTTATTGGTGTACCAATCCGCCACATTGGGCTGACGGCCTGCAAAACCGATGGTCAGGAAGCCCGCCTCATTGAAGTTCTCGGTGTTGTCATACATCCGGTGCATCACAGAAGTCAGTGCGGCACGCGCCTGTCCGTTGCTCACCCCTTCGGGCAACTGCTGATACCAAGCCATCAGCGCCAAGGGTTGCATAGTGGCCAAACGATAAGGAATGGAACGGCCGAATACCGGGAAAGTACCCTCAGGAGAAATCAAGCGTTCCAGTACAAGGCTGAATTTCCTGGCACGTTTCAAGGCGCGGTCATAATATTTTTTTATAATGAATACGAGTGTATTTCCCTGCATCCTTCATGCCCTGCAACGTTTCCAGATACATGGGATGGAAGACATAACTGCTATAATAGTCGAAAGCGAAAGAAGGACCGTCCGCATACCAGCCATCTCCCGTGTACCATTCCTCCACCTTGCGGATAGCCGAATTGATACGGTATTCGTCACATTCCGCTCCTGCCTTTGCCAGGAAACTCTCGATGGTAGAAGAAAACAGCAACCAGTTGGTGTAAGGCGGGTCCACACGGCGCAACTGGGTAAATTCTTCAAAATAACGTTTCTTGGTTATATCATCCAAAGGCATCCAAAGCTGGTCGTAAGCACGTAGAAAACTTTCGGCCACGTATGCCGCATCCACCAAGGCCTGTCCGTGTCCTCTCCACAACAGATAGTCGGGATTGGCAGGGTCCACCGCATTGGCATAGCTTTTCAATGCCCATTCACGGAGTTGCTTGCGCATCTGTCCCTCTTCCGTATCATCATCGGGAAGTGTCAGCCAGGGAGCGACACCTGCCATAAGGCGTCCGAAGGTTTCCATATAAGTCACCCCTTTGTTACGTCCATCCCAATTAGGGCTCACCTCTACCAGCATATTCTTTTTCAGATTACCTTCCGCCATATTGCTCAGTACGGGAGCTGCCATCTTATAAAGCAAATTGCACCAGTAGGCGCGATCCTGATTTTCAGGAGCTTCCAGATAACGGACATATTCACAAGCAGCCAACAGAAAAGCACCTACCCCGAAATTAGCTTCAGAATCAGCATCGACTACTTGTCCCGGAATGGCCTTCTCACCAATCGGCTGTACGTAACCAATCTTGCCATTCTTCTGCAAAGCAGTCTTTGTCAAATAGTTCCATGCTTTATCTATCACCGGTTTATACACTGCCTCATCCAGATAGCCATTATTGATTCCCCAAAGGAAGCCGTAAGTAAAGAAAGCCGTTCCGCTGGTTTCCGGTCCCGGAGCATGAGTGGGATCCATCATGCTACGGGTCCAATAGCCTTCCGGTTGCTGGATGGCTGCGACTGCTTCGGCCAGTTTCACATACTTGTTTACGAAAAAAGAACGATGCTCGTAATCAGCGGGAAGATCTTTCAACACCTTCGCCAGTCCGGCAAGCACCCATCCGTCACCACGTGCCCAAAAGTCCTTCTTTCCGCTGGAAGTCTTGTGTTTAGGATAAACATATTTGGCATCCCGATAATACAGGCCGGTTTCCCGGTCGAGCATGATACTATCCGAATATACAATATATTCATACAATTTATCCAAATAGAGATGATTACCCGTCACCTTATACAGTTTGGTCATGACAGGCATTACCATATACAGACCGTCGCTCCACCACCAGTAATCATGATTGGGTGTACTCATCTCATACTCCATCACTTCACGGGCACGGGCTATCTTATAGTTGTCCGGAAGAATAGTATAAAGGTCGATATATGTCTGAAAACAAACCTGATAATCTCCGAACAATACATATTCATCACTCTCACCGTAAGAGTATTTCCATTTAGACTTATCCTTTTCCTTGGCTCCCTTCCATTCATTGTGTATAGCCCAGGCTTCAGAATATGCACGGTAGTTTTCATTACCGGTCAGAAAGTATGCCTCCATGTTTCCGGTGTGGTAAGCGGCATTGTCCCAAAACGAACGGACTTCGGGCTTGTTATGCGTTTGCCAATAAGTGTTTACCTTGTCTATAATCCCCCGTACTTCCTTGGCTTCGGAAGAAGGTTTGGCGGCAACCTGCATGGAAAGCAGCAAGGTACCTGCACAAACAAGGGTTTGTTTCAATAATTTGTTCATCATATTAATAATTTATCAATTTGCCAATTTACTAATGTGTTAATGTGCTTGCGCTATATGCCGCATGGTCATTGGCAAATCAGCACATTATTTACAATTCCAACACATAAACCATTTGCGGTTCTGTTTCCACCTGCTTCTCGCCATCTCCCTGTCGGGTATCCTGTACATAAATATGAAGTTGTTTCTTCATTTTCCATAACTCCGTGTCATGACTGGGTTCCCACGCATTTACGGCAAAATCCGTCAGGTCTTTCACGTGCCATTCACCAAACTGTATGTCTTTGGTATAGTACATGGAAACTTTGCTTCCACGCTCCTGGTCACGGAACAGATAGTACACTTCTCCATTGTCCACCACCATCCGGGGACGGGACATGGGAATCATCTTGGTTCCTCCCCCTTTGAGCGAGAAAGGGGTCTTGCGTTCGGAAACCTGTCGGTTGTGCCAGTTCACGCCATCATGCCAAACGATGCGGTATTGGGGAACATCACTATCGGGATTGCGCCAGTAGGTAGCGATGTACGGATGACCTCCGGCATCTGTACTCATACTGGTCTGGTTTATCAGTTCGGCATTCTGAGGAATACGGCAGGCATATTCGGCATTGCCCAGGCGGATAGGAAGCTCATACTTCTGTCCGTTGGTCTTATACCAGGTTCTACCTCCGTCAAAAGAACGGGCGTAGCATAAGTCATGGTTGGTTTCCACATGCCAGGTTTCACGCCACACCCAGGAAAGATGAATGGTTCCTGATTGGTCCACATACAACTGCCAATAGGCATTCCGCTCGTTTTCTCCATCTACAAGGACATCCTGCACACGCTCCCACTTACGGGATTTCACATCATATCGGTTCATTACCATATTTCCTCTTCCGGAAGCGCCCGAGCGATATACAAAAAGCAAACCGCCATCAGCCAACAAATGAAATTCAGGATAGGTCACATCTTCTTCTTCGTTGCCTATCATCGGCTCTTTATCTCCCAAAACAAGTGTATCGGGGGCAATGCTGCGGCAATAGTTCAGTTTATGTCCGTGGTGGTCAAAAGAAAGATGAAGATAGCCGTCGCCGTCCACCATCATACTGATAATGTTATGTGCATCTTTTACATGTCCTTTGTATTGGGTACGGTGCAAAATCCATTCCCCAGTGCCCAGACGGCGTTTGCCTAACATCAGCCATCCTTCAGCGTCATAATAAGAAATGTATTGTGTGTTTCCATGCGTCACAATGGAGTTATTACGGAATACAGTAGTATTTACCGAAGTACTGCTAAAGCCTTTCCCCACTTCAACCAGACGTTGGGCACGAACAGAAAAAGGCCACACAGCATAATGCGATTAGTAGAAATAAGTTCCTCATAGCAATTCTATTGATAACATTGCAAAAGTAACTGATTTCTGTAATAACACGGGATAATAATTCGGCAGGAAGGAGTCAGAAAACGGTCAAAACCGATTATTATATCTATTTTAAAGAAAAATTCAGAGAAATAATAAAGAAGAAAGATTCTATGATTACATTTACCATAGAGGCAGACTATGTGAAGGATCATTCCCCAAAGGATCTTTGCCATTCATGTTTCCATGCAGCATATATAGAAATCCCACCTGGGTGGAATGGGCATTTCACCCTGGTGAGAGCGTAGTTCCACCTTTGTGAAATGGCAGTTCCACCCAGGTGGGACAATATACCTATACAAGTGCAAACAGCACATTTAATAGTTACTTTGGACTTTTGACACATTCATCCTCCTACTGTGAATGAAACTGCCAACCGGTTAACTATAATATTTCCTGAAGCTGGGCCAACTTCATACTGTTGGAACCTTTAATCAGAATATAATATCCTTTCGGCTTATATCTTTCCAACGACTCTTTCAATGCAACCACATCTTTAAAATGTTCAAAGGACGGAATCACTTTGCCAAACTCCTCTCCTGCCAAAAGTACCCGGTCAAATTTACATTCATCCAGATAATCCGCAATCTTCTGATGTTCCTCATGACTGGTTTCTCCCAGTTCTTTCATATCACCCAGAATAACCATTTTATGAGCGACATTCATCAACCGGAAATTCTCCAAAGCCGCCATCATACTGGTAGGATTCGCATTATATGCATCAACTATCAGTTTATTATCCGTGGTTTCTGTCAATTGCGAACGGTTATTATGAGGAACATATGCCTCCAGTGCCTCACAAATCTGCCGGGACGGTACACTGAAGAACCGGCCCACCGTAATGGCGGCCAATGCATTCTTCATGTTATAACTGCCGATAAGGTGGGTATTCACCTCGAACTTCTGTCCCTCGTGTTCCCACTCAAACGAAAGAAACGGAGCACAAGCGCCCAGCTTGCCGCTGATATAAAGTCCCTCTCTTCCTTCCATACCATAACAAATACGGGTAAGACCCTGAGAGATAGCTGTGAGATACTCATTGTCCTTGTCAATGAAAATAATATGCTTGCCATTGTAACGCAGATGCTCATACAACTCACCTTTAGTCTTGATGACCCCTTCAAAAGACCCGAAGCCTTCCAAATGCGCCTTACCCACATTAGTGATCATACCGTAATCCGGTTCTACAATACGGGTCAGTGCCTTGATTTCACCCGGATGGTTCGCTCCCATCTCGATGACAGCCAGTTCATGCTCGGGAGTCAGCCTCAGCAAAGTCAGAGGAACACCGATATGGTTATTCAAGTTACCCTGTGTATAAAGCACTTCATATCTTTTTTGCAGCACTGAGGCTATCAATTCCTTGGTAGTAGTCTTCCCATTGGTTCCCGTGATGCCGATGATTCGGGTACCCATTTTATGCCGGTGATAATTAGCCAGTTCCTGCAATGCTTTCAAGCAATCGTCTACTAACAAGATACGCGGATGCCCATCGGCGGCATATTCTTTTTCATCTACTACGGCATACTGGCAACCTTTTTCCAGCGCCTGAAGCGCGTATGCATTTCCATTGAATGTTTCCCCTTTCAGAGCTATGAACATAGAGCCCTCAGGGCAGTTACGGCTGTCGGTAGTTACCTTGCCGCATTCCGTAAAACACTTATATAAAGCTGAAATATCCATCTTTCGCTTTGCTTTTAAATTAAGTTGCAACAAAGATAACTGAAAAATAGTTCATGAAATAACAAAAACTCAAGAATTGTGCGTACTTTTGTACGACCTAAATGACAAGCCGTAAACAATGGAAACCAAAACCGTCAAATATATTAATGTTAATGGGAAACTGATGGATCTCTCCCATCCGCAAGTAAATGGGAATCCTGAATGTGAACACCCGATTCTTTCTATGCCGGGCAGCCGGCAGCAAAACGGAAAAAAGATATTATCAACCGTACCTCCCAAATAATAGAGAAGGAGCTTCCATCATTGATATAAGGTGCCTATTCCTCACGTCCCAAATGCCGAAGCACATCAGCCCCA
>ENA-OQBL01000116-OQBL01000116.1-human-gut-metagenome-genome-assembly--contig:-NODE-116-length-46477-cov-5.087098_pt1 | contig 46477 bp, 53 predicted proteins | sample MGYA00242747_ERZ504553 | MGnify/ENA primary metagenome ERZ504553 (study PRJEB26092, sample SAMD00036240) | human gut metagenome | host: Homo sapiens | study: EMG produced TPA metagenomics assembly of...
TGTTGGAAAAACTTTCCCATTGTAAGGAGATGGGGGCGGCTTTCCTAGCGGATGCTGCTATGGCTGTAGTTGTGATGGCTGATCCGTTGGCTAGTGATGTCTGGATTGAAGATGCGTCAATTGCTTCCATAATGATCCAGTTGCAGGCAGAAGATTTGGGGTTGGGAAGTTGTTGGATACAGGTGCGTGAACGTTTTACCGCTACCGGGATGCCCTCGGGTGAATACGTGCATACGTTGCTTGATATTCCGTTGCAGTTGCAGGTGGTTTCCATTATAGCGGTAGGACATAAGAGTATGGAACGCAAGCCTTTTAATGAGGAGCATTTACAATGGGAGAAAATTCACATTAATAAATATGGAGGCAAGTAAACGTGGCTGCTGTCAATCATAAGGATACGTATAAAGCTTCTGCGGTGTTTCTCATTGTGATGGGGATGCTTTATCTGATCGATAAGTTTATAGGATTTGCTTCACACGGGTTGCCATGGGTTATGCAGAAAGACAATCTGTTACTGTATGCAGCTGTTATTTTCCTTTGGTTCAAGGCCGATAAGTCAGTAGGAATTGTATTGGCGGGTATATGGCTGATATTGAATATCGGTTTGGTGATAGCTTTGTTGGGACAGATGTCTGCTTATTTGTTGCCGGCGGCTTTGTTGCTGGTGGGAGTTATTTTATATTTAGTTTCGACCCGATGATGAAAATAGTTCTGATAGGAGCCGGCAATGTGGCAACCCATCTGGGAATTGCTTTACAAAAGGCGGGGTGTCTTATCTTGCAGGTATACAGCCGTACAGAGGAATCTGCTTCTGCATTGGCTGCCAGACTTTCAGTAGACTACACAATTGTGCCGGACGAGATACGTCGGGATGCCGATTTGTATATTGTAGCGCTGAAAGATGCAGTTTTGCGACAATTGGCTCCTGTATTGGTGAAAGGAAGGGAGCAGGCCTTGTTTGTACATACGGCGGGTAGTATGTCTATGGATTTATGGAAGGGATTGGTAAAACGCTATGGGGTACTTTATCCTATGCAGACTTTTAGCAAGCAGCGTGAAGTGGATTTCAATACTGTACCTTTTTTTATAGAAGCATCTGCTCCGGCAGAAGTGGAATTGCTGCGTATGGTGGCAGTTCGTCTCAGTCCTAAAGTGTATGAAGTGACTTCCGGGCAACGTAGGTATTTGCATCTGGCGGCAGTCTTTGCTTGTAATTTTGCAAACCATATGTATGCATTAAGTTCACATATACTGGAAAAGCAGGGGATTCCTTTTGAAGTGATGCTTCCGCTGATAGACGAAACTGCCGGCAAAGTACATGAACTTTCTCCCACACAGGCGCAGACAGGTCCGGCTGTACGCTACGATGAAAACGTAATAAGCAAACATTTGGAGATGTTGGCGGACGAGGAGTCTTTGCAGGAATTGTACGAAAAGATAAGTAAAAGTATTCATAATCTCCCTTTGTCTGTCATTCAGGCAAATAAAGAGGGAAAGAACTCATAAGTGGTATGATAAACTATGATTTAAAGAAAATAAAGGCATTGGTATTTGATGTAGATGGGGTATTGAGTGCGGAAACTATTTATTTGCACCCCAATGGTGAACCCATGCGTACGGTTAATATCAAGGATGGGTATGCATTGCAGTTGGCTGTGAAATGCGGGCTGCATGTTGCCATCATTACCGGTGGAAATACCGAGGCGGTGCGTAAGCGTTATGAGGGGCTAGGTATCAAAGATGTCTATCTGGCTGCTGCGGTGAAGACCCGGGAGTATGCCCATTTGAAGGAAAAAATATGGATTGCAGGATGAGGAGATACTCTATATGGGCGATGATATTCCCGATTATGAAGTGATGCGTTTGTGTGGGCTGCCTTGTTGTCCTGCTGATGCGGCACCTGAGATAAAGGAAACAGCTGTTTATATTTCTCATCGTAACGGGGGATATGGATGTGGCCGTGACGTGGTGGAACAGGTCTTGAAGGCTCAAGGAAAATGGATGGCTCATGAAAAGGCCTTCGGGTGGTAATGAAAATAAAGAAAAGTTATGTTGGAAAATTTAGGAAAAAATATAAAATAATCCTTGCTTCCAATTCTCCGCGCCGCAAAGAATTGTTATCCGGCTTAGGTATAAAATATGAAGTAAAAACACTACCCGGCATAGAGGAAACCTATCCGGATACATTGAAAGCAGAGGAAATCCCTTTGTATATAGCTTGCGAGAAGGCGGCTGCTTACCGGAATACCATGCATCCGGACGAATTGATTATTACTGCCGATACCATTGTATGGTTGGATGGTGTAGTCATGGGCAAGCCTCATAACGAGGATGATGCACGGCAAATGTTGTGGAAGCTTTCCGGCAAGACCCATCAGGTGATAACCGGAGTTTGTCTGACTACCGCCGGGGCTCAGCGAAGTTTTTCAGCTGTGACAGAAGTAACGTTTGCAGAATTGTCCGATGAGGAGATCGATTATTATATCCGGGTTTACAAGCCGATGGATAAGGCTGGTTCTTATGGTATACAAGAGTGGATAGGTTTCATTGGTGTCCGTGGTATTTCAGGTAGTTACTTCAATGTGATGGGGCTTCCTGTACAGCGCCTGTACACGGAACTGAAAAAAACTATAAGTCAGTATGTGAACAGTAGGGGCCGTGTTTTTGTTATTTATATGAACTATAAATGGAAAAACAATTATGGCTTATAAAATAGCTTTTTACGACACGAAACCCTACGACGAACGCTCGTTTACGGAGGCTAATGAGAAGTTTGGCTTTGATATCAGGTATTACAAAGGCCATTTGAATATGAATAACGTGGTGTTGACCAAAGGAGTGGATGTGGTTTGTATCTTCGTAAACGATACGGCTGATGCCGAAGTTATCCGGGCAATGGCGGATAATGGTGTTAAACTGCTGGCTTTAAGATGCGCAGGTTATAATAATGTGGATTTAGCGGCAACGGCAGGTAAGATGAAAGTGGTACGGGTACCGGCTTATTCACCTTATGCCGTTGCCGAATTTACAGTGGCGTTGATGTTATCACTCAACCGCAAGATTCCCCGTGCCACAATGCGGACACGTGACGGGAACTTCTCCCTGCACGGGCTTATGGGATTTGATATGCATGGCAAGACTGCCGGAATTATCGGTACGGGTAAGATTGCCAAGATTTTAATTCAGATATTACGTGGATTCGGTATGAATGTTCTTGCATATGATCTTTATCCCGATTACAATTTTGCCCGTGAACATCAGGTGGTTTATTGTACTTTGGATGAACTTTATCATAGTTCGGATATCATCTCCCTGCATTGTCCTTTGACAGAACAGACAAAGTATCTGATTAATGATTATTCCATCAGTAAAATGAAAGACGGAGTGATGATTATCAATACGGGGCGTGGGCAGTTGATTCACACCAATGCCTTGATAGAGGGACTGAAGACTAAAAAGGTAGGATATGCCGGTCTGGATGTATACGAGGAAGAAGAGCCTTATTTTTATGAAGATAAGTCCGACAAGATTATTGATGATGACACTTTAGCCCGTCTTTTGTCTTTCAACAATGTGATTGTGACTTCTCATCAGGCATTCTTTACCAAAGAAGCAATGACGAATATTGCTCATACTACTCTGCAAAATGTGAAAGACTTTGCTGAAAGTAGATTTTTGGTGAACGAAGTAGCGGTGGGGAGAGTCTAATCTCCCCTGTAGTAATATAATAAGGAGTGGCGGGCTATAAAGTCCGCATTCTTTTGAACCAGTTCCCTTTCACCAAATTCGGGGAATTGTGCATCGGGGATATAGTGGTTGTTTATTACATATTCCATCAGGTCCGGTGGGCATTTGGTCGGGATAGTAAGCAGGCTGAATGCCTCTTGGGCAGCCGTTGCGGCATCATACATCGGGTTAAGAGGGTCACTGATGTATTTGCATATATCTTTCGCCAGTAGAATACCTTTTTCGGAATTCACCATCATGATGAAATCCTTATGTTCCTTCATTTGGGGCAAAGTGTGATTGGAATCGTCCGGCCATTGTAATACTTGGGTAAGGAAACGGTGTAGTTCCTTATATCCTTCCAGATATACGATACGGGCACCGTTTGTGCCTTGCGTGAACAATTGATAGGTATGGTGGTTCCTTTCCTTCATTTCATCCGATATTTCGGGAATGGCAGGGTATAGTCCTTCTATCTCTTCCCAACATTCGGTTTCTCCGTTGGTCAGCAGGTCAATCCATTCATGAAGAAACAGGGCAAGGGGGCCACATGGAATGATGAATTTGTCGGTTTCTGTAACCTGTGCAATATATTCTTGTACAGATGGTTCTGTGAGATAAGTATGTCCGAACAGCCAGCGTAGTTTATGGTTTGCGTTCTCTTTTCCTTTGAAGTCCATAAAGAAATCCTGTAACGTGTCATTGGCGGGAGCCGTTTCATACTCTTCATCCAATATCCGGAAAAATGAATGCGAGGTTTCTTCGATATTCCTGTCCATCGGATTGATATACGGATGTTTATATGGAGCCTTCTCTAAAGTGTTCCAAATGATGAAGCGGATATCTTCTTCATTGATCTCATCTTTTATATAATCCGGCCGGATGGTATAGAAAGGAAGTGACGTATCATATAGTTCCAGATGTTTTTTGATGAATGCTTGCCATAGACCTAAACCTGAAATGACATCTTCAAAATAGGCAGCGGTGTAAAGACATAATTTCTTTTTTATGGATTCGGGAATCTCTCTTATCGTACAAGTGGAGTATAATCGGTTAGCCAGATCGACAAAATATCTGTCTGTAGCCTGTTGTTGGATGTAAGGATGGATAGCCAACCAATCTTTTATGTATAATTTTATGGTTTGCATATTAGTTTATTTGAATTATTTTTATTGCAAAGATATTCCTTTCATTGTAAAAAGGAAGGAGAATATCGGGATATTTACTTTATCTTTGCAATATTCTAACTTTGAAATACCTATAAAAATGGAAATAGATTTAACAACTCCTGCTTTATTATTTTCTGCCATATCGCTGATTATGTTGGCATATACTAATCGTTTTCTTTCATACGCTCAATTAGTGCGTACGTTGAAGGACCAATATCGTGAGAATCATTCGGCTGTGACAGCAGCACAGATTGCTAATCTCCGCAAGCGTCTTTATCTGACACGTGCCATGCAGGTGACAGGTATCGGAAGTTTGTTGCTTTGTGTGGTCAGTATGTTTTTAATGTATATACAGTTCTACCTTATATCCGTATATATTTTTGGACTGGCGCTTGTGCTGCTCATTATTTCTTTGGGGATTTCTGTGCGCGAGATTTATATTTCGGTCAAGGCGCTGGAATTGCATCTAAGCGATATGGATTCCTGATTTATTTTTTTGAAAAGATATTTATCATAAAGGAACAGGTTGCCAGTGTGATACCTGTTCCTACTACTCCCTGCCATCCAAACCAGTGCCAAAATATTCCGGCAAGAAGTGTACCTATGGAACCGCCAATAAAATAGGTCGTCATAAAAATGGTGTTGATACGGTTGGCCGCCTTCGGGTTAAGAGAGAAAATCGTAGTCTGATTACTCAATTGGATGCATTGCATGCCTATATCTATGATAAAAATTCCGATGATGATTCCCACATAGGAGTTCTGACCGGAATAAAGCGAGAACCACGCTGCAAATATCAAACCACAACCGATGTAATTCAGTCGTTTGACTCCCAAAACCTGTACATAGTTTCCTATATACGAGGCGGTGAGAGCTCCTGCTATGCCGCATAATCCCAATAACCCTACAATGTTGTTTCCCGCAAAAAAAGGGGCTTGTTCCATCTTAAATGCCAATGAAGTCCATAGAGCAAGAAATGAGCCGAAAGCAATTCCGGCACGTAAGGAAGAAATACGCAACTGGGGGTATTCCATAACCAATGAAAACAAGGATTTCATCAGATCACTGTATCTGCCTTTGAAATTACACGGCATGTCGGGTAGTACACGCATGATGATGATGACACATATCACCATCATCCCGGCTGCCACAAAGAAAATGAACCGCCATCCTAAATATTCACCGATAATTCCGCTTACTACGCGCGAGGCCAGGATACCTGTCAGCAATCCCGATACAATCATACCTACATTTTTTCCCTTGGTTTCGGGAGTGGAAAATTGGGCAGCTATGGGGATAAAGATTTGTGGCATCACCGAACAAATGCCGGTCAGTAGAGAGGCAAATAAAATGAGATGGATATAGGGAGTCAGTGCGATGGTTAGTAATGAAACGACCAGGACTGTGAAATTGATTAGAATAATGGTTTTCCTTTTAAATAAATCTCCCAAAGGAATAATGAACAGCAATCCGATGGCATAACCTATTTGGGTAATCATTGCTATCAGGTTGGCGGTGAACTCGGATGTTTGGAGATCACGGCTGATGCGGTTTAATAAAGGTTGGTTATAATATAAATTGGCAACGGAGATTCCCGCAATAATTGCTAGCGTCCAAAGTAAGGAGGCAGGTAGTCCTTGGTTTTCTTTTAATTCTTGTTTCATGCTGCAAAAGTAGTAATTTCATGAAAATCATGTTATCTTTGTAAAGAAGAAAAATGGGAATGGAAATGGGAATGGAAATGAAAATGGAAATGAAAATGGAAATGAAGAATTGGATAAAAACGGTCTGTTTTCTGCTTTGGACCTGTGTAATGTGTACGGCGTGTATTGATGATGATGTGGAGGAAGGTACTGTTGATTTACAAACAGGAGAGAGCATTCCTGTTTTCTCTGTGGTAATGGATGATGGACAAATAATAACTTCCGAAACTCTGAAAGGAGAGGTTTCTTTGATTGTGATTTTTTCATACGGGGTGTCCGGACTGCCGGAAAGAACTTCCTGTGCTGCAAAAAATATATACGGATTACGGTCGAAGAATCCGGATGGTTTGTATTAGCAGGGAAGAGAGCTCGGCAGAGATTGTCCGTTATTGGGACGAAAATCATTTGACCTTGCCCTATTCGGCCCAAGAAAACCGCACGGTATACTATCAGTTTGCTAAATCGGGAATACCTCGTGTTTATGTCATAGATAAAGAGTTGGTTATCCGTAGTGTTTTCACGGATAACCCGTTGGCAAGTTATGAAGATTTGGCTGAGGCTATAACCGCCAGTTTGTAATTTTAGGCATGGTATTTTAATTTATATTATTTCTTTTGTGGATGGTGTATGTTTATAGCATACTTTTCCCTCTTCATCTTTAGGGATAATGAATGTGGTTGATGAAGATATTGGTGATGGAGTATCTTGATGTTTATTGTGTTGGCTTTTTGAAAAAAGTTCCTTTATTGTCTTTAATCTCTATCATTCCATTATCGGCATCAAATAGGAAAGGAGGAAAGCTGAAAAATATGTATATTTCAGTATCTTTTAATTTATAGAGTTTGGGAGTTATTTTTTTGCTGACACCAGATGGGAATACTTGGTCATCCATTTCGGTGAGGATATAATAATCTGCTCCCTCCCTCAATACATTTTTGCTAATCTTGGCTTCTGCTTTTGATTTGGCAATAATATAGAATCCCTCTATATCATAATTTTTTCCCCAAATTTTTATACTCTTGTCCAAGCACCATACTTATGTTTAAACATAAAACCAGTAGTAATAATATTCTTTTCATATCTATCTGTTTTTAAGGTTATTCCAAATTGGTATCACAAATATAAGAATTCTTATTGGTTTTTTCAAGGAATAAGAAAGAAAAATAGAGAGTGGAATTTTAAAGAAAAGTAATTCCTATCCATATCAGAACTCCTGCTATTAGAACAATGCCTAACATGATTAATTTTATTTTGAAGAGCTGGTGGGTTTCCGCTTCTTCTTTTTCTTGCGTTTTTATTCTGATCTCTTCTAATTGCTCAAGGGATAGATGGGAGGAGTGCCCTTTTTTGTTCAAATCAATCAGTCGGTTTCTAGTTTCATTCAAGCGTTCCTTTCCTGCCTTTCGTAGTTCACGATTTTCTTTATCTCTTCTCATCATGTCATTGATGCAACCTAAAGTACCCATAATCTAACTGTTTAATTTGAATTCATTTTCACAAATATAGTGATTTTTTGCAGTTGCTTTTCTTCATTTGCTAATTTAATATTTGAAGGATAGATATTACTTAATAAACCTGATGTGCCTTGACTGCCGGATATAAATATTCTGCCAATGGATTTGTAATATAAAGTTGTATGCCATTATGCTTTCATACCATTGCTTATGGGGTAATATGTTGATAATGAACTGTATTTATAGGCGTGGCATTTTCCCCATTGAAATAGGTAAAAAGTAGATGTATTTATCTTATCATTGGAAAAAAAATGTGAATATAAAGTTTAGGTGAAAGTGATTTTATTTGTAAATTGTATACCGTCATGTAGGTATCTCCGATCTATGTATAATTTAGTATATACCTAGAAATGGGGATTGTGCCGAGCTTTTATGAATTGTAATTTTGCAAACCAATAGAGAATGAAATGATTTGTAAGATTGCATATATTTTTTTATTTATAATTTGTAGCAATGTGTCTCTTTTATGGGGGCAGACATTTGTATTTCGGGGAACTGTACTGGATGAGCAGACTCATAAAGCGTTGGATTACGCTACAGTTCAATTGTTTGTGGATAAGCAGATTGTTTATGGGGGAATAACAGATGCGAATGGACATTTTGAACTTCTACATATCCATCCTGGAACTTATCGGGTTATTGTATCCTATTTAGGATATGATTCTACAGAAAAAGAAGTGAAGGTTATTGGGGATATTTCAGCAATCTTTTATTTAAAACCTTCGGTCATGGCGCTGAACGAGGTAGTGGTGACCGCTTCTGAATCAAAACGCGCTACCAGCGCTTCTATCGTTGACCGTACAGCCATGAAACATCTTCAGCCCAGCAGTTTCAGTGACTTGATGGAATTAGTACCTGGAGGAAAGTCGGCTGATCCTCAGATGGGGCAGGCCAATCTGATCCGGATACGTGAAACAGGTAAGACGGAGGATATCTCTTCATTGGGAGTTGGATTTTATATTGATGGTATCTCCCAGAATACGGATGCGAATCTGCAATATATGCCAAACAGTACTTCCGCAGTGAATGCAACGAGCACAATGTCAAAAGGGATAGATATGCGTACCATCTCAACCGATAATATTGAGAAGGTGGAAATCATTCGTGGCATTCCTTCCGTGGCTTATGGTAATGTGGCAAACGGTGCGGTAATCATTCAGCGTAAAATGAATGAGAGCCCCTTGTCTGCGCGTTTTAAGGCTGATAAAACCAGTAAACTGTTTTCTGTAGGCAAGGGAATTCGGCTGGATGGGAACGGGCGTTATGTGTTGAATGCTGATTTAAACTATTTGGAGTCCAAAATAGATCCGCGTAACAGTGTGAAAAATTACACTCGCCTTACTGCTTCCGCCCGCTTGGATGGCAAATGGTTATGGAATGAACGTAATATTCATTGGAATATCAGTTCCGATTATACCGGCTCGTTTGATGATGCGAAGAGGGATAAAGATGCGACAGTAAAGGAAGATTCTTATAAATCGGACTTTAACAGCCTGAAGATAGCGGGGAAATGGAGCATGAAGTTTCCGGCCCATTTATGGATTCGTGAGGTTGGTGTGGCTACTTCTGTCAGTCAGCAGTGGGAGAAGATGCGTGAAATAAAGTCCGTTTCTCTGAATCGTCCGGCAGCTATTGCTACTCAGACAGAAACCGGAGAGTTTGATGGCATCTATCTACCTTATAATTATGTGGCACAGATGGATATTGATGGTAAACCTTTATATGTTACGGCTTCCGCCCGTACGCGGTTGGCTTTCCCGTTGGGGGTATTACAGAATGCGATGAATATGGGGATGGAATGGAATTATCAGAAGAATTTGGGAGAAGGCCAGGTATTCGATGTGACACGGCCCATCAGTGAAAGTTTGAGTACACGGCCTCGCCGTTTTAAGGATATACCGGAGCTGCAACCTTTCGCCTTCTATGCCGAGGAGGTGTTGAATCTTCCTGTAAATAGACATAAATTGGCTTTTACGGCTGGTATCCGTTTGCAGTCTTTATTGGGGCTGGACACTAAATATAAGATGCAGGGCAAGATATATCCCGATCTTCGTCTGGACTTGCAATGGAGTTTACCGGTATCAAACGGATGGGATGTTTCCTTTTCGGGAGGTTTGGGCTGGATCAGCCGTATGCCGACCACCGCACAGCTATATCCGGATTTTAAGTATGTAGATTTGATTCAGTTGAATTATTACCATACCAATCCGGATTATCGCCGTATCAATATGATGACATATAAATGGGATAATACAAACTATCAATTGGAACCAGCACGTAACATGAAATGGGAAGTGCGGGCCGACGTCAGCTATAAGGGAAACCGCCTGTCGATAACTTATTTCCGCGAACGGATGAATAATGCTTTTGATGATATCACTTATTATAGGTCATTGGCATATAAACTATATGATCCTGCTAGTATCGACGGATCAGCATTGACGGCTCCTCCAGAACTTTCTCAGTTGACTTATACAAATGAATATAATCTGGATGTGTATTCCACACAAGGTAATGTAATGAAGGTGTGTAAAGAAGGAGTGGAGTTTCAGTTCGCTTCCAAACGAATAGAATCGCTCAAGACTCGCGTCACTATGTATGGAGCCTGGATAAAGACAATTTATAATTCGGATTCTCCTCAATATAAGGCCTCTTCTATATTGTTGGACAATAAACAGCTGAAATATGTGGGATTGTACAATGGGGACAACGGAACAGAAAGCCAGGCATTCAATACGAACTTTATGTTTGATACCTATATACAGCGTTTGGGACTTACTTTCTCTACGTCGGCACAATGCACTTGGTATACCAACAGACGGAACTTGTGGAATAATGGCGTGCCAGTAAGCTATATAGATCAATCCGGTGAAACGCATCCGTTTCGCGAAGAGGATAAAAACAATATTCAGTTACAGCATCTGGTGGAGAAATATTCAGCCACTTATTTTGAGCGTACTACCGTGCCTTTTTATATGGATATCAATTTGAAGGCGAGTAAACGGATCGGTAAGTATCTGAATCTGGCTTTTTATGTAAACCGGCTTTTGGGTATTTATCCTGATTATACGTTACGGGGCGTACTGCAACGGAGAACGTCCGAATCGCCTTATTTCGGTATGGAAATGAACTTAACCTTTTAGTAAATGAACAATAAAATAGAGATGAAGATGAAAAAGAATCAATTGACAATGTTAGTCCTTTTTGTGACAATGCTGGGATTTACCGCATGTAGTGATGATGACAAAGTGAGCATATCCACTGTAGGTATTACCACTACTGTAGATACAACTATCGAGGGGCTGCAACTGACCGGTGGAACCTATACTTTTGAAAATGTAAATACATCTGTCAAGACAGACATTACCTATCCGGCTCAGAGTATTGAACTGGCGGACGGGTTGTATAATGTAACTTTCATTGGTAAGGGAACTTACTCACAGAATGGAACTCCGGTGGAAGTCGATGTACAGGGAGTACAACAGAATGTGGCCGTATCTGGAGGGTCGTACAAGCTGGAACTGAAGGTTCATGTACTCAATACAGGTGATCCTGATTTTGTGATTGCCGAGATATTTATTCCCGGAACCTATAATGAAGCAGGTAAGCAATATAATGGCGACCAGTATATACGTATCTATAATAACTCGGATAAAGTTTTGTATGCGGATGGATTGATATTTATGGAATCACAATTCCAAACTACTCAGAAATATCAATCGGTAGATCCGGATATCATGGATGAAGCTATTGCGGTAGGCTCTGTTGTAGCAGTACCGGGCAGTGGAACAGATTATCCGGTACAACCGGGAGAATCCTTTATCCTTTGTGACAATGCGATCAATCATAAAGAGGCTAATCCGAATTCTATAGATTTAAGTAAAGCCAATTTTGAGTGGTATATTGAATCAAAGCAAGATGTGGATAATCCGGCTGTTCCCAATCTAGATGTTTATTATTGTTATTCCAAAACTATCTGGGTGTTGAATAAACAGGGAAATCGCGCTTATGCTATTGGCAGATTACCCAAAAGTATGACTAAAGAAAAGTATATTTCAGACTATGCATACAACTATACGTATATTATGCAAAATGGAACAGTCAGTAAACCGCAAAGCAAATATAAGTTCCCCAATGAATGGGTGATTGATGCTGTAAATGTAGGTGCTTCCAATGAATGGCAGTGGAATGTAACCTCTACCGGGCTGGATATGGGGCATACTTATATCGGTATGAACAATACCGTTGCAGAAAACATCGGAAAGTGCGTAATGCGTAAAGCCGCCTACAAGGATGGTGATCGGGAAGTATTGCAGGATACAAATAACTCTACCGTTGATTTCACACCTGCGGCTACTCCGAGCCTGTTTAACAAATAATTGAATCCGTCTTATTGATATATAAATCTTTATTATTCATGATGCTAATCCGAATTATCATTATGTTGCTGATTGCTTTATTTGTGGAGAGTCGGCAGGAAGCCTTCGGGCAGACTACCGACACACTCTCCCTGTCCGATAAGGTAATCCGTACCGCTTCATTTGCGACTGGATTTCGTGGCGAGATATGGCAGAATCCGGCACTTTATTATTACTATACTCCGTATACATGGACAAGGCTGGACGTAAATGGAGCTTATCATGATAAAGGAAAAGCATCTTTGAAACAGGAAGGTGATAAGGATACCCGTATCGGGGTAGATGTCAATTCCTTCGTTATTCTTTCGGAACGTGATCGTGTATTCGGTTCAGCAGGATACAGGAGTGAGAAGCAGGAGAATGTGTTATGGAATGAAAATATAGACTGGAAATTGATCGCTCCTTACGTGACTGGTGATTCCATTGGTGGTTTCCTGAAGGGAGAAACTTATTATTTCAATGGAGGTTACGCCAGTGAGTCAGGTTCCTGGACATGGGGAATCACCGGTGGTTACAGAGCGTCTCATAATTATCGGGATAAAGATCCGCGTCCACGTAATACAGCTTCCGATCTCTCTTTTGCTTTGGGAGCAGGATATCGTCTGGGGACATATCGTTTGGGAGTTTCCGCAGATTTCCGGCTTTATCAGCAGAAAAGTGAGATTTCATTCCTTGCAGATAAAGGCTCTACTTCGGTATACCATATGTTGGGATTGGGCATGGATTATGTGCGTTTCGCCGGAAACCAGACCGGGACGAAGCATCAAGGCATCCGGTGGGGAGGAAGCATAGGCATTCTGCCAGTTGATACGGAAAAGGGGATATCGGCCACAGTTTCAATTGACCGTATGTCAATGGACAAGAAATTGAGCAATGCCAATAATCTCACTTTGCTGGAATTGAATACGACTGATTTGAAAGGAAACGTGACCTGGATGCGGGAACTTCAGCAGGCAGAACACCTTGCTGTGAAACTGGATGCAGGCTATATAGTTCGTAAAGGAATGGAGAATATTTACGGAGAGGCGGGCGGAAGCTCCTATGGAGCATTAATTAGTACATCTCCGGGAATGAAGGTCACGAATAGTCGGATTGCCGTAAGTGGTTTGTGGGAGAAGCTTTTGACCGATAAAGGTGTATGGGGAGGAGCAATTGTCCCAAACATAATCTACCATCGGTTGGAAACGGATTACAACGCCGTATCCCGGTTTGTTCACTTGTCTGTTTTGGAGAGTTCTTTGCGTGCCCGTTTGCTGTATCAGAAGAGGCTGCTACGATTGACCGCAGAAGCTAACGGTGGATATTATGCCAATTTATCGGCTGAATATTCTTTACCGGGATTGAATACCGCGAAGTCGTCCGCCCAGACTTTATTGGCAAATATTGACTATTTATCTGATAGTTATAGTATGGTGGGGATTCGTCTGCAAGGGGATTATCCCATCATGAAACAATATAACCTGTCTTTGTCTGTTCAATGGCAGGCGGCATATTATAAAAAATGCGGAACGGCCCAGTATGCCGTTTGTTCATTGGGCATCTTTTTTTTAAAAAATAAAAACAGTTAGCATATGAAAATTAAGTTTATGGTCGCTGCAACCTTAATGGCAGCTTTAGTAACTACTACTTCTTGTGGAAACAGTAACAAACAGAGCCAGTCTGAAAAAACGGAGCAGGCGGCTCCGGCGGCATTGAGCATCGATAATCTGCTGGTGCATGCCGATTCACTGGCCAACAAGGAGGTGACTATCGAAGGAATCTGCACACATACCTGCAAGCACGGAGCTACAAAAATATTCCTGATGGGTAGTGATGATACCAAAACGATTCGTGTGGAAGCCGGACCTTTGGGCTCGTTTGATACCAAATGCATCAACGCTATTGTCACAGTGACCGGAACGTTAAAGGAACAGCGGGTAGATGAAGCTTACTTGCAAAACTGGGAGGCTAAACTGAAAGCACAGACTGAAAAATCTCATGGAGAAACTGCTGCCGGGTGTGATTCGGAAAAAAAAAGGCACGCGGTGAAACAGCCAGCACCCCTGAAGCCCGTATTGCGGACTTTCGCGCAAAGATAGCAGAAAGAAAAGCTGCTACCGGAAAAGATTATCTGTCATTCTACTATATGGAAGCCAGTTCTTATGAAATCGCAGAATAAAGGTACTGCATTCCGCAAGTGGAGCCGGATCATCCATCGTGATCTGTCTTTCTTCTTTGCGGGAATGATTTTGATTTATGCTATTTCGGGTATCGTGATGAACCATAGGGATAGCATAAATCCCCATTATACAGTTACACGAACGGAATATAAAATAACAGAGGATCTGTCGGACAAGAGCAAAGTTAATGAGAAGATGATTTTGACTTTGTTGGAACCGCTGGGCGAAGCCGGAAATTTTACTAAATATTATTACCCGGAACCGGATCTGATTAAGGTTTTTCTGAAAGGAGGCTCAAGTCTGGTGATTAACACCCGGACAAAAGATGCTGTCTACGAGGGGGTGAAGCGCCGTCCGCTGATCTCTTCCATGGTACAACTCCATTTCAATCCGGGTAAGTGGTGGACTTGGTTTGCCGATGCTTTTGCTGTCTGTCTGATTATTATCACTGTCAGCGGTATAGTGATGATAAAAGGTCCTAAAGGATTGTGGGGCAGAGGAGGAATCGAGTTGGTGGCCGGTATCTTGATTCCTATTCTTTTCCTGGCGTGTTTCTAATAGCAAACGAAAAATGATTTATAAAGCATGAGTGCAATTATAGAATGTAAGAACCTGACCCATTATTACGGTCAACGCAAGATTTATGAGAACTTGAGTTTTGAAGTTCCTCAAGGGCGTATCTTGGGGTTGTTGGGTAAAAATGGTACAGGGAAAACGACAACCATTAATATATTGAGCGGTTATCTTCAGCCGCGTTCAGGCGAATGTCGCATCTTTGGTGAGAACATTCAGACCATGAATCCTGCTTTACGCAGGAATATCGGTTTATTGCTGGAAGGTCATGTTCAATATCAGTTTATGAATATCACACAAATAGAAAAGTTTTATGCTTCTTTTTATCCGGGACAATGGAAAAAGGAGGCTTATTATGACTTGATGAATAAATTGAAGGTAGCTCCGGGGCAACGTATCTCAAGAATGTCGAACGGACAGCGTTCGCAAGTGGCATTGGGACTGATCCTGGCACAAAATCCGGAGTTGTTGATTCTGGATGATTTCTCTTTAGGACTTGATCCGGGCTATCGCCGTCTTTTTGTGGATTATTTACGTGATTATGCCCGTTCCGAGAACAAGACTGTTTTCCTGACTTCCCATATTATTCAGGATATGGAGCGGTTGATTGATGATTGTATTATTATGGATTATGGCTCTATCCTTATTCAACAGCCTATTGAAACGTTGATGAAAGAGCTGAGAAGATATACTTGTACTGTGCCCGAGGGTTATCAGCCTCAGTTGCCGGCAACTTGCTATCATCCGGCTGTCATTCGTCAAACCTTGGAAACGTACTCCTTTTTGCCTCCCGTGGATGTGGAGAAACTGTTGAAGGAAAGTCAAGTTCCCTTTACTGGTTTGCAGCACGAAAATGTAAGTCTGGAAGATGCCTTTATCGGTCTTACCGGAAAGTATTAATATGTAAACTAAATAGAAGAAATATGATACAAGCCATATTTTATAAAGAGTGGATAAAAACGCGTTGGTATTGGTTGCTGGCAACTCTTTTTATGATAGGGATCACAGGATATTCCATGCTTCGTATTGGCCGTACCATTGCCATACAGGGAATCGATCATTTATGGGTAGTGATGGTCCAGAAGGATGCTATATTTATTGATTTGTTGCAATTTGTCCCTTTACTTATCGGTATCTTGCTTGCTGCCGTACAGTTTTTCCCCGAGATGCAACGTAAGTGTTTGAAGCTTACTTTGCATTTGCCTTATTCACAGAAGAAAATGATCATGTCAATGTTGGCCTATGGCGTACTTGCACTGGTGACCTGTTTTGCTATGAGTTTTATTATGATGGGAGTTTATCTGCCACAACATTTTACAAGTGAGTTGGTGCAGCGTGTTTTATTATCTGCGGCTCCATGGTTTTTTGCCGGATTTGCCGGTTATCTGCTTGTTTCATGGATTTGCCTGGAACCCACATGGAAGCGCAGGGTTTTGAATCTGATTATTGCGGCATTGATTTTCCGTGTCTACTTTCTGGCTCCGGGAGCGGAGGCATATAATAGTTTCTTGCCCTGTCTGACACTTTATACGTTGCTTGCCGCTTCTCTTTCGTGGATTTCTGTGGTACGGTTCAAGGCCGGTAAGCAAGACTAATTGAATGTTTATTATTAAAAAATCAAACAAACATGATTCGATTCAGCAAAATATTTTTTTATATTACCGTAGCTGTCCTGCTTGTATGGCAGTTGCCTTGGTGTTATGCTTTTCTCACACTGAAGCCTGTCAAAACTCCTTTTACTATGTATAGTTCCGTACTTGGTGATTTTGTTATTACACAACTAGATGAGAATAAGCAACTTCACCGCTATGATACGAAAGGCAATACATATACACAACAGCAGGTAGACAGTTTGTTGCCTTCTCTCTATGTGCGCCAGCTTACGGCGGACGAACGTTTCCCTGATACCATTTGTGGTAAGGCAGTTAGTCCGAAAGATATTCAATTGACAAACTTTACTTTCAAGAGTGTGCCGTCAGCCATCAATGCTCCCCAGACAGGACTCTATTTTCTGATGGAGTCCATGTCCAAACGGGTGGATTTGAAAATGCCCGAAGATGCATTCCGTTTTACCGATAAAGGTATAGAATTTATTCGTATGGAAACGAATTGTATCGATGAGGCGAAAAGCAAATTGTTTACGGATATGCTGGTTCAGAAAGGGTTTGCTTTTCCTGCATGCTATGCTTCGGGCAATCCAACTACTCGTAAAGACTATGATGAGGGATATCTGGTTTTAGATGCCAACCATAAATTGTTCCATCTGAAGTGCACCAAAGGACGTCCGTATGTGAAAGCTATTCAGTTGCCTGAAGGAGTCTTGCCGGAATATGTGTTTATTACTGAATTCCGTAGCCGTCGGACTTTGGGGTATATGGTAGATAGCAAGCATCATTTTTATATTATCAATAGTGATGGAAGTTTGGTGAAATCAGCTCTCCCCGGTTTCGATCCGGCAAAAGATGAGTTGACCATCTTTGGAAATATGTTTGACTGGACTGTAAAGTTATCGACAGATAAAGATGATTATTACTATGCTTTGGATGCTACAGATTATTCACTGATTAAAGAACATGCCTATAAAGATATCCGCCGTTCTGTTCCGGGGTTGTCTTTTACATCTCCAGATGACAAATTTGTAAAACCTCGTTTTTGATGTGAATTTGGCAGGGGAAGTCTGATATTAAAATGTATATTAGTTCGAACAGACCGAAAACAACTAGGTAAAGGGGCTATCATGTTAGGCATCAGCTAACTCTACCTTCTGTGAGATACTGCAAATACGGGATTATATAATTGTGCGGACAGACAGGAGGGCGTGAAAACAGCCTTCCTTTTTTTGATAATATTTAAGATACAGGGATTTGATCTAGTTTTTCTTGCTCGTCAATTTTATATTATGATAATCGTTCTTTGAGTATATGCAGGATAAAACAGGTTGTTGAATTTTGCTTGTTTTTAAATTTTCAAAAATGCCAGATTGCATATAAATAATCTTCGTTTTGACCTCCTTTTATCCTAAACCAACTCTTAATTGTATAACCGATTTATGATTTAAAGAACCAATTTCATTCCGTAATTTTAGACAATTATTTGCAATACTTTTGATTGATATTGAAAAATAGGAGGGGGTGGGTCATCAGTTAAACGAATGAAATTACTGGAAATAAAAATCCCTATAACTGCAATGGTTACAGGGATTTATATATTAGCAATGTATTATATTACTTGCTCAAAGCAGTAGCAACGTCAACTGCGCAAGCTACCGTACAACCTACCATCGGGTTGTTACCGATACCTAGGAATCCCATCATTTCTACGTGAGCAGGAACTGATGAAGAACCAGCGAACTGAGCGTCTGAGTGCATACGACCCATAGTGTCCGTCATACCGTAAGAAGCAGCGACACAGCATCCTCATAACCACTTACTAATCTATTATAGATAGCTGTGTTACAGTTAGATATTCAAGTATATTAAAGAACTCTCCAGTTTATTAGTTACTGTTATATTGTTAAGTGGTTGTGAATAAGTCACAAACCTTATGAATTTAGCAATGCAATGACTTCATTTTTTAGTTTTGGTAAATGATTAATAACCATACTCCAAAGTATATCTACAGATAAACTGTCATAGCCATGTATGATGTAATTTCGTGCATCTACAATCTTGCGAGAATTGGTAATGGCTATGTTCTTGTCGGTTTTCAAAATCCTGTTCATAGCTTCACCTATAATTTCGATATTTCTTTCTACTGCACGTCTAAGACACAGATTGCTATAGAAATCATCATATAGCTTCGGCTCACTGCCAAAGAAACTTTCTATTTCTTCAATAGCTGTCAGTATGTCTTGCAAATGTTTTTTGGTTAAATCATCCATATATCAATGCTTTTGTTGCATCCACATTTTTTTTCAAATATGGATTCTTTATGGTTTGCTCTTCTAATAAATCAACCTCTCTTCCGAATAAATCTTCCAATGAATATTTAAAATCGAAGTAGTTATCAAAGTAGTCTTCCACTTCTGCTTTTTTGGAAATCGACTACCAAGTCCACATCGCTGTCGTCATTGAATCGATTGGTAAGGATAGAACCGAACACAAACAAACTTGTTTACCTTGTGTTTCTTACACAAAGCGATAATTGTCTGTATGTTGTTTTCTATCAGCTTCATAAAGCGTTTATTGATATAACAAAGGTAGTGATTTCTGTTCGTATTAGCAAAAAGAAGTTGTTAAATAGTTTATTAGTAGAGTTGTTTGTGAATTTTTTTTTAGGATCTTTGATAATTCAAACGCACGACCTTCAGAACCGGAATATCCTTGACGATTTAGTGAAACGCTGTACTTATCAATCTATTATAAATCTCTGATAATGCTGATTAATCAACAATGAAAGATACCATTTTTTTCTTACCATACTCTTTTCAATTTTCCTTTTAAAAAACTTTTAGAACACACAAAGGCTATAACCTAAAATTAATAGCTATATTTGGAGCAACATCCGATAATTCTTCGAATATTGTTTAAACTTAAGATAAAATTATGAGGATTATGACGAAAAACATTTCCGATTGTATCATGCGAACACATCTCTATACTCTTTCAGGTGGAAAGAGCAAAACAGAGATAATATCAAAGATTATATACGTTGGTCTTGATATAGCCACAAAATTTGTTGAAAGAAAAAACAGGGTTCCCTACATTCCTGTAAGAGGCATAGATGATACTATACCTGAAAAACAATACGTACGTTTGGATAAGATCGAACCAGAAAATAACAATCTCAATATAGAGAAGTTGCAGACTTATGATGTGTCGAATTTGGAAGAAGAGCCTGAAGAAAAGCCAACACAGCCCATCAATGATACAACTTCTCAATTCGTATCGCAGAAAGTGGAAAATAAGGCAATTATGGAAACTGCTAGTGATACGACAATAGAGTTGAATCATTCCAGCCTGTCAAAACCGACTCCACTTCAATACCCACCTTTGTTTATCAGAGAATTCGGTATTATAAGTGAACAGAAGAATGCCATAAAGTCATTATATGACCTATTGGATGCAAATGGCTATATACGTTGTTCTTCACTAGAATATTTTCGTTATGTTTTCGGAAGAAGAGGACTGGAGAAAACATATAAGCCTGATTCGGTTGATTATATTGAGTGGACATCCAATAAAGCATCTTTGCAATGGCTGATTTTAAGGCTGTATAAACAAAAGGGAGACAGACAGCTTCAAAGAGGTACATGGCAGAAAGTGGAATCATTCTTCTTGTTAAATGGGGTACAGGCTAACGGGATGAATAAGGCGACCAATCACATTAGCGACTCAGATAAGGAGAAAATAGACAAGATAATTGAAAAAGTAATATACCCTGAGCAAACCCAGTAGTATGCAAATGAGGTAATTCAATACAACCAAGTACAAACATAGAGGCTAAAATTACAGATATCTACAACCAAGTATAATCAAGAACAATCTTCTGAAAATAAAGCGATTATCAATTATTGGTAGTCGCTTTTTTGTTTATACTTTTGCGCTGTCAAAAAAACGACCCAATTAAATGATTTTTTATGGAAGCAATTAATGAAACAGCGAAACTGATTAAAGAGTTAGGTCCCAAGAAAGCGGCTGGATATTTCCTTTTAGCTACAGTACTTGTGGGAGGAGCCTATTATGTTTTCACCAGGATTAAAAGAAGCAGTAAAACTAAAGAGCAGAATAACGTATCAAAAAATAAAATTAAGGAAATCAAAACAGCTTCTAACTTTAAAAAGCAAGAAATCGAGCAACTCCATGCCCATCGTAAAGAAGAAGAACGTTTGCAGACAGATCAGAAAATAGAAGTGATTAATGCGCAAAAAGAGGCAGATATTGAAAAAATGAAACTGCGGAATGAATTGCGCAAGGAAAGAGATGCTGCAAAAGCCGTTTCTACCTTTGTTGACGGCGACGGAACTGATAAAATTGAGAGCTATCGTGAAGCTATGAGAAATGGTACGGTAGGCAAGAACGTAGGAAAAGCATTGGGATTTCCATGGGTTCGTGAAGGTTTTGATACAGGTTTGGTCGGACCGACTGACAGTGGAAAATCAACTTTCGTCATGCAAATTGCCATTGCTATAGCAAAAGGGAAATGTGACATAAAATTAGCTCCTGAGTGGCATAACATCCCACCGACATCGGTTCTCCTATTTTCTTTGGAACAGAGCTATGAGGAAATTAATACATATTATGGCTCCGTTATTAATAATCTGCCTATGCTTGAAATATATGCAGATTCCCAAATAACGCCAAAGAAGATTATTGATATCATTAAGGAGAAGAAGGATATAATTACCAGTACAGGAATGGTCGTTTTTGTTGACAATTATTCCAAACTGGAAGACAAGGCTGGTGTCAAAGCCATGAAACAGTTCTGTGAGGAACTGGATGACTTACGTAGTCAAAGTTTAAAAGTAGAGAAACCGATAACCCTTTTCAAGGTATATCATGTCAAACCAGACTGGAATCCAACTAAACCGCTGACTCCGGCAAGTGTAAGGGGAGACAAGAAGAATGTTTTGTTCACAAACAATTTTGTGTACTTTACCTATTGTAAACATGGATCTGACAAAAGGGTACTTGGTTACATGAAATTGAAACATGGAAATAAAGAGACCCTTTCAATCCTAGAATATGCAGGAACGGAAATAGATCAGTTTCGTTACGTAGGTAAGGGAAGCAAAGAAGATTTAGGAGAAGCATCTACAGAACAAAAGAGTTGTGATGTAAAGCAAACTCCTGGGCGAAAATCCGAATATTGCCTTGATGAAATTATGGTCTTATATAATATGGTGCAAGCTAAAGAATGTACATACGCAGAAATTGAGGCATCCTACGGAATAAAGAAGAGTATGATAAAAAAAAGAATACAGCGTGCCCGTAAGAACACTTTGACATAAATAGGATAAGATACACTGGCAGAAATCGGTACATTCTGTTAGAATCAGGGGGGGGACAAATTCCTTGGAATAACTGATTAGGATAAATTGTAATTTATTGATTTGCAATATAATAAAAAATAATAGGTGTATATTCAATTTGTCCCCCTCCCTACCTACCTAATTAGAAATGTGCAAGCCACAGTCCATAGTAGCCAATACACATCAAAACAAATAAGCAGTACCGCCCTAAAAATGGTGTGTACTGCTTTCTCATTATTATTCCAGAATCTCGATAAAGAATACCCGTTTACCTTCATCATTCAATTTTTGCCTTTCACGAACAGAAAGGTATTGTGCCAGTTCTGTTGCTTTGGCTGTTTTACCTGAAAGTCCCAAATCATCATATATCTTCTGTAACTTGACCTTTACTTCCTGTTTGGAATAAAGCATGCCGGAAACGAACTCCTGTCTGCAAGCATCCCTTATCGGAGCCTGTACACAAAGAACATTATAGGCACCCTCAACATCAACCTCACGAAAACCAAAACTTGACAAGGCATCATAACCAAGAGTTCCATACCACTCGTGAAATCTGAAATCAATGAACGGATTTTGTAAGAGTAGTGAATCATATTGCGGATATTGGTTTCTGAAATTCGCATATCCTGCAAGCCTGTCCTTGTCAGCTGCATTATAATACCACTCTTCAAACTGTTTCATCTCTGCCGGTTTCTTCCACATCCCAACCGCAGACTGAATGCTCGTCAACAGTTGGCAGGAATTGTTATAAAAGTAATTTCTCTGATACCACCTGTTCCACATTGCTGCCATTACCAGATGATTGTAACCTATCGTCGTTTGCCCGTTCTCCCGTATGAGGTCAACGTAATCATCCGCAAACTTTTTCTCCAATGCCTTGTCTCTATAAAGTTGCACCAATAAAGTCTTGGCTTCCTCCGGGGCATTGTTGAAAGTGTCAAGAATCTTATATGTATTCTGCTCCATCATCTTCTGCTTTTGTTCAAACTCTGCTTTCGTCACAGTGGTAGGGTAGGTCTTGTAATATATCGTGGCATCATGACGGAATGGATTTGTATCAAGCCTCTGTCTGCCGAGTATCTGAGGTATATCCAGCATGATGTCCAATGTCTGCCACTCCTTCCCTGCATTGATGAAGATATAGGTACTTGCATTATCCGAGTAGAAATCCACACCTTCAAAAGATGACTTCGTGCAGAAAGTGAAAGGTTTGTTTTTGGGATTGTTCCTGTCCGTATCCAACCCGCCTATCGTGAATCCTTTGGGCAGCTTTGAGGACTGGCTTTCAGAACACAGGATAGTCACTTCATCCGGCTTCAGATTGTTTTGTCTGATTATTCTTATGATTGACTTAACCTCATTGAGAAATATGCAGGCTTCACGGGAATAGACAATATTTCCATTCACTATTTTCCTTTCAAAATATCCGTCCCTTCTGTAACGTTGTATCAATTCCTCACATAGTTTTTCCGCAGTTTCACCGTTCTTCATTTGCCTCTCCTTCAATGTCGGCTCCACAATCACATCAGGATCCCATTCCAATTTATAGTAAGGAATGTTGGCGAATTGAGGTATGTAGTCAAGGTAGATGTCAGGGACAGGTGTAGCTGACAAGTAACAGATACGTTTCACTTCACTGTCAAGCCGGATGAGAAAATTCATGTCCGTACTCCCCTTGAACGTCGCATCACCCATAAGACACTGGAACTCATCGACCACAAAGAGGCATGAATCCAACATATTATTTCTTCTAAGGACATCAAGAACCTTGTCCGATGAATCCAGTGTAACCAGTATCTTGGCAGGTTTTGACAAGGGATCAAATGGTGTGCTCCCATGATGATAATTCAAGTACGAATCAAGATCCTGTATCTTTTGAATTATTGCTTGCCCTCTGTTATTGCACAATGGGACATGGAAGTGGAAACTGTCGGGGTATTGTCTGTGCTTCTCTTTCAACACCTGAAGTCGAGGCGAAATTATCACTACCGGAAAGTCTGAGTTGAGAAACAGGGATGTACCACCACAACCGGTTACAGTCTTGTTCAGGATAAACTTACCATCCAATGGCAATTCCCCATTCAAGAGATTTTCATAATCACTCATATACCTGCAACCTTTCGGCATACTAATTGATATCATATTATTTATATCGTTACCCATAATTGTTTTATTTTTTGTTTATACTCATTTCATATATAAAGGTTTGCAATGTTTTTATATACCCTTTTTACACTTCAATGAGTCAACAGAATGCATCAATATTTTTCCTTATACAATCTATTTCTTTTAAGTAAAATCTCTCATTTTAGCAAAAAAAGTTGATTTTGGGATATAATATTTTCTCTCTTTCGTCAGTTGTAGGCCAACGCCGCCTGAGTGGATTAATAATTCTTTTATTGTTTCCTCGTACCCGGCTTTCAGTTAACTCATTAGGTTTTATTTTCAATATCTTGGCATATAGGTTCTTTATTGGCCTTGATGAAATTTTAAAGGAGAGCTTATGCAGCATCTCCTTTATCTTTCCAGTCAGTCAAGACATTCTCAAATCCAGCATTTGGCATTGGATTTGACTACCACTTTGGTAAATTTCTGAAGTTCGGTTATCAATCCCTGCACTTCATTTTTTGTCGGTTCGGGAAGAGTGATATCCTGTCGTGAGTTTTTGCCGATATTGACCTGCACAGGAGAACACATCTTGATAAGTTCAACCATTTCGGGTAAGTCGAATTTTATCAGAGGTTCACAGGTCACATAGGTTCTCATTCCAAGGCTCGCCAGTTTTTGCATGGCTTTGGCACGTTTCCGGGTATTTGGAGCATTCCTTACGATGTCCGGATAAAAGACATTGGTTTCTATGGTCGTACACAAAACCGATTTTTGCATTACAGGATGACTAATGAATTCCAAAAAAACGTGAAGGGTCTTTGGATTGGAAAAGATAGTTGTTATTAAACAGGTTACAATAATCCAAAAAACAGGTAATCCAGTCCGAAGGTATATCGAAAGCCCAAGCATCCGTTCCGCTGCCTACGAAAATGAAATTGCCTTCACCCAGGTTTACTTCCAGTTCCTTGGGGTCAAACCGTATAGGAAGCAGACCATCGAATTTCTTCATGTAACAATAGGGGCAGTCATGAAAACATATCCCTTTTATTGCATTCCACGTGTGGGTAACAAAAGGATACATGTTACCCCGGCTTTTTGTCAGTGCCATAATTGTTTTTTTAAAGGGTTGATTAAATCAGTGTATTGTAAATATCAATGTTCCAAAGTTCTTCTCTTCGGTCTTATAGGCATTGCCTACATGGCTTCTGATTTCCTTTTCATCCATTGTGTCATCTTCCCAGCCATCAATGAAATACTCAGTAGCCAATTCTTCGTCAACACCCCATTTGCACATCCAGCAAGCTAACATAAAGATGCTGTTTCCCCTATTGCCTTTTTTCCAATACTCCGGATAGTTCTTCTTCCAGTGGGAGTTCATAATGCTGATGATGCTTTTGTCCGACACTGTTTTTGTTCCGGATGATTGTGGTATCTGCATCTGTGGCTTTATGGTGGGAACATAATGGAATGGTTCAGGAGAAGGGTTAACCCAAATATAAGGATCGTAACTCAGGTAATTTCTGCGTGCAAGGTCTTTACAACTTGCATCATTTCTGTTAGCCACATAGAACTTGTTTAGTAACTGATCGTATAAATCCCCATGTTTGGTCGGATCTGTATTGTCATGCAAAACCAAAGCTTTCAGTCCATTTCCACTGGGTGTAATGAAAACACTTAGAACGCATGGTGTTATTTTCAGTCTGTTTTCCAAGCTATACATATCGTATGGCGTTGCTATATGGTCAAAATCCAATGCTGTCACATGCGAGTATTCAATCAGCCCTGCACTGTTAAGTTCCCTGAATGTACCGTTATAGGCAACAGCAGGCAGGAGTCTGGCTTTCCATTTCTGCCTATCACTCGGAGCTACACTTCTGATATGCTCTATTGCTTGCTTCAATGTATAGCTATTAAACTCATTGTCATGTAATTGCATGTTTCCTGTACGAATCATCTCTATAATATCTCCTAGTTTTAGATAAACCAAATTGTACTTTGTCCAATTAATCTTTTCTGTTAATGTTATTTTCATTATTCAATTTTTAAAATTAATAAATTGGTTATTTTCACAATGGTAAGGATTTTAGGGTCTTCTAAAACGTCATTTTTGAGGATAAAAAATGAGCCGCCATGCAATGATGCACGACGACTCTTTTAAAATATCTTCTATTGTCACTTCAACCTCAGTATCAAGGAATGGTTTCCGATTTCCAGTTTCGACCATTTCACCTTATCCGCTCCAAGTTTTAATGCGCTTGCCTTATAACACTTCTTGAATACGGACTGCTCGAAATGATAAGGATAGTCCAAAGGAGGTTCATACCACATTACCGGCAATCGGAATTTGTTTGAGTCGATGCCGCAAACCATATACGCATCTGCATCCAAAATCTCAGTATCATATTTAGCCATTCCATAATCTACATTTCTCCTGAATATGAGGTTTATTCGATTTTCAGTAATTCCAATATTGAATATCACTTTATCTCTTCCAATCCAAGCATCAATGTCAGATTGCACGGATGTTTCAATCTCTTTTTCCGTTAAAATAGCGGTGTCGTAAACTTTACCTACGACAAAAATTCTTCTTTGCCAAAGGGGGGGCTTGGCAACTTTATTATTTTTCTGTTTCATACTATTTATTAATTAATTGTATATAATTTTTGCCATTCTTCTCCCTCTTTTCTCTGAATACCTATCTAAAGAATTTGCTACTTCCATAGCCCAAATACACGTGAAATCGGATGGCATGGAATACTCGGAAATAAAGATCCGGTGCCCTTCCGACTTTTTAAGAAAACACCATTCATAAAACTTCGGGTAATCAAATGCTAAACCGTAACCTTCCGTCCCTCGATAGGGAGGATCACAGTAGATTATAGAATTGTCTGGGATTTCAAGATTTTCATAGGAACAACATATCAACTCACATCCTTTCATGGAATCAATTTGCTTGTAAATGTTGGCTATGCTAGCTTGAACATAATCCTTGCCATCCGATGCGCTCACTCCAGAATAAGAATGATAAAAGATTCCATTGTAAGAAGCCATAAAACCAGTCCAGCCAAGTTCTCCCATAGAATAAGTCGTGCTGTCATTGGTCTTATAAGCCGTTTTTGCCTTTTCATAATCTTCTTTGCTTATTGTTTCCGGGTATTTTTCTCCATGCAATAAATCTTTCCACATGGCTATCAGATAAGGATTGATGTCGGCAGCTATTCTTAAACCATCTACTTGACAGATACTATTACAGCCACCACAGAAAGGTTCTACATAGTATTGTTTTTCTTCTCTGTTTTTCAATATGATAGGCGCAATATATTTCCAGATGCGCCTTTTACTTCCCATATATTTCATAGGAGTATGAGCTAAAATATTATCTGCATTAAGATGCGATCCGAATAGCATCTTAAGCCGATGTGTTCCACTGTCTGCCCTATCTCTTCAAACAGTTGGAATTTATAGAACCTGATAAAGCTTGTAATATCCGTGTAAAAATTCTTCCCGGCAAATTTTAGCGGATGTATCATTGGGTATCCACCAACAGTCTGAAGTTGGAAGGCTCCTATTCCCACTCCGGTTATCAAGGCCATATCCGAATCGTAGATAATCGGTTTGTCGGGGTTATAGTCGAAATCCCTGACAAAGAACATTCTGATTTCTTTCTCGCTGACTTCCTTGATTCTGAATTGTGCCATTCCAGAGGTGTTCTCATCTAATGTTGCCTGTACCCGTGATTCCATTTCTTTAATGCTCATATTGGTGTTCAGAATCTCACCGTTTGCTATAAAATAGTTCTTCATAATGATTTAGTTTTAGTTTTTTGTGATGTGATTGTTAGTGTGATATTCCATTCCTTTTTCAGATAAGAGACAAGACCGGAATAGGAGTCAATACGTCTCCTTTCTCTATGCATGATTGATAAAGCCTCTTGTAGGGTCAGATTAATACAGAGACCGGTTTTAAAAGCGTCTCCATATTTCTGTCGGAGCGCTTCAATGTCTCTTTGGTATTTCTTAGGGATAGGTTCGGATGATACCGCTTTTTCGGTGACATCAGGTGCGGTAAAAGTATCCTGACGATTGGGAATAGGCTCCCGCTCAAGTCCCAATAGCTGATTTATGAACTCTTTAAACATAGGGTTTATGCTATTTTATTATTCAGTTATTAGGTTCTGGCAGGCTGTGAATGGTGTTTTAGCGATTTGGGAATAAGGACAAAAAATAACGCACCAAGATTTATGTCCTAGTGCGTTATCTAAAATTTCAATTTTAAATTATTCAGATTGCTGTTCCCTTAATTCTTTTATGTATTCCAACTCTTGTTCAATATACTCTTTCTTTCTATCATCCGTCATTAGTAGCTTTTTTGAATGCCTCTTCTGCTTCATCCAATAAGCCCATGTCAATTAAAACATAAGCCCGTCTTCTATTTAGAAAGCTACGATAAAGTTCAAAGTCCTCTGGCATTTCATCCTCACTCAGTCCTTCCAGTCGCTCCAATTCATCATCTATTATGTTAATCGCTCTGACATCTTTATTGTTGGCTAAGCAATTTATATATTCAATATTATATGTTGTTATTTCCCAAAAGGGCCAGATAATATTCCAAATAAAAATTAAGCTTTCTCCGGTAGGTCTAATTCCATATAGCTGAATCCGATAAGATACAGGTTTGAAAAAATTCCATTTCTCGTCTTCCGTCATTCTAGTCTTAGCAATCTTTCTCTCAGCTCATAATAAACATTCTCCAGATATACGATAGCATCCAAATACCGTTTCTGTTGAAACACATCATTTCCCCATGAATAATTCCATAAGACTTCTGGAACTACTTTGGCTATCATGTACTGTTCATCTTCTGTCAGTTCTTTCCCATTTTTATATTTCCTGACAGCCTTATCCAGTTTTTTCTCAAACTTAGCTATTCTTTTCTTTGGATCGGTATAATCATAAGCAAGTAAAAAGCTGATAGTTTCAGGTATGGCCAAGGCTCTTGAAAAGTTTATGTCAATTTCATTTTCCGATGCTGTTTTCATCACAGAGGCACGGAAAAACATGGTCTCTTCATCACCACCGGATTGTTTCAAGTATATTATTATACTGTTATTCTCATTATAGATGGATTGATCTTCATTATCTTGTGTAGAATGATACGATACAGATAAGGTTACACTATTATTGAACTCGGATTTGTTTTCTTTATCAACCATTATGCTGCATAAATCTAAATTCCAAACCGCATCCGTTTCTGTAATAGAAGTTCCGGTTTTTCCACGCCGGTTTTCGGTGATGATATACAAATCAGAGATTTCATCTTCTTGAATATCAAAAAGATGGTCAAGTAATAGACCTAATGTAACTGTATCGTTCTTGTTGGCTCGGAACTGAATACGTTCGTCTTGATGCTGAAATTCCAGTTCATTAGACCAATAAGTACCTTTATTCAACGCAAAGCGGGTTAATAAAGAAGTGACTATTTTTTCTCCTTTATCATTAATGTGCTTTTTATCCCACCGAAAGAGAATGGTGTCTGATAAATTTTCTATTAATTTTGACATAACTATTATTTTAAATTACTCATACTGAAACAGTCTTATTATTAGCTTCAATTTATAATGATAAAAAGTTCGTTAAGCGTTAAATAAATTTCATTCCATTTAAATTGTGAATCAAAATCAGAGGAAAATCCGTATTACTTTGTGAACTCTCTTCCAATTTGTTTCCTAAAATTAACTCTATAAGTTTTACTATTTGTTCATCCATCCAATTATAAGTTTCCATAACGGTTGCCTCCGGATTGTAATTCAATAAATTTTCATTGTTAAATATAGAAATGGAATTGCATGATTCGACAATATTATTAAGACAATTTAGAGCTAAGGTTCGTTTTTGTTCTCCTTCCCACAAAAACGGAATTGTTACAATGGCATCATACTTTAGTTTGTTTTTCATCAATACTTCTGTTACCTGCGAAATATACGTGTTACAGATTCCACCTAAAGTAGAAAAAAGAATAATCTTCTGATCATTCTTCCGAATTTGTTTTACAATGCTATCAATAGAAATTTCTTCTTTATTTATCAGCATCGTTCTATCTATCTGAAAATAAGATAAATCAAACCCAAATCGGTCAAATATAACAGACTCTGTTATATTTGATGCCCCAGTTCCAATAGCAATAATTGCAGTTTTCATGTTTACTTCTTTATTAATAGTTTCTTTGATCTAATACAATCCTATCTTATCTTTACAAACATCCTTTCTACCACAGTCTTTACAGTATTTTCCAATCCATACCTCATCAAATAGGGCTATAGCATTCTCTACCAATTTCGGTTCATCCGTAAATATACCCGCTTCAAAATTTCTGTTCTTTCTGCTTTTCATGCCTAATGCCGCCCCTGTAAGATTGGCAGAGCCGATATAGGTGGTACGTAAATCGAATATCAATATCTTAAAATGGATACGTGGACATAAGGAACGTTCCAGACCTTCCCATAACAAAGGATACCTGTCAAAATCATTTCTGAAGTTCTTTCCCGGTTCCTTGGCATGTAAAAGTCTAATTGAAACACCTTTCCTGATTTTCTGTTCCAACAAGGAAAGAAAGGGCTTAGATGAATTTCCTAGTTTGACATACAAATCTTTCAACATCCATAGCGTATGTTTCACTTTGGCAATTTCATCCATCAGCAACGTATAGTGCTGTTCATCTTTGATATAACGTATCATCTTAAGGCAAAATTTATCAAATCCGGTCTCCACGTACCTTCATGGTCAGATTTCCAACGCCAATTTTTCGGCTTCTTCTTTATCAATATCCATTTCAATACCATGCTCATACATAAAACTCAAATTCAGCTGGGCAATAGCATCTCCTTGCAGTGCAGCCAAATAGAACCATTCACGGGCTACACGATAATTTTGAGTAACAGCAGTACCTGTAAAATAACAATGTCCTACTATCAGTTGGGCTTTCGCATCACCGTTTTCTGCCAACTCGTACCAATCGTCAAAGGTATATTCTCGCCCATCCGGTTCTTCATCATAATCTTCTTCATCCTCATCGTAAATTTCCGGAGGAGTGAAAAAATCGTCTATGGCTTTCTTTACAAAAGGAGAAAAAGCTATATCTTCTTGACAAACTTCAGTGAAAGTACGGACATAATCATCATTTAGTTCAGTAAAATCCTCATCTTCCATTGGGGTGTCATAATACTTAAAGATAAAAGGCTTTAATATATCAGCATTCGGGGCATCAATATCCAAAGCCTTTTTAAAACAGAAATCCGCCTTTCCTATATCATTCATGCCGATATATGCCTGTCCTAATAGCGTATAAATCATCAATGGATTAATAAAAAATTCTTCATAAGGCAAAGCAGAACATAGTTCTATAGCTTCCATGAAATATTTTTCTGCCAAATTAAAGCGTTGTGTCCGTTTGTAATAGATACCTTTCAAGCATGATATGATTAAAGCGAAAACAGGCCGTTCCTCTTCTTTCCCGACATACTGCAATATGTCATGCTTCAATATAATTTCTACCAATTCGTAATGTTCTCTTTGCCAAAAGCCGTAGTATTCATATTCCGTCCAAACACTATCGGCTGTTATAAATCCCAAGATGTACATACATATATCAAGTTGTGCTTTAGGATTATCTTGATATTTATCCAAGAGGGTCATTATATTTTCCGATTCAAAAGAAAATTCGGGATCGATAGAATACATCAATGCCTGTTCATAATGCAATCGGGCTTTATGCTCATTGCCCATTCGTTCATACAAGTCTGACACGGTACGATGGTAGGCTTCCAAATTCTTTATTTGTATTTCTACAGGTATCATACGCAAGTATTTGACAGCTTTGATAGCGTATGGTTTCCAACTATCGTCATTCCAACTTTCCAGCTGTAAATCACATAAGAAAAGATAGAACATATTCAGCTCTCTAAAGAAACTCATAGGCGTATCTTCCGGATATGAATATACAATTCTGGAAGCATCTCCAGCCATAAACTGGATTCCACATTCCTCTCTCCTGTCTGGATGCCGGATAAGTTCAAGCTGCTTCTTTTCGATTAACTCTAAATAATAGTTCTCTGTTGCTTCTACTTTCATACTGCTTCTCTGTTTTTATCTTATTGTGTAAACTATATATTTACAATCCATTACGGTTATTTCCATTGACGGATATTCATGCTCCGACCATCGGTAACGGATAAGCACTTGGCAATCATCCATCTTTCTGTTTTGTTCTATCTCTTGGTAAAATACAGGGAACAAACACTTTATCCATTCCAGCAACATATCAGTAGGCAGGACTATCGGAGTTTCTTTTCTTCTGTTCAGAACCTTACGTACAAACATCGGGTTCTGTAATGCCTTTGGGGAATATTTTATCTCCCATTCCGGGCTGCTAATCCTGATATACCGATGAAAACTGCCACAAAATACCTCTTCACAAAGCGGTTTCAGTGATTTCAGCATTCCTACTGTCATCTTTGGAATATCCAAATGAGAGCGATGAAATATCTTGTTCTCAACCGCTTTTGTCTGTTCCATGTTGAAGTGTCCGTCAGGAGTCAGAAAACCATTGGTACAATATTTCATTTCCCGAATGAACCACTTCCTTGCCACTTTATCTTTGGCAAGTCCTTCAAGACAGTCAAAGTAGTCGTACATACTTTCCACCTTGCATTCGTCAAATGAGACCCTACTGTATGGCGCATAGTTGCGTTTCTTGCAGGTAATATCTGCGACAGCCATATTATGCTCATAGAACTCTATTTGCATGGAATAGTACTTGTTGCTGAAACGCTTAGTACCAAGATGCGCTACCGATTTATATATAATCCCATTATTCATACTTTCTTTTTTCCATATCTTCCCAAATTGATTTATAAAACGATTTGAATAGTATATGATAAACAGGTAATGTCCTTATGCTTCCACATCGCTTGCATGGTTGTGGTGCAGAATAGACAGTAGCACAATATTCCCAATCGGGTGCTACAAAGATTTTACCACATTGGGTACATCTGAAAATGTTTTTACCTCTATACATGATATTATTTTATTGGGGTCAATAATAAAGAGAATGATTTGCATCATCCTTTTTTATAATCCTTCTTGAAATTTTCTACAAATAGTTTGATTTTCTCATTTTTCATACAAACTTCCTTGCATTCAAACCCTCCGGGAATTTTCACTACGAAATAGTTTTTCATGTCTCCACATTCGGTAAGTGTATATAACCGCCCTTCTAGATCACAAGAGCTGCATATAAAATCATGGAATACCTTGAAATACATCTCAGCATTGGAAGAATCGAAAAATGCAGTTATACCTCTATGTGAAGGAATTTCATAGATATTCTTATTTGCCAGCATCAATACTTGGCACTTACCAGAATATTCTATGGAGTATGCTATTCCCCCTTTTGTTTCCTCTATGGCAAGTATGATGTCCGGATAAGATTTCTTTACTTTCTTTTTCAAGTCGTTCAAGTAGTCTTCCATGCACCAATCCTTATTTTTATAGCAATAGGGTCATAATGCAGTGCCTTATTATTTCTACCATACAATCCTAATCTTCTCTTCTTGTAAATGAATTTCCTTGTCCAATTCTTTTTCTTTTTCAACTCCCAAGGAGTATGGTTATAAAGCCACTTACCGCCATAGTACACATGCAAGAAATGGAGTACATATTATCCCCACCGAACAAATCAGTACGATTATCAAAATGTCGTCTAAATCTATTTTCATAATTCCTGTATTCCTTTAAAACTATAGTATAAAATGGAATGTAATATTAAGATCATTAAATATACCAATATTCGTCCAATGTGTTTGTCAGTTCAGCCCATCTGGTGATTAGAAATTTAGCATAAAGATGTGGAAACAAGCCGTAGCACCCGAGGGCATATCCTTCGTTTACTTCAACCAATAATGTCTCACCACCTGAAGTAACCCCGAAATCAATGCCATACGAATTGGGTGCGGTTGTATATGCCTTAATCGCATCCTCAATCACACTTGGGTCATAATGCACTTTCCAATCACCTTTATAAGGTCTGATATCGAGTATCTTTCCATACCTGACAAACACTCTCCACTCTGCAATGAAATTAACAGGCTCACTGCATAATACCTCGTAATTGTCATCACAACATCCGCTGCCCATTAAATCATGGATGCTATTGACAATTCTTCCCGACAACCTTTTACCTTCAACCGATTTGACGAATACCGGCCATGATGCAGGAGTGTTATCTATTTCATTGATGGTTGATTTCCATATTCTTCTTCCGAGATATTTATCTAATTCTTTCGGATAGTTTATTGCCGCACACCTAATCCCAAAATCTTGCAATCTGCGTTCAATCATGCCAATGCCACTGACAATGAGTTCTTCTTTCCTATGATTGCCCTCTATGAGTTCTTCGTATTTTTGAAAGAATACGCATTCATATCCCATTGTCCGTAAGCCTTCAAATGCCGCAAACGCATTTGTGTTACATGGGTGTCCTGTAGAATTACATTGGATAAAGGCTCTCATATCACTTACAATCTTGTGCGTTCCATTCTTCACACTCTTTTATACTATTCGCAAGCTTATCGCCCGGGGCATAGTAAATGACATCATGATTACTAGTTCTATCTTGATGCCGCCAAATATCTTCGTAGATAGTTCTATCAAAGAGATTAAAATCATCATCAGCCTCCATCGGCATCGTATGATAGCTACCACATTTCGGACATTTTTGCGGAGCACTGAGTGTTGTACAATTATACTCTATATCCAAAGCTTTGAATTTATGTCCACAATTGTCACAAATAAAAATTAATGTACCTCTAAGCATAAAAATCATCCTATTTATTTTATTCTTTAATGATTCATAGGTTTACCTATTCTGTAATTTAATATGTAAAGCCATACGGACTTTGCTATCAATGTCATAGGTGAGGGCTTCTACCAATATCTTTAACCCATTTGTTGTAAAAACAACAAATCTCTGTATTCTTTCATAAACTATCGTTTTAATTGTTTCATATTATCAAAGGAATCACAGGAGAGAGACAAAATGTGTCTGAGATGATGATATTTTATTTTTTTAGCATATTCGACAGAATTTTTGTCCCGACTTTTTGCAATGGCTTTTTAGCATTTTTGACTACACATATAAAAACTATACCAATTGTTGTAACAATGGCTTTTCCGAAACGATCTACATTTATAGGATTCATTTTTTATCTGTATTTAAAAGTTTTAAATCTGTTGATTTACATTCAATTTTAATTCCTTGAGTCAGAATGCGATCAAGTAATTTTTCAAAATTATTATTATAATCAATAATATTTAAAATATCTGTCGTTTGGTTATTCATAAGGTAATCCATTTTTTTCTTGAATGAATCATTTATATATTCATTGCAATAGTTTGCCATTACCTTATGATTCTGTTTGATTACTTCTGTATCCCCTTTTAAAAAAAGGACAATATCAGCTAACAAAATGAGCCTGTTATATAATTGAATGTCATAGATATAATCTGTATAATATTTTGTAAATTGTTTTGATGCATTTCTGAAAAAATTAGAGGGCTTGATAGATAACTTAAAAGCTTCCCAGTCATTAGCAGGAGCTCCGTCAAGCTTTTTACTTTCTTCATTTAACTGTTGGTGAATTTGTGATAGTCCGATTTGCATATGTATGTATGCGTCTGAGGCGGCATATTTTAAATCTGCCTCAGTTTTAAAGGCGGAATATAAATCTATAAATCCTTTAAAAGCTCCAATGATATTACCTATTCTGTCATTTTTTTCGCCCTTTTTTGATATCTTCTATCTTTCCTTCAAGTACATCAAGTTTATTAAAGACTGATTGTACCATTGCCATCATTGCTAAGTTGGATAAACTTTGGGTAATGGCTTGACTGTCTGACTTATGTACAATGGTAGCTTGAGAATTTATTCCTTTTTCTCCTTTGATACGTATATTGGGAGTAAAACTTCCCGGACTTTTGCTTGATTTATCAAAAGCTGCTTTACCATCTTTAAGCATTTCCCTTAACCCTTTAGGAATATCTACAACAAAATCATCGCTATTAGCAAGTTTGTTTAATGAATCCATGAAGGAAACGCCACAGCTTATGTTGTTTAAAAGATGTGTTTTCTCCTTTTCAATAATTCGATCAAGTGTTTCTGGAACAGAATACAAGGATAATATATCCTTTTTTGTATCCTTTGTTAATTCTGTTTTTGATTTGACAATTAATTCTTTATCTACCATAATTTTAAATATAAAAATTAGACATCTCCTTTACTATTTTCTTCATTTCTTCCCTCACACTCTCCGGCTTCAGTATTTCCACTTTCTCCCTATGCCACAGCAGGGGCTTGATAGAAGTTATAGCTTGGCTTCAACCAGTAGCTGAAAATGCTCCAGCCGTTTCCTTGCTCTATTTCTGTTTGGGATGAATGTATAGGTCGTGCCTTTATGTAATCCACCTGACTGCCATATACCTTTATAGTAATCAGTTCCTTTTTTGTTTCATAAAATACAGGTGTCACACGGTCTGTGATATCAAAAAATCCTCCACTTAATATATTTTCATGTCCTTTAATATCAAAACCTTGCACTCTAAAATTTTTGTTACCCGGTTTTTACTATCAATGGAATCAAACGGTAAATGTCCGAAAGGTAAGTTTACAATGAAAGTTTGTCCATTTTTTCAAATTTTCATTTCCACCATTTAACGGAATATTTACTTTGGGAGTTAAAATAAATGCAGACATACGGCTTGTTCTTTATGAATTGTATTCAATTTATTTAATTTTTCCATTAAGACTCTCAATCGCTTTTTTCGGTTCTTTAATCAACCAGTCCATTGTCAATAAAGCAGCTGGATAAGCCATACCACGCTCTTCCATCAATTGTCTGACAGAATAGCCATTAGTACCATAATCTATAATATCAGATTCATTCTGTACCCATTTCTCAAAATAAGTGTCCAACGGCTCATGTAACAACATCAAATCTGTCGTTACCAATCGAGCGGACTTTTCACCATATCCTCTTTCGAGTAATACATTATATATATAATCTTTTTCCATCATACTATCTGTTTTTGTTCAAACTTATCCAATACATCCATTGCAAAATTTCGGGCATCTATTTCTATGGATTGCTGCTCATATAAACGTAGCCCAAGTAAAGTGCTTGTATCACCATGATACCCCCATTTGCCACCTTCCATCGTTTCCGCCCAACTTGCAACTTCGCTATGGCGAGGATGTATTTCGCAAACATTTACATTGTAATCTTGATAAGCGTGTCTTCCTTCATGGACTAATGTATCTAACACTTCCCTGAACATATTATGGTCATAACCTGATTGTTCGATGTAAGATTTATTTATATCAATAGTTTTGGATTCAGGATTAAATCCTCCAAACAAATGTGAAGGCATTTCTTGTACTCTAATTGGGCATGGTTGCCTGTGTTCTATTTCTGCAATCTTTGCTTCCAACTGATTAAGCACATCTGCTTTTTCTGATAATTCCAGATTTTGCCAATTCCCATATTTAAGTTCTTCACATTCGGAAAACATATCGGAGATTTGTTCAATCTGTATATAATCTTGCGGTGCTTCCAACTGTTTATAGGTCTCCATTATTCCAGAAGAATATATTTCAGAGAAAATCGCTTCTCTATTAACGTTTTGAGAAGTGTCAATCTCATTAAAACGCTCCAAGATAAAACCTAATTGTTGGGATTGTGCTTCTTTTGACATACCATTCCAAACATCTGAAGGAATATTCAACTCCTTCAGATATTCAGTTTGCAACTTGTTCAGTCCTTCAGAAATCTCCATTCTTTCCGAGCTGGATATTTCTCTTGTTTCACTAAATTCTTCTATCATGTCCTTACTTGACTTTTTTGACTTTAATCCAATGTTCATCAGGTGATAAAGATGTAGAAACAATACATTGTCCTACCATTAACTTGGGAATAATCATGCGTTGTTCTTTATTGATACCCATAGATTCCCCAATAGCCTTACAGTCATCCTCTGCAACCAAGCGATGTGTTATTTTTATATTGGTATTCTTTATGGCATCAGGAATCAAACGTGTAGGAACTTGATCAACCAACAACAGTCCTTCTCCATAAGCCCTGATTTCGGATAACATATTGCTGAACATCATGGCTGACTTATATTGCGGTAATTCCGGGTTTTCACATTTCATCATAACACGATGGGCTTCTTCCACTACCGTCAGATGTTTACAACCATTATCATTAAAATCAACCAGTCCTATCTCTGCTTTCGCCGTACAATATTCATAAAGGAATTGCAGTATCAACGCCATAAAGAAAGACTTGTCCACATCATCCCCTACATAAGAAAGGTTAATGATACAAGGCTTTTCAAATAACTCATGCCAAGACGTGGAGTGAATTGTATTCAACATTTCACCTTTCCAACCACGTTTCAAGCTGTCTATACGAGTATTCAGGCAGGCTTTCATATTCCGTTCCACCCGCTCCTCGTATTGGCGGTTTCCTATTACTGAATCTACAGCCAAACTCATACTATTCAATGTAGGAGGAAGTGTTTGGTTATAAATCGGAGTTTCATTAAGCCAATCCGTAGTCTTATTCTGATACACAGTGTATATCAAATCTTCCATCAATACAGGTAGTATATCATACATAGGAAATGCCGCAGCAAATGTTGATTTTAACCTGTCTATATGCGTCAGGACATTAGGCTCTTGTTCCTTATTCAGCCAAACTATTTCAAAAGGATTAATTTTTAATTGTTTTAGTAGTATATCTTCTCGGCTTCTCTTATCTTTATAAGACTTACATCCGGGGATAAAAATAGAAATAGGATTATCAGGATGTTGTTTAATTATATTCAATAGCCCAATCCACATACTCGGTTTTTGCAGGCTCTATAACTGAAAAAAAGGAACATTGTCAGACAGGTTGTTCAATATGGCTTGCACAGTATTTGTTTTTCCAGTCCCATTAATGCCTGATAGCAAGATGTGTTTGGAGAGAAGATTTATTGGCAATTTATAAGGTATTTCAGTTTCAGAACCCCCATACAACAATTTTCCAAAATCAATTGTTCTTTCATCTGGATTGATTTCAGGCTGATTCAAACTAAATTCCGGTGAGCTGTCTATCACGCTAATACCTGGAACAGAGCGAAGTGGAAAATTTATTAAATAAGAAAGTTCTTTTGTTGTAAGCACAGTCTTTAATTCCTTATAGTGTTCACCTAAAGGATGGTCGAAACGTTTCCCTTTTCGGGTATTAATCATCAAAGTAGGTGCATTTAAATGGGCTAAACTCATTTCACGTAAAGTCTTTCCATTATTTCTGTCTTCTTCATCCAAAATACCGGAAATGTCGTGTACACGAATTGGTTCAAAAATAGATTCCTGTCCGCTTAATATTGAACGTAATTGTAAAGCAGCCCCTTGAATATCCGATCTCTTTTCTGCCATAAGATACGTTCCGACTTTCCACAAACCGATAGCTTTTCCTGTTTCCAATCGCTTAGAATGATAGAACAAATGTTCTGATACAGCCTCAATGTGCTTGTTTACAATATTTCTACTTAAACTTTGAGATTGACTTTCATTCGTTCCGTAAGTATCTGTAGTTCCTTTTGTAGTTGATTCAGAAGTGCTTGTTGTCCTTGTGGGTGTTGTACCTGTTAATATATTGCCTATTCCTGCTAAACCTACAGTTGCTCCCAACATATTGGCAGCTGTAGGCAGCAATGCTCCAGTTGCGTCAGACAATCCGTCTAATAAAGAACCTGCTGCCGGAAATACGGATGCAGCCAACCCCAGCCCGGTTGCTTTCAAAGCTAATTTCCCGAGTTTAGAGAAATCTTTTTTCTGAACATTCTCACTTGTTCCTTTTGTGAAACTGTCAGAAACAGCATGAGATGTAGATGTTCCACGGGATAAACTTTCTGTTACATTCATAGACTTCAAAGATTCTGCCTGACCGTTCATTTCTCTGCATTGGTAAAGCATAAAGTCCGCATCATTAGGTTCAATAGGGTCTGCCACTACTAAATAGGCGTAATGCTTACTTTTACTCATTCCTGCCATAAGTTTGTCTATTGTTGCAGGATACAAGTTTTTATACTGCCCTTCCATAGAGGGTATTCCTGTCAGCGCATAGATATTTTCAAATACTTCGTCTGTTATTTCTTTCTTAAACTGTGCCAAATCCGTATCTGTTTCCGAAACTATTGAAGTCTGCAATCCCGGCCATGCGCCTTTTATAAACTCATTCAGATATTTCACCATGCTTTTAGAGCGTATGTTTTCTCCCAAAGCACGTAAACCTAAGTACAATTTGTTTTCGGTTCCATTGCCTACAATCAAAAACAACAATTGCGTTTCTTTAGGTAAAAAGCAGGAATACAGAATCTTTTGTATGGCAGTAAAACAACTTTCGGCAGACTCTTCCAATGGTTTGCCAATCTGTCGAATTTCAATCCATGCAGCTTCTTCTTTCAATGTATTGGGTATAGCTTCCAATGAAAATATATCGTTCTGACTTTTGTCTCCTATTTTTTCCAAATATTTACGCTCCGTACAGAATGATAAAGACTGAGACAGAGCAGTAGCGGCTAAAACCTTAGCCGCTGGTTCTAATGTTTGTAATTGATTCTCCATACTTCTTAGTCAATTAAAATTCGTGCATTCTTCAAACTTTCCTTATAACTTTGTAATAGTTGATAGGTTGTTTGATTGATGGATTGTTTAATCTCTTTATTTCTTGAAATAGATTTATATACGGAATTTCTAATATCTTCTTGTATATCATCCCACTTTTCACTGATTGAATCAAACACTTTTTGCCTGTCGTCTTTATTCAATTCTTTCAACATGGCATCCCGTTTTTTCTCTGCCTCAGATTTGCCAAAGAACATTTGTCCAAGGAATGCAGCTCCACCAACAATCCATGCCAACGGACCACCCAGTAATAAAGCAATAGCACCACCAATGGATGCACCAGCGATGGCACCGGCCCAATTAGCACTTTCTGCAACCATTTTATCAGAAATGGATTTTATCACATTATTCAAATTAATATTACCAGTATTCAACGTATTTATATTCAATTCCGGCTTAGGGATATTTATTCCTTGGTTCGAATAATGAGAGATGATATTTTTTACCTTTTGCTGGATATCTCCTGTGTTTTCTGATATGGCTTCTTGCATAAAGGATGCTATATTGGGAACTATTTCTTCTATTCCTTCCTGAACATTATTGGTTATAGCAGTTTGTAAATCATCCAAAGAATAATCTTCCTCAGCATCTCTGAATGCAGTTGCAGTAGCACCGACTTCATCAGTGATACGATCCCAAAGTGCATATCCGAATTTTTCTATGAAAGAGTCATAAATTATATCACTCTTTTGCAGTTGGTTTATAGCTTCTTCCAAACCTTCATCCATGCCTTCTGTCCGCAAGTCCATACGAGCAACTTCTGCCACACCTTGCGAAATAGTTAAAGAAGGGTCTTGATCTCTGTATATTTGTGATTCAGGAATATTCCAACATTTACTTACAAGTGGCTTTATAAAATCCATTCGTGAAGCCCCACCAGTCAAAAACACCCCATAAATAGGAGCGTTATTAATATGACTGGATACAAAATCTCGTGCGGAGTTTTCTATTTCCTTAATATATCCAACCTGTTCAAGCAGAGAATTGAGTTCCCCTGGTTGATATACCATTTTGAAGCGATCGTCCTCAAAATCTTCATCATCAATAAAATCTTCAAAATTAATTGTTTTCTTGACTCTTAATGATGAATCGAAATAAACTTGTTCTTTTACTTTTCGTGCTTCAAAAAGAAGATATGGCATCAATCGTGGATATTTTTCCTCAAAACGATGAATTGATTCATCGTTTTCTTCACATTGTTTGAAAATTGTTTTTTTCTATAAATGAAGCCCCACAATCGTATCCATGATCAATGAGTTTTCTATTTGAACTCATATAAGTAAAATCCACCGTACTTGACCCCATATCAAATACGACAGCACCTTTTTCTATATACTTCCCAATTCCGGAAGTAACATCATGTTGAGCACGGACAAAAGCAGCTCTGGATTCCTTTGTCAATCCAGAAATAGGCAGACCTGCTTGTTTTGCCATTTGCAAATACAAATCTTGTGTTTGTTTGTCCCAACCGGACGGAGTGGCAATATAAACCAAGTGATTGCTATCTGTCAGCATTGCAGAATTATTCTCCCGAATACGTCGATATACCTCTTGCATATAGCGTATCATAAGATTTTTCTGCTTCTTCCGTTCATATTACTTTTGGAGCATTTTTTAAAGCAAACATGAACATCAGCCTGTTTCAATATTTCTGGATTAAAAGCAGAATCTCCTATGTAGGCTGTCCCATTATCCAAAATAGTAATTGCAGATGGAATAACCTTTTTTATTACCACCCATTTCAAGGTCTTTTGCCGGGTCTAATTGCTCGGCAGGAACATCCCACTGCAAAGGACAAATAGCAGCAGATGTTTCGCCGTGTCCTAAATCAATGCCTATAACATATTCATATTTTCGGTTTTCCATATTCACTGTTTGCCTATTATTGTGTTGTACAGATTCTGTATGAGAATAACTGTCATCTTTCTTGGTATTAGTTTGAGGCTGTAAATAGCTTATAGCATCAGCAGGTAAATTCCGTTCTATATAATCTGCAACTTGTCTTACAGTCATTGAAGAGTCGAATTTAATTCGAGACAAACCTGCATTAGAATGAAAAAAAGAGTAAATGCTTTGTTGTAGTTTGTCTTGATCTAATTCCACATAGCCTACACTACAACCTTCATTCAAATTTGAATTTGATGAGCATTCTGATATAATCTGTAAAATATGTTTCCTTAACCGACGTGATTCAAAACTCATATTTGTATCTCCTATACTTTAGTTCTGATTTATTTTTTTTCGGTAAAAACTCGTCCTTTCAATACTGCATAACTATCTTTCGTTATAGCAGGAAACACTTGTGTCGGTATTGTTACATTGTGACTTTCAATTATATCAAACCAACTCTTGTTTTCTTCCGTATAATCTACTACAGAAAGATTATAGTTATCTAAAATATCTGCCATATCCTCAATACGTTCTTGAACTTTCTGCATGAATTTTTCATCTTCACTATGAGCACGTTTATATCCTATCAAAGATTGTATGCTTTCCAACAAGAAACGATATTCTTTTTCCAATGTCGGCTTCTCTTGGCTTTCATATTTATGTACCACACGATTAATTTGCGCCCTAAACGTATCAATCAAAGAATCAACACTCTCACAAATATTTCTTACGATTGATAAAAACAAATCCACATTCAATTGAGATTGAATTAATTTAGGTTTTTCAATTGTTGAAGTCATTTTGGGTGAAGAAGGGCGAGAAAGAGTAGAAGCATAATATAATACAACAGCCGTTCCGGCAACTGCTCCAAAAACAGACGCCCATGTACCCATTAATGCACCACCTAAACCACTACCGACAGCAGTACCGACTAAAGCCAAAGGGTATTGTTCTTTCTTTAGCCCTGATGTTATTTGAGGTTGAGGTTTGCTCTGAGGTTGTTGGAAAGAAATATTAGGTGTTACTTCTTTAGTTATAGACTGTTGGGCATTCAATAAAGAAAGTGCAGCTTGTAAGATATAATCTTCGGACTGAGTAAGACTTTGCCGGAAATCACTTTCATTATCAAACATTTCATTTAGATAATCATTAATGATAGTCTGAATCTTAGAAGAATCAGAGGGCAGTTTTAATCCTTGTAATCTTTCCTTTAATACCGATTGATTACTCTCAAAAATAGAAGTTAGAGATTGTAAAGCCATAGTACGTTCTATACGCTTATAAGTCCTCCGAAGTCAGCTTTTAGATTTGGTTAAAAAGAAAGGCGTGAGGACTTGCCCTGCTATTCATCGCAACTAGGCATCGCCAAACGCCATACAGAAATGAATATGAAGAAACAATACTCCCACGCCTGTATGCTATGTAAGTTGATACAACATTGGCTGTAACAAAAACATATACAAACAGAAAATGAGCGTCATATTGTTCTTTATCCTTCTGCTTTGAATTTTGGCGATTTCAGTTGCAGGATAAAGCAAAAAACGCTTTCTATGTTTAGTCCGACCATTTTTCCGATCGAACAATGCAAATATACGTTTTTTGTCCAATATGACGCTCTGATAATGAGTATTATTTCTTCAAATATAAGGAAAACAATACTTTCAGAGACGGTAAAATTAGGAAAATATCATTGAACGGCGGGCTTTGAAATGAAATCAAATGTAATATTCCGTTCATTTTTACATCACAATCATCTATGAGTTAACCGAAGGCTGGTTTTATAAGAACTATACTAAGGTTATTAATCCACTCAAGCGGCGTGAGCCTACAACTAACGAAAGAATACAATGAAACTTTTCTTATGCAACTTTTTTTGTCAGAATCGGTACTATTACTTAAAAAGAATAGATTGCATAAGGAAAAATATTGTTGCGTTCCGTTTACTCACATACCTTCCTAATGAACAAATAGAAATATTGCAGAAAAAGAAAAATAAGAGAAGCCAAGCATTACCTTAACCTCTCTTTTTCTTTATTTGTCTATTCCACTACCATAAACTCGTGAAAAGAGTACCAAACATCATCATCTTCTTGTTCGTCCATATATTCTTCCAATGCAGTTTCAATTACATTCTTATCCGGCTCTACCATCTTGCCTACTATCTCAGAAACACATTGAGCCGCTTCTTCGATAGTTGTAAAATACTCCGAATCATCATTGCCCGAATCCAAGTAGTAACGTTCCGGGAAATATTCGCCACCTGCATCATTCGTGGAATATACACAACATCCCGATTCTTCCTCTTGAAAATATACTTTAATGGATGGGAATTTTTCTTCGATAATATTTCGTACTCCTTCCTGCTCACACCAAGCTGTAGATTGACAGATAGTGAGAATATTATTATTCAATTCATAATAAGTGATTTCGCCACGACATCTATACTTTTCCCAGTTACCTCCTAATTTTGTGACTAAATTTCCCAGCCACCACTTGCCAAAGCCATTTTTCTCAATGCTGGTCTTACGTCTATCAATATACTTCAAGATCTTATACAACGACTTTACTTCCTTCAAGTCACCGACACATTTATAAGTACAATCGCACCAGTTAGGCATAATCCTCTACCTCCCTTCCGTTTTCGTATCTGCAAATATTCAATTCCTCAGTTGTCATCCATTGGCAGTTACTGAGCCTGAATCCGTACTTTTCTTCGATAGTTGAAAGGAAAGATTCAAAGTCCTCATATTCCTCCGATTCTCTTAATTCTTCATCCGTCAGCTTTATGATATTCAAGCAGCCCACACAAAAGTCTAAAATTAAAACATACCTTGGTTCCATAATTTCAATCTCATTTTAAGTTATACCTTTTGATTAATTTATATACAGTCGATTTTGAGAAGTTACATCCCTGAGAAGTAACGAAACCTTCCCTGTTCAAAGTGTCCGCCATGCTTTTCAGGGTGTATTCTTCCTTGATTAATGTCCGAAGCATCGCAACGGCTCTTTTGTTATTAGGGTTGTTGTCGGCTTTCTCCTTACAACTTCTGATACTGTTCCGGATGGCTTGTTTATGCTTATCCATCAAGTGCTCAGGATTACCCAATTTAAAACCTCTTGCTTTCTTGGCTTGTAATGCAGATTTGGTTCTTACCGCTATCAGTTCCGCTTCGTATTGGGATATTGCGGATAAGATATGAAGTACCATTTTATTTGCTTGTGGGAAATCACAAAAGACAATCTCCACATCACTCTCTAAAAGGTTTGACAGGAAGGAAACATTTCTCGCCAGCCTGTCCAGCTTGGCTACGATAAGTGTCGCGCCTTCTTTTCTGCAAAGGCTCAACGCTTCTTTCAGTTTGGGTCTCTCTTTTTTTACGGCCGGATTCTATTTCTATATATTCAGCAACTGGAACTTTGTCTTGAAGGTGTTTATGTATTATCTCCCTCTGTGCCTCAAGTCC
>ENA-OQBL01000117-OQBL01000117.1-human-gut-metagenome-genome-assembly--contig:-NODE-117-length-46250-cov-4.770874_pt1 | contig 46250 bp, 43 predicted proteins | sample MGYA00242747_ERZ504553 | MGnify/ENA primary metagenome ERZ504553 (study PRJEB26092, sample SAMD00036240) | human gut metagenome | host: Homo sapiens | study: EMG produced TPA metagenomics assembly of...
GCCAGCCGCCCCGGCACCTGCCGCGCGGTCCGCTGCAGCCCAGCCGAAAGGGCGGCTTCACGACGCTGTCCGCGGCAGATACCGCGCTTTGACGGTCTGACGCGCCCGTGCCTGCGCGCCCGCTGCCGACGGCGCAGGGCGTTCAGAATGCACAGGGCACACAGCCTGTCCCGGGCGTGCTGGAGGCACAGTCCCCGAAGCCCGCTCACACGGCGAGGCCCGCACCGAGACCGCTGACCCCGGTCACGCTGGTGACGGCGGTAGAAACGCCCGCGACGGAGCCCGTAACGATTCCTACCCCGCAGCCGATGCCCCACGCCGTCAGCGATGACACGGTGCTGGACATCCTGCCGGAGCTGCCCGACGAGGCCCCCGCGACAGACCCCGAGACGGATTACGTTCGGAATGACCCGCATGCTTTAAGCGCCCTGCCCGACATGGTCAGCACACGTCCCGAGCAGACGACGCTGACCCCGCCGCCTGCAAGCGAGCCGCTGCGCCTTGTCGGCGAGGTGTTCAAGACCTATATCATCACCGAGCGCGGCAGTGAGCTTTGCCTTATCGACAAGCACGCTGCGCATGAGCGCATTCTGTTTGAGCAGCTGGCCAGGGACTACGGCAGCGTGCCGTCCCAGATGCTGCTTGTCCCCGTGCAGGTCAATCTGACCGCCGCGGAAAAACTGGCCGTTTTGCAGAAACCTTGACCTTCTGACCGATGCCGGCATCGAGGCCGAGGACTTCGGCGGCTCGACTGTTGTCGTGCGCGCCGTGCCCGCGGACGTGCCGGTGGACGATGTAGAGGATATGATCGTGGAGCTGGCGGCAAAGCTCGCCGACGGCGGACGCGACGCCCTGCGTGAAAAGACCGAGTGGGTGCTGCATTCCATCGCCTGCCGCGCGGCCATCAAAGCGGGGGACCGCACGAACGCCGCCGAGATGCTCGCGCTGGCCCAGCGCATCATGGACGGCACGGTCCCGCCGTTTTGCCCGCACGGGCGGCCCTGCGTATTGAAAATTACCCGGAAGGAGCTGGAAAAGCAGTTTGGCCGACTTGTCTAAACCCCGCGTCGTCGCCGTCGGCGGGCCGACGGCCAGCGGCAAGACCGCACTTTCCGTCGCGCTGGCCAGAGCCTTTGACGGCGAGATCATCAACGCAGACTCGATGCAGATTTACAAAAATCTCGACGTAGGCACGGCGAAGCCGAGTACGGAGGAGCGGCAGGGGATACCGCATTATCTTTTGGACTTTCTGCCGCCGGAGACCTCCTACAGCGTGGCGGACTTCACCGCCGCCGCTGACCCGCTGATACGGGACATCACGGCCCGCGGCAGACTGCCCCTCGTCGTGGGCGGCACGGGGCTGTATATCACCAGTCTTTTGAGCGGTATGGCGTTTGCCCCGGAAAAGACCGACCCCGCCATCCGCGCCCGATTACAGGCGCGGGCGGACACCGAGGGCGGCGCGGCACTTTACGCCGAGCTGCAAAGGATCGACCCCGACTACGCCGCTCAGGTCCACCCCAACAACCTGCCGCGCGTCATCCGCGCACTGGAGCTGTTTGAAGCCACAGGCCGCCGCATGAGCGACCAGCGCCGCGAGGCCAGGCCCGCCGAGGCACCCTACCATGCGCTCTGCCTCTGCCTGACCTGCCGGGACCGCGCAGTGCTGTACAGCCGCATTGACCGCCGCGTGGACGAAATGGTCGAAAACGGTGTGCTGGACGAAGCAAGGCAGGTCTACGACCACCGCGATGCCTACCGCACGGCGGCGCAGGCCATCGGCTACAAGGAATTCTTCCCGTACTTTGAGGGCACGGCCGGTCTGACCGAATGCACCGAGCGTCTCAAGCAGGCAACGCGCAACTACGCCAAGCGCCAGCTGACTTGGTTCCGCCGCCAGAACGACGCGGTGTGGCTCTATCTGGATGAGGAGGATGTCACCGAGCGCGCCTGCACGCTGGTGCGGACCTTTTTGCACAACGAGGAATAACGGAAAGGAGAGTGCACCGTGAGCAACCGGCAGGACCGCCCGCTGGCAAAAAAACTTTTACACGCGCTGGGTCTGCTGGCACTGGCACTCTTCCTGCTGTATGTTGCCGTCCAGTTCGTGCTGATCTTCCATCGGTCCTACAAGACCGAGACCGCCATCCGCTACACGCTGGCCGAAAGCCTGAACCTGACCGGCGTTGTGGCGTTTGACGCTGTGGATGTGCCGGGCAGCGGCAATCTCGGCTATCTTGTGCAGGATGGCGAGCGCGTGACGAACGGCACGGTGGTAGCCGAATGCTACACCGATGACACCCAGGGCCTGCAGCGTGAGCGTTTGGACCGGCTCGAGCGCTCCATCACGCTGCTTACGAAGTCGCAGAATTCTGCCGGCAGTGAGCTTTCGGTGCTGACAAACCAGACGAAGCAGGCGTTGTACAACCTGCTGGATAAGCTGGACACTGCCCAGTATACCGGCATCTCCGACGCGCAGGACAGCTTTCTGCTGGCCCAGAACCGTCTGCAGATCAGCACCGGGCAGACGGCGGATTTCTCCCAGTCCATCGCAGCGCTGCAGACCGAGTACGACGGCATCAAGGCACAGCTCGACACGCTGCAGACCGTCACCGCCACAACGAACGGCTATTTCAGCCGCACGGAGGCCTCGCCCGACATCCGGACGGACTGTCGGGCGCTGGCTGATGCCGACCCGGCCACGCTGCAAAAAAATGCTGGCAGACGGCTTCCCGGCGGCGGATACAAACCGCGCCGGACAGATCGCGACGGGCTTCAGCTGGAAATTCTACGCGGTCTGCGATTTGGATACCGCCGCACGGTTCGACGGTCTGTCCACGGTGAAAATCAGCGTACCCGGCAAGCAGAACACCCCGCTTTCCGCCACGGTGGAGGAAGTCAACGAGGACAAGGACAACGGCATTGCCAAGATCGTGCTGCAATGCCAGACCATCAGCGCCGAGGTCCTGGGCCTGGGCTGCGAGACCGTGCAGGTCGATTTAAAAAACCTACGAGGGCATCCGCATCGACAAGGCGGCGCTGCATATCGTGAATGGCCAGCGCGGTGTCTATGTCAAGTACGGCAACCTGCAGCGCTTTTTGAAGATCACAACGCTGTATGAGAACGACAACTACATTCTTGTCCCGGAGGACGGCAAGCTCGGCAGTGCAAATGAGGTGCGCCTCTATGATGAGATCATCGTGCAGGGCACAAATTTGGAGGATGGCAAACTATTGTAACGAAAATACGCCGTTTGTATTGACAAGACTGCCAAAAAAGAAGATAATATTTAATGTATATCGCTGTAATAACGCGCTGACGTAAACGGCGCTTTCTGATCAAAGGAGTTTTACGACCATGTCCATGCTTGACAGTTTGAGAAGCAAGCTCGGTATCGACCCCGAAGCGGATTCCTATGTAGATGACACTGAAGAGAATGTTTTCCCCGGCGGGCAGGGGGCTGCAGCTGCGCAGGAGTATACCCAGCAGCAGGAGATCAAACAGCACAGCAATAAGGTCGTGAACATCAACGCGACGACCCAGCTGCAGGTCGTTCTGGTCAAACCGGAGCGCTTTGACGATGCGTCCAGCATTGCGGACCAGCTCAACGCCAAGCATACTGTGGTGCTGAATCTGGAGTCTGCCAGCAAAGAGGTCTCCCGCCGTCTGATCGACTTCCTGTCCGGTGTAGCGTATGCCAACAACGGCCAGATCAAGCGCGTGGCGACCAGCACCTTCATTATTACGCCGTACAACGTTGATATTATGGGTGACCTGCTCGACGAGCTGGAAAACAATGGCGTCTTCTTCTGATACCGCCAATGCGGTGCGCGGCTTTGTGCCGCCGCAGAATGACGACGAGCGCCGCCTGATGCGCCGTGTCGAGGAGCTGTGCCGCGTTGCGGTAAGCCGCAGCATCCCGCGTTATACGGGCTTTCTCTCGGACCGGGAGCAGAGCCTGGCGCAGGCCGCCTGCAACAAGGCCGGGTGCAGTTGCATCCGCTTTTGGGGCGGCTTTGACGCGGCAGAACGCCGGGTACTCTGTATTGAGCCGCCCGACGCCTGGCAGGAAGAACCGCTGGCCTACCTGCAATGCACCGCTTACGGGGATAAGCTGCCGACCCACCGGGATTATCTCGGTGCGATTCTGGGCCTTGGCCTTGAGCGCAGCTGCGTGGGGGATCTGCTGGCAGACCCCGAGCGTGAGGACACATTTTACGCGGTGATCCTCGCCGACAAGCGGGAATTTATAAACGCGGAGCTGACCGGCGCAGGGCACTGCACCGTGCATACTGCGTGCATCGACGCACTGCCCGCCCGTCTGGCCGAAAGCCGTGAGCGCACCCTGCAGGAGGCTACCGTGCCGTCCCTGCGTGCGGACGCGGTGCTGGCAGCCATGCTGCACACCTCCCGCACCCGCGCGGCAGAATATATCGCCGCGGGCCGTGTGGAGATCAACCACCTGCCGTTGAAGGCCGCCCACGAGACCGCCTACGCCGCGGATATTTTTACAGTGCGCGGTGTGGGGCGCTTCAAGCTGGCGGCCATCGGCGGCAAAAGCCGCAAGGATCGTCTGTTCATATCCCTTTTACCAATATTGAGCGCAGGATCGCCCGCAGCGCTGCGGGCAGGGAATAACGGGGCCGCGTGCCCCGCATACAGGAGGAAAGCCGTCATGATCTCTTCCGAGGATGTCCGCCACGTCACATTTGACAAAGCGTTCCAGGGCTATCGCCGTGAGGATGTGGATGATTATCTCAAGCAGGTCGCCCAGGCAATGGACGACCTGGCTGCCCAGAATGATGATTTGCAGAAAAAGCTCGTCATGCTGGCCCAGCGCATTGAAAAATACCGAACGATGGAAAACTCCCTGAGTACGTCGATGATCAACGCCCAGCGCATGGGGGACAGTATTATCCACGAGTCCAAGCAGAAAGCGGCGGAGATCATCCGCTCGGCCAACATCAAGGCGGAGGACCGTGAGCAGCGCGCCCGCGATGACGTCGAGCTGGCCAAGCAGGAGATCGTCACGCTCAAGGGTGAGGCAGACAGCTTCAAGCGTTCACTGATCGAGATGTACCGCAAGCATATCAACCTTATCAATAAACTGCCCGATTACACCAGACGGCCCGAGGATGAACCCGTTCAGCCGCCGTCCCCGGCCCCGGAGCAGGCCGCTGCCCCTGCGGCAGAGCCGCAGCCCGCTGCGCAGGCCCCGGTCTACACGGCCCCCGCAGCCCAGCCTGTGCCGGAGTCGGCCCCGGTACAGCAGGCAGCCCAGGTGCCCGCCATGCAGGAGACGGCCTACTATGAGCCGCCCACAGCCCAGCCCGTGCCGGAGCCGACGGAAAGTGCCCAAGCTCAGGGCGAAAAGGTAGACACGGTGGAATTTGCCATCGCGCCGCACCCGGAGGAGCCGGAGGAAGCCGAACCCGCCCCGATCCCCGTGGAGGAGCCCGCCATCGACGAGACGCGGTTCCAGGATGTCTCCGGCCTGTATGACGAGCCGGAGGCCAAGCCTGCCCGCCGCCGCAAGGCCGGTACGACCAGGCGCACGACCCGCAAAAAGGCAAGTGACGAACCGCAGGAGGAGCTGAATTCCCCGGCGTTCGATAACTTTGAAGGCGTTGACTTTGACAGCTGACGCTCGATGTGATATAACTAAAGAATCCAATAAATAGAGGAGAGTAGGAAACTTTGGCGCAGAACTACAACGACACCATCCATAAGATGCAGACCCCGTTTGAAATGCGGGCCGGTCTGCCGAAGAAGGAACCCAAAATGCTCGAGGACTGGGAGCAGAACCATGTCTATGAGCAGATGATTAAGAACAACGAGGGCAAGCCGCAGTACATCCTGCACGACGGCCCTCCGTATGCCAACGGCAATATCCACATGGGTACGGCCCTGAACAAGATCATCAAGGACATCATCATCCGCTATAAGAACATGTCCGGCTTCCAGGCACCCTACGTGCCCGGCTATGACACCCACGGCCTGCCCATCGAGCTGAAGGCGCTGAGCTCCCTCGGCGACAAGAAGGCCGGTGTCTCCAAGCTGGAGCTGCGCCAGATCTGCAAGGAGTTTGCCACCGAGCACATCGGCGTCATGAACGAGCAGTTCAAGCGTCTGGGCGTGCAGGGCGACTTTGAGAACCCCTACCTGACCCTGCGCCCCGAGTTTGAGGCCCGCCAGGTCGAGATCTTCGGCGAGATGGCCAGGAAGGGCTACATCTACAAGGGCATGAAGGCCGTGTACTGGTGCCCCGAGGACCGTACCGCCCTGGCCGAGGCTGAGATCGAGTACGCCGAGGACGAGTGCGATTCCATCTATGTCCGCTTCAAGCTGACCGACGACCCCAACGGCGTGCTGGCCAAGCATAACATCCCGCTGGACAAGGCATGGATCGTCATCTGGACGACCACCACCTGGACGCTGCCCGCCAACGTCGCGACCTGCTTGAACCCCAATCTGGAATATGCCTTCGTCAAGATCGGTGACGCCTACCACATCATGGCCCGCGAGCTCGTTGAGTCCACGATGAAGGGCTGCCATATCGATGAGTACGAGGTCCTGCCCGAGACTGTTCTCGGCAGTGAGCTCGAGCTCATGCAGTATCAGCATCCGTTCCTTGACCGCAAGGGTCTGGTCATTCTGGGTGACCACGTCACGCTGGAAGGCGGCACGGGCTGCGTCCACACCGCTCCCGGACATGGTGTTGAGGACTTTGAGGTCTGCGTCAATCACTATCCGCAGGTTCCCGTTGTCGTTCCCGTGGACGACGCGGGCCGCCTGACTGCCGAGGCGGGCGAGAAGTTTTCCGGTCTCAAGGTCTGGGACGCCAACAAGGTCATTTTGGAGCACATCAAGGAGAGCGGCCATCTGATGGGTGTGCAGCACATCACCCACCAGTACCCGCATTGCTGGCGCTGCCATCATCCCATCATCTTCCGCGCTACCGAGCAGTGGTTCTGCTCTATCGACGCCTTCAAGGAGGACGTCTACAAGGCCATTGACAGCGTGCACTGGCAGCCGGCGTGGGGCCATGACCGCATGGCCGGTATGGTCCGTGACCGCAGTGACTGGTGCATCAGCCGCCAGCGCGTCTGGGGCGTGCCCATCCCGGTATTCTACTGCAAGAAGTGCGGCAAGTACCATATCACCGATGCCTCCATCAAGGCTGTGTCCGACCTGTTCCGCAAGGAGGGCAGCGACGCCTGGTACAAGTACGATGCCAACGACATCCTGCCCAAGACCGAGGTCTGCGAGTGCGGTGCCTCCGACTGGGAGAAGGACCCCGACATCATGGACGTCTGGTTCGACTCCGGCTCCACCTGGAGCGCTGTCTGCCGTGAGCGCCCCGAGCTGCGCTGGCCCGTTGACATGTATATGGAGGGTGCCGACCAGTTCCGCGGCTGGTTCCAGTCCAGTCTGCTGACCAGCGTCGCCACCCAGGGTGTGGCCCCGTACCGCGAGGTCCTGTGCCACGGCTGGGTCGTCGATGCCCAGGGCAAGCAGATGCACAAGTCCGCCGGCAACGGCATGGAGCCCAGTGAGATCATCCGCGACTACGGTGCTGACATCATCCGTCTGTGGGTCGCTTCCAGCGATTACACCGTCGACGTCCGCGCCGGTAAGGAAATTTTCCGCCAGCTGTCCGAGGCGTACCGCAAGATGCGCAACACGGCCCGCTTCATGCTGGGCAACATCAGCGACTTTGATCCCGCGAAGGATATGGTCGATGATGACCAGCTGTTTGAGATCGACCGCTGGGCGCTCGAGGCCTGCAACAAGCTGACCGCCACCATGCGCGATGCCTACGAGCACTACGACTTCAGCCGTGCCTACCACGCGCTGTACAACTTCTGCGTCATTGATATGTCCAACTTCTACATGGACGTCATCAAGGATCGTCTGTACTGTGCAGATGACCACGCACGCCGCTGTGCCCAGACCGCGCTGTACCGCATCCTGGTCGACTTCACCAAGCTGCTGGCACCCATCCTGTGCTTCACCAGCCAGGAGATCTGGAGCTACATCCCGAAGCTGGACGGCATGAAGGACTATGTTGTCTTTGAGCAGATGCCCGAGGCCAAGGCTGCCGCCGATGAGGCGTTTGAGGCTAAGTGGGACCGCATCATGGCCATCCGCGACGACGTCAAGAAGGTGCTGGAGCAGGCCCGTGCCGATAAGGTCATCGGCTCTGCGCTGGAGGCCGGTCTGACGCTGTACTGCAGCAAGGAGGTCTACGACTTCCTGAACGCAATCCCGATGGATGAGCTGGCTGACCTGTTCATCGTCTCCCATGTTGACCTTGTCGAGGGCGAGGGCGGCGTCAAGGGCCTGGTCGAGGGTCTCGGCGTCAGCGCTGCCCATGCGGCTGGCAACAAGTGCCTGCGCTGCTGGAAGTACGAGACCACCGTCGGTGAGGACGGCCTCTGCCCGCGCTGCGCTAAGGTCTTGAAGCAGTAAATTTACTCTACCGTCAGCGGTGCTTATACGTTTAAGCACCGCTGATTTTTTCGGATAAGGTGTTGTATGATTTCTGGTTTGTTATCGCTGGCAGGAGCGGCCATTCTGGTCGTCATTGACCAGCTCATCAAGCACTGGGCCACGGCGGCGCTGCTGCCGGTGGGCAGCATGGATGTGCTGCCCGGCGTTGTGGAGCTGCGCTACTGCCTGAATGACGGCATGGCGTTTTCGATGCTGGCCGGTAAGCAGGGACTGCTCATCGGCATGACGTCGGTCATGCTGCTGGCTGTCCTTATCATGCTGTTCGTGCGCAAAATGCCGCTGACAGAGCGCGCAGCCTGGACGCTGGTACTGGGCGGCGGCGTGGGCAACCTCATTGACCGCGTGCTCAACGGTGTGGTCGTGGACTACATCAACGTGCTGTTCATGCGGTTTGCCATCTTCAATTTTGCGGACATCTGCGTCTGTTTCGGCGTCGGCCTGCTGATGCTCGCCGTGCTGCTGGACTCTTTCAAAAAAGGGATAAGACCGCAGAGCCAAAGGCGGACGAAGATGGAGCGGCTTGAGCTTACTGCAGCCCCCGGCGACAGCGGACGCCTGGACGCCTGGCTGGCCGGGCAGTGCCCGACGCTGTCCCGCAGTGCGCTGCAAAATCTGATCGAGCAGGGGCTTGTGACCTGCGGCGATGCGCCCGTCAACGAAAAAGGATAAGGTGGCGCCCGGCAAAATCTACGCCATCGACCTGCCTGATCCGCAGCCCATCGAGGCCCGGCCCCAGAACATCCCGCTGGACATTGTGTACGAGGACGACGACCTGCTCGTTGTCAACAAGCCTAAGGGCATGGTTGTACACCCGGCCCCCGGCAACCCGGACGGCACGCTCGTCAACGCGCTGCTTTACCACTGCGCGGGGCAGCTGTCGGGCATCGGCGGGGCCATCCGCCCGGGCATCGTCCACCGCATTGACAAGGACACGAGCGGCCTTCTCGTCGTTGCCAAAAACGATGCCGCCCATCAGGCGCTCAGCGCCCAGATGAGCGTACACAGCATCCACCGCGTCTACCATGCCGTGGTGTACGGTAACCTCAAGGAGGACGAGGGCTTTGTGGAAAAGTGGCTCGGACGCGACCCGCGGGACCGCAAGAAAATGGCCGCCCTGGCCGAGAACGCGGCGGGAGCCAAGTATGCCTACACGGGCTGGCAGGTGCTGGAACGCTGCGGCAATTTCACTTACATTGCGTGCAAATTAAAGACCGGACGCACCCATCAGATTCGTGTACACATGGCCTCGACGGGGCATCCGTTGGCAGGGGATGCTGTGTACGGCCCCAAAAACTGCATCAAATCGCTGAATGGCCAGTGCCTGCACGCCAAGGAGCTGGGCTTTGTCCACCCGCGGACAGGGGAGTGGATGCAGTTTGATTCGCCCCTGCCGCCCTATTTTACAGAGTTTCTGACACGGTTAAGAAAGGAACATCGCGCATGAAACCACCCCTAAGCGATACCCTTGTGATCTGTGATATGGATAATACACTGCTGACGGCCAAGGAAGGCATCCCCGCCTGCAACCGCGCGGTCATCCAGCTGTACACCGGCATGGGGGGGTCTTTTCACGGTGGCAACGGGCCGCCCGCCGGAGTCCATCCGCGCGGCGCTGGGGAACATCCGCCTGTCGCTGCCGGCCATCTCCTGCAACGGGGCGCTGCTGTATGATTTCTCCGCCGAGTCGGTGCTGCACCGCTCGACGCTGAACCGCGAGCAGGCGACGACGGCCATCCTTGACATCCTGAACAAGTTTCCGCATATAGGCGTGGAGGTCATGGCCGGAAACGGCGAGATGTTCGTCATCCATGCCAATGAGGTGACCCACGCCCATCAGGTGGACGAGCACCTCGGCAGCATTGCCTGCCCGGTGGAGAGCGTGCCCGACGGCTGGGTCAAGGTCGTATTTGCCTCCGACCCGGAGAGCATCCGCAAGCTGGGCCAGTACGCCAAGACGCGGTACTACGGGCGGGAAAACTACTTCCTGGCTACGAACAGCATTTACTTAGAGATCATGCCCAGCGGCGTCAGCAAGGCCAGCGGTCTGCATGACCTGTGCGCCCTCATGAGCAAATCCATGAAGAACACCGTCGTTATCGGTGATTACTACAATGACCTGGAGATCATGCGGGAGGCCGGCTACGCCGTGGCTGTCGCCAACGCACCGGCAGAGGTCAAGGCTGCCGCCGACCATGTGACGACCTGCACCTGCGCCGAGGGCGCAGTGGGGGAGTATCTGTACAGCCTGATCGGCAGAGCTGAAGGACGTGAGGTTTGACGATGAAGGTCAGCGAATTGATGAACCCCAAGGGCGTACTGCTCTATGCAAAGATCGATAACTCTGCCGACGCGCTCGGCATTCTGGTCGAGCTGCAGGAGGGCATCGGCGTTATCACCAACGGCAATGCCTACTACAATGCGGTCAGCTACCGGGAAACGTTCGGCGGCACAACGGCCATCGGGGGCGGCATTGCGCTGCCCCACGCCTGCAACGCGGGTGTGTCTGCACCGGGCATCTCGGCGCTGCTGCTGCGCCGCGGTGTTGACTGGGGCGCACCGGACGGGAAACCCGTGGATCTTGTGTTCATGATCGCTGTTCCGCCGGGCAGTGAGAGCCTGCATCTGCAGATCCTGGCGCGGCTCGTAAACCTTCTGAGCCGCAGCGACCTTGTGGAAAGCCTGCGCACAGCCAGCAACCCCCACCGCTTTGTGGAGCTGATCGCCAAGGCAGAAAACGCCTGCTTTGCGGAATAAAACCGAAAGTTGTCCCAGCTTATTTGCAAGCTGGGGCTTTTTGTTTGCCTCCGCAGGGGCGCATTCTATATGCGCCCCTGCCGCCTGCGGTAACTACCGCGGGCGGATATGGGACCCGCCCCTACGGGCATCAATTTGGACATTCGTCAATATAACCAAAAAACGACGAAAATTGCACAATGCATTATACGTATTTACGCTTGCTTTAAATCGGTAAAGTGTGCTATACTTTAAAGCACTAAACCGGCTGTGCAGGAGGGACCCGCGTGAGGAGACGCGGGTGTACACCTGAAACAAAAAGGTTGCGCAGCAGGTACTATGGAGGAATAGACATGAAAAAAGCAGTTTCCCTTATGATGGCAGCCGCCATGACCATGGGTCTGGCCGCCTGCGGCTCCACCGCATCCACCGACACCGCCGCTTCTGCTGCGGACACCGCCTCTAGCACCGAGGCTGCTGCAAGCACTGCTGACAGCACCGCCGCTGCAGATGGCAAGGTCTATAACATCGGTATCTGCCAGCTTGTCCAGCATGAAGCGCTGGATGCCGCTACTCAGGGCTTCAAAGATGCTCTGGTCGAGAAGCTGGGCGAGGGCAGCGTCAAGTTCGACGAGCAGAACGCCTCCGGCGATTCCGCCAACTGCGCCACCATTGTGAATGGCTTTGTCTCCAACGGCGTTGACCTGATCCTGGCCAACGCCACCGCACCGCTGCAGGCCGCCGCACAGGCGACTGCCGACATCCCGGTGCTGGGAACCTCCATCACTGACTACGCCACCGCGCTGGACATCAGCGACTGGACCGGCACTGTCGGCAACAATATTTCCGGCACCTCTGACCTGGCTCCGCTGGACCAGCAGGCAGCCATGATCCAGGAGCTCTTCCCGGATGCCAAGAGCGTCGGTCTGCTCTACTGCAGTGCAGAGCCGAACTCCGTCTACCAGTGCGACGTCATTGAAGGCTACCTAAACGAGGAGGGCTACACCGTTGCCCGCTATGCCTTCACCGATACGAACGACGTCACCTCCGTGGCCCAGACTGCCGCCGATAACTCCGACGTCATCTACATCCCCACTGACAACACCGCAGCCTCCAACACCGAGGCCATCGCAAACGTTGTTATCCCCGCCAAGGTCCCCGTTGTGGCCGGTGAGGAAGGCATCTGCTCCGGCTGCGGCGTTGCAACGCTCTCCATCAGCTATTACGACCTCGGCTACGCCACCGGTGAGATGGCTGCCAAGATCCTCGCGGACGGCGCGGACGTCTCCGCGATGCCCGTTGAGTTCGCTCCGAACGTGACCAAGAAGTACAACGCCGCCAACTGCGAGGCGCTGGGCATCACCCCGCCGTCCGACTACGTGGCTATCGGCTGATTGAACTGAACAGCGACTGAAAATCATCATAACAGCGAGGAAGGGGAGAGTACTCTCTTTCCCCGCTGTTTTGGTGCTTTACGAAATGAGGATGTTTTTATGGATTTCCTGACCTCTTTGGTAAACTCCATGCCCGGCGCTGTGGCACAGGGCCTCATCTGGGGCATCATGGCCATCGGCGTGTACATTACCTACCGCATTCTGGATGTGGCCGATCTGACCGTTGACGGCTCCCTCGGCACGGGCGGCGCGGTCTGCGTGGTGCTGGTGCTCAACGGCATGCCTGTGGGCGTCGCCCTTGTGGCAGCCACGCTGGCCGGTATGCTGGCGGGCCTTGTCACGGGTCTGTTCCACACGGCCTGCGGCATTCCGGCAATTCTGGCCGGTATTTTGACCCAGCTGGCGCTGTATTCTGTCAACTTGCGCATCATGGGCACCGGCACGGGCGGCGGCAAGGCAAACCTGCCCATCAGTGTGGACAAGTACAGCCTGCTGGTCTCGGCCCGCTATGTCCGCGCACTGGCGCTCAACAACCCGATCTTCGTGCTGCTCATCTTCTGCGCGATCCTGATCGGCGTGCTGTACTGGTTCTTCGGCACGGAGCTTGGCTGCTCGCTGCGCGCTACCGGCGCAACCAGCACATGGCCCGCGCCCAGGGCATCAACACGAACGTCACCATCGTGCTCGGCCTTATGGTTTCCAACGGCCTTGTGGCGCTGGCGGGCGCTCTGCTGTCCCAGTACCAGGGCTTCTCGGACATCAACATGGGCCGCGGCGCCATCGTCATCGGTCTGGCCGCAGTCATCATCGGTGAGGTCATCTTCGGCAAGATCTTCCGCAACTTTGCGCTCAAGCTGACCGCCGCTGTCATCGGCGCGATCATCTACTACATCGTTATGAACTTCGTGCTGCGCATGGGTCTGTCCACCGATGACCTCAAGCTGCTGACCGCGCTGGTCGTGGCCGTGTTCCTGACCATCCCGTACTGGAAGGGTAAATACTTCACCAAAGTACCTGTGAAAAAGGGAGGCAAGGACAATGCTTGAGATCAAGAATGTATACAAGACCTTCAATGCAGGAACCGTCAATGAGAAGGTCGCTTTGAAGGGACTGGATCTGACGCTGGAGGACGGCGACTTTGTCACGGTCATCGGCGGCAACGGCGCGGGCAAATCCACGATGCTGAACGCCGTCGCGGGCGTCTGGCCGGTGGATATGGGCAAAATCATTATTGACGGGAAGGATGTGACCCGCCTGTCCGAGCACCAGCGTGCCAAGTACATTGGCCGCGTGTTCCAGGATCCGATGATGGGCACCGCCGCGACGATGCAGATCGACGAGAACCTGGCCCTGGCGGCCCGCCGGGGTCTTGCCCGCACGCTCAAGACCGGCATCACGAAGAAGGAGCACGACGAATACTACGAGTTGCTCAAAACGCTGGATCTGGGGCTGGAAAACCGTATGACCAGCAAGGTCGGTCTGCTCTCCGGCGGTCAGCGCCAGGCTGTCACGCTGCTGATGGCGACCCTCAAAAAGCCCAAGCTCCTGCTGCTGGACGAGCACACCGCCGCCCTTGACCCCAAGACCGCGGCCAAGGTGCTGACGTTGTCCGAGAAGATCGTCGAGGAAAACCACCTGACCACCCTGATGATCACCCACAACATGAAGGATGCCATCAAGTACGGCAACCGCCTGATCATGATGTACGAGGGTCACGTCATCTACGATGTGCGCGGCGAGGAAAAGAAGAACCTGCAGGTCAGCGACCTGCTGCAGCGCTTTGAGCAGGTCAGCGACGGCGAGTTTGCCAACGACAGAATGCTTCTTCCCTGAAATCGAACCCAATTTTGCCCGGGATGTCAAATCCCGGGCTTTTGCTTGTAATAAAATTGTAATACGTGACAATTTTTTTGAAAACCATGTTCAAAGCCCGGCAAATATGATATAATCTATACTATGTATACTAGGTGGGTTGTGGCCATGGGTACGCCCGCTTTCGATAATTAAGGAGGTTGCCGTTCCCGATGAGCAGAGAACGTAATGAGGAGAAAAAAGGCCTGAGCCCGACACAGCGCAAAGCGTGTGTGGTGCTGGCGCTGTGCGCACTGGCCGTTGTGATGAGCATTCTGGCGGCATGGGTGCTGCCGACGAAGCTGGGCCTGTTTGCAGGCGGGAAGGATTCCTACGACCCGGACGCCTACCCGCTGGATACGACGCTGGATTCCATCCTGCCGCAGAGCGCGGCGGATGACGCCTATATTACGGCCAGCGTTTTTGCGGGTGACCAGTACGCCGTGACGCTGCAGAAGGACACCCGCATCACGCTGAATCAGTTTGTCGGGCAGGAGGGATTGCAGATTTCCAAGGCGTTGTCCACCTCCTGTGTAAACTTTGCATCGGACGCCAGCAGCTACACGATCCCGCAGGCCATCCCCAAGATGAAGGCCCGCCGCGTCTTTGTGGTGCTGGGCGCGAACGATGTGGACGGCTCGGTCAGTGTGGACTCCTTCATTGCCGACTACAAGCAGTTCCTGCAGAGCATCCGCTCGGCCTATGCCTACTGCGACATCATCGCGGTGGGCATCCCGCCCGTTACCGAGGACAGCACGAACGCTGCCGAGACCCAGACCCGCATTGACCAGTTCAACCAGGCCATTGCGGCGGCCAGCAGCGATCTGGGCTTCAAGTACCTGAACACCGCCGAGGCCCTTAAAAACACCCGCGGCTACGGCGAGGGCACCTACTTTGAATCCAACGGTTTCAGCACCTCCGGCGCACGCGCCCTGCTGGAGTACGCCAAGGGCCACGCCTGCAATACGATGGACAGCCGTCCCGACACGTCGGACATCCCGCAGCGTGCGTCGGCCTCCGCAGGCAGCAACACGCCGGTGCCGACCTCGACGCCGACGAAGTTCACGGCCAGCTATGAGGTCGAGGACAGCGCCAAGGGCACGCTGACCGGCAACGGCCAGACCGGCGTGTCCAGCGTCGAAATTCAGGCCGACTCCGGCACAAGCGTTAACGTCACGGCAGTGGCGGCGGAGGGCTTTGTGTTCTACAAGTGGAGCGACGGCGTCACCACCGCGACCCGCTATGACAATATTACCAAGGACATCTCCGTCAAGGCCATGTTCAACGACGCCCGCGTCGAGCTGACGCTGGACAAGGGCGATACGAAGATCAAGCAGGGCGAGAGCCTGACTGTCAATGCCGCGGTCAAGCTGGGCAACAAGGCCTACGACGCCACGAACGTGCAGTGGTCCATCAACGATGAGATGGAGAAGAACGGCAGCAGCCTGACCTTCAAGCCCGATGCCGCCGGGACCTACACGATCAAGGCAGGCATAGAGATCAACGGAACCTTCTCGACGGCACAGCTGATCGTCACCGTCGAGGCCGAGGCCACCACGATCAACATCAGCGGCACAGGCACGCTGACCGCAGGCCAGAGTACGACGCTGACGGCTACCGTGGAAAACGGCAGCGGCGACACGCTCTGGGGCTGCGAGGAGACCTCCTGGCGCACAACGGGCACGCAGGTGACCTTCACGGCCAACGAGCCAGGCACCTACCACATCCACGCGGCCAACAACGGTGCGGACAGCGTCTTTGTGCTGACTGTCAGCGCCGCGGCTACGCCGGAACCCACCGCTGTGCCCACGCCGATGCCGGAGCCGACCCCCGCCGATTCCACACCGCAATAAGCATACGAGGTTACGAAGATGGCAATTTATACCTGCGTCCTGCTGGACGTTGACAACACGCTTTTGGACTTTGACGCCGCAGAGCGCCAGGCCCTGACCGATATGCTCGCCGAGTACGAGCTGCCCCACGACGAGGCCACTTATGATACCTACCACAAGGTCAACCGCGAGCTGTGGGACTCGCTGGCCAAAGGCCAGCTGAACAAGCAGAAGCTGTTCCAGATCCGCTTCTCCCGCTTCATGCAGACCATGCAGCTGCCCGACAACGGCAAGGGCAAGGCCATGAATGACCGCTATGAGGAGCTGCTGGCGACCCATGCCGACCTGCTGCCCGGCGCACTGACTGCGCTGGAGGAGCTGAGCGAGGTCGCCACGCTGGCCCTCGTCTCGAACGGTGCCATTGCCGTGCAGGAGTCCCGCATTGCGGCCTCCGGCATCGACAGGTACATGGACGGCATTTATATTTCCGAGAAGGTCGGCGCGGCCAAGCCCAGCGCCAAGCTGTTTGAGCATGCCTTCCGTGACCTCGGCATCACGAACAAGAGCCGTGTGCTGATGGTCGGCGACGATCTGCTGGCCGACATCAAGGGCGGCCTGAACGCCGGTGTGGATACCTGCTGGTTCAACCCCGGCAATCTTGAAAACAAGTCCGGCATCACGCCCAAATATATGGTGAGCTCCTATGAGGAGCTCTACCGCATCGTGATGGAGCCGGAGGAACTGGAAAATATCGGCGTGCGCAACCGCCGCCACAGCAACGAAGCCCTGCTGTAAGGCAAGGGCGCACTGCCGCTGCCCGTTTGTCAGGTGGCGGCATCATTTTGGAATTGAGGATGTACCGCTATGTTGTTGGAACTTCAAAACTTAGGCAAGAGCTTCGGCGAACACGAGGTACTGCGTGATGTAAATGCAGGTGTCGAGCGCGGGGACCGTATCGGCATCATCGGAGCCAACGGCACCGGCAAGACGACGCTTTTGCGGATCCTCTGCGGCGAGAGCCTGCCTGACGCCGGAGATGCCGCGTTCGGCACCGGCGTGACCACCGGCTACCTTGAGCAGAACGCCCGGCTGGACCCGTCACTGGACATCTATGCCACAATGCGGCTGGTCTTTACCCCGGCGCTTGACGCCATGCAGGAGATGGACGCGCTGCAAAAGCAGCTGGCCGCAGAACCGCACAATGCGGAACTGACCGAAAAGATCGCCCACTGCACCGCTGTCATCGACGCGATGGACGCTTATAACATGGACACCCAGATCAAAAAGGTGCTCAACGGCATGGGCTTTCCCGCCGACACCTGGACAAAGCTGGCGGGCGTGCTTTCGGGCGGTGAGCAGACCCGGCTGCGTCTGGCACGGCTGCTGCTGGAGCGCCCCGACCTGCTGATCCTGGACGAGCCGACGAACCATCTGGACCTGGAAACGATGGGGTGGCTCGAAAATTATCTGAAAGCCTACCGCGGTGCGGTGCTCGTTGTCAGCCATGACCGCTACTTCCTCGACGCCGTCTGCACCCGCATTTGGGAGCTGCGCGGCAAGAGCATCAAGACCTACCGCGGCAACTACTCGGCCTATCTGCCTCAGCGCGAGGCCGCTGACGAGCGCCAGCAGAAGCTGCATGACGCCGCTGTAGAAAAAGCTGCCAATTGCAGGACTACGTGGACCGCAATCTTGTGCGCGCCTCCACGACGAAGATGGCCCAGAGCCGCCGCAAGCAGCTGGAAAAGCTCGAGATCGTCGAAGCCCCGACCACCGAGGCGTGGGAGTTGAACTTTCGCTTTGAGTACGACATTGAGCCCTATGACGAGCTGGTCATCATGAAGAATCTGAGCGTCCATATCGGTGAGCGCACCCTCATCGACGCCCTGGACTACGTCGTTCACCGCGGGGACAAGCTCGTCATTGCAGGTCCCAACGGCGCGGGCAAGTCCACGCTTTTGCAGGTGCTGGACGGCAAGCGCCGTCCGTCGGGCGGTATGGTCCGCCTGGGCAGCGGCGCCAAGCCGGGCGTATTCACCCAGCAGCAGGCCCGCCGCGCAGGCCGCGTCATTGACGCCATCTGGAACCAGTACCCGCGCTTTACCGAGCTCGAGGTCCGCAGCCATCTGGCACGCTTCGGCTACCGCGGCGAGGAGGTCTTTAAGGACTGTGCGTCGCTGTCCGGCGGTGAGCTGGCCCGCCTGCGCTTTGCCGAGCTGGCGCTCGAGCGCCCGAACCTGATGTTCCTGGACGAGCCGACGAACCACCTGGACATCTACATGCGCGAGAGCCTGACCCAGGCGCTGGCGGCCTACACCGGCACACTGCTGCTCGTCACCCATGACCGCTACCTGATGCAGACGCTGGGCTGCCCGATCATGTACCTGGAGGACGGCAAAGCGACGTTTTTACCCGAACTTTGCCGCCCTGCAAAACCGTGACGCCGGTAAAACCCAGGAGCAGCAAAAGACCGAGGACACTGCCAAAAAGCAGGCATACGGCAAGGAGCAGCGCAAGCGCCGCGCCGAGGTCCGCGCCCGCCTGAAAAAGGTGGAGAGCGAGATCGAGGAGCTGGGTGCGCATATTGTCGAGCTGGAAAATGAGATCAACGACCCCGAGGTCCTGCGCGACCATCTGCTGCTGCGCGACAAATGCGACGAGCTTGACGACGCTCGCTTCCACCAGCAGGAGCTCTACGACGAGTGGGAAAAGCTGGCCGAGGAGCAGGAAACCTTTGAAAACGAGGGCGAATGACCTTTTTACCGTTCTGTAACTTGTATTCCTGCCAAAAAGCGCTATACTATAGGTTTAGCAAGCTCACTAGGAAAAAGAGTACAGGAAAGTATGTAAGGCGGGTAGAACACATTGCAGACCACCATTATCGTAGCAACGCATAAACCGTACTGGGTGCCGGATGACCCGATGTACCTTCCGGTACAGATGGGCCATGCCGTCCACCCGGCCTGCGGCTATATCGGCGATGATACCGGCGACAATATCTCGGAGCGCAACGCAAATTTCTGCGAGCTGACGGGCCTGTACTGGGCGGCGCACAACATCGATTCCGATTATATCGGCATCGTGCATTACCGCCGCTATTTTGCCAGCCGCCGCAAAAGCCGCTTTGCGGACAAGAAGTCACGTGTCATCAGCCGTGAGGAGCTCTGCAGCATTCTGGCTACGACGAACGTCGTCCTGCCGAAGGAGCGCCACTATTTTATTGAGACGAACTACACCCAGTATATCCACGCCCATCACAAGCAGGATCTGGAGGTGACCCGCGCCATCATTGCGCGCAAATGCCCCGAGTACCTGCCCGCGTATGACCTGTATATGTCCAAGACCCACGGCCACCACTTCAACATGTTCGTCATGAAGAAGGAACTTTTGCAGCACTACTGCACCTGGCTGTTCGACATTCTGTTTGAGCTTGAGCGGGAGCTGGACATGACGGGCTACACGGTCAATGACCGCCGGGTCTTTGGCTTTGTGAGCGAGCGTCTGCTGGACGCCTGGCTCACCACGAACAACATCAGCTTTGAGGAACTGAGCATCGTTTACATGGAGCACCAGAACTGGCTGCGCAAGGGCACAGCCTTCCTCAAGCGCAAATTCTTCCCGAAAAAAGATGCTTGACGCAAGAAATGTCACGGCCATCGTCGTGACCTACAACCGTCTGCCGCTGCTGAAGCAATGCCTGGCCGCCCTGCGTGCCCAGACCGTGCAGGGTTTTACGGTGGTGCTGGTGGACAATGCGTCCACTGACGGCACGGCGGACTATATAAAGACGCTGGCAATGCCTGGGCTGGTCTGCCGCAATCCGGGGGAAAACCTCGGCGGTGCGGGCGGCTTTGCCTACGGCATCCGCGCCGCGGCGGAGCTGGGGTGTGAGGCCGTCTGGATCATGGACGACGACACGCTGCCCGAGCCGGACGCGCTGGCCGCCCTGCTGGCCGCCGATGCCGCCCACGGCGACGGCTGCGGCTGGCTGTCCAGCAGGGCACTCGCCCCGGACGGCACCGACCAGCCGATGAACCTGCAGCGCAAAACGATGTACCGCGATATTGACGGCTTCGATGCGGCGGAGGTTCCCGCCGTGATGGCGAGCTTTGTCTCGCTGTTCCTGCGCACCGAAGCCGTGCGGCAGTTCGGCCTGCCGATTGCCGAGTTCTTCATCTGGTCCGACGACTGGGAGTACACCCGCCGCATTTCCCGCGCAAAGCCCTGCTATGTCATCCCGGCCAGCCGGGTCGTGCACGCCATGCAGAACCCCGGCGTCGTGAACATTGCCAGGGATGTGCCCGCCCGCTGGGCACGCTACCGCTATTTTACCGCAACGATGTGGTGCTCTACCGCCGGGAGGGACTGTCCGGCTGGCTGTGGCTGCTGGCCAAGGACAGCTGGCACACCATACAGGTCCTGCGCGACAGGCAGGGCTGCCGCGCCGAGCGCATAAAAATCATCGATGGTAGGCTTGCCGCCGGGTGCGGTTCCGCCCGCAGATACTGTACCTGCCATGAACCTGACAAAACAAATTTGCCATAAGGCTGCGCACTTTGACGTCGTCGCCTTTGACGTGTTTGACACGCTTATAAAACGCGACGTTGCTGTGCCGACAGGACTTTTCCGCCTGATGGGCGACGATTTTTACGCTGCCCGTATCCGGGCCGAGCGTGAGGCCCGCGCTGCCCAAAGCAGGGAGGTAACGCTGGCTGAAATCTACGCCCGCCCCTGCCTTGCCCGCTATGACGCAGCGGTGGAGTGTGCTGCAGAGCTGGCCGCCTGTGCGGCAAACAAGCCCGTGCTGGATGCGGTGCAAACGCTTAAAAAGCAGGGGAAAAAGCTCTACTATATCTCCGATATGTACCTGCCGCAGACGCAGATCGACGCGATGCTGCGCCGCTGCGGCTATCCCTGCTTTGACGGCGGCTTTGTCTCCTGTACTTACGGCGTGCAGAAGCGCAGCGGCAGACTGTTCAAGCGCTTTTTGCAGGAAACCGGCCTCACGGCGAAGCAGCTGCTTTTCATCGGTGACAGCTGGCGCGCCGATGTGGCCGGGGCCGCGCTGGCGGGCATCACCGCCTGGCATCTGCCGACGCCGCCTGCACCTGCGGATAACGCTGCGGCTTTTGTGGAGAACCGTCTTCCGCAGCAGCAATCTGACGGTGAGGCTCTCGGCTTTTCCGTGCTGGGACCGCTGGCAGCGGCATTCTGCCAATGGCTGCACGCGCGCCGTGCCGCCCGCCCGGAGGCCCGGCTGTATTTCCTCGCCCGCGATATGTACCTGATGCGGGACGTCTATCACACGCTCTACCCGCAGGAGGAGACCGGCTATTTACAGGTCTCCCGCCGCAGCCTGGCTCCGGCGTTTCTGGCGGCGGGGGACTGGGCCACAGTGCTGGCCGCCCTGCCGCGGCAGACTTTGACCGGCGCGCAGATCGCCGAATACTGCGGCACGACCTGCCCGCCGGAGCTGGCGGACAGGCAGTTTGATTTGAAGCAGCCGGACAGGGAAGCGCTGCACGCCTTTTTTCGGCAGCTGCCCCGCCCGGACGCCGCCGACGCGGTCACAGCCTATCTGTCTGCGCAGGGCATCCGCCCCGGCGATTTCTTTGTTGACATCGGCAGCGGCGGTACAACGCAGCTGCTGTTAGAGCGACTGCTGCAACTTCCGCTGCACGGGCTGCAGCTCTCGGCGGATGACCGGCTGCGCACCCGCTTTGCGCCCGACCAAACGGAAGTATTCCTGTTTGACGGCAAGCCCGCGCCGCGCCTGTATTGGGCGGGTCAGCCGATGCTCGAGCGCCTGCTCTCACAGGATGTTGGGGCCACGCTGGGCTACTGCGCGGAGAAGGGGGGCATCGTCCGTGTGCGCACGACCAGGCAGCACGCCGAGCCGCGCATTGCACAGATCCAATCCGGCGTGCGCCGCTTTGCCGCCGCCTGGCGGGACAGCGTGCTGAACGGCCAGCCCATCCCGCCGCAGCGGGCCATTGCCCCGTTTTTTGCGGCTGGTGGAAAGCCCGACAGCTTTACAGCTGGATCTGCTTGGTGACCTGACGGTTGAGGACGGCGGCACCTATCCGCTGGCCGCGCCGCAGCACACAGCGCACTACCTGACCCACCCGCGGCAGGCAAGGCGTGACTTTGCAGAGGCACGCTGGAAGATCGGCTTTTTGCAGCGTGCCGTACCGCTGCCGCTGCCTTACGGAAAATTATATCTGAAACTGAAAAAATAATGCGAAAGGAGGTACCCCCATGGCCAAGATCAGCGTAATCGTCCCGGCGTACAATGCAAAGACGACCCTGCGCACCGCCGTGGAATCCATCCTTTCCCAGCAGGTGCCGGAGCTCGAGATCATCATCGTCAACGACGGCTCGACGGACGGCACGGACCGGCTCTGCCACGCGCTGGCGAGCGAGTACCCCTGCATCCACGTCATCACCCAGAAGAATGCCGGCATCTGCGCGGCCCGCAACCGCGGCATGGAGGGCGCGAGCGGGGAGTACATCACCTTCTGTGACGATGATGACCTGTTCTGGCAGGGAGCGCTGCGCCTGCTTTTGCAGACGGCAGAGGACACCCGCGCCGACCTTGTGCGCGGCGACTATGAGCTGCTGCGCCAGCGTCCGGACGGTACCTTTGCCGAGCAGCCGCACCCTGCCGGAAGCCCCTGCACGATAGCGCTGGGCCGCGGCGGCAGCTACGGTGCTTTTTTGGGAGAACAGCGGCCCGCAGTTTGTATGGAACGCCCTCTACCGCCGCACGGCGCTGCTAGGGCTGCGCTTCAATGAGCGGTGCAGCTACGGGCTGGAGGACTTTGTCTTTAACGCCGCAGCCTATCGGCGCGTCGGCAAGGCGGTCTACATCCCACAGGTCGTCTACCGCCATTTTGAGAGCGCGCAGAGCACCTCCTGCGCGCACACGGCGCAGGCACTTTTGGGCCGCATCCGGGCGCTGGAGCCATGGATGGAGGCTGAATTCCACGCCGCCCAGCGCTGGTGCGGCCCGGAGGAGCTGCAGGCCGTCTGGAAGGACCGTCGCGCACAGGCCGTCACCTTTTTGATGCACCAGCTGCGCGACGCACACGCCCCGGGCGTGCTGCGCCGCAAGGCCTGGCGCACGCTGCGGGAGGCCCTGGCCCAGTACCCGGGCAGTCTGCTGGCCACCCTGCACGACGCAGGGCACAATAAAAAACAAACAATGGCACTGCTTTTATACCAGATGCGGCTGCAGAAGCTCTACGATCTGCTGCCGGTCAGAGAGGAACAGTTATGAAAACGATTCTTGTTACCGGTGCAGCGGGCTACATTGGCCGCCATGTCGTAAAAAATGCGCTGGACCGCGGCTACCGCGTCATTGCGGCGGATTTTAACTTCAAGGGCGTCGACGAGCGCGCCGAGTTCTGCGATGTGCCGCTGTTCGGCGGTGACGCCGACCTGTACCGCAAGCTGGGCAGCCCGGACGTCTGCATCCATCTGGCTTGGCGCGACGGCTTCCGCCATAATTCCGCCGCCCACATGAAGGATCTGTCCAGCCATGTGACGTTTTTGAACACGCTGATCGACGGCGGCCTGAAGGACCTGAGCGTCATGGGCACGATGCATGAGGTCGGCTACTGGGAGGGTGCTATCAATGAGAGCACGCCCTGCAAGCCGCAGAGCCAGTACGGCATTGCCAAGAACGCCCTGCGCCAGAGCATGATGCTGACGCTGGTGGATTCCCCCTGCAAGCTGCACTGGCTGCGCGCATACTATATCACAGGTGACGAGGTGCACGGCAGCTCGATCTTTGCCAAGATCGCCCAGGCCGAGCAGGACGGCAAAAAGACTTTCCCGTTCACGAGCGGCAGCAACCTCTATGACTTCATCGACGTGGACGAGCTGGCCAACATGATCGTGGCCGCCAGTGTGCAGGAGGAGATCAACGGCATCATCAATGTCTGCACCGGCAAGCCGATGAGTCTGGCAGACCGCGTGGAGCAGTTCCTGCGCGACAAGAACTACAAGATCAAGCTCGACTACGGCGCGTTCCCGGACCGTCCGTATGATAGCCCGGGCACCTGGGGCGACCCGACAAAAATCAACTGTATTCTGGCAAACGATACCTGCAAGCGTGCATAACATACAAAAAGGAAAAACGCAATGAAACGATTGGGCATCTTTTTCTTCTACGAAAAAAACGGCGACGTGGATGATTTTATCACCTACTACCTTGCCGACCTGAATAAGAACCTGACCGAGCTGGTCGTTGTCTGCAACGGCAAATTGAGCGAGCAGGGCCGCGCGGCCTTCTCGCAGTTTACCGACAACATCATCGTGCGCGAGAACAAGGGTCTTGACGTCTGGGCGTACAAGACCGCGCTGGATTCCTGCGGCTGGGCGAAGCTCTCGGAATTTGACGAGATCGTCATGACGAACTCCACCCTGATGGGTCCTGTGCGCCCGCTGAAAGAGATGTTCGACGCCATGTGGGAGAACCGGGACCTCGATTTCTGGGGCCTGTCCATCCACCACGGTGCCAAGTCGAACCCCTTCAAGGGCAAGCACCTGTATAACTATCTGCCCGTACACATCCAGTCTCACTTCATCGTTTACCGTCGGCGCTTTGTGCAGAACCCGGAGCTGCAGGCCTACTGGGACAACATGCCGATGATCGAGAGCTACACCGACTCGGTGCAGCGATACGAGGCTGTGTTCACCAAGCAGTTTGAGGATAAGGGCTTCAAGTGGGATGTCTATGTGAAAACCGACGACCTGAAGGACTTCACAGACTATCCGCTGCTCGTCTGCCCGACGCTTTTATTGCGGGAGAAAAAATGCCCGCTGTTCAAGCGCCGCAGCTTTATGCACGAGCTGGAGGCCTATCTCAACGACACGGCAGGTGAGCCGGTGCAGGAACTGTACGACTATCTGCGGGACGAGACGGACTATCCGATGGACCTCATCTGGAAGAACATGATCCGCACGATGCACCCGCACGATTTCACCCGCAATCTCGCGCTGACCCGCATCATCGAGCCGACGGTGTTGGACGAGGCAACGGCACAGAGCATCCGCCAAAACCGCCGCATTGCGCTGGCCATGCACCTGTATTTCATGGATATGCTGGATTCCAGCAAGGCGTTTGCGGCAAAGTTCCCGCCAGAGACGGATATTTTCATCTCGACGAGCAGTGCTGATAAGAAGCCGCAGATCGAGGCCGCCTTTGCGGACCTGAACGTCCGCAACGTCACCGTGACCGTGGTGGAGAACCAGGGCCGCGACGTCGGCGCCTTCCTCTGTGACCTGGCCCCGCAGCTGCGGGACTATGACTACGCATGCTTCATGCACGACAAAAAAGCCATCCAGACCCGCCCCGGCAGCGTCGGCGCGAGCTTTGGCTATGTCTGCAATGAGAATGTCTGCAAAAACGCTGCTCATGTGCTGAATGTGCTGTGCGAGTTTGAGAAGGACCCGTACCTCGGCATTCTCTGCCCGCCGTACCCGACGCACGGACTTTACTTCATGAATATGTGCTCCGGCGGCTGGGGCCCGAACTTTGAGAACACAAAAAAGGCTGATGAAAGACCTTGGTATCGATGCGCCTGTTTCCGGTGAAAAATCGCCCATTGCGCCCTACGGCAGTGTGTTCTGGTTCCGCCCCAAGGCACTGGCACCGCTGTTTGACCACGGCTGGCAGCACTCGGACTTCCCGCCCGAGCCGCTGCCCCAGGACGGCACGATCAGCCATGCCATTGAGCGCATCTATCCGTTTGTGGCCCAGAGCGCTGGCTACTACCCGGCAGTGGTCATGAGCAAGAGCTACGCCGTGACCCACAACGATACGATGCAGGCCTACGCGGGCGGCGTGATCCGCCCGCTGGCCCGCGTGTTTGACTGCACGACCTTCTATGGTGCGGTCAGCTCGGCCACCGGCTTTGCCTACAAAAAGCACCACCTATTCAGCCACTACGGCCCGTACTCCGACAGCCGCCGCCGTCACGCGCGCAACTGGCTGCGGGACAATCTGCCCGCAGGCTCCTACAAGGTCATCATCAACACCAAGCGCGCTATCTTTGGCCCCCACGAAGGCCCCTATGAGGACTGACAACGCATGAAACGACTGGTCATCTACTTCCACTATGACCCGGCGGGCTGCATCGATACGGCCTGCCGCATTGCCGTACAGGCTGTGCAGAAATACGGCAGGGTCGTATTCGTCACCAACGGTACACTTGCCCCGGCGGACCGCGTCTGGGTGCGCCAGTCCGGTGCGGGCCGCATCGAACGGGAAAACGTCGGTTTCGACGTCGGCGCATACAGGGAGGCTCTGCTGACTCTGGGCCGGGAGAAGCTGGCCGAGTATGAGGAGATCGTCCTGATGAACTACACGCTGGCCGGGCCGGTCTGCTCACTGGCGGCGATGTTCACCGCGATGGACGCCCGCCCGGAGCTGGACTTCTGGGGGCTGACCCGCCACTACGCCATGCAGAGCCGCCGCTTTGGCGGCGCAGTGCCCGAGCATCTGCAATCCCATTTTATTGCGGTGCGCCCGCGGCTGTTCAACAGTGACGATTTCTGGAACTACTGGCAGGAAATGGCACTGCCGACCAGCTACGAGCAGTCTATCATCCGCCACGAAACGCGGTTCACGCCGTATTTTGCCGCCAGGGGCTATGCCTGGGATACCTACGTGCAGACGGACGACCTGAAACCGGTTTTTGTAAACCCCATTATGGCCTGCCCGCGGGAGCTGCTGGCAAACCGCGGCTGCCCGTTTTTCAAACGGCGCAGCCTGTTCACGCCCTATGCGGATGAACTGCGCCGCACGGACGGCCTCGCCGCGCGGGAGCTATGCGACTATGTGACGGCCTATACGGATTTTCCGCTGGAGCTGCTGCTGGTCTCGCTGTTAAAAACACAGCCGCTTTCAGCCCTTGCCCGAAAACCTGCACTGGTGCTATCCTGTCGGCGCACCGACAAGGGGAAACGCCCGACCTGAACGAGCTGGGCCTGCGGCTGCTTCATTACGAACAGCCCGCCGCGGACCCCGTGACCGACTGGTATAACCGGCAGGCAGCCGCCAACGCGGACACACTGCTGGCAGAAGCTGCTGCTTTGTTTGGAAAAAAATCCGATGCTTGGCGTGTTAAGTCCCTCTCTGCCGCTGTGGCAGGGCTGCACCGCCGCCCGCCGTACCGCCTGGCTGCGGGAGAAGGACGCACTGGCACAGGAGGTATCTGTGCCCGTCGGCAGTGACCCGCCGCCCGCGCCCAACTGCGGCTGGGTGCTTGTGAGGGAGTCTGCCTTCCCGGACGGCATCCCCGCCTGCACAAGCCAGCGTGACGCCTGGAAGCTGGCCCTGACCGCCCAGAAAAACGGTGCCTATGCCGCCGCCTTTGAGCCGCTGACCCGGTCTGCGGCGCGGGCGGATATTTTAAATGAGTATGAGACCGCCGCCGCTCAGCCTGCCGCTGTAGCTAAGCAGCTTGGGGCGGCTCGTCAAGCACAGACTGCAAAAGTAAAAGGGGAGACCACCCATCAAAAAGCACGCCTGTTTATCTTGATTTTGTCCGTGCCGCAGCGCTGATCTGCATCTTGATCGTGCATTTCAACGCGACGGTCACGGGGGTATTTTACACTGCCGCACAAGCTCTTTACCAGCACGCTGCCGCTGGGCATTTATCTGGGAGATTTCGGCTCCTCGCTGTTTTTCATTGTGTCCGGCGCATCGCTGGCGCTGACCGTCCCGGCGGAGCAGAACCCTGCGCAGTTTTACCAAAAAGCGCGCGAGGGCTGTCTACCCGCTGTCTGGCTCGCGTGGTTCGTCGTGTTCAGCTATCGGTTTGTGGCGCACCCCGGCAGCTTCGGCGGGGCCAGGACCGTCACGCTGGTGCTGACGCTTCTGGGTCTCGACAACTTTGCCGTTGCCGCGGGCTGGGTCGGAACAGACTTTGCCTGTGTGGGCGAGTGGTTCCTCGGCAGCATCCTGTTTTTATACCTGCTGTTCCCGCTTTTGCAGCGGGGGCTGCGCAAAAGGCCGAGGCTGACCTGGGCGCTGACGCTGGCGGTCTGCATCCCGGTGCACCTGCTGGGCTGGGACGCGCGGCTTGTGGCCGTGCATATCCCGGAATTTCTGTTCGGCATGACGTTTTTAACGCTCGCCGGACGCACACGGTATATTCTGGCCCCGCTGCTGCTGGCGGGGGCCGTGCTGGCACAGCCCTGGGACGGTAAGATCACCTGCGCGCTGGCCGGTGCCGGGGTGTTCATTCTGCTGGCGCTGGCGGCCCCGTTGCTGGACCGCCCGTGGCCCCGCGCGGTGGGCGCACAGCTTGCCAAAATATCCTACGCGGTGTTCCTTGTGCATCACGTTCTGATCCAGGAGCTGGCCGCACACTTTGATCTGGCGGTGCTGTCCCGCCGGGACACGGCGTTTTTGTTTGTCGTCTATCTGGCCGCAACATTTGCCGCGGCGCACGCGCTGCTCTGGCTGCAAAGGACGCTGCGCACCGCCCTTGCCGCCCTGCGCCCCTAAATATAAAACTCTGCCCGCTGTTTCCACAAAAACAGCGGGTATTTTTTTGAACATTGTGCGCCCGCGCCCTCTGTACAAAAACGGGCGGGTACGGTATAATAGAAAATAATGTTTGAAACTAGGAAAGGGGCGTTCCACTGTGTCCGAATTCTCTGTTTCCCTTGCAAAATTGGCCGAGGAAGCCAACCTGACGATTGCCTACACCCCCTGTGAGCTGGATAAAATTCAGGTCACAGCCACCGAGGTCTACCGTCCGGGCATCCTGCTGGCCGGTTACTACGAAAACTTTGACAGCAAACGCATCCAGATCATCGGCCTGACCGAGATGTCCTATCTGGATGAGCTGTCCACCTCACTGCGCAACACCCATCTGGAAAAGCTGTTCTCCTTCCAGCCGCCGGCCATCGTGCTGACCCGCGGCATGCAGCCGCTTTCGGAAATGATGCAGTTTGCCAAGCAGTACGGTGTACCGATCCTGATGTCCACCGAGATGACGTCCGCTCTGATGGGGCAGCTCATCACGACTCTGAACACCGAGCTGGCCCCCCGCATCACCCGCCACGGCGTGCTTGTCGAGGTCTACGGCGAGGGCATCCTGATTCTGGGCGATTCCGGTGTCGGCAAGAGCGAAACGGCCATTGAGCTCGTCAAGCGCGGCCACCGCCTGATCGCTGATGATGCGGTTGAGCTGCGCCGGGTATCCTACCGCAAAATTTTGGGCACCGCGCCCGCCAACATCCGCCACTTTATTGAGCTGCGCGGCATCGGCATTATCAACGTGGCGCGGGTGTTCGGCATCGGCTCGGTCCGCTCGAGCGTCGAGGTCGAGATGGTCGTTCAGCTCGAGCCCTGGGACCGCACCAAGAACTATGACCGCACGGGCCTGGAGACGGAGTATTACGACATCCTCGGTGTCAAGGTGCCCAGCATGCTCATTCCCGTTATGCCGGGCCGTAACCTGGCCGTCATTCTGGAAACGGCTGCCATCAACAACCGCCAGAAGGAGATGGGCTACAACGCCGCCAAGGAACTGCTGACCCAGCTGGGCCTGGCAGACGACATTACAAAATAAAAGAGGTTTTTCCGTTCCATGCAGATGATCGCAGACCTGCACACGCATACCCTGTGCGCAACGCACGCATACAATACTTTTACGGAAATGGCCGCAGCCGCTAAGGAGATCGGCTACTGCGCGCTGGCTGTGACCGACCATGCGCCCGCCATGCCGGATTCGCCCCACGCCTGGCACTTCCAGAACTGGAGCGCGATGCCCCGGGAAATCGGCGGTGTCGTCATGCTCTACGGAGCGGAGGCCAACGTCATGGACACCAAAGGCGGGCTGGACCTTTCGGAAAGCCAGCTCAAAGCGCAGGATTGGGTCGTCGCATCCATCCATAGCTCCTGCGTGCCGGGTCTGCTGACTCGCAGGGAGGCTAACCGCCTCTGGCTGGCTGTGGCCGAGAACCCCTATGTCGACATCATCGGTCACTCCGAGCAGGAAAACTACCGCTATGACTACGACCTTGTCACGAAGGCATTTGCCCGAAATCACAAGGTCGTGGAGCTGAACGGCAACTCGTTTAACGTCCGCAGGGACGGCATCCCCAATATGCGCGCCCTGCTGCGGGCCTGCCTTGCCAACGGCTGTCATATTTCAGTGGACAGTGATGCCCACAGCACCCACCAGCTGCAGCACGGCCTGACGGCCCTCTACGCCATGCTGGAGGAAATGCAGTTCCCGCAGGAGCTGATCGTGAACGCGACGCGGGAAAATCTGGTACAGGAATTACAACTGCACGGCAAGCCCTGTGCAGAAGAAATAGGAGGAATTCTGTTATGAGCAAATACACGATTGGTATCGATCTGGGCGGCACCACAATGACCGCCGGTATTGTCAACGAAAATTTATGAGATTGTCGGCAAGCTGACCTGGGCCACCCGTCTGCCGCGCCCGGCGGAGGATCTGGAAAAGGCACTGGCCGACCTGTGCCGCACCGTGGCCCGGGATAATAAGGTCGATTTTGCCGACATCAAATATGTCGGCATCGGCACGCCCGGCAGCGTGAACTTTACCACCGGCTTCGTAGGCTTCAACACGAACTTCGGCTATTACGACTGGAACCTCGGCCCTGACCTCGAGGCCCTGCTCGGCTGCAAGGTCTATGTCGAGAACGACGCCAACGCCGCCGCCTACGGCGAGTACATTGCGGGCGGTGCAAAGGGGTACAACGATGCGGTCGTCATTACTTTAGGCACCGGCATCGGCAGCGGCATTATCCTGGGCGGCAAGATTTTGCGCGGCTTCAACTTCGCCGCCGGTGAAATGGGTCACAACGTCATTGTTAAGGACGGCATCCAGTGCACCTGCGGACGCAGGGGCTGCTGGGAGCGCTACGCCTCCGCCAGCGCGTTGACCCGCGAGACGAAGGCCGCCATGCAGGCCGACAAGAACACCATTATGTGGAAGATGACCCAAGACATCGACCACGTCAACGCCAAGCTGGCCTTTGATGCCGCTGCCAAGGGCGACGAGACCGCCCGGAAGGTCATCGACAGCTGGATCGAGTATGTCGGCGTCGGCATCGCCAACGTCATCAACACGTTCGAGCCGGAGGTCATCTGCATCGGCGGCGGTGTGTCCAACCAGGGCGAGGTCCTGCTGGCCCCCGTCCGCGCCTATGCGGAGAACGAGACCCGGAACATCACCACCGGCAAGTTCCCGGTCATCTGCGCCTGCCAGCTGCACAACGATGCAGGTGTGATCGGCGCTGCCGCACTGGGCAGTTCTATTTGATAAAACGCTGATACTACGGAGGTTTCCATGCAGGAACAGACGATCACGGCTCTGTGCGCGGCGCTGACGGCACAGCAGCTGCCCTTTGCGCAGGGGGAACCGCTGGCCCCCCACACGACGTTTAAGATCGGCGGCCCGGCAGCCTTCTGGTGTACGCCCCGGGATGCAGAGCAGTTGCGCCGCACCCTGCAGCTCTGCCGGGAAAACGGTGTCCGCGTCTACCTGCTCGGCAACGGCTCCAACACACTGTTTGACGATGCCGGGTTTGACGGCGCGGTCATTGACATGCGCGGCCTGTCCGGGATGGAAAACTCCGGCCTTGATACGGACGCGATGCGCATCACCGCCGGGGCCGGGCAGACGCTGGGGCGGCTGTGCAGCAAGGCGCAGACGCTGGGCTTGACGGGTCTGGAATTTGCCTGCGGCATCCCCGGTACGGTGGGCGGTGCGGTCTATATGAACGCCGGTGCCTACGGCAATGAACTGAAGGACGTGCTGGAGAGCGTGACCTTCCTTGACAGTGATTTGCAGCTGCGCACACTGCCTGCGGCAGACCTGGCCATGGGCTACCGCACGAGCATTTTTGAGCAGAACCCCGACTGGTGCATCTTGTCGGCCACGGTGGTGCTGCACCGCGGTGACGGAGCCGCCGTGCTGGCCCGTATGCAGGAGTTGCTGGGCAAGCGCAGGGAAAAGCAGCCCCTTGAATGGCCGAGCGCCGGCAGCACCTTCAAGCGGCCCCAGGGCGCGTTTGCGGGTAAGCTGATCGAGGACTGCGGCCTGCGGGGCTTTACCGTGGGCGGCGCACAGATCAGTGAAAAGCACTGCGGCTTTGTCATCAACCGCGGCGGCGCGACCTGCGCCGACGTGGTCGCACTGACCGAGCAGGTCCGGCAAGTTGTTGAGGCCAGGACCGGCTTTGTGCTGGAACGCGAAATTCGCGTGGTAAAATAAGAGAGCGGTGGGGAAGATGAATTTTCTGATCGTGACCGGCCTTTCCGGCGCGGGCAAGTCGATGGCTGTCAACGCGCTGGAGGACATCGGCTTTTTCTGCATTGACAACATCCCGGTGGCGCTGCTGCCGCGTATCGTGGACTTCGCCCTGCAGGGCGAAAACCAGCTGAACCGCGTTGCCGTCGTCATGGACGTGCGCGGTGTGCGCAGCATTGAAAAGCTGCAGGATGCGCTGGCCGACCTTGATGAAAAGAAGATCGACTACGATATTCTTTTCCTGGATGCCAACGATGCGGCCATTCAGCGCCGCTACAAGGAGACGCGCCGCCAGCACCCGCTGGCCGCCGCCGAGAAAATTCCCATCACCGAAGCCATCGCGCGGGAACGCCGCCTTCTGCAGCCGCTGCGCGATAAGGCAAAATATGTCATTGACACGTCGCTGCTCTCGGCGGCGCAGAACCGGGAGCGAGTGTGCAGCCTGTTCCTGGACAAGGGCGAAAGCCCGATGGAGCTGATGGTCGTATCCTTCGGCTTCAAGTACGGGCTGCCGCAGGAGGCAGATCTCGTGCTCGATGTGCGCTGCCTGCCAAACCCCTTCTATGTGCCGGAACTCAAGCACAAGACCGGTCTGGATCAGGAGGTCGTTGACTACGTCATGGCCTCCGAGGAGTCGCAAGAGCTGCTGCACCGCTATGAGTATATGCTCGAATACGCGCTGCCGCTCTACGTGAAGGAGGGCAAGAGCCAGCTGATGATCGCGGTGGGCTGCACCGGCGGCAAGCACCGCTCCATCACCTTTGCGCGTAAGATCGGTGAATTTTGCGAGAAGCTCGGCTACGCACCCAGCGTACAGCACCGCGACGTGAACCGAAGTCTATAATAAGGGAGAACACCGCCTTGAGCTTTTCTCAAGAAGTGAAAACGAAATACTGCGCCGCAAAATTTCAAAGCCCTGCTGCAACATGGCCGCCGCGTATGCGGTGGCCTGTTTTGGCAAATACTTTGATGACCGCGGCGTTGTTCTGCAAACCGAAAATGAGGGCGTGGCCCATTTTGCCCAAAAGCTCTACCGCCGCTGCGGCGTGCAGGGGACGGTCATCAGCAAGGAGCGCCCCACCGGCCCCGTGTATGAGTTCAGCGTGAAGGACCCTGACGAGGTCGCCAAAATGCTGGCGCTCTTTGGCCACACCGGCAAGGAGCCGACCCTGCGCATCCGCCCGGAAAACTTCAAATGCCAAAACTGTATGCAGGCGTTCATCGCCACGGCGTTTCTGTGCTGCGGCACGATGACAGACCCCGAAAAGAGCTATAATCTGGAGTTCCTCTCCACGCGGCATTACCTTTCCCAACAGCTGGAGGCCATGCTGGCGGAGCATAACTTCCACCCGCACCGCGCACTGCGCAAGGGCGCGAACACGATCTACATCAAGGCGGCGGATCATATCGAGGACCTGCTGACCTTTATGGGCGCGGGCGGCGCGGCCATGCGTATCATGGACCAGCGTATGTACAATGAAATGCGCAACAAGACGAACCGCCTTTCCAACTGCGAGACGGCCAACATCAGCAAAAGCGTGAATGCCGCCGTGCAGGTGCAGCTGGCGATTGAAAAGCTGCAGGCGGCGGGGGCGCTGAACACCCTGCCCGAGACCCTGCGCCACACCGCCAAGCTGCGGATGCAGTACCCAGACCTGCCGCTGGCCAAGCTGGCGCAGAAGTTTGACCCGCCGGTCAGCAAGGCCGGGCTTTCCCACCGCATGAAGAAGATCCAGGAGGCCGCCGCCCGTCTGGATGCTGCCCCGGAGCCTACCGAAAAGGAAGCAACGAATGCCTGAAACGACCCAAAGACAATTTACCCACCTGCATGTGCATACCGAGTACAGCCTGCTGGACGGTGCCTGCCGCATTGACCGGATGTTTGACCGACTGAAGGCGATGGGGCAGACGGCGTGTGCCATCACGGATCACGGCGTCATGTACGGCTGTGTGGCGTTTTTTGACGCCGCCAAGGCCGCAGGCATCAAGCCGATCATCGGCTGTGAGGTCTATGTGGCGACCCGCACCCGGTTTGACAAGGTCAACCGCATCGACGGTAACAACCACCTGATTTTGCTGTGCAAAAATGAGACAGGCTACAAGAACCTTATCAAAATGGTCTCCGCCGGCTTTACCGAGGGCTTTTACTCAAAGCCCCGCATCGACAAGCAGCTGCTGGAAAAATACCACGACGGCCTGATCTGCCTGTCTGCTTGTCTCGCGGGCGAGATCCCCAAGGCACTGCTGGCGGGGGACTACGACCGCGCCAGGCAGACGGCCCTGTGGTACCGTGACCTGTTTGGTGCGGAAAACTACTATATCGAATTGCAGGACCACGGCCTTGAGGAGGACCAGGCCGTGTTGCCGCAGCTCATCCGCTTAGCGCGCGAGACCGGCATCCCGATGGTCGCAACGAACGATGCCCACTACATCACGAAAGAGGACGCCAAGATGCAGAGCATTCTGCTGTGCATCCAGACCGGCAAGACCATCAACGATGTGGACCGCATGGAGTTCCAGACCGACGAGTTCTACCTGAAATCCACCGATGAGATGTACGACCTGTTCTCGATGGTGCCGGAGGCCTGCGAGAACACGAACAAAATTGCCGAGCAGTGCAATTTCGAGTTCACCTTTGGCGAGACAAAGCTTCCGTACTTCAAGGCCCCGGACGGCATGGAGAACCAGGAATACTTTGAAAAGCTCTGCTGGGACGGCCTCGAGCGCCGCTATCCCGGCAGGGTCACGGACGCTTTGAAGGAGCGTCTGACCTATGAGATCAATGTCGTCAAGACGATGGGCTACACGAACTACTACCTTATCGTCTACGACTTTATCAACTACGCCAAAAGCCACGACATCCCCGTCGGACCGGGCCGCGGCTCCGGCGCGGGCAGTCTGGCGGCCTACTGCGTCGGCATCACCGACATAGACCCCATCCGGTACAATCTGATTTTTTGAACGCTTCCTGAACCCCGAGCGCGTCTCAATGCCCGACTTTGACGTTGACTTCTGCTACGAGCGCCGTCAGGAGGTCATTGACTACGTCAACGAGAAGTATGGCCGCGACCATGTGGCCCAGATCGTGACGTTCGGTACGATGGCCGCCCGCGCCGCCGTGCGCGATGTGGGCCGCGTTATGGGCATGAGCTATCAGGACGTGGACCGTGTGGCAAAGCTCATCCCCACAGACCTGAAAATGACGCTGAAAAAGGCGCTGGAGGTCAGCCCCGACTTAAAGACGCTGTACGACGCCGACAATCAGGTACATGAGCTGATCGACACCTCGCTGAAGGTCGAGGGCATGCCGCGCCATGCCTCCACCCACGCGGCGGGCGTCGTCATCACCCGTGACCCCGCTACCGAGTACGTGCCGCTGTCCACTAACGACGGCCTGCCCGTGACCCAGTTCAACATGGTGGAGATCGAGCGTCTGGGTCTTTTGAAAATGGATTTTCTGGGTCTGCGCACGCTGACGGTCATCCATGATACCGAGCTGGCCGTGCGCCGCAAGGACCCGGATTTCCGCGTTGCGAACCTCGACTATGACGATCCCGACACCTACGCGATGCTGGCAAAGGGCGAGACCGAGGGTATCTTCCAGCTTGAATCCACGGGCATGACGCAGGTGCTTGTCGGCATGCGCCCGAAAAACCTCGAGGACATTATCGCACTGATCTCGCTCTACCGCCCCGGCCCGATGGACTCCATTCCGACCTATCTGCGCAACCGCAAGGACCCGTCCCATGTGATCTATAAGACGCCGCAGATGGCGCACATCGTCGATGTCACGAACGGCGTTGTCATCTATCAGGAGCAGGTCATGCAGATCTGCCGCGAGCTGGCCGGCTTCAGCTTCGGCCAGGCTGATAACGTCCGCCGCGCCATGAGTAAAAAGAAGCTCAAGGTCATGGAGGCGGAGCGTGAGCACTTCGTCCACGGCTGCAAGGAGCCGGGCAAGGAGTGCGCGGGCTGTGTTGCCAACGGCGTGCCGGAAAATATTGCCAACGAAATTTACGACGATATGATCAGCTTTGCGTCGTATGCGTTCAACAAATCCCACGCCGCCTGCTACGCCTACGTGGCGTTCCAGACTGCGTATTTGAAATGCCACTACCCGCATGAGTTCATGGCGGCGCTGCTGACGAGCGTGCTCGACAACACATCCAAGGTCATTGAGTATACGACGGAATGCCAGCGCTTGGGGATAAAGGTCCGGCAGCCTGACATCAACGTGTCGCGCGGCGGCTTCACGGCGGACGGCGAGCGGATCCGCTTTGGCCTGAACGCTGTCAAGAGCGTGGGCCGCGACCTGATCGAGGCCGTCATTAAGGAGCGTGCCGAGCGCCCCTATAGCAGCCTCTATGACTTCTGCAAACGGCTGCACGGCACGGGTCTCAACCGCCGCGCACTGGAGAACCTTGTCAAAGCCGGTGCATTCGATACTCTGGAGCCGACCCGCCACGGTATGCTCGAGAGCGTCGAGGGTATTCTGAAAAGTGTCGAGACCGACGCCCGCCAGAATCTGGACGGCCAGATGGACCTGTTCGGCCTGATGGGCGGAGGAGAGGACGAGAAACCCGCAAACGACTATAAGGTCCCGAACCTGCCGGAATATTCCGCCTCTGATCTGCTGAAAATGGAGAAGGAGGTCTCCGGCCTCTACCTGTCCGGCCATCCGCTGGACGCCTACCGTGCCCAGATCGCGCAGGTTTCCACCTGCACGATTGCTCAGCTGCTGGGAGAGGACGCAAAGCAGTTTGACAACCAGACGGTGACGCTTGTCTGCACAATCGTCAAAAACAAGATCATGACCACCAAGTCCAACACGCTGATGGCCTTTACCACCGTCGAGGACCTGACCGGCAGCATGGAGCTGCTGGTGTTCCCGCGCATCCTGGCCGAGTGCCGCGCGGCCTTGCAGGAAAACGCCGTTGTGGTCGCCAATGGCCGCGTCTCCGTCAAGGAGGACGAGGCCGCCCGCCTGATCGTCGAGGGCGTGCAGCCCATCGAGACCTACGACCCCGGTAAAAACTTTGGCATGAACCGCGTGGAGCGCGTCAAGCGTGAGACAAGCGGGGGAGGGGCCGCCGGGTATTTCCTGACCGTACCCTCCCGCGACAGCGCGCAGATGCACAAGGTAGAAAACCTGCTCTGCAACATTTTCGACGGGGGCACGGTGCGGGTGTATTTCCGCTTCCAAGATACCGGCAGGGCCATGCTGGCGCGGCACATGGCGGTAAAGGATGATCCGCTTCTGCGCGCTGAATTGGAGCGCATTTTGGGCAAGGATTGTGTAAAAGTTCAGGATGTTGAACACTCTGCAAAATAAATCCATACGTTTTGCGCGATTTATCCATAATTTCAGGGCGCAAAGTGTGGTATAATGTGTGTGGTCGCGAGATTGTTAAAAATTTATTGTAACGTGATGACCACGCCTGAATAAATCGTAATGGTTCAGGCGGGTCCATAGTTCCCGAAATAGGAGGGGCTCGCTTTATGGCTAAGGAAATCAAAACGATCGGTGTGCTCACCAGCGGCGGTGACGCACCTGGCATGAACGCCGCTGTGCGTGCCATTGTTCGTGCAGGCATCAGCAAGGGCTACCGCATGATGGGCATCCAGCGTGGTTACAACGGCCTGATCAACGGCGAAGTTTATGAAATGAACGTCCGCAGCGTATCGGAGATCATCCACCGCGGCGGTACGATTCTGTATACCGCGCGCTGCCTGGAGTTCAAGACGAAGGAAGGCCAGGCTAAGGGCCTTGCCCGCTGCAAGGAGCTGGGCATCGACGCACTGGTCGTCATCGGCGGTGACGGCTCCTTCATGGGCGCCCGTGCGCTGGCCAACCAGGGCATTCCCTGCATCGGCCTGCCCGGCACCATCGATAACGACATCGCCTGCAGCGAATACACCATCGGCTACGATACGGCTATGAATACCGCTGTCGAGGCCATCGATAAGCTGCGCGACACCACCCAGAGCCATGACCGTTGCTCTGTCGTTGAGGTCATGGGCCATCATGCCGGTTATATTGCCCTGAACGTCGGTATCGCTACCGGCGCTGTGGCTGTTCTGCTGCCGGAGATCCCGTTCGATTTTGAGCGCGATATTCTCGAGCGTATGCGCCAGACCCAGGTCACGGGCAAGAAGCACTTCATTATCATCGTGTCCGAGGGCGTTGTCGGTGCGCAGGAGCTGGCCAACCAGATCCAGGCTGCCACCGGCGTTGACTCTCGTGCAACCGTTCTGGGCCACATCCAGCGCGGCGGCTCCCCGACGGTCCGTGACCGCGTGAACGCCTCGCTGATGGGCTACCACGCTATTGACCTGCTGGACAAGGGCATCTACAACCGTGTTGTTGCCGTCTCCGGCGACAAGATCGTTGACTACGATGTCAACGTTGCACTGTCCATGCACAAGACGATTGACCGCGATATGATCGAGATCGCCAAAGCGATTTCCATCTAAAAGTACAGCTTGCAGGGCCGCATTCCGCAGGGAATGCGGCCTTTTGGAATTGTGAAACTTTTTATTTTATAAGATTTTTGCAAAAACCTGTTGACATTTGAAAAAACGGTTTGCTATAATAGCAAATGTCGTCAGGAGCGAACGCACCGAGGCGACGCCAGCTATGGGGGATTAGCTCAGCTGGGAGCCCGGTTGAAGCGGTAAACAACCCCCGCACTAATTGAATAAGAAATTACTCAGCGCACCCCTTACATGGGGGTATAGCTCAGCTGGGAGAGCGCTTGACTGGCAGTCAAGAGGTCAGCGGTTCGATCCCGCTTATCTCCACCAATCGGGTGCGCTGAGTATTCTTGATAAATGCTTGCTTTGAAAAAAGCAAGTTTTTTGTTTTATGCCCACTTCTCTTTTGAAGCGGGCTTTTCTTATGCGGCGATTGCCGAAATGTCCAGCCCAGCGCTGAACTGCTCAAAGTCAATGTTGAAGTCGATATGCAGCCGATAGTCTCGATACACTTCCACACGCCGGATCAGGCAGCTCACAATCATTTTCTTTGACTCCATGCTGGCGCTGTCGTACATGTCCGCCCATGAGATAATATCGTCGTACTGAGCGTTTAAGGCATCCAGCATGGCCTGCCCCTCGTCGTAGGCCGCCTGCGCTACCTCCATAGTATGCTGAACTTCGAGACATTTTGTCTCACAGTCAGAGATCAGAGAACTAAGCAAGTCCTGCGGAAAAGCGCTTTCGCCCCGGAGGGATTTAATGACCTCCGCTCGGAGCGTATCAAGCTCGGCGGCAGCCTTGGCATAATCGGATTTAGCGCTTTTGAGAAGTGCTTTTCGTTCTTCCATCTTTTCACGATAACGGATATTGACGATTTCACTTTTGGGGATCGCTTTCATCCGTTCAAAGATCTGCCGCACCACCTTGTCAATGATACCGTCAAGAATATGCGCTGTGTAGCCAGTCTGCCCGTCACACTCGGTTTGTTTGCGGGTCTTGCCGTAGCAGATATACCGAACACGCTTTACAATGCGGTGAGCATCTTCCTTACACGGGTAAGCCTTGCCGTTGGTGGTGAGCGCCAGCCGGGAGCCACAATGCCCGCAAAAGACATTCCCGGCCAGCAAGGACTGGCCACGGGTATTCAGCGGTACACGCCGTTCCTGTTCGGCGGAGTTGGCACGGGAGGTACGAATGTGCTGTGCAGCCTCGAACAGCTCCTGTTCTATAATCTGTAAGTGGGGCAGCGTTTGGGAGCGGCTTTCGCCGCTGCGAAGCACCCCAGTATATGTCAGATTGCAAATGATACCCCGGATGCTGGCGTGATGCCACATTTTACCCGTCCTCGCCCGATAGCCGAGGTTATTTAAGTAGGTGGCGATCCGTTGAGCACCGAAACCCTCATGCACATATTTGTCAAAGATGATCCGTACCACAGCGGCCTCGGCCTCGTTGACAGCCAGCTCAAAAACTTCGTGCTTGCGTTTATTGAAGCGCCCACTCTTTACAAGGTCATACCCATAAGGAGCAAGACCGCCCTTGAAACCGCCGTCCTCGACAAGCTGGCCGAGAGCGGTTTTTGTGCGAATTGAAGTCTTTTCGCTTTCGCCGTCAGCCTGCCAGAAGCGGATGTAGTTGGTGAGCTTGTCCGTGTGATTATCAAAACGCTGCTCACCCTCCTGCGTACTCCAGACCCGGATGCCGTTCTTAACAAACCATTCCACCACAAAAGGCGTTTCGTCAGCGATACGCCCGATGCGGTCAAACATGAACACGAGCAGAATATCGAATTTCCCCTGCTTGGCGCGCTCCTTGATGATTTGCAGCTTGTCCCGGTTTTCAGCTCTAACCTTATGCCCGGACACGCCGTCCTCCTGTTCCTCGTGAACAATCGTCCAGCCCATTTTTTCACAGAAGCGATGGCACTCTCTGCGCTGCATGGGAATGTCGGCTTGGCTTTTGTCGTTGTAGTCCACCTGCTTGTCGGTGGACACGCGGTATAGGCAATCAACCCGATTACCTGTCATCAGTCTGGTTTCCATCATATTGATCCGTCCTTTCATTTGTCGATGGGTCAATGAAAAAATCGCAATCAATACGCGGGGAATATGAAGTTTTCAAGGTACATAGGGACTACCCCCACTATTATTATCCCTCTGTTCGGGAGGGATTGCAAGGATGTCGCCGGAGCTATTTTTTGCCGTATTGTTGGCAAAGGAAGATAGTAAAATCTGCTTTACATGATGGAGCGCTGCCGCATTTTTGCAGTCTGCGAAGCTGGCGGTGATGGCGTAGCCATCCACAGCAAATGCGGTATGTTGTTTTCTCTGCTGCATAAAGACCTCCTTTTCAATTCTCGGCAACAGGGAAAGGCCAGCGCCTCATAAAAGCGCTGGCCTGTGACTTATGACCTTGGGACGAAATGTCCCAAGGTGTTTTTGACAGTTGGGAGCGCCGCACCCGCTCCTGTTGGCCTGTCATAAGACAGCTCATATTCAATGCGGCGCTCCCTCACAGCGGACAGCGACGATCCGTGACGGAGCATCAACTACCTTGCTGCGGAGAGGTGAAAACTACCTCTCATATACCAAGGACAAAAATCGTGCAAATGGAGATACCCTTAGAGAAATTTTTTCAAATATTTTCTCATGGCCGCCTTGCCGCTTTTGACGGAATGGCGAACGGCGCTCTTGTCCACGCCCTGCTCCCTGGCAATCTGGCGGTAGCTCTTGCCGAGGATCAGATGCGCCTCTACCCGGACGCCCTGCACCTCTGGCAGAGAGTTGAGGGCATTCCACAGGTGGACGAACAGCTCCATACGATCCAGAAGCTCCTGCGGCGTCGGCTCATGCAGACAGGCCGAGTATTCGATCCCATCGTCACAGTCGAGGGAATACTGCGCCTTATTGCGGGTCGTGCGCCGCTGATGGGCTGCTTCATACAGCTTGTCCGCCTTCAGCTCGGCGGCCACTTCGTCGGAAACTTCGATGTATTCATCATGGGTGTACCAAGTGTAAAAGTCCTTCAGATTGATGGTCGTCATTTGTATTTCCTCCATTCGGTTCATGTGTGGGTGGGTGAACAGAACGGAGAAACGGCGGGGATCGGCAGCCGGGGCTGGCTGCTTTGGGACAAATTGTCCCAAGGTGCAGGCATATAAAAACGCCCGCATAGCATGACGCTATGCGGGCGCAAGTAAATGAAATTCGTGTTACATGATGTTTAATTTCACTTTCGAGGCCGGACTGCTCCGATGGAGGGGCAATACTTTTTTTAGCTGGTGCAGGTCATGGACGCTGTGAAAAAGCAAAACGGACACGATGATACCTCCCGGACACCGCCGTATCCTTAAAAAAGGGCGACTTTAACACACCCTCCGTATTCTCATTTTTCAAAAAGAAAACGGCGGCTTGAAATTGTTGTTTCAAAACCGTCGTTTTCGCCGCAAGGCCGAATACAACGGTCTTGTAGTGTTGACCAGATAGGCGTTAATGAAAATGCTATCAAAAGAAAAAAGCCGATAATCCGTGTGCCTACTGGCTAACGGGTTATCGGCTCTGCGTCTAAAGCGTCTGGCTCTGTGATAACTAACACTTTGAATTGTTTTACACGAATTAAAGTTTCTATTTTGCACTTTGGACAATACAAGGGAAAATTGTTAAGCACTGTATCATATCGTAACTTTATTCGCGTTTTATTCTTACATATAGGGCATAGAAGCCACTCAGCGTTGAGCAAATCTTTATCTCCTTATTTGTGCGATTTCTAAAATAAAATCGTTGTGTAAAACTACATACATCATAGAACAAATTTATCTTGCCTGTACTTGATGCCTTTGATAGATAACCATTCCGATAATGACTAGCAGAACCGCAAACACCACATACAGGAATGGCGCAATTTGAAAGTTTGTAAAATATTTTCCCCAAATGCAAATCAGTCTATCGTCCCACAGTTCAGTCTTGTTGAGTATGTTTGTTGGTAATAAGTCATACACTTGTGAAGCCAATCTAAACTGGTACGGTATATCGACCATCATAGTCAAAATCATAATCCCTACCGGAATTGCCATAACAGCAACATTGCTTTTCAATATCGCCGATAAAAGCATAATCAAACTGCCGTATACCATTGATATTACTATTAGATTAACGAGCAGGACTAAAACAGAACCGCCGACGCTTATATTCAATGATGATAATGGAAAGGCAAGTTGTAGTGCTGCATGAAATCCGTCTGTACCATACACTAAGAGGCTGGAAAAAAGCGTAGCGGCAAATAATATGATTGCCGAAGCTATGCTGAATGTCATTCCAGCTAAAATTTTTGAAATAAATAGTTGCTTTTTCCCATACTGGCTGCACAAAATGATTGCGTCTGTTTTTCTATAATACTCGATTGAGAACACATTAGAAAGACTGATTGCGAGCAACAAAAGCAGCATATAGTTTATTGTATAAGCATACTCCCATACATTACTCCAACCATCTGTATACTCATAAATAAACGGCTCACTAATTTGAATTTCCTTGCTATTCCAATCATTGTATTCATCTTCGTTTAACATCTGATCTGCACGGTTATCAGAAATTAGTTTCTTTCGCATAGCATACAATTCGTTTGAATTTATGCTTAATGTCAAACTATCATCGTCTGTTATTTGTTGCACATACGAATAAATAGGAAAATATTTCTTCAAAACGCTGCTTTCAGTATCGTCAGAACCGACTCCGATATCAATAGCAATTTGGTTGTTAGATGTAACTGCTTGACTTTTTGTGTGATCTTTGCTCTCGTTTGCACAATCTTCCTGCATTTCCCGCAGAAGCGTATCATCGATAGCCATTCCAGAAAGTTTCTCAGCGTTATCTTTGTTGAATTTCATAGCTTGATATGCACTGACAGATGTTTCTCCGTAATAAGACGATGATGTTACTAAGTCACTTACACTTAAAAACATAGACAGAGCAATCATAATCATGCCAACAATCCATACAAGTTTTCTGCTTGCAATCTTTTTTAATTCATAAGTATATAAAGTGCCGATATTATTCATCATTCTATCTCCTCAAATTGTTTCAGATAAAATTCTTCAAGATTTCCTGATTTATCTGTCCATTTTCCTTGGTAAATGAGTTGGCCTGATTTCATCATCAGAATATCGTCCGCAATATGCTCAATATCAGATACAATATGCGTGGACAGCAATACAATGCTATCTTTACCCAAGTCTTTAATCAAGTCACGGAAGCGGACTCTTTCTTTCGGATCAAGACCCGCTGTTGGTTCATCTAAAACAAGTATTTTAGGCTGGTTAAGTAATGCCTGGGCAATCCCAAGTCTTTGTTTCATACCACCAGAATAAGTCTTAATTTTTTTCTTTGCGACATCGTGCAGAGAAACGAGTTTCAGAAGCTCAACTGTCTTTCGTCGCGCTTGTGGTTTTCTCATCCCTTTCAGTGCAGCCATATACAAAAGAAAGTCCTCCCCGGTGAACTCTGGATAATATCCAAAATCCTGGGGCAGATAACCGAGCATAGAGCGATACCTTTCCTCGCTTACATCAATACCATCAAAAGTAATCGTTCCGCTTGTAGGTTTCAAAATACCACAAACCATTCTCATAAGAGTTGTTTTTCCCGCACCATTCGCACCCAGTAATCCATAAATCCCAGTATTCAACCGCAAACTGATACGATCCACAGCAATTTTGTTTTGATATTGCTTTGTTAATCTGTCAATAGACAATTCCATGAGTATTCCTCCATTTGTTTTATCGTGTAATATATTTCGTGTGCCATTATCCCAATCAAGGAAAAAGCAAAGGCAAGCCACCAGCCAAAATAAGAAAGGGTATATATCACGCTTACCATATAGTGAAGCCCTACATTTATCCCGCACACTAATACAGCAACAGTCATACAGCCATAAATAGCTTCTCGACTATGGATATGTCGCGTTACCCACAGACTTAGATTTACAGTTAGTAAATACGGCACAACAATGTATGTTCCAGTTTGTATAAAAGAAAAGTTATTGCCAATCCAGCATAGAGGCACAAGGCAAGCAAGAATAATAAAATCAAGCACCCCCAAAATACTCATTCTTGCGAGCACCACACTTTTCAAGGAAAAACGTGTGGACAATTCAAATTCACTCATTCCATAAGTTATGGAACGGTTATTCTCGGCAACGGCCAGCAATCCAAGAAATGGCACAATAGCAGATGTAATCCACAAAGTTTCATAGCCGATATGACAAGCACCTATTACCGAAGGGAACAAAAGTAGCAAGGAGAAAACACATGTTCTTTTTCTAAGATAGGCTGCTTGTATCAATATAAATTGCCACATACTAATTGGGGGTTGAGGAACATTTTTTTAGAAACTCAGCTTTTTTCTGTTCATCTAGTTCGGGGGTCTTAAATGCTTTTTTGAATATTTCGTTTTAACTGACCATTCATCTATTAAACCCCTCCTTTCTTAGTTCTTGTTTTAACCATTTTAAAGATTTTGATAGCTTACGATAAATGGCAAATCGTGAGATACCCATAATAGAACAAATTGATGTAATAGACATTTCATTTACATAGCGCAAAAAAATTAGCTCCTGTTCTTCAAGTGGCATTTTTTGAATAATGGTTCGCAAAGTCAAATTATCTACCCATTCTTCGCAAGGATTATAAATGGCTTCATCCTGAAAATTTTCTAAGCTTTCAATGGCTTTTTTTCGAAATTCATCAATGCACAGATTTCTTGCAATCGTATATAAATAAGGTAAGTGTTTACTACTATCAAAATTTAATTCTTGTTTATAGAACCGAAGAAAAGTTTCTTGAGTAATGTCTTGTGCCAGTTGCTTATCATATATTTTGAAATAGCAATAGTGGTATATTTTATCGTATTGTTCTTCGATGTCCATGTATCACAAAACCTCCTCGTATTATAAAGTAGTAGTTATTAGAGTCCCTCTCCAAGGACAAAATGCTACAATAGACAAGGTGCTGTGGATTGGTTTAAACCTCCTACCGCAAGACGGTTTCAGAAAGGCTCCAACCATGGCTCTTTGTTTTTAGTGTTAATCAGTTAGATACCGCCAGACGGTTTATATAGAACGAGGTTACATAGCAAAGAGGTGTGGCTCT
>ENA-OQBL01000118-OQBL01000118.1-human-gut-metagenome-genome-assembly--contig:-NODE-118-length-46036-cov-4.999107_pt1 | contig 46036 bp, 51 predicted proteins | sample MGYA00242747_ERZ504553 | MGnify/ENA primary metagenome ERZ504553 (study PRJEB26092, sample SAMD00036240) | human gut metagenome | host: Homo sapiens | study: EMG produced TPA metagenomics assembly of...
TGAGTGACTGTTCTTGAATAATGGAACAATCACTCTTTATTATCTGCTACTAAAATATAACAATTTACTGATATTCAATACAATAAAAAGTCAAGTTGGGATAATATTTTGGTTTGGATAACTGCTCCTTGCCACGCTCGCCTACAATGTCGGTCCATACCGGCTTTTGGGGAGCGGGAAGATACCCAAAAGCACGCTGATCCGAAAATTGGAGGCGGGCGACAGGAACATTTACCGGGAATATATCGCTTTCTGCAACTACAAGGGGAAACGGCACGCCATGCTGCTCAAACGGAGAAAGGCGGAGTTTGCGCTGCTGTACATTCCGTAACATGGCAAATGCCTGACAAATGAAACTCCGATGAAGCCGCAACTTCATCGGAGTTTCCGCTTTTCATACATTCGGGATTTTTCCTTTGCCGATTACTTCACCGTCCCTGCAATGCTCTATGATGCCGGGCGAAAATCCCATCTCCCCGATTGCGATATGCCGGATATACTCCACATATTCCTGACCTTGAAAAATCCTGCCCGTGAGGTTTTTGAAAATCATCCTTATGCTTGTTCCGTCATCGCTGTGCAGGATGATTTTTCCGTTCTGTCTGATTTCTTCCATGATTGAAACTTGTTTTTGTGAATACTATCGTAGATTGGGACAGCGGTTTCTTTGCTACTTTCTTTGTCCGCCGTCATGCTCACCGAAAGAAAGTAGGGCGGCTTTGTCCGCCGCCACTCAAAAATGGGTGTAGAGTCCTGTTACCATCGTGAACATTTCTTCCAGCATATCGCAATATATGCCATCGTGTGTTTCGATGTCCTTCGTCTTGCACTCGAATGTCTTTTTGCTGAACGTCCTGCGGTAGAAACGCATATTGTAGAGGTCTAAGCCGGCATCGTAGATGATGTCAAGGCGGTTGGCACTCGTCTTGTTCCTCGCAAGGCTCATGCGCAGTCCGTTACCCATATCTATAAAGTCCTTGCTTCCCGTCATGGCGGCAAAGCGTCTGCCGCCTATCTGCTGTAAAATAGTCTTCGCTATCATGCTTTTCTTGGTTGTAGGTTGGCGGTGCGGACACCGCCAACTTGTTTAACATTCTGTTATCTCGGCAATGGGTGTGTTTCGTTTCAACCATTCCATCAGGCACTCCATATTGTACTCGCTTGTGATGACTGCCGTATGGCTGTTGATGGCGGTAAACCTGCTGCTCTCGTAGTCGTCTATCCACCCTTTTAGGGTATCAACTCCCCACGCTTCGGCATCGTCAAAGATGCCGTCCAATACTTTGATAGGCTCACTGAACTTCACTATCAGCGTTTGATAGGCTGCGTTCATCGTCTGTCCTCCTTTCCTTCCTTTGCCGTGAGCCACTCATCCCGTGCTTCTCGGCACTCGTCCAATGTGGGTTTGACACAAGAGAACAACTCTCCGTCTGTGGGGTGGCGGTAGTCGTACTGCACAAGTGTCCGCTTGCGTCTGCCGATACCTAATTGGAAACGCTCGTATTTCTCCGTACCTGCTTCCGTGCAGGTGCTTACTCCGTTGATGGTCATCCGTGTTGCCATAATCGTTGATTTTAGGGTGGTTAAAAATGTACTGACAAAACTCTGTTCTTCATCACCATTTCGGGGTCGCTCGTGTAGCGTTGGTGCAGGTAGAAATGGTGGGAACCGAAGCCGTAAAGGAAAAACCTGTCAAGTCCGTGCTTCTCGGCAAAGTTCTTTACACTCCGTCTTAACTGCTCCTCACTCGTTGCAAGAGTGAGGAGGTTCACAAATTCAAGGAACATCGTGGGGATTTTATCGTCCCACAGACAAACCATGCTTTCAATTTTTACTTCCATACTATTGGGTATTATAGGTTGATACTATGCCGCTTCCATCCGCTGGCGGATAAGGTTCACGTTGCTGTTCACAAGGTTTACAATGCGGTCGTGGTACTCGGTATTGGAATTGTGCAAGCCACGACTTTGCACCACTTCCAATGTCTTCAAGGAAACCTCCACCGTTTCTATGCGCTTGCCGTCAATGGTAGCGGATAGGATAAGAGAGTTCTTTTCAAGGAAATAGGAGTTGGAAAACACGCAATGGTGCAGTTCCGTCCCTTCCGCTGCAAACTCCGCAACGCTCTCCAACACACGCACCTGCAAAGTGCCGTCCGTGAAGGCGATGCCGAAGAATATGCCTTTGAGTTTGCGGTATGCCTTCTCGTGTTTCTTCGCTTGGCGGATGCGTTCCTCCAACTTCTTGCGTTCTATCTCCTTGTTGCGCTTGTGCATAAGTCTGTCGTGTTCGGCTTTGAGGTCGGAGGGACAGACGTACTTCGGGCTGTTCGTGTCCTTGCCGAAATGCCGCAGGAGGTCTATGGTGTCACGCCACATGGAGCCGTCAGCAATGGTGTAGCCGTTGCGGATACATATCTTTACGGATGCCCAATACCTCTCTATGTCAAAGGAACTGCGGATATAGTGGCGCAACATGGGGTATTGCCCTGCCTTCAACAGCGTTTCGGCTCGGCTGTCGGAAAGGATAGCCGTGAAAAGGTCGTAAGGCAGTATGTTGTGGTATTCGCCATTGAAGCCGTTGCGTTTCAGTTCGGGGATGAAACGCTGTCGGGGATAGGTGCAGACGGGGTTTATATCGTATGCACGGAGTTTGTTGTTCTTGCGTACCTCCATGTCGCTGTATTCCGCCCATAGGTCGTAGTAAAGTATGGACATTCCACGCAGTCGGGCAATGGTGACGGTTGTGCCTTTGGGCGAAATCCACCTTTGCACCACTTCATAAATGGAATACCCGGCTGCCTGCCCTGCCTTGTATTGGGACTTGACGAAGAAGAAGCGTATCACTTGGTACTGCTTGCAGGTGGTGATGATGCAGAAATACTCGTTCTCGCTGAACACGCTCTTTCGGGTGCGCAACGCTTCCAACTCCATGCCGCAATGCGGGCAGGTGCATCCGCAAACGGTGTCCGCAAGGTTGTGTTCACTCCTCCACGAATGTCCGCACTCGGTGCAGATGTTCGTGCCGTCCGCCCTCTTGATGGCGTAATGTTTGAAGCAATGGCGGAAAGCGTAAGCCCTCTGTGTGGCGGTCAATTTCGGCAGTCGCTCGCTCAATCGTGCGACTTCCTGCTGTATGGGTGTTCTCGGTTTCATAATCAGAAATTGAATAGGTTGGGTTGTTGTACTTCTTGTGCGGTCGCTTTGGTGGCGGTTCTCGGCTTGCTGCGGTTCTGCAACTTGCGGAGTTCCTCCTCTTGGTATCTGCGGACTGCGTTCTGCCGTGCTTCCGCCTTTTCCTCTGCCGTGAGTTCCACAACGTGGTTCACCGCCACTTGGCACTGAATGGGCTTGCCTACCTCTATCTCGTTCTCGTCATAGTAGTGGACGGCTTGCCCGAATATCTCCCCGTCCGTGAAGCCGTTGCAACCGCTCCGCTGCACGTAGTTGAGAATGTAGGTGACACAATCGTCTATGTTCTTGGCAGGGTTGCGGTAGTTCCTCGCAAAGAGCGTATCTTCCGCTGCACGCTGCTCCAGATACATCTGTATCGTTCTCTTGAAATGTTCTGTTCCTTTCATATCGCTGTCATTTTTAGATTATCTGTTTCAGTATCTCTCTCCAATAGGTCGGCTCTACCTCGCTCAGAAGGAAGTCTGTAAAGTCCCTCCGTGCGTCCTTGTTCAGTTCTCGGTAGAGTTCACGGAACACGGATATGTTGCCGTTGATGTACGTTTCCACCATATACACGAAGATGTTGTCCACCTCGTAGTATCTGCACTGCTGCGCTGCCGTTTTGCTGCTTCTCTTTGCCATGTCAGTAGGGGTTAAAGGGTGAATAACCAAAGGATGAAGCCAAAGAAGGCAATGGTGGAAAGGATAGCCACGATTACACCTATCGCCACTCGGAACACTCCGTTTACAATCTCTCTAATAATGCCCCAAAAGATGCCGAACATCCCGAAGGCGGTGCGTACCATCAAGCCGCATATCGCAAGCCCTATGTACTGCGCCATTTGTCTGAAATTTGCCGTTGCCGTCATATCTTCGCTGTTTTTGATTTTTTTTGTTTTTAATGCGGATTCAAGAGCTGAGGGAGTTGAGTTTCAAACTATCTTATCTGCCTCTCGTTTATCCGACATTTTTTTTATGCGTCTTTCTGTCGCATCGGTCGTTTTCGTTTCGGGTGCTTGAAAAGGTAGGGATTAGGGAATGCAAGGTTTTTCGGTCAAAATACTACCCGCAGGGCTGGAGATTTTTACCGAAAACAGGAGGCTTGACCTTGCTTTCCCGTCCAATCCCGGAATTACCTTTGCGCCCAGAACGAAAATGACTGACTGATGCGGCTTACTGAAAGGCGCAAAATGGAGGTAAACGAAAACAGAGGCAGATTGTGTAGAAAAAAACTTCAGGGGAAAATCCGTAAAAAAAAGAATCACCAAAAGGAAAAAGACATCACCGGAAGCGTGAAAAGGGCAAACCACAACAAAGGAAGTATGATTGTTTCCGATCCGACGGAACTTGTTCAGCCGGGTGGCAACAATCATTCTTCCCGGTTTGTCCGGCTGTGTGTGGGCGCCTGTTTCATTCATGGGGCAGGCTGACACACTCTGCATTCACTTTCCGCTTCCGGCAAAAGAGACAGCGAAAAAAGAAAAATCATTTGAAAACCCGTAAAAGCACCTCTTGGCATAGGCGCAAAAGAAAGGGGCATTGCTTCATCTGTCTAAACATCGTTTAGGCGTGAGGCAATGCCCTTTTCTCCAGCTATGCGGTAGTCGGCACACGTTTGTTCCAAACTCGTTTTGGGCAATGGTGTGCCGACGGACAATACCGCTTTTACGGAAAATTCTTATGAATGAGGGGATAAAAAACGGGAGTTTATATCAAAATCTCGAATTAAATAGCTACTTTTGCATACGAAGAGTTCTTTGAAGGTTACGCAACGCGCAGAAGGATAATGCAGTAGATAACTAACTAAATCGTAACCTATTACTATCAAGAGCAATTAACCTACGCTCATTTCCAATAAATTACACTCTTTTCGTAACTTCGGGTTGCAAATATACAATAATTATCCCACCTTTGCAGAAAAAAGTAATATGTATCAAATAATTAAACCTACGCCCGATGACTTTGATGAATTGACCTGTTTATGGGAAGCTTCGGTGCGTGCTACTTATCATTTCATACCTGAAGCATATATTCAGAAGTTAAAGCCACTGGTATGGAGTGTTTATCTTCATAGTATGCCGCTTTACATGATTCGTGACAATGCTGGTATAGAAGGATTCATGGGTATTAATGGGACTATGCTTGAAATGCTTTTTGTTCATCCGCGTGCCATAGGTACGGGAATAGGGAAACAATTGATGCGTTATGCTTTGGAGCATTGCCATGTACGTTATGTCGATGTAAACGAACAAAATAAGAAAGCGTCCGGCTTTTATGGCCATTTTGGATTTCGGGTTATTGGCAGGGATGCAAAAGACGCATCGGGCGAACCCTATCCTATTTTACATTTAAAACTGGGAGGTATCATGAAAATTGAAAATTGGGGATTAGTTCCCTATTCTGAGGCTTGGAAACGGCAGACGGAGTTGTTTAATGCCATGGTGGAAGCTAAACAAGTGGGAAAAACGTATGAGAATAGAATTATTTTTGTAGAACATCCGCATGTCTATACATTAGGCAAGAGTGGAAAGGAAACGAATATGCTGCTGGGAGAGGCACAATTGAAGATGATTGGTGCCACCCTTTATCATATTGATCGAGGAGGGGATATTACTTATCATGGTCCCGGACAATTGGTTTGTTATCCTATCTTGAATTTGGAGGATTATCATTTGGGGTTGAAGGAATATATTCATGTGTTGGAAGAAGCGGTGATCAGGGTCTGCGCATCTTATGGCATTGAGGCCGGGCGAGTGAAGGGAGCGACCGGAGTATGGCTGGCCGCGGGAACTCCGCAGGAACGGAAAATTTGTGCAATAGGAGTGAGAAGCAGTCATTTTGTGACAATGCATGGATTGGCGCTGAATGTAAATACGGATTTGCGCTATTTCAGTTATATCCATCCTTGCGGATTCATGGATAAAGGGGTTACTTCATTACAGAAAGAATTGGGGTGCGAAGTGCCTATGGAAGAAGTGGCAGGACGTTTGCAGAACGAATTATCTGAACTTTTGTAGTTATACCGTATGTGTGGATTTATACATACGGGGCGGAGGGATTAAAAGTCCGATTGTGTTATCATGTTGTCAACTGTAGGGGCAGGGTTTGCCTGCCCAAATGCATAAGCAAACTATTTTTGGGCGAGCGAACCTTGCCCCTACTGGCAAAATGATACGCCATTTTACTTTTGATACATCTTCATATTATGAAGAGAGCTTTTTTTGGATTTATTCTTTTATATCTTGGTACAAGAAGCGCTTGATACTTTTCTTGGCTGTTTTTTCAAATTCCTCAGGATATAGCTTGAAGCGGGCTATTTGGGAAAATGCCGGTAATTGTTTGTTCAGTTCAAGGCGGTTTTCTTCCATTACCCGTACAAGGTCTGATTGGCTCAAGCCGTGAGCAAAAGCATCATCGGAATCCGGATAGATTAGGCCCACCAGTTTGTCTTGTTGCAGAATAATCAGTGACTCTGACACGTATGGCATATTGTTTAGCTTGGACTCTATTTCTTCCGGATAAATGTTTTGTCCGGAAGAAGTGAGTAACAGGTTTTTGCAACGTCCTTTGATAAAAACATTTCCGTCTTCGTCTATTGTCGCCATATCGCCTGTATGCAACCATCCTTCAGTATCAATGACTTGCCGTGTCGCTTCCTCGTTCTTATAATAGCCCAACATCAGGTTGGCTCCACGGCATACCAGTTCACCCGCAATGGCTGATGGGTTAGGAGACAGTACCTTGGCTTCCATACGTGCGGCAACTTTTCCGCAAGATGCCAGTTTCAGTTCTGTCCAATGACTATGGCAGATGATGGGACCACATTCAGTCATTCCGTATGCAATGGTGTATGGGAAATCTATCATTTTTAGAAAGGCTTCCACTTCGGCATTGAAAGGAGCCCCTCCGATGATGATTTCGATGAAATTTCCGCCGAAAACTTCCATCGCCTTCTGCTTGATAAGTTCTTTTATCTTATCGCTGATGATGGGAACATGTAATAGCAGTTTACCTAATTTGTTGTCTACCTTGGGAAGAATATTTTTCTTGAATAATTTTTTCCACAATCAGTGGCACGCAGGCTATGACGCGCGGGCGGATTTCCGCAAATGATTCGGCTATGATTTTGGGCGATGGCATGCGGGTAAGAAACCATAGATGGGCGCCTGCTGTGAAACCGTAAAGAAAATCGAAAGTCATGCCGAATACGTGTCCCAAAGGTAACATGGATACGACGCTGTCACCTGCTTTCAGACCTATTTTTTCTTTACAGTAGAGCACGTTGGAGAGTATGCTACGATAAGGCAGCATTACGCCTTTGGAATATCCGGTAGTACCTGAAGTGTAATTAATGATGGCCAGGTCTTCTGATTTTTCTTTTTCATAAGAAATATCATCGGGACGAAATCTGCAAGGGAATTTGTGCCCGAATATCTCATTCAGATGGTCGCGGGCATAAGCCAGTTTTTCCGAACGGGATACGGGTACACCGAAATCTTTCAATTCTATGATACCTTCCAAATGAGGCATGGCTGCTTCATTCAAGTTCTCCCATATCTGATCGCCTACGAACAACAGGCGGGCTTCAGAGTGGTTTACAATATTGTGTACCTGATCGGCTTTGAATTCATGTAGGATAGGTACTACTACGGCACCATAGGTGATGACGGCAAGGTAAGTTACTGTCCAATGAGCGCTATTACGCCCGCAGATGGCTATTTTATCTCCCTTCTCAATGCCGGCATTTTCCAGCAAGATATGTATTTTCTCTATTTTACGGGCCACATCTCTGTATTGTAATGTGATGCCTTTATAGTCTGTAAGAGCGTTTAAATACCAATTTGTTTTTATACTTTGCTCGATAAGAGCAATAAAACTCTGTTCTAGTTCCATGATAACTTTTGCACATTTATAGGCTGAGTGTGCGCAAAAGTAGTAAAATGAGGTAAGGGGGATGGGAAATGAAACAGTTTTTTTACATTAATTTAACGCCCTGAAAATGTAGATTCTTTTATTATTTTACTTTAAAATGCTAGTTTATAATCGTTTGCCAATTGTTGATGTGTCCCTTTTCCGGAAATGTTATTTGTTCAGTCATAATAGTATTAGAATTCAAAGATTCCGGGGGATAATGTAGGATTGATATAACTGACGTCACGTGTTTGCAATAGCCTGCCATTCAGTGTGTAGAATAATTGTTTGGTGGCCGACGAATTGTTTAGGTTAACAGTAATTACGTACAGAGTGGTTCGTTTAGGAAATTCTATGAGATTTACATTGGTGGCAGTCCACATGGCGTATGGACTCAATGTAAAATCATTATATACGTTAGGTGTCAGTTGATCTGTAGTTTGTAAATCGGTATTAGTCATTACCCATTGGGCATTACCGTTCATCCATACTTCTTTTTCAAAACCATTTTGGGTAAAAGAGGCCACATAATAATTCCCTTGTTGGCTCCAGCTTACGTTTGTGGCATGTGGATATATCTTTTTCAGTGCTATATGAAATGTAGTGGGAGAGGTAGCAGACAAGGTGGTGATCAGTACCCATAATATTATACATATAGAATAACATCTCTTCTTCATGGTATTTAAATGTTTTGATGAGGTTGATAAAACAGCTTGGCTATACTTTTGTTCGCCGGTATAAAACCTGATTTGTGGATTTTTCCACACTTTTGTGGTGTTGTCAACAGGAATCTACACTCCTGAAATGAAAAAGCGTATATGTATGTGGTTGATTTTTAGTTAGATATTAAAATGAGCAGATTTGTGGCACGCTTCTTGTTTTATTGTTGTCGGTAAAAATGAATAAAAAATAAAGTAATTATGAAAAAGGTATTAGTAACATTGGTATTAGTGATGACTTTAGGCGTGTCTGTTTCTTTTGCTCAAGCGGCTCCGGTAGAGGTTCCGGTAGTGGAAAAGCCTCAACAATCTAAGAAGTTGGTTTTCTCGGAAATCTATATGAATGATGTGCCGGAAGCTGTGATGGACAGGCTTGCACTGGAAGGTGCTATGATAAAGCAGGCTTTTATGGCCTATGGCATTGATGGAAGCCGTATTTATAAAATTAATGTGTTGACAAGTGATGCTCATGAACAGACATTGTTCTTAGGTGAAGATGGTAAAATTTTGCAATAGTTAGTATATTTATAATAGTGCTTTTACATGAATTCCCGGCTTGTGATAAGTCGGGAATTTTTTTAGTTAAATTGTTTCTTGACGATATTCGAAAAATAATTAAGAAATCTCTTGTGCATAATAATTGTAGGTTTTATCTTTGCCACTCAAATTTAAAAAGGTGATACAATGGAAACTTATGATATATATTTTAAAGAAGGTAATGATTTTGCTAATAAAGGATTTTCATTGAAAGATAAGGCTAAGGCCATTAGAATGGCGGAAGATATGTTGGCTGAACGCAAAGGATATGTGAAGGATTTTGTTGGAGGAACTATTTCCGTAATGTGTAAAGAAACGAAAGAGGAAGTTTGGTCCAAGCCGATAGAGGAGGTTTAATGCAATTTTTACATCTTTTTTTGCCTTGCCAATCATAGAATTATGAAATACAGTGCTGTAATTGAAATGGTACGTAGCCGTTAATAGCAGCAACCCTTGGTTGTATTTGTGGTGGATTTGTTATTGGCGGACATGAATATTTCTTTCTCTTCTAGGATATTCGGTATATTTCTCCTTTCATGCTTTTGCCGGACTGATATAGATAATGCCGGGTAGCACTTGATAGGACGATGATTGTTCTTTTACTAAGATGCTTCAGTATGACTTTTTTCCGATCCTATCCATTCTTGACATATAGTTGTTATTCATAGCTAAATACACCGTATTCCCAATGAAGCTTTCTGTGGGGATCCCTTTGGTGTTCGTGTAACTATTGTGACTGTTATTATGCCGATGGGGTATAGTATTGATACAACAATGATTTTTCATAATAACTTTTAACTTATGATTTAGATAGCTCCGACTTGTCACAAATCGGGGTTATCCGCTTGTTATGCTATTAAACTTGGTCAGCTATTGGTTAACAATTTCACGCAACAGTAACTCTTTGGAGTAAAAGTGGCAAATAAATTTTTTGTTTACATGAGAAAAAAACTTTCCCAAAAGCTTTGTATTATTGATTTTCTATGTATCTTTGCATCGTTATTATTTCTCGGGGTATTAGCTCATCTGGCTAGAGCGTTAGACTGGCAGTCTAAAGGTGGCGAGTTCGAGTCTCGCATGCTCCACTTTTTTAATGATAAAATGAAGGTCTGCGAAGCAGGCCTTTTTTAATTTAAAGACTATAGATATGTTAATTTATAATACAACTTATCAAACAGGCATTGACGATGCGCGTAATTTTGTCATTTGGCTTAGTGAAAGCTATATTCCCGAAGTGGAAAAGACGGGAATATTGCAAAATCCCCGTCTTACGCACATCCTTAGTCACAAAGAGCAGGATTCAGAATGTTTTTCATTGCAATGGGAGGTGGAAGATACAGCGGCCTTGCATCGTTGGCATACTCAGCAAGGGATGCATCTGAATGAGGAAATGATGAAGATATTTAAAGATAAGGTGGTTGGCTTTCCCACTTTGATGGAGGTGATTAAGTGATTCAGCCGGTAAAAGAGAAAATCATTCTGGGTATAGATCCTGGAACAACCATAATGGGGTATGGCCTGCTGAAAGTAGTAGGTACTAAACCGCAGGTAATGACTATGGGGGTCATTGATCTTCGTAAATATGGTGACCATTATTTAAAACTGCGCCGTATTTTTTGAACGGGTGGTTGGTATAATAGAAGCTTATTTACCTGATGAGTTAGCTATTGAGGCGCCTTTTTTTGGAAAAAATGTGCAGTCGATGTTAAAATTAGGGAGGGCACAGGGAGTGGCTATGGCTGCTGCTTTGAGCCGTGATATTCCTATAACAGAATATGCGCCGTTGAAGATAAAGATGGCGATAACCGGTAATGGGCAAGCCAGCAAGGAACAGGTCGCTGATATGTTGAAAAGGATGTTACATATACCGGAGAGTGATATGCTGCCATTTTATGGATGCAACAGATGGGTTGGCGGCTGCTTATTGTCATTATTTACAAATGGGCAGACCGACATTGACTAAAGAATATTCCGGCTGGAAAGATTTTATAAATAAGAATCCTGATAAAATAAAAAGATAAGATTATGAATGTGAGACATGTTATTTGGGCATCAATTGTTTCTACTACTATTAGTTGTCAGTCTGTGGAAAAAAGAATATAATTCGTTTGATGAATATCCTGTCCGTGAAGATGCGCTGACTGAAATGGAGTACTCGCCTGCCGAAACCAAGTTTTCACTTTGGGCTCCTACAGCGGAAGAGGTGCGTGTCCTTTTATTTGAATCGGGTAATGAAGGTTCAGCTTCTAATACTTTTCCAATGGAGATGGGAGAGAATGGTACTTGGAATATTTCAATAAAAGAGGATCTGAAGGGTAAATTCTATACCTTTAATGTGAAGGTAAACGGGAAATGGTTAGGAGACACTCCGGGAATTATGGCAAAAGCCGTAGGGGTAAATGGTAAGCGGGCAGCTGTGCTTGATCTTCGTTCTACAGATCCGGAAGGATGGGAGAACGATGTGCGTCCTCCTTTGAAGAATTATGCTGATATTACGGTTTATGAGATGCATCATCGCGATTTCTCTTTGGATTCTGTTTCCGGAATTCAAAATAAAGGCAAGTTCCTGGCTTTGACGGAGCAGGGTACTACCAGTTCTTCAGGCGAGAAGACAGGTATTGACCATCTGAAAGAATTGGAAATTACCCACGTGCACTTATTGCCGTCGTATGATTATGCCTCGGTGGATGAAACAAAACTGGACAAGGCCCAATATAATTGGGGGTATGATCCGCAAAATTACAATGTGCCTGACGGTTCTTATTCTACAGATCCTTATAAACCCGATGTCCGTATCAGGGAATTCAAACAAATGGTACAAGCTTTACATAAGGCGGGAATCAGAGTGGTGCTTGATGTGGTGTATAATCACACCTTCAATACAGACGAAAGCAATTTCGAACGTACGGTTCCCGGTTATTTCTATCGCCAGACGAAGGACGGGCAATGGGCAAATGGTTCGGGATGTGGAAATGAAACGGCAAGCGACCGCGCCATGATGCGTAAATATATGATAGAATCTATTTTATATTGGATTAATGAATATCACATAGACGGCTTTCGTTTTGACTTGATGGGGATACATGATATTGAAACCATGAATGAGATACGTGCGGCTATTGATAAAATAGATCCGTCTATTTTTATGTATGGTGAAGGATGGGCTGCCAGTTCTCCTCAATTAGAGGCAGACAGACTGGCGATGAAAGCCAATGTGGAAAAGATGCCCCGTATCGCCGCTTTCTCAGATGAAATGCGTGATGGATTGCGAGGTGGTTGGGATGATGATACTAAAGGAGCTTTTCTAGTAGGGGAGCCAGGACACGAAATGAGTATCAAATTTGGAATTGTGGGAGCTATCGAACATCCGCAGGTTATAAGTGATTCTGTGAATTATAGTAAGAAACCTTGGGCTTTACAACCTACCCAGATGATAAGTTATGTAAGTTGCCACGATGACATGTGCCTTGCCGACCGTCTGAAAGCTACCATGCCGGATGCTTCGGTAGAGGAACTGGCGGCTTTGCAGAAGTTAGCGGAAACATTTGTCTTTACTTCACAAGGAGTACCGTTTATATTTGCAGGGGATGAGATGATGCGTGACAAGAAAGGAGTTCATAATTCTTATAATAGTCCTGACAGTATTAATACGATAGATTGGAAAAATAAGACCGCACACAAAGATGTGTTCGAATATGTGAAAGGTTTAATAGCTATGCGTAAAGCACATCCCGCTTTTCGTATGGGGGATGCCGATATGGTACGTAGGCAATTGGAGTTTTTACCTGTAGAAAATACGAATGTGGTTGCCTTTATCTTGAAAGACAATGCAAATGGTGACTCATGGAAAAATATCATCGTGGCTTTGAACAGCCGTGCAGAGCCTGTCAAGCTGGACATTCCGTCGGGTAAATACACTGTAATCTGTAAGGATGGTAAAATAAACATGAAAGGCTTGGGACAGGTTTCAGGTGATGAGCTTATGGTACCGGCACGTTCTGCCATGATTATACATCAATAGAAGGCTCAAAGAAGATTAATAAAGACTTTGTCATACAGACTAAAACACATAATACGAATGGAAAAGACATGGAGATGGTTTGGGAAGAAAGATAAGATAACGCTTCCCATGCTTAGGCAAATCGGGGTGGAAGGAATCGTGACCGCCCTTCACGATGTACCTAACGGTGAAATCTGGGCTTTGGAAGCTATCAAAAGTTTAAAAGATTACATTGAATCTCACCAATTGCGCTGGTCGGTGGTAGAAAGCCTGCCGGTAAGTGAAGCTATCAAATATGCCGGTCCTGAACGGGATCAATTGATAGAAAACTACAAAGTAAGCCTTGCCAACCTAGGTAAAGCGGGTATCAAGACCGTATGCTATAACTTCATGCCTGTCATTGATTGGATACGTACCGATTTGGAACATCCTTGGGAGGACGGAACCAGTTCTTTGTACTTTGACAAGATCCGGTTCGCCTATTTTGACTGTATGATTCTTCAGCGTGAAGGGGCGGAGAAAGACTATACCGATTTGGAATTACAACAGGTGCGTGAATTGGATAAGACTATAACCGAAGCCGAGAAAAACGAATTGGTCGATACCATTATAGTCAAGACGCAGGGATTTGTAAATGGTAATATAAAGGAGGGAGACCGGTATCCGGTAACCATATTCCGCCGTCTTTTGTCTTTGTATGATGGGATAGACCGTGATGCCCTGCGTGAAAACTTACGTTATTTCTTGCAGGCTGTCATGCCGGTGTGTGATGAGTACGGTATAAATATGTGCATCCATCCGGACGATCCCCCTTTCCAGGTATTGGGCTTGCCGCGTATTGTGACCGGTGAGGAAGATATCAACTGGCTTCTCCATGCGGTTGATAACCCGCATAACGGGCTGACATTCTGTGCCGGTTCGCTCAGCGCCGGATTGCATAACAATGTACCTTTGTTGGCACGTATGTTTGCACACCGCACTCATTTTGTACATTTGCGCAGTACCAATGCGTTTCCCAACGGGAATTTTATAGAAGCATCTCATTTGGGAGGGCGTGCTCATGTGATAGAGTTGATCCGTATTTTTGAAAAAGAACGTCCGGGTGTCCCGATGCGTGTGGATCATGGGCGCATGATGCTGGATGATGCCGGCAAAGGATACAACCCGGGTTATTCGTTTCATGGCCGTATGATGGCCTTGGCTCAGATAGAAGGCATGATGGCGGTTATCAACGAGGAATCAAAACTTAAATCCTAGATTGACGTACATACTCACTTTATTGGCTCGGTTTGCATAGTTTATTGATGCCTCTAAGGGGCCGAACATACTATCCAAACCGTAGCCTATACCACAGCCGAACATGGTATCCTGTTCCAACAGGTACCTCAGCTTGCTTGCACTCAGCGCATAATTGCCCGTTAACGTCAGATAATGCACACTTCCCATCCGTTGGCGGAATTTCATGCTTCCTATCAGTAACGCATTCTTTGTTAATTCCACATTGTTTATCCCGACAAATGGTAGTTGCTGTTGCAGGAAACGTCCTTGCACATCCCCCCCCATCGCATTGAGTTTGGAGTAAGGAATATCTTTCCCTATCAGAAAACGTCCGTATATGGCAGGCAGTATGGAGAATCTGCGTGTAACGGGAATCACTCCCTGGCAATAGCCTTTTATGGCAGAGAAAGGAGCGTGGTCGTCATATTTGGTGAAATTATCCGTATAAAGTGAATAGGACGCTCGTGCTGATATGCCTTTGGTAGGGAAATATGCCTTGTCGAAAGTTTCGTAATGCATTTGTGCGAAATAGCTGAAGAAGTGTTCTGTTCCTACGTCAAAACCTTGGTTCCCTTCCTGGTATAGGAATTTGTCGTAGTCATATAATTCATACCTCAGCCCCACGGCAAAGCGTATGTTTTTGTACCAAACATCCGAAAAGGATAATTCTCCCAAATGATAGCGGTAGGTAGAGTTATGTGATTTATCTCCATGATGGTAAAAGTTTATATCATTGTACTGGAACATATATGCCAGTCCGATGTTCTTCAATGGAGCCGGTTCGAATCCATAATCTATGCGGGCGGCATAACGTTTGCCCAATCGTCCTGTCAGTGACAGCGTAGTGGGTACCTTTTTCCCCGGAAATTGCTGGTGACATTAATGAGCAGACTGGCTGTTTCTTCCGAATCAAAACGGATTCCTACGTTCAGCTTATTCTCATATTTCTTGCTTAAAAGAAAATGCAGGTTATAACCTCCGCCGGGGGCTTCGGGCAGATTGTAAGTGGCGCTGGAATATTCCAGATTGGAGCATAGTATGGCTGTTGCTTCTTCTATGCGGCGAAGGCTTATTTCGGAGTCTTCTTTCAAATCACAGCGCTTCAACAGCCACCGTTTGTCTTTTTCGTCCAATCCGTCAAAGGTGATTTCTTTTATATACACTTTGCGGTTGGGGGAGTACGGATAGCTGGGAAGGGGTTTCGGCATATAGGTACTGTCCAGCCCCAGTTCCTGCTTCAACTTTATCAAGGAGTTTTTTTGTGCCAATGCCGCTTCTTCTCCCCGACGAATCAGTGTGTCCACCGCACTGGGGGTGAAACTGGCGGCAGAATACCCCTCCACATCCACCTTTATATATGTATCGGTTTCTTTCAGATTCTTTTTATAAAGTTCCAGTCCCATTAAATTGATGAGTTGCCCCAAGATACTGCCGGTGCTATTCAGTTCGTTGGCGGGTTTCAAGTCATTTTGAACATCCACTCCTATAATAATGTCCGCCCCCATGGCACGCGCTACATTTACAGGGTAGTTGTTTACCACACCTCCATCCACTAGAACCATACTGTCCAGCCGGACCGGAGTGAATACTCCCGGTATGGCCATACTGGCCCGCATGGCCGTAGCCAATACACCTTTGTGAAAATTTACCTCGTTGCCATTTACAATATTTTCGGAAACACAGGCGAAGGGAATAGGTAACTTGTTGAAATCGATGGAATCATGATATCCTACGGTCAGCTCACTGAACAGGTTTGCCAGGTTCTGTCCCTTTATCAATCCTCCTACGGCTTGCGTTTTGGCATTTTTACCGAATGGCAGGGAAAATACATATTTTTCGGAAGCCTCCCGTTCCGCCATATTCTGTTCGCTGCGTGGTATTTTGTCACTCAGCAGAAAGGACCAATCCTGCCGGCGAACCATGCTATCCATCTGTTCAGGAGTATAACCGATGGAATAAAGTCCGCCTATAATGGAGCCCATGCTGGTCCCTACCACGTAATCTATAGGGATACCCGCTTCTTCTATAACTTTCAAAGCACCTATATGTGCCATTCCTTTGGCTCCTCCGCCGCTGAGAACAACGCCCACTTTTTTTTCGGGGACCAGGTTGGGCCGTTGTGTGAACGGAGATACAAAGTAACCCTGCTGCTATTAACAGGGTCGGGAATTTCATTTTTTTCATTTTACTATAAATCTAGTTTAAGTTAAAAAACAAAAACAGTGCAAAGATGGTCTAATCTTTCAGCTTTCACAAGTGCTGATTGTCATAGATATTGGTCTATTTTGCTGCTGAGGTTTCAAAGATAGGGAATTGTACCGGAAAAAAGAATTTTGTATATCGCTTTTTTGTCGTACCTTTGTCTGTGTAACGAAAAAAAGTATGGATAATTTTGCAGCAATAGACTTCGAGACGGCAAATAATGAACGTACCAGCATATGTAGTGTAGGGGTGGTTATTGTGAGAAATGGTGAGATAGCCGACCGGTTCTACAGCCTCGTTCATCCCGAACCGGATTACTATTTGTATTGGAACACCCGTATTCATGGATTGACACAGGAAGATACTGCCCATGCTCCTGTTTTTTTCGGAAGTATGGAAGCAGGTTGCCCCTAAAATAGAGGGGCTTCCGCTGGTTGCGCATAACAAAGCCTTTGATGAGGGGTGTTTGAAAGCCGTGTTCCGTACTTATTGTATGGATTATCCTGATTATGACTTTTATTGTACCTATCAGGCTTCCCGGAAGCTGAAAGGGTTGAGAAACCACCAGTTACATACGGTGGCCGGTTTTTTTGGTTTTGAATTGGAGAATCACCATCATGCGCTGGCTGATGCTGAGGCGTGTGCATGGATTGCCAGACAGATTCTGTGAGTTATAATAAAAGATTTATGATTTCTGAAACCCATGATACAAGAAGATACTTATAAAACCATTACAGACATTGCCGAAGGCATATATACGGAGAAACGGAGTAAATTTATAGCTATTGCCATTCCGGTACGTACCATAGAGGAAATAAAGCAGCATCTTGACACGTATCAGAAGAAATATTACGATGCCCGCCATGTGTGTTACGCTTATATGCTGGGGCATGAAAGGAAGGATTTCAGGGCAAATGATAACGGAGAGCCTTCGGGTACCGCAGGAAAGCCTATTTTGGGGCAAATAAATTCCAATGAGCTGACGGATATCCTTATTATAGTGGTCCGTTACTTTGGAGGTATAAAATTGGGAACCAGCGGACTGATTGTCGCTTACAAGGCAGCCGCTGCCGAAGCAATAGCTGCTGCTGATATAGTGGAAAGAACAGTGGATGAAGAAATCACCGTATCCTTTGAATATCCTTTTATGAATGATATCATGCGCATTGTGAAAGAAGACGAGCCTGCCATCTTGGAGCAATCATATGATATGGATTGCCTGATGAGGCTCCGGATACGTAAATCCATGATGGGAAAACTCCGTGCACGTCTGGAGAAGGTGGAAACTGCCCGTATTATTGAATAACTCTGTCGGTACGTCGATATTTTTGGGGCCATATTCACTGCGTTCACAGCAGATGAGAAGAATACGGAATGTGGCTGTAAAATGTCTTCCCCATATCAAATGAAACATATTTGTAATATGGATGAAATATTACAGATATACCGAACCTATATCTTTGCAGCCGTAAACAAAGAAAGTCACATTAATAAAAATGAGAAATACACTTGTAGCGTCTGCTTTTACAATGCTGAGTATTGCAACTGCTTCCGCACAGCTGACTATTCCTAAAGAATATCTGCCGGAAGTACATGGAACGATCCGCGGTAAATATGAACTTCAAACCACTAACGGAATGCAACGGTTCCAGGTACGTAACGCCCGTGTCAGTCTGGACGGGAAGGTTCTTCCGGTAATTGCTTATAAAGCTGAAATAGACTTGTCCGATGAGGGAAGCATCAAGATGCTGGATGCATATGCCCGCTTTGTCCCCAATGATACATGGAATGTCACACTAGGACAGATGCGTGTGCCTTTCACCATAGACGCTCATCGATCTCCCCACCAACAATATTTTGCCAATCGTTCGTTCATAGCCAAACAGGTGGGGAATGTGCGTGATGTGGGTGCTACCGGAGCTTTCTCTTTAAAGGAGGGACTGCCGTTGAAACTGGAAGGCGGACTGTTCAACGGCTCCGGACTCACCAATCAGAAAGAGTGGCACAACACGTTGAATTATTCTGTTAAGCTTCAATTGATGCCGTGGAAAAATTATAACTTGACTTTGAGTACCCAGAAAATACATCCCGATAAAATCAGCATTTATATGTATGATATCGGTACTTACTACGAGTTTGATAATTGGCATATAGAAGCCGAATACCTTTATAAAACTTATGCGAAAAACTCATTTGATGATGTACATGCTTTCAACGCCTTTGTCAATTACGACTTGTTTATCAAGAAAGGCCTGTTCCGGAAAATTTCATTTCTAGGACGTTATGACAGTATGGGAGATCATAGTAACGGTAATGCGGATGAAGATGGTAAGCTTTACATTACCGATTATTCCCGCCAGCGTGTGACTGGAGGTGTGACATTAAGCTTTGGAAAGGCTTTTCAAGCGGATTTGCGTCTTAATTACGAGAAATATTTCTATGATAAACTATCTTTGGCAAAAGAGTCCGAACAAGACAAGTTTGTGATGGAATTAATGGTACGGTTCTGAAAAAAGCAGGGGGACACTCCCTGCTTTTTGCTGTTTGTCCTTCTTGTCTTTTCCTTTTCCATCCCTGCCTTTATTCCGGAACTCACCGGCATATCCGTGATATTTCTTCGGGTAACAGGCTTTTCCTCGACAGGCAGTGCGCCTTCTTCCGCCAAGGAGACAAGCCTATCCCCATCTCTCTTTCATCATATCTTCCAGTTTCAGCAGCTCATCCCTGTATTGTGCAGCTTCTATAAATTCCAGCTTCTTGGCAGCTTCCTGCATCAGTTTCCGGGTACGTTCTATCGTTTTCTCCATCTGTGGCTTGGTCATATACTGAACAATCGGGTCGGCAGCCGTTGTATCGGAAGATGGCTCGATGTATGCCTTGGGACCTTGAGTGGTTCCGGCAACTTCGTTGCTGTTGTTGCCCAACAAGGCAGCATTCCGCGCACGCTGTATCTGTTTAGGGGGTGATTCCATGCTCTTCGTTATATGCCAGCTGATTTTTCACGACGGCGGTTGGTTTCGTCTATCGGTTTTTTCATGCTGTCCGTCATGCGGTCTGCATACATGATTACTTTTCCATTGATATTGCGGGCGGCGCGTCCTGCTGTCTGGGTCAGAGAACGGTGGGAGCGGAGGAACCCTTCTTTGTCTGCATCCAGAATGGCTACCAAAGACACTTCAGGCAAGTCCAGACCTTCACGAAGCAAATTCACACCCACCAGTACATCATAAACGCCCTGACGTAATTCATCCATAATCTTGACGCGTTCTAAAGTGTCCACATCGCTGTGGATGTAGTTGCAGCGGATGTCATTGCGCAGCAGATATTCGGTCAATTCTTCTGCCATGCGTTTGGTAAGCGTGGTCACCAGTACACGTTCTTCTTTCTCGATACGTTGCTGTATCTCTTCCATCAGGTCGTCAATCTGATTCAGACTGGGGCGTACTTCAATTACCGGGTCCAGCAATCCGGTAGGACGGATAACCTGTTCAACGATAATGCCTTCACTTTCCACCAATTCATAATCGGCAGGTGTGGCACTGACATAAATCACTTGTTTGGCCAGTTCCTTGAACTCTTCAAATTTTAGAGGACGGTTGTCAAAAAGCCGACTCCATCCGGAAACCATATTCCACCAAATTGGTTTTTTCTGGCCCGGTCACCACCATACATGGCACGTATTTGCGGTACGCTGACATGGCTTTCGTCTATTACAATCAGGAAATCATCCGGAAAGAAGTCCAGCAGACAGTAAGGACGGGTACCTGCATTACGCCCGTCAAAGTAGCGGGAATAATTTTCTATGCCCGAACAATGCCCCAGTTCGCGAATCATCTCCATATCGTATGTCACGCGCTCATAGAGTCGTTTCGCCTCATACATTTTTCCTTCCTCCTCGAATTTGGCCACCTCTTTCGTCAAGTCGTCCTCAATCTGATGAATAGCTCTCAACTGGCTCTCTTTGGTGGTCATAAAAAGATTGGCCGGATAAATTTTGTATTCATCAAAAGTTGCCAGACGGATTCCCGAAACAGGGTCTATCTCTTCAATGGCATCAATTTCATCGTCCCAAAACATAACCCGGAGGAGATTGTCGCTATATGCCAGGTAAATGTCTACCGTGTCACCTTTTACGCGGAAATTCCCGCGATTCAGTTCTATGTCGTTACGCACATACAGGCTGTCCACCAAGCGGCGTAAAAATACATTCCTGTCCAGCAGTTTGCCTTTTTTTATCTCGATTACGTTATTATAGAAATCCGACGGGTTCCCCATACCGTAGATGCAGGACACGGAAGACACCACCACCACGTCCTTCCGTCCCGACAGCAGGGCAGAGGTGGCAGCCAGCCGCAATTTGTCAATCTCTTCATTAATGGCCAGATCCTTTTCTATATAGGTGTCGCTGGACGGCAAGTATGCTTCCGGCTGGTAATAGTCATAATAAGATACATAGTATTCCACAGCATTATTGGGAAAGAAACTCTTGAACTCTCCGTATAACTGGGCTGCCAATGTTTTGTTATGGCTTAATATCAAGGTGGGCTTATTGATGTTTTTAATTACATTTGCAATCGTGAAAGTCTTGCCGGACCCGGTGACCCCCAATAAAGTTTGTGCGGGGACTCCTTCCAGCACCCCTTCGGTCAGCTGGGCGATAGCTTCCGGTTGGTCGCCGGTGGGTTGGTATTCGGAAATCAATTCAAAATTCATAATAGCATGTTTGGTTTAATGAGATGTAAAAATACAGTTATTTCCTTAGATATTATCTATTCATCTCTAAAAAATAGACTCTTGTCGACTTTTTAGCAATTTAAAAACATGGAAATATTGCATTATTCGGTGGAAAGGCGTAAATTTGCGCAATTATTTGAATAAGATGAAAAAATATATCATTATAGCTCTTGTCTCCGGTACGGTTCTAACGTCTTGTGGAGAGTATAACAAAGTTTTAAAAAGCACGGACTACGAATACAAGTACGAAGCGGCCAAAAGTTACTTTGGCAAAGGGCAGAATACTAAGGCGGCCACCATTCTGGAGGAATTGATTACCATTATGAAGGGAACGGATAAGGCTGAGGAATCACTTTATATGTTGGGTATGACCTACTATAATCAGGGTGACTTCATCACAGCTTCGCATTATTTCACCACTTATTATAATACTTATCCGCGTGGGGTCTATACGGAACAGGCCAGATATTTTTCAGGAAAAGCATTGTTCCTGGATACTCCGGAGCCTCGTTTGGACCAGTCGAGCACCTATAAAGCTATTCAGGAGTTGCAGATGTTTATGGAATATTTCCCTACCAGTAGCCGTCGGCAGGATGCACAGCAAATGATTTTTGATTTGCAGGACAAGCTGGTGATGAAAGACTATCTGGCTGCGAAATTGTATTATGATTTGGGCTCTTATACAGGAAACAGTACTTATAGCACTACCGGTAACAACTATTTGTCTTGCATCGTTACCGCCCAGAATGCTTTGAAAGACTATCCCTATACCAAGATGCGCGAAGATCTTTCTATCCTGGTCTTGCGTGCCAAATATGATATGGCGAAAGCGAGCGTGGAAGAAAAGAAAGAAGAGCGTATGCGTGAAACGATAGATGAATATTATTCTTTCAAGAACGAGTTTCCCGACAGCAAGTATACTAAAGAAGTGGAGAGCATCTACAAGGATGCCAATAAGTACGTAAAAGAATTTAATGAATAAAACTAAATAAGAAATTATGGATTACAAAAAGACAAACGCTCCAAGTAATACTGTTACCCGTGACATGATGGATTTATGTGCAGACACAGGTAACATTTATGAAACTGTTGCTATCATTGGCAAACGTGCCAACCAGATTAGTGTTGAGATGAAGAATGATCTTTCAAAGAAATTGCAGGAGTTTGCCTCATACAACGATAACCTGGAAGAAGTCTTTGAAAATAGAGAGCAGATCGAAATCTCACGTTATTACGAAAAACTTCCGAAACCGACATTGATCGCTGCTCAGGAATATGAAGAAGGCAAGGTTTATTTCCGTAATCCTGCTAAAGAAAAAGAGAAACTACAGTGATTTTTCATTTGGGGCTGTGCAAAAGGTCTTTACCGCAGGTTACGCAGATCGTTCTATTTTGAAACATGAGTCGTTTCGTGTGGAAACTGTATCAATCTGAGTAATCTGTGGTACATTTTGATGCACCTCACATTATATTAGCCCTGTTATGCTGAACGCAGTGAGGAATCTGATAACCATTCACTTTGTGTTTTCAGGTTTTTCACTGCGTTTAGAATGACGGGTTGTATGATTAAAATTAAAGAGACTATGATACAACGCATTCAATCTGTTTATTTACTTGTTGTTACCATTTTGATTATTATTTGCCTGTGTAGTCCCGTAGGCTCATACATAGGAAGTGATTATAGTGTTTCCGCTTTAACAAATCTGTGTCTTACTATGGCGGATGGTACTAAAGATTATGCTCCATGGGCCTTGTTTGTGATTTTGCTGGTTGTTGCGGTTCTTGCTTTCGGCACTATCTTCTTGTTCAAAAAACGCATGTTGCAAATCCGTCTGACTATTTTCAGCACCATTTTGTTGATCGGGTATTATGCCACATTGGTCACTTTTATTTTTATGTTGAAAGAAGAGTCTATGACATTTTCTCCTTCATGGACTGTGTGTCTGCCGTTGGTTGCCATCATTTTGAATTGGCTTGCCATCCGCGCCATTGGTAAGGATGAGGTATTGGTTAAAGCATACGACCGTTTGAGATAAGCTGAGGGAATTATTATGTATGATATAAAAAGCCTGCAAGATGAATCTTGCAGGCTTTTGTATTATGAGAGAGAGTCCTTTTTTTATTTAGTAATATCTATCAGATAACTCAGCCGTATGCCTATGAATGAATGGGCTGATCTTTCGAAGAAATCTCTTTTCGAGTTCTTGTAAAAGTCGCTCAATCCCATGTAGTAACGTCCTTCCAGCAGGAAATGTCCGATACCGGTACTTACTTCCAGACCGGCGCCGGCTGTGATACCATAATCAAATTTATTCTCCACCTCTTTACCGTGTTCCGGTCTTGTTGTAGAAGTAGTCCAGTTTATCTTTTCGTTGTCACCCAGGAAAAAGCCGATTTGTGGTCCTGCATTGAAAAAGACCTTCACTCCCCGGTTCAATGCATCCTTGCCGAATGCCAGATGTGCCATGAAAGGGATTTCCAGATAATTCATGGTGCGGCTGTAAGAATTGCCGGAATCATCTTCTATCTTTTCGTCCCATCCGCGTTGTGAATAGTTTATTTCCATTTGCACGCCACACATCATCTTGAAATATTTCTCGGACATATATCTCATGGTAACCCCCATAGACATGGTGTTCAAGGTGTTCAGTTTGATTTTCGGGTTGAAGCTGACGGAACTCATGTTCAGACCACCATTGATGCCGACGGCAAAATTATGACGTTCTTCACCCAACTGTGCAGCTGCCGGCAATGCAAAGAGCAATGCCAGTACAAACAGCCCGAAGTTCTTATACTTTTTCATTATTCAAAATCAAGTTTAATCAGTTCAAAGTCCTTGGTAAAATGAACGAAGAACACTTTACGATTGATAAATCCACCCCAGTTGTTTACGCGTTCAAATTTAAATCCGGTCTGGATAGGGGTGACAGCCACCTTGTCCAGTTTGTCTTCCAGTTTGTTGCCGTATTGGGACAGGCCCTTCAGGAAGAAATATCCTGTATCGAATCCCAGCATACCATATTTAGGGAATGAGTTGAGCATATCCTTGCTGTACCATTTGCGGTAAGCCGATGAGAACTGAACGGCTTCCGGAAATAAATTGTTTGTGTAAAACGAAGAATAGAAATAGGTGTCCAGTTCATAGAAACTGGCCAGATGGTCGTTGGTATAGGTCTGCCATTCCGGATAGCCGAATAACTGCATACGGTAGTCGGGATTGTCACGGGAGGTCACAATCAGTTGTGGTAACAGTTTTATCAATGCCACGTTGGTGCCGGAAGTCGGGATGAATACATTATCCATACTATGGTTCATCGCGCCTTTCAATGATTCTGGAGTAATATTTTCCCCTTTTAATTCGGTAAAAGGAATGCGTTTGGTTTTTAACTCCTCTTTCAGTCCTTTTATAAAATCCACTTTGTCTTTGTCACCATCTTCTGCATCCAGGAAGATAACATTGGCGGTTGTAAACTTGCGGGTAAAATGCTCGTAAACCTCCGAGTACAGATAAGATTGGGGAGTATTTATCTGATAGATGGCGGGATTGCTGAAAACTTCATTCCCTTTGGAGGTAAAAGGTACTACCAGCCGGATATTGTTTTTCTTGGCGAATTCCGCAACCGGTTTCACCTGGTCGGGATAAGCCGGGCCGAAGATAATATCCATGCTCTTCAATTCACTTCTATCCAGAATGTTCTTGATGGAAGAAGTATTGTTATGGGTATCGTATGAGTACAGGTCGATGGATACTCCTTTTTCCTTCAAGCTGTCTACTGCCATCAGGAAGCCTTCATAGTATTCCACCATACGTGTCTGTTCGTCACGGTTGCCCTTGCCGTCTGTCATGAATGGCAGCATTACGGCAGCTTTGATGGTAGATATTTTGCGTGCCTCCTTCTTGCTTTCATTAAACAGCTGGTCGTCCGTGGGGATTACGGCAGGCGTATTATCCACAGGCGTTTCAGTCTTTGTATCCTTAGGATATGGAATACAAAGGAACCTTCCTTTTTTCAGTTTTTCGGTACGCAGTTCAGGATTGGCGGCAATCAGTTCGGCTTCTGTAATGCCATACAGGCGGCTGATGCTGAATATCGTTTCCTTGCGTTCCACTTTATGCATATCCCTGCAATTGGGTTTCAGTGGGGTGGAAGTGGTGGCCGGTCTGATAGTCTGTGCGGCTTTCACCTCGTTCATGATTATCTCCTCGCTGTCCGTCACTTTGGCGGGAATTACGATAACCTGTCCGATACGGAAATTCTCCGCGCTCAGTCCGGGATTTGCCTGGCAGATGCGTTGTGCGGTTACTCCATAGCGTTGTGTCAGCTTGTACAAGGTTTCACCCGACTGGATGGTATGGAACATCTGCTGTTCCGTTCCGATGTTCTTTTGTGGAATCTTCAATGTTTCACCGGTTTTAATTTTCTGGTCGCTGCCGGGGTTCATTTTAACGATATCACCGGTAGTGACATTATACATGCTGGCTATGGAATAAAGACTTTGCCCTTTGGTAATGGTGTGCAGGAAATAGCCGGAAGACTGTGTTTGAGCCATCATTCCGGTGCTGCTGGCAGACAAGGCTGCGATAAGATATAATGCTCGAATAAATTTCATTTGCAGTGTGTTGATTAAACTGAGTGGCAAAAGTACAAAAAAAACTGTTTTATTCACATTATATAGAAAGAATAGAAAATATTATTAGGCTTTTTAATTAAATATTTCGTCGGGAAGCATTAATTTTGCAAAGATTACGCAGAGTAAGAAGATTATGAGTGAAGAAAAAGAACTGATTAATGTATACGGTGCCCGTGTACATAACTTGAAAGATATAGATGTCGAAATTCCACGGAACAGCCTGACGGTGATAACCGGATTGAGCGGAAGCGGTAAATCGTCTTTGGCATTCGATACCATCTTCGCCGAAGGGCAGCGGAGATACATTGAGACCTTTTCCGCATATGCCCGTAATTTCCTGGGAGGGTTGGAGCGCCCGGATGTGGATAAGATTACAGGACTCAGCCCGGTAATTTCCATCGAACAGAAAACGACAAACAAGAATCCCCGCTCTACCGTGGGGACTACGACAGAGATATACGATTATCTCCGTTTGCTCTATGCCCGTGCAGGAGTTGCTTATTCTTATCTTTCGGGAGAGAAAATGGTGAAATATACCGAGGAACAGATCATCGGCCTGATTCACCGGGATTATCAGGGTAAGAAGATATTCATGCTTGCCCCGTTGGTACGTACCCGCAAGGGGCATTACAAAGAACTTTTCGAACAAGTGCGCAAGAAAGGTTATCTGTATGTCCGCGTGGACGGCGAGGTGCGCGAAATTGTACACGGCATGAAGTTGGACCGTTACAAGAACCACGATATCGAAGTCGTGATAGACAAGCTGGTCGTATCGGAAAAGGACGACAAACGGCTGAAACAGAGCGTTGCCACTGCCATGCAGCAGGGTGAGGGGCTGATTATGATTTATGATGCCGATACCCGGGAGGTGCGCCATTACAGTAAGCGGTTGATGTGTCCTGTCACCGGACTGTCTTATAAAGAGCCTGCCCCTCATAATTTCTCGTTTAACTCTCCGCAGGGAGCCTGCCCCCGTTGTAAGGGGCTGGGGTATGTGAATCTGATTGATGTGGACAAAGTGATTCCCGACAGGAATCTTTCCATTCACGAAGGAGCCATCGCTCCTTTGGGCAAATATAAAAATGCCATGATTTTCTGGCAGATAGAGGCCCTGCTTGAAAAATATGATTTTACGATCAAGACACCGGTCAAGGATATGCCGGATGATGCGATAGACGAAATACTCTATGGCTCGGATGAGCGTATCAAGATAAAGAGCACCTTGATTCATACCTCTTCCGATTACTTTGTAACTTATGAAGGGATTGTGAAGTACATCCAGATGATGCAGGAGAAAGATGCGTCGGCCACTGCCCAGAAGTGGGCGGAACAGTTTGCCAAGACTGATGTTTGTCCCGAATGCAAGGGCGCGCGCCTGAACAAGGAGGCGTTGCATTTCCGTATCCACGACAAGAACATCTATGAACTGGCAAGCATGGATATCAACGAACTGTATGACTGGCTGCAACAGGTCGATCCTTTTCTGGAAGACAAGCAGCGCATGATTGCCGCCGAGATTTTGAAGGAGATCCGTACCCGTCTTAAGTTTCTGTTGGATGTGGGACTGGATTATCTTTCACTGAACCGCACCTCGGTATCCCTTTCGGGAGGCGAGAGCCAGCGCATCCGTCTGGCAACTCAAATCGGCTCCCAGCTGGTGAACGTGCTTTATATTCTGGATGAACCGAGTATCGGATTGCACCAACGGGACAATCTCCGCCTTATCAATTCCTTGAAGAAGTTGCGTGACACAGGTAACTCTGTCATCGTGGTGGAGCATGACAAGGATATGATGCTGGCGGCAGACTATGTGGTTGATATGGGACCGAAGGCAGGCCGTTTGGGTGGGGAAGTAGTATTCCAAGGAACTCCGAAACAAATGCTTCAGACAGAAACACTTACCTCTAAGTACTTAAACGGACAGATGAAGATAGAGATACCGGCCGAACGCCGCCCCGGTAACGGGAAATCCTTATGGCTGAGAGGGGCGAAGGGAAACAACCTGAAGAATGTGGATGTGGAATTTCCTTTGGGAAAACTCATTTGCGTCACAGGGGTGTCCGGCAGTGGCAAATCCACGCTGATAAACGATACCTTGCAGCCCATCCTGTCACAGCATTTCTACCGTTCTTTGCAGGAACCTCTGCCCTATGACAGTGTGGAGGGACTGGACTATATAGATAAGGTGGTGAATGTGGACCAGTCGCCGCTGGGCAGGACACCGCGTTCCAATCCGGCCACCTATACAGGAGTATTCTCGGATATCCGGAATCTGTTTGTCGGTCTGCCCGAAGCGAAGATCCGTGGCTATAAGCCGGGGCGTTTCTCGTTCAATGTAACCGGAGGACGCTGCGAGGCTTGCGGCGGTAACGGATACAAGACCATCGAAATGAATTTTCTGCCCGATGTGCTGGTACCTTGCGAGGTTTGTCACGGCAAACGATATAACCGCGAAACGCTGGAAGTGCGCTATAAGGGTAAATCCATAGCCGATGTACTGGACATGACCATCAATCGTGCTGTAGAGTTCTTTGAGAATGTGCCTCAGATTCTGAATAAAATCAAAGTGCTGCAAGAGGTGGGGTTAGGATATATTAAGCTGGGACAGCCCTCCACCACCTTGTCGGGCGGAGAGAGCCAGCGTGTGAAACTGGCTACGGAACTGTCCAAGCGTGATACCGGCAAAACGATGTATATTCTGGATGAGCCTACTACCGGGCTTCATTTCGAAGATATCCGTGTGCTGATGAATGTACTGAACAAACTGGTGGAGAAAGGCAATACCGTTCTGGTTATTGAACATAACCTGGACGTGATCAAACTGGCGGATTACATCATCGATATGGGTCCCGAAGGCGGAAGGGGCGGAGGACAGGTGCTTGCTGCCGGAACTCCTGAGGAAGTGGCCGGAAGCAAGAAAGGATATACCCCGAAATTTATAAAAGAAGAATTGGAAAATTAACCGGCATACCAGCAATGAAAGAGAAAATAGCTAAAACCAACGTAGCCCGTCTGCTTGATAAGGCCAAGATAGCATACGAGCTTATTCCATACGAAGTAGACGAGAACGACCTCAGCGCTGTTCACGTTGCCGCCAGTTTGGGCGAGAACATAGAACAAGTCTTCAAGACTTTGGTGCTTCATGGGGATAAATCCGGATATTTTGTCTGTGTCATACCCGGCGAGCACGAGGTGGATTTAAAAATGGCGGCAAAAGTCTCAGGTAACAAGAAATGCGACCTGATTCCCATGAAAGAGCTGCTTCCCCTGACAGGATATATCCGGGGAGGATGTTCTCCCATCGGCATGAAAAAGCATTTCCCCACCTATATACACGAGACTTGCACCGCATTCCCGTACATTTATATCAGTGCCGGTATCCGCGGATTACAGATAAAAATAGCGGCCGATGACCTGATAAAAGAAACGAAAGCAGAGATTTGTTCCCTTTTCACCGAATAAATATGCCAAAAAGAGTCACATTTGTGGCTCCTTTTTTTTTCAGATAGACTAAAAGTTATATCTTTGCAAAAAAGAATACTAACTATTAATTAAATCTTTATCAACTATGTTTGAAGGACAGCCTAAAGGCTTATACGCATTAGCTCTCGCCAATACCGGCGAACGCTTTGGTTATTACACCATGCTTGCTATTTTCACTCTCTTCCTGCAAGCGAAATTCGGCTTTACAGCCGCCACGACGTCAACAATCTTTGCCAGTTTCCTGGCAGGAGTGTATTTCATGCCGCTTATCGGAGGTATCCTGGCCGATAAATTCGGTTATGGCAAGATGGTTACTACCGGTATCGTTATCATGTTTGCCGGTTATGTGCTGCTGGCTATCCCGATGGCAACCAATATCGGATTGTATTCCATGTTCGGCGCTCTTGCCCTGATTGCTTTGGGAACCGGACTTTTCAAGGGAAATCTGCAAGTAATGGTAGGTAATCTGTATGATGCTCCTGAGTATAGCGCGAAACGTGATACCGCTTTCAGTTTGTTCTATATGGCAATCAACATCGGTGCCCTGTTCGCTCCGACTGCCGCTACTGCCATGACCAACTATGTGTTGGGCAAAGCAGGCTTCAGCTATGTGCCCCAGATACCTTCTTTGGCACACCAGTTCCTGGACGGTACGATTACCGCCGAAGGCGAGGCCACACTGACTGCCATGCAGACCGCACAGAATTTCACAGGAAGCATGGCTGATTTCTGTACTACTTATATTGATAAATTGTCAGAAGCCTATAACTATGGTTTCGGTGTAGCTTGTATCTCACTGGTTGCCTCTATGGCTATTTATGTTATTTTCCGTTCTACATTCAAACATGCCGATTACAACTCCAAGCAGGCTAAACCGGCCAATGTACACGAAGAAGAGCTGACTCCCGCACAGACCAAAGAACGCATCGTCGCTTTGTTGCTGGTATTCGCTGTGGTTATTTTCTTCTGGATGGCATTCCATCAGAACGGTCTTACCATGACCTTCTTCGCCCGTGACTACACGGCACATGAGGTAACCGGTCTGGATCGCCTTGGCTTCAGCGTATGGAATCTGGCTCTGCTTATTGTAACCGTTTATGCAGGTTTCTCACTGTTCCAGTCCAAGACAGGCAAGGGCAAATTGATTTCAGGCGTTATTGCTACCTTGGCTCTTGTGGTTTTAGGAGTCAATTATGGTACTATGGATCCTACATTGCCTATCCTTCCTCAGATTTTCCAACAGTTTAACCCCTTCTTCGTTGTCGCTCTGACTCCGGTATCACTGGCAGTATTCGGTTCATTGGCAAAGAAAGGAAAAAGAACCATCAGCTCCGCGTAAAATCGGTATCGGTATGGTGATTGCCGCAGTAGGTTTCATGTTGCTGGCATTCGGCTCATTCGGTCTGCCTACTCCTGCCGAAGTAGAAGCCAATGGTATTGCCGAGAGCGCGTTGGTTTCACCCAACTGGCTGATCTCGACTTATCTGGTATTGACTTTTGCCGAAATTGTTCCTGTCACCGATGGGTATCTCATTTGTTTCCAAGGTAGCTCCTCCCAAGTATAAAGGCGCTATGATGGGACTTTGGTTTGTGGCTACTGCTATTGGTAACTATCTGGTAGCTATCATCGGTTATTTGTGGGGTGATATGCAGTTGTGGATGGTATGGAGTGTATTGATTGTGTGCTGCTTGCTTTCAGCATTGTTCATCTTCTCTATCATGAAGAAACTGGAAAAGGTTGCGAAATAATTCCCGCCTATATTATATATGAAAGAGAAGCCCGCTTAACCAATCAGCGGGCTTCTCTTTTTTTATAAATTACAGAAGAAGGATACGAAAACAGGAACACTCATATCAATCAGTATTCCGTGGAATATGGCCAGGGGAATCATGTCTTTTCCCGAATAACGTGTGATGGATGGCAGCAATACATCCATCGAGTTCACTCCGGCAGCCGAGATGGGAGCCAGCTGTCCGAAATATTTCCGTATGAGCGGAGCACCGAGCAATGCCATCATCTCCCGGAAAATATTGGCCAGTAACGCAATGGTTCCCAATTCGGTGGCCAGTTGTAATCCGATAGACGGTTCTTTGAACTGTGTGATCAGGATGGAGGAAAGCGAATAATAGGCAAAGCCGCTGCCCACCGCCATACAGTCGAATACACTCCATTGGCTTAATAGCAGACTGGCCAGTGCCGAGAAAAGCAAGGTTCCCGCAATGGTAGCCATCGGTACCAGGAGCATTTTCAGCCGTAAGCTTTTAATCAGTTCTTTCAATTTCTTATTGCTGCCTATGCTGATTCCTACTTGGAGCATCAGTGCATAAAGCACATACATGGAAACAGAGTGCATGTCATACTGGAAATTATTGACAGCTCCAATCATACATCCTGCACAAAAAAATGCGACAACAACCAAACTGCCTTTTCATTTGTTTTGCCTCCTTTCTTAAAAAACAGATGAAATACCAGGAAAGAAGCTAGCATACTGCCCAAAATGCTTAATGTAGCCAATATAGCCGCCTGCCATCCGAATCTGCCTAAATTGTTAATGATTAAGCTGTTGGAGCCGATAGAGATTCCCAAAACAAACAGCAGCAGGAAGATAGTGAGTGATGTACTCTTTTCTATTTTCTGTAAAAACTGCAAGTTGCGCAATACATATCCTATACCGATACCAACAAACATAATAGATATAATAGTAAACATAGCAATCAATTTTTATAGTAAAACATATACAACCCGACGGTTTCACCGAATGAGAACCATCATGCAATATATCTTTCATCGGGCACGTGTGTGGGTAGGATGAAAGTTGGGTAATAAATTACGTGTGAGTGGAAATCTAAACAAAGCCGCTGAACCAATGTACATGCACAATGAAGTGATTACACAGGGGGGTATTTCCCGATGTAAGGTGATGTATGCTGTATGTAGTCTGTAATTGGTTCATATCATTGATTCATTTGCGGTGCAAAGATAATCCTTTTATGTATATTTTCAAAATAAATATTCATAAATCTTCTTCTGTTACCTTTGGACGGATATAGCGTGTGTTTTAATTTAATCGGAGATTTTGAAATAAACTCTCGGTTTTTTATTCCCTTATTCATAAGATTTTTTGTAAAAGCGGTTTTGTCCGTTGGACACCATTGCCAAAACGATTTTTGAGCAAGCGTGTGCCGACTACTGCCTAACCGGAGAAAAAGGTACAGCCTCGTGCGCCTAGACGATGTTTAGACTGATGACGCAATGTCCCTTTCTTTTGTACTTATGCTAAAAGGTGCTTTTACGGGCTACCAAATGATATTTCTTTTTTTCGTTGTCCCCTTTTGCCGGAAGCGGGAAGAATGATTGTTGCCACTCGGTTGAACAAGGACACACGAAGGGACTTCATAGATTTCTTTCTAAGCGAGGCGGATCCGACCTATTGGAGAGAGATACTGAAACTGACAATCTAAAAACGACAGCGATATGAAAGGAACAGATCATTCCAAGAGAACGATACAGATGTATCTTGGAACGGCGTGCAGAGGAAGATGCGTTTTTTGCGAAGAACTATTACATGTATTCTCATATTCAGAAATTCGAAGAATTGACATAAATTGGTTAATTTTGCCATATCGAACCGAAGTGTATGGATATTTGGAGTAAGAAGAAGCGTTCCGCCGTCATGGCGAAAATCAAGGGCAAGGACACGAAACCGGAATGGATCGTGCGCCGTTACCTCTTCTCCCGTGGCTACCGTTACCGCAAAAATGTAAAGGGGCTGCCGGGAACTCCGGATATCGTATTGCGCAAATACGGCATCGTGATTTTTATTCACGGATGTTTTTGGCACGGGCATGAGGTGGACGGTACCATGCCCAAGACCAACTGCGAGTTTTGGAAAAATAAGATTGAAGGGAATAAGCTGAGGGACAAGCGTAACAAGGAGAAGTTACGTAAAATGGGTTGGTCGGTAATAACCGTGTGGGAGTGTCAGTTGAAATCTGCGGTGAGGCAGCAGACGTTGCTGGAGATAGAATATTACATCAACCATACGTATTTGGAACGATTCAGGTCGCGACCTTCCATGTTTTATGAAATACCGGAGGACAAAGATTCCCCCCGGCGTGGTGACCGAGGGCGAAGCGGAATATGGGAAGAGGTGATTTATACTGAATAGATGGGGTTACTGTTTTGTTTTAATTTAACCATTTCGATGAATGAAGCCAATGTCTCAATTTCAGGTTGGAACTCTTTGTCAAATGATGTCCGGTAAGAGGCAGGGACAACAAGTTTAAGGTGTTCGTGCTTCATTTCCCGAAGCTGATTCTTGGAAATGCCTTGTTGCAGGGTAAACAAGTATTTGGTTTCGATGCGGTCTGCTTCGTTCAGAACTTGTCGCCAACGGTCTTTGCAGGTTGTTTTTGCTCCAAGAAATACCAATTTGTTAGCAGGAAACAGCATGTTATGGTAAGCTTCTCCGTTGGGAAACAGGAAATCGGGCTTTTTATTGTCTTCTGTCACGGCTTGTTCTTCGTATTCCAATTGTGCCGCCGTGAATATCGTTGCAAGGTGATGCTCCAAGGATTTGCCTGCGCGGGATTTGCGACGGTTGAGAATGATGTTTGAGAATTTGACCAATTCTTGACAGTTAGAAAAAGGCACACTGTAAATAGGTGCATAAACTTTCTCCTCGAAACAGCGGAATAGACTGTACTCCGTATCAATCCATTTTAATAATTGTTCATCGGGAAACTTGCAAATATGAAAGTCCGTGATATGATGAGCTTTGTTATATATGTCTCTGGCGAATTGAGCCATTTGCCGGGTTTCCGGAAAATCGGTGTATAAGGCAACAAGCTCTTGGATGCCGATTTCCAATTGCTTTTCCGGTGTACTTGCTTGTGTAACATCAATCAATTGATTTGTTTTCTCCGGAGAAAGGTTGAAATAGGCAAAGAAATCGTCAATGTCCTGATCTGTCTGCAAGACGAAACCATAATAATAATCTTCGCTCTGTTGGGCAATAATGAGCAAATCGCCTACATTGTCTTCCTCAAAAAAAGGAAAGCCTTTCCCAAAACGGGTTATTCGGTATTCATTACGTGTTCCTTGCCCATAATAGATAAAACGGCTGTCAGTTGTAAAATCATCTTGCCATTTGACCTTTACCATCTTGTCTTTGTTTTCACCTTTCACTCCCGGAGTGTCGAACAAAAGTGCCGCTGCGCATTTTGGTATATAGAAGCCTGCTTGATGTGAACCGTTCTTCCCAGTATCATTGGCTGTAATGAAACGGCAAAATGCATATTTGGCATTTTGTACTTTGACTATGGCACTATTTAGAATTTCACTCATAATAATCAATTATTTAACATGGCTTTTACTAATTGTTCTGAAACGGCTGTAATAAGAGGTACTACGACTGAATTCCCGCATTGCCTGTAAGCTTGTACATCAGAAACTTGGTTAAGGCGATATTCATCGGGATATCCCATTAGTCGGGCACATTCGCGAGGAGACAATCTGCGAGGATTCTTTCCTCCTGTTTGTGGAATAAGGATTTCGGAACCATCCTTATAGTAACGGGCACTTAAAGTACGGGAAATGCCATTCAGATCCACCATTCCGAAACCAAATCCATTTCCCTTGGCGCGATGCTTTTCTGCATAGTTTTGCAGATAGCTCCAAAGCTTATCACTCAACGTGTATTTTTCGTCAATATCAGGGTCTAGTATTTCTTTGATGCTTTGGGTTGATTGTTTCTGCTCGGGAAAGGCGAATTGCTCTTTTCCATGAAAGACATCTTGGTTAAAACCTACTATCATGATACGTTCCCGATGTTGTGGCACATAGGTTTGTCCGTCCATGACAAGGTAGTGGAGTGAATAACGCAATTCCTCTAATGTGCCCTTGATTACCTTGAACGTGTTGCCTTTGTCATGAGACATCAGGTTTTTCACATTCTCCAAAAAGAATGCTTTGGGACGGTGACGACTGATAATGTCTGCCACATCAAAAAATAACGTACCTTGTGTTTTATCCTTGAAGCCCGTTTCCCGTCCGAGACTTTTTTTCTTCGATACTCCGGCAATAGAAAATGGTTGACACGGAAAGCCGGCACATAGCACATCAAAATTCCGAGGGATATAGCTTTTGGTTATTTCTTTTGTAATGTCGCCAAAAGGCATTTCTCCAAAGTTTGCCAAGTAAGTCTTTTGGGCATATTTGTTCCATTCCGACGAGAATACACACTTGCCACCTTGCGCCTGCATGGCTAGGCGGAAACCTCCCATTCCGGCAAATAGGTCGATGAAAGTGAATTTTGGTTTTTTAGGATCAGGAAATGGTACGTTGAAGAAATCCGAGAACAGACCGTATGCGGTAGGATCTTCTGCGACTTTGGTCACATATTCATCCGTTATTTCTTCTTTCTTGCTCTCTTTTTTCTGCTCTAAAAACTCACGGATGGCGTATATCACTTCCCACTTACTTTCTTTGCTTTCGATGCAGTCGTTGTTATGCAGATAATGGCTGAGTACAGCCAATTGATTTTCCCAACTGGTCTCTCCGTACACTTTTATGTTGTTTTGCTCGTCAATTTCCTCGGGGAAATCGGCGAGCTTAATATCTTTTATGACTGTTTTTTTTGCGATCATTCAATTTGTGAATTAATTAATGAGGACAAAAGTACTGCTTTTTATCGAGAATAGCGAATAACAAGTTTTTAAAGATTCTGTATTTTATTCCTTTTTGTAGCGTTTGGTGTCGAGGATAAAGATTTTCATCAGTGACGTTTTTTTAATCCATGGGGTAACTATTATTTTCGGGCATGGTTACGAACAAGTAACGTAGCGGTGGCAGGATTTGGTTTCGGCGGGGATTGTAATGGCTTTACGAATAATCGGCAGTTCAACCGACACTATTGTAACTCAATTCTATCACTATATCTTTCTGTGTTTCACCTTTTTTTCGTAACTTTGTCATCTATATAATAAACCAAAGGAATGGATTACACCGAACAGTTTATCCGGCTGAATTGCAGCTTGATGTCGGATTACAAAATGATGAAGCTGAATGCCGAAATGAAATGCATGGGAATAGGATTATATATTCAAATGATATTGTTCCTGCGAAGGCAACAGGAATACAAACACGATTTTAACGAACTGGATTTGTTGGCTGAACAATGGGGGGCTACAGTGGAAGATCTGCAGCATCTCATTAAAGACTTTAACTTGTTTGTCATAACGGAGGACGGATATTTCCGATGCCTGTATCTGGATGAGGTGATGGGTTATCAGAATAAGCTTTCGGAGCAACGTGCCGCCGCCGGTAGCAAAGGAGGAAGAAGCAGCAAGAAAAAGACTGTGCAGACAGCTGAAAAAGTAATCACTTCTACTGTCCTCACGGCAGCGGATAAAGAAGCGAATGACGATGCAGGCAATAAGGAAAACAACACGGAAAACAATGCGGAAAACAGTGTAAAATGCATGAAAAACACGATTGAAAAAAGTGATGATGAAAATGTAACCGAAAACACACTGCAATGTATTGATAGTGAGTATGTTAATGGGAGTTTGCAAGCAAGCTTTAAGCAAAACTTTATAAGAGAAGAAAAGAATAGAGAAGAGAAGAAAAAGAAAGATGATGTTAACATCATACAAAGAAACATCGGCATCGGCAACAACATGTTTTTTTGCTATGAAAAAAATGTCAGGGTAACACCTCGACAGAAATGCTATATCAATGAGATTTTCCCTATCCGGGTTCGGGTGGATACACCACGCACGATTCCGGATTTGGAAGAAAGAGGAGTTGGACCGCCCATGGATAAATGCATATCGTATCTTTGTTGAATGCTATTTGCCCCCCAGGCACGCGCCGTTAATCACGGAAGATATGGATCTTTCACGTGTAAGATGCTATATCTTACAGCTGTAAGATTATAAATCTTTCACCTTCATCGTCTGGACATTGCGAAAGAGTTCAGCCGGTCTGTGCGTGGTGGAATATAACCGTCTGCCGCTTGTTTTCACGAATACCGTCTGGGGTATCTCAAGAAGATGCTCAGCAGGGCAAATATCCCGATGGCTACCGGATAGTACAAGTATTCGATAATGCTCAAAGGAGACAGGGAAGCCAGTTTGGCAGCAATCAGCATTTGTGCTCCGTAAGGGATGATTCCCTGGATGACACACGAGAAAGTATCCAGAATACTTGCACTCTTGCGTTTGTCCACCCTGTAGCGGGTAGCGATATCGTTGGCAAGCGGTCCCACTGTGATGATGGCTATCGTATTGTTGGCTGTGCAGAAATTGGCGATGCTCACCAAAGCCGCGATGCAAAGTTCGGCTCCGCGTTTGCTGTTGACGTGTTTGGTCAGATTTTTGGATGATATAGTCCACTCCGCCATTAAAACGGATCAGTTCCAGCATACCGCCTGCCATCAAGGTGATGATGATGAGCTCACCCATCCCGGTGATCCCTGTGCCCATGGAGCCGAGCCAGTCGAACAGGCCGATGCTCCCCGTGAACAGGCCGATCACTCCCGTTGTGGCGATGCCCAGTATCAGTACGAGTGCCACATTCATACCTGCTATGGCGGTTCCCAACACAACCAGGTAGGGGAGGATTTTGATCCATTCCACCGACTGGATGTCGTGGGTGGTCATCACGTCCATCCCTCTGAAAATATAGTAGCCGAAAACCATCAGAGCGGCCGGAAGGGCTATCATGAAGTTTACCCGGAACTTGTCACGCATGGCGCATCCCTGGGTACGGGTGGCGGCGATGGTGGTATCCGAGATGAATGAAAGGTTGTCGCCGAAGAAGGCTCCTCCCACCACGATACCTGTCATGAAGGCCAGGTTCATGTCGGTTTTCCTCTGCGATGCCTGCTGCCACGGGGACTAGTGCCACGATGGTTCCTACCGAGGTCCCGATGGAGAGTGAGATGAAACAGGCAGCCAGGAAGATGCCTGCCAGCAGCAGATTGTCCGGCAGCAGGAGAAGCGTAAGGTTGACGGTCGCGTCAATGGCCCCGATATCTTTGGCACTTTGGGCGAATGCGCCTGCCAGGATGAAAATCCAGATCATCAGCATGATGTTCTTGTTGGCTGCGCCGATGGAATATTGCAGCATTCGCTCATTCAGGCTCAGGCCTTTGGTGATGCATACCGCATAGACCGAGGATACCATGAAAGCAATCGTGATGGGGACTTTATAGAAGTCGTTTACAATGATGGAAGTCACCAGATACAGGCATAGAAATACCAGCAGTGGACTGAGTGCCCATAGACTGGGCTTATTGGTTATTGGAGTTAATTTTTCACCGTTCATGAATTTGTATTTTATAAAATGAGGTGCAAAGTTACAAAAAGACTTGCTGTATAACAATATATGGGGGAAAAAGGTCACAGCCCCACCTTCGTAACAGGGAAGGCAGGGCTGTAAGGGTATTGGGAAAGTTGGGGATAAAATTGGATTATAGTGTCACGCCTGTCTTGAAGATGGCGATTTCACGATAATTCTTCTTTTCATTGTTTACCGGTTCTCCGCTGGCAACACGGATGATATAGTCTATAAAGCGTTCGCAGGTCTTTTCCATCGGTTCGTTTTCTACGATGACTCCGGCATTGAAGTCAATCCATCCCGGTTTGTTTTTAGCCAGAGTGGAGTTGGTGGAAATCTTCATGGTAGGAACAAACGTACCGAACGGAGTACCGCGGCCGGTAGTGAAGAGCACCATGTGACAGCCGCTGGAGGCAAGGGCGGTGGCAGCTACCAAATCGTTGCCCGGTGCGGAAAGCAAGTTCAAACCTTTCACTTTCAGGCGGTCGCCATAGCCCATAACTCCGTCAACGTATGCTTTGCCGCATTTTTGGGTACATCCCAACGCTTTGTCTTCCAGGGTGGAGATACCACCTGCCTTGTTGCCCGGTGACGGATTTTCGCCCACTGGTTCGCCGTGTGACAGGAAATATTCCTTAAAGTCATTAATCAGGTGTACGGTCTGCTCGAACAGTTCCTTGGTGCGGCAACGGTTCATCAGGATGGTTTCCGCACCGAACATTTCGGGAACCTCCGTCAGTACGGAAGTACCGCCCTGTGCAATCAGGAAGTCGGAGAACATACCCAGCAACGGATTGGCGGTGATACCTGAGAAGCCATCCGAACCGCCGCATTTCAAGCCTACACGCAGCTCGGACAAAGGAACATCCTCGCGTACATCGGTCTTGGCTTTGGCGTACAGTTCACGCAGAATCTTCATACCCTCTTCAAATTCATCCCCCACTTTCTGAGTTACCATGAACTTTACGCGGTCTGTGTCGTAATCTCCCAGAAACTCGCGGAAAACATCCGGCTGGTTGTTCTCGCAGCCCAGACTGACAATCAGTACGGCTCCTGCATTAGGATGCAGAATCATGTCGCGGAGAATTTTCTTGGTATTCTCGTGGTCATCGCCCAGCTGTGAACAGCCATAGTTGTGAGGGAATGCCACGATAGCGTCCACACCTTCGCAGTTGGTTTCGCGGCGTAACGCTTCGGCCAGTTGTCCGATGATACCGTTTACACAACCCACGGTGGGGATAATCCATACCTCGTTACGGATACCTACATCACCGTTTTTGCGGCGGTATCCTTTGAACGTCAGGTCTTTCTTCGGGATATTGAGGTCTACGCTGACCGGATTGTAGGTGTAATCCAACAGTCCGGCAAGGTTTGTCTTTATCTGGGTTTCATTGATCCAGCGTCCTTGTTCCACGGCAGTCACGGCATGGCCGATGGGGTAACCATACTTGATGATATTCTCGCCTTGGGCGAAATCTTTCAGTGTCACCTTATGGCCGGCAGGCACGTCTTCCTTCAACGTGATGGCATGACCGTCTACCGTGATGGCCTCGCCTGCTTTTAAATCCGAGATAGCCACCACTACGTTATCAGCCGGATTGATTTTCAAATACTTTGTTTCCATTTCTATTTTTAGTTATCAGATTTACTTTTTATGCGCATCCAGATAGAAATCCACGTTCTCCACCGAAAGCAGGGTGATGGGCATGTAATTGCATTGTTTCACCTCTTTCTTGAAGATCAGGTGATTGCACAGGCTCTCTACGCCGCTGTATCCTTGTGCGGTAGGTTGCTGAGCAATCAGGAAATCCACTGCGCCCTCTTTCAGACAAGAGACGTTCCGGTATAATAAATCGTACCCAATCAGTTTGAAATTTTTCATGTTGTGTCCGATGAGATATTCTCCTATAATGTACACTTTCGAGTTGAAAGTGATGCCGCACGTAACCTGTGGGTTCTCTTGGAAAAAGCGGTTCATCAGCGCCTCGTCCTCGTCCGGACGCTTGGCGTAGAGGTTCAGTTCCACTATCTTGCAGTCGGGAAAATGCTCCTGCATATATTTTCTGAATCCTTTTTCACGGTTTTCCTGCTGGTTTGATCCCAGGCGGCCTTCGTTGATTTGTCTGAAGATAACGATTTCTTTGGGACATTCTCCCAACATCATGGCCATGCGGGCGGCAAAGTATCCGCTTTGGTCGGATTTCTGCCCGAAGAATGCCAGCGGATTCAGACTGGCCACGTTGGAGTCTATAAATATATAAGGTATTTCCCGTTCTTGTAACTTGTCGGTGAATCTGGCCGTCATCTCAGGAATAGTGGGGGCGAGCAATACGCCGTCCGGCTCTTGTTTCAGTATTTCCTCACCGGCATTGATGAAGGAGGAATATTCATATTGGTCATAGTACATCACGGACAGGGTGATGTGGAAATCCGAAAAGGTTTCTACGGCTCTTTTCATCCCCAGTTCCACATCGGTCCAGTAATCGCCTTCCTTGTGCTGTGGCAGCAGGCAGACAAACAGATACTTTTTGTTGGATGCCAATGCGCTGGCATACATATTGGGCTGGTAATCCAGTTGCTTCAATATTTCTTCCACCCGTTTCCGGCTGGCTTCGGATACCCCTGTGCGGCCATGCAATACACGGTCTACTGTGCCGACTGACACATCTGCCAGGCGCGCGATATCCTTGATTCTGATTCTTTCGGGCAGTTTATTCATACCTTAATTATATATATTGTGCTCGTGCACACTGATAATTTACTTTTTTTTCGATACAAATATATAACAAATTTTTGGCTTTTTAAAAAAATAAATAGTACCTTTGTGCACGCACACGGATGAATTATTTGAGTGGTCTGTTGAGTACAAGGTTACGATGTGATTCGTCTATGGATATGTAAACCAGTATTTTAATTGGGTTGAAAGTTAAACGAATAAATATATAACAATTTAAAATCACGAAATTATGGGAAAAGTAGTAACCTTAGGTGAAATTATGTTGAGATTGTCAACTCCGGGAAACACACGTTTTGTACAGTCGGATTCATTTGATGTTGTTTATGGCGGTGGTGAAGCGAACGTAGCGGTGAGTTGCGCGAACTACGGTCACGAAGCTTATTTCGTAACTAAATTGCCGAAACACGAAATTGGACAGTCTGCTGTGAATGCATTGCGTAAATATGGTGTGAAGACCGATTTCATCTGTCGTGGTGGCGACCGCGTAGGTATCTATTATCTGGAAACAGGAGCTTCCATGCGTCCTAGCAAAGTAATTTATGACCGTGCCCACTCGGCTATCGCCGAAGCCGATCCTTGCGATTTCGACTTTGACGCTATCATGGAAGGTGCGGACTGGTTCCACTGGTCGGGTATCACTCCGGCTATTTCTGACAAGGCTGCCGAACTGACCAAACTGGCTTGTGAAGCTGCAAAACGTCATGGCGTTACGGTATCTGTAGACTTGAATTTCCGCAAGAAACTGTGGACAAAAGAAAAAGCACAGTCTATCATGAAACCGTTGATGCAGTATGTAGATGTATGTATAGGTAACGAAGAAGATGCCGAACTTTGTCTGGGCTTCAAACCGGAAGCGAATGTGGAAGCCGGTGAAACCAATGCGGAAGGTTACAAAGGAATCTTCAAGGCTATGGCAAAAGAATTCGGCTTTAAATATGTGGTTTCTACCTTGCGCGAATCATTCTCGGCTACTCACAACGGCTGGAAGGCTATGATTTATAACGGAGAAGAATTTTATGAATCAAAACGCTATGACATCAACCCGATTATTGACCGGGTAGGTGGTGGCGACTCATTCTCCGGAGGTATCATTCACGGTCTGCTGACCAAACCGAATCAGGGTGCCGCCCTTGAATTTGCTGTTGCCGCTTCTGCTTTGAAGCATACTATCAACGGTGACTTCAACCTGGTATCTGTAGATGAAGTGGAAGCATTGGCCGGTGGCGATGCCAGCGGACGTGTACAACGCTAAATTTGTTTTTTATAGGAACACGAATGACGCAAATAACGCAAATTTTTGATACATGTTTTATTTGTATCATTTGTGTTCCTATCTTTCATTTAAACTAAAATATAACATTATGGCTCGTTTTGATAAAATAGCAGTGTTGGACAAGATTGGTTCAACCGGTATGGTTCCTGTATTCTACCATAAAGATGCAGAAGTGGCAAAGAAAGTGGTGAAAGCTTGTTATGACGGCGGAGTTCGTGCATTCGAATTTACAAACCGTGGTGACTTTGCTCATGAAGTATTTGCGGAAGTTGTGAAATACGCGGCAAAGGAGTGTCCTGAAATGGCTATGGGAGTAGGTTCTATCGTTGATCCTGCTACTGCCGCTCTTTACTTGCAATTGGGTGCTTGCTTTGTGGTAGGTCCGTTGTTCAATCCTGAAATCGCTAAAGTGTGCAACCGTCGTTTGGTGGCTTATACTCCGGGATGCGGAAGCGTGTCCGAGGTGGGTTTCGCTCAGGAAGTAGGTTGCGATCTTTGCAAAATATTCCCGGGTGATGTATTGGGAGCAAAATTGGTTAAAGGTCTGCTGGCTCCGATGCCTTGGTCCAAACTGATGGTAACCGGTGGTGTGGAACCGACTCAGGAAAATCTGACTTCTTGGATTAAGGCAGGTGTGTTCTGTGTGGGTATGGGTTCTAAATTGTTCCCTGGCGACAAGGTAGCCGCGGAAGACTGGGCGTATGTAACGGCAAAATGTAAAGAAGCATTGGGCTACATTGCGGAAGCCCGTGCAAATAAATAAGAAAAAGATCAGCTCATGCCCGCAAGGGGTTAGTGAATTAGGGCGTGGGTATCATTTTGTTTAAAGGTGTATATAAAATGGGTAAGGGCCATCGCGAAGTGGATTCGCGATGGCTTTTCACTTTCCGGCGGGTGCTTGAGGCGGGGCGTTGGCAAAAATATTCTTGTAAAGATTGGTAGATAGAATAAAAATGTGTTCTTTTGTACCGTTTCTTAAGAAATAAAATGAAGCGTTTAATCTAAACACACAAAAATGAAAAAAGCATTATTAAAGGTGGCCGTCATGCTGTTATGCTTGGCGGGGGTAACTCCTGCAATGGCCCAGTTTAATTTGAAGAAGGCAGTGGGGGGAGCCGTGAAGGCTGCAAAAGCGGTGACTTTGACCGATGAACAGATGACAGAGTATGTAAAGGAGTACATTGACTGGATGGATAAGCATAATCAGGTTTGTGCAGACGATGATCCGTATACTGTCCGTTTGAAAAAACTGACTGAAGGGTTGACCGAAGTGGAAGGGATGCCGCTGAATTTCAAAGTATATTATGTGATTGATGTAAATGCGTTCGCCTGTGCAGACGGTAGTGTGCGGGTATTCTCTTCATTGATGGATATCATGACAGACGAAGAACTGTTGGGGGTAATAGGCCATGAGGTAGGCCATGTGGCACACAAGGACTCAAAGAACGGCTTCCGTACCGCATTGCTGACATCGGCATTGAAAGATGGTATTTCATCACAAGGAGGAAAAGCGGCTGCTCTGACAGATTCCCAGTTGGGTGACTTGGGAGAGGCATTGGTCAATGCTACTTATTCACAAAAACAGGAACGCGCGGCCGATGATTACGGTTACGAATTTCTGAAGAAAGCAGGTAAGAATCCTTGGGCGATGGCATTGTCATTCCAGAAATTGAAAAAATTGCAAGAAGAGGCAGGAGCAAAGAAAAGCAGCAAGCTGAATCAGTTGTTCTCTACTCATCCCGATCTTGACGCACGTATCCAGCGTATGGAAGAACGTGCTACAAGCGAAGGTATTGAAAAACCTGCAAACACGATGGGGGAAACAGGGAAATAAATGGTTTCCGGCAATGTGGATTATACACATAATAGAGGGTGTCCGTTTCAATGGTGGACACCCTCTTCTTTTTTTGGGGAGATTTTTTTGCATGACCTTATCTTGCCTCCCGGCGGGATAAAATCTGAATTTATTATGAGAGAAATCCTTATTGGGAGAAAATCAAAGTCCAAAGTTCAGGTTAAAAGAATCAAGTGTTCTTTTTCGTCTAGATTATAGAAGGAAATCTCTTGGCACAAAGATACGCTTATTTTAATGGTTGACGAATTCCCTGTAGGGTTATATCATAGCTAGATTTCCTAAAATGATGGCAAAAATTCCTTTTTTCTTTCTGATACTTTGCCTCCTCTTTACATTGTGATATGTGCTATGCGTTGTAAATCAGATTGTTAATTATGTGTATTGCTTCTGGACTGTGCAATAACAGGGTGGTTTAATATAAGTGAAAATCACTATCTTTGTATAAACCAACAGAAAGAAATGCACAAAACAGTTTAGCCATGATGAATTACGCATACGATACATCTTTGCAGGAAACGATGATACTGACTGAAGCGTTTCACACAGACAGGGTCATCTGTGACAATGGTAGTCTGTATAAGTTTATATGGGTCCAGGAAGGCAAACTGACATTGATAGTAGACCATGTGGAAATAGAGATGGAGCAGGATGAAATCATCTCTGTGAGTAATCTTCACCGCACGGAGTTCAAGAATGTATCGGGCAGGTATCTTGCTCTTCTTTTCAACGAGAATTTTTACGGCATTTACAAGCACGAGAAAGAAGTATCGTGCAGCGGAGTGCTGTTTAACGGAACTTCCGGTATAGTGCATCTGCGGCTCCCGATAGCCGATTCCGAACTGTTGCACGAGGTGGTGGACAGAATGGTTACCGAATACATCCTGCGGGATAACCTGCAGGGAGAAATGCTCCGCCTGCTGTTGAAACGTTTCATCATTCTGTGTACCCGGCTGGCCCGTAAGCAGTTGTCCGGCTTTCCGGTTAATGAAAAAGGTTTTGACATCATCCAGCGTTATTATGTGTTGGTGGACAATCACTTCAAGGAGAAAAAACAGGTACAGGCATATGCTGCTTTGTTGCATCGTTCTCCCAAGACGCTTTCCAATTTATTTGCCGCCTACGGTATGCCTTCCCCTTTGAAGATTATACAAGAACGAGT
>ENA-OQBL01000119-OQBL01000119.1-human-gut-metagenome-genome-assembly--contig:-NODE-119-length-45863-cov-4.338639_pt1 | contig 45863 bp, 49 predicted proteins | sample MGYA00242747_ERZ504553 | MGnify/ENA primary metagenome ERZ504553 (study PRJEB26092, sample SAMD00036240) | human gut metagenome | host: Homo sapiens | study: EMG produced TPA metagenomics assembly of...
GTATATTAATTCTTTTTTCCATGACATACACAATAAAGAAGAAGTATCCGTCAAAATAATAATTGGTATCTGCGTTATCTTTCTAATAGCAGATATAATATTACTTATGTTCTCTTTATAAATGATCACTCCTATTATAAGCACATCATAAGAAAATAAACTCAAATTATGCAATAAAATTTGTAGATTTTCTGCATAATCTGAGTTTACCTCATTGAATAGTTTTTGATATGATTGATTGTCAAAATATGCTAATATTTTGTATTTTGTGTCTTTCATATTTCTATTTTAAAAAATGCAACACTTTCTATTTCTTCACAGGAAAATCATCAAATGCATTGTCATTTTTTAGCAAAGCACACTTTCTTGCCGCATGCTCTGATATTCGCATGTGATCAGGTACAAATGTGGGGCATTCATATTGCCCTATAATTTCCAACTTTTAATGGATTTTTCTTTTTCCCACATAGTTTTATAAAGAGGCACTGATTGCAATAATTCATCATGTTTTCCGCAGCCCTGCAAAACACCGTCAGATAAAACAAGTATTTGATCTGCATTTTGGTATATAGGACAAAGTGTGTGATACAAGGAACACCGTTTTCCCCTTAATCATTTCTTCTATGCCCTTTTGTATTGCTACGGCATTTTCAGCATCCAGACTGGAAAGCGCCTCATCCAAAAGAATGATCGGGGAATCTTTCAAAATTGCCCTCGCAATAGCGACACGCTGACGCTCACCACCGGAAAAGGCTTGCACCGCCCTCGCTGATAACCGTTTGATAACCCTGTGGGAGTTTTTCTATAAATTCGTGACAGTGAGCCTTTTTTGCCGCCTCTATCACCTGCTCGTCCGTTGCGCTCTGGTTTCCCATCCGAATATTATTCATCATGGTATCCTGAAAAAGATATACTTCCTGAAAAACGACACTTACATGACGCACCAGATCATTATGCTTTAATGTTGCCGCATCTTTCCCATTCAACAGAATCCGCCCTGTTTTTCGGCGTCACGAATCTCGGAATCAAATTAAGGAGAGTAGACTTGCCGCTTCCAGAAGGGCCAACCAGTGCAGTGATCGTTCCGGGTTTAGCTGAAAAACTTACATGACTAACCGCTTCACGCTTTCCATCATAGCTAAACGATACATTTTCAAACCGTACATCGGCTTGTATATCTGCAAACTGTGTAGTTCCCTGTATTCCATTTTCAGTCGGCAGGTCATTGATTTCTGCTATATTATCCAACGATGCGTTTGCAAGATTCATCATGGCAAAGGAACCCATCAGAGCTTCCAGCGGACGGTAAAAAATAATACCCATGATTGCAAAAAACAAATAGGTCGCCGGGGCTAATGAACCAGATCGAACCATTGCAATGCCAACACCCAAGCTCAGAAACAGTCCCAGATTCAGGCAAATCTTATAACCCATACTCCAATTCGTCAGCGTCGCTTCATAACGGTCAGAAGCCGTGCAATATCCGTCCACCTGCTTCTCCACGAGATTACCGGATTGCTCCAGCCGGTATGCCTTGATCGTTTCCATGCCCTGTACATATTCCAGCGTGGAATCAATCATTGTCACCTGCGTATTTTTCTTCTGCTCTCCCAGTTGAACCATGCTCTTTTGAAACTGCTGGTAGAGGATATAGCCGGGGATGATCCCCACAAACAGAAGAAGCGCCATACGCCAGTCCACACTAAGCAGCATCAGAGCAAATACAACCGTCATTATCATGCTGGAAACGAAACCGGCAATAATCTCCATGATATTCATTTCCACGAAACTTAAATCAGTTGTAAACAAAGATGTAAGCTGGCTGATCTTGTCTTTTGTAAAGTAGTAGAGCGGAAACTGTTTGATTTTCGCCGCAATCGAAAGACGTTCATCCCGCATTATGGCATAAGATACCGGACGCTGTTTTGCAATCGTAAAGTAATAAAAAACAAAATGCAGGACAGTATAAACCAGAAACATAAGGCTATACTGTATCAGTTTTTCCCTTGTAAACGAGCTGCCCAAAATATCTTTTATCGCAAGGAACAGCATGAAATATATCGCGCCCTCACAGATTGAGGTCAACGCCTGAAACAGCCACGCAAGATAAAGCTGCTTTTTGCGCTCGCCTGCAAGGTCTAAGAATTTCCGTATCATAGCAATCATGCGTTTACACCTCCCATTTTCCATTGATCGGATTGCTCAAAGGCCGCCCACATATCCTGATACGGGGAGCAACGGTTTATCAATTCATCATGTGTGCCGCAATCAATCACTTTGCCTTGTTCCAGAACCACAATCGAATCAGCTTCCTTGATACTAGAAAGACGGTGCGCTATTACGAGTACGGTTTTTCCCTCTGATAATTTAGCCAGCGCCTTTTGCAGTAAATCTTCATTGTCGGCGTCAATGTAAGCCGTTGCCTCGTCAAGAATCACAACCGGCGCATTTTTCAGAATTGCCCTTGCCAATGTGATTCTCTGTTTTTCGCCACCGCTCAACTTGGTTTCCTTGTCTATCACTGTGTCATAGCCCTTTGGAAGCCGCATAATAAAGTCGTGACATACGGCATCCTTTGCTGCCTGCATCATTTCTTCCTCCGTGGCCTCTGGGTTTCCCATCATAATGTTTTCCCGGATACTCTTTTTGAACAGGAACGTATTCTGGGTCACAAAGGAGATCTGGGACATCAGATCGGATAGCGGAATCTGGTTCAGCGGTACACCTCCCAGGCAAATCTGTCCCTCGGTTATATCCCAAAACCGGCAGATCAGGCTGGCCGCCGTACTTTTACCGCTGCCGGAAACACCGACGAGCGCAGTTACTTTTCCGTCAGGAACAGTAAATGAGACATCTTTTAATACCGGCTGTCCTTCCCCATAGGAAAATGTAACGTGTTCAAACACAATCGTGTGGTCGGAAAGTTCTGCCTTCGAGGTCGTATCCGCCATTTCATCCAGCTTCAGAATTTCGTCTATCTTTTTTGCAACAGAAGCGTTCATGCCGATATAATCAAAGTTATTAGAAACAGTTTCCAACGGAATCAGCATGGCAAGCCCCATAAACAGATACATAATATAGCTGGCCGCTGTCACGCTGCCGGAGAGGTACATCAAACCGGCAAGTGGAAACAAGAACACAAGGTTGCTGTTTAAGTCGGCATGATTGAAAGCAACATATTTCAAGCAGCTTTGGAACCACTCTGTTACAACGGTGCTGTAAGTGCGGATGCTTTCTGACAGGCGGCCATAAGTGGATTCGTCGGCGGCAAATATCTTCAGTTCTTTCATACCGTTGACATATTCCACCGTCTTAACGCTGACGTCGGCAAACGCCTGATTAAATTCGTCCATTTTTTTCATCTGAACGATAATCATAAGAATACCGACAAGAATAAACAGAACGACCGGAATCAGCATGATACCGGCTACCCTAATGTCCAATATCGCCAGCAGGATTTCCATACATAGCGGTACAGCGAGACCAGAAATAATCTCTGGAATGTTATGGGCGTAAAATGTCTCCAACTGTTCCATATTGTCCATAATGATCGTTTTGACCTGCCCGGATGCCGTTGTTTTCACATAGCCCATTGGTAAACGGGCAATTTTACGGAACAGCTTTTTACGGGTTTCCCCCAATGTCTGGTAGGCTACCTTGTGAGAGATTTTTGTGCCGGTTCCAAACAGCAGATGTTTCAAAATGATTGCTGCGGCAATCAGGCACACATATTGAAAAAGATTCTCTGTCCGTTCATTCAGAAAACAGGTTACAATGCCCCAAACGCCCAAATAGGGCAGGATGCCGCACAAAACAGACAGGACGCAGCAGATTACCGCGCCGATCAGGCGACGCTTATTTTTTTTATCAATTAGTCCAAACAGAGCTTTTACATCACTCATTACAATTCATCTCCTCCTTGCGGAATAGTGAAATTCCAAAATCTGTCCGATACTCCATTTTGCCAACTAGGTATAGCAATAGTTCCATGACTTTAATACGCATAAGGTAATTGCGGTACTGTTCCGGCAGCAAGAGCAGTTCGGTAAAAATATGCTCCACGCTTTTTGTCGCTGGTGCTATAAAACAGCCGCCCGCTGTAAAAAAGCCCTTGAAAATCCATGTCCTCGTCAAACGCGATTGTCCCCAGCATGATATTCAGGCTGTTTATAATCTGCGGCAGATAAGCCACCACTGAAACACCAACAAAAGGGTTTTTCCCAAAATCACAGCTTTTCAGGTGGCTTGCACCATTGAAAACAGAAATATAATGGTCGCTCATAACCATCTCCGGCTGGTTGCTGAACAGCATATTCACTCGCCCATGAAAGCAATAGGTGACTTCAATAAAACGATCCCCACATTGGATGTTTTTTTTGAATTGGAGTTGTGATATGAACATTGCTATAAACAATTTCAGCACCAGGCATCACTTCAAAGCTCTGCATGGTGCCTTTCCCAAATTTTGGAGAAATTGTATATATCTTTGAATCCTTTTCAACGGAACAGTTACCGATCAGCTCATGGAAGAACAGGAGGTCATTTTCCATTCTCCTCAAGGTTCTGCCTCCTTTCTGACCGCAAGAAGAAATCGCGTAGTCGATGCAGATTGTCGTAGGAAAGTGGGTAATCTTCCTGCTGTTTTCCGTTATCTAAATGAATCACTCTTGTACAGGCTGCCGCTAAAAATTCGTAATCATGGGTTACAACAAAAATTACCTTTCCCATTTTAGAAAGCGTTTGAAATAACCCTGCAACCTGAATCATGCTGTCATAATCAAGTCCGCTAGTCGGTTCATCAAAAATTAAAACATCCTTACGGCATACCATACTTACTGCCACGGCCGCACGCTGCTTCTGGCCCCCGGAAAGTGTATTGGGATGATGCGTACGGTACTCATAAATACCCAGCCGTTCCATTGCCTGTTTTGCTGCATCCAGATCAGGATGCTTAATTCCAAATACACATTCCTTTTCCAATGTATCGGCAAATAACTGATAGCTTACGTCCTGCATCACCATATAGGAATGTTTTAATCGGCTCTTTGCGTTCAGTTCTTTACCATCCCAAAGAATCTTTCCCGTACAGTTTGTGTGCAGACCGCATAGTGTTCTGGAAAATGTAGATTTTCCGGCTCCATTATGGCCGATAATTCCTATGATTTCTCCCGGTGCCGCACTCAAATTCAAATCGTCCAGAACCAGCTTTTTCTTATAGAACAAGGATAAGTTCCTGACTTCCAAAATCGGCTTTTGAGAATTTTCAGCAAAGGCCCTTGGCTGTACCTTTGACAAATCTAAAGCGCGAAGTCCCATACTATGCCGCTGTTCTTCAGGAATAGAAAGAAACTGGCTTGGAGAAAACACAGCAGATATAGCCCCGTTTTCCATATACACAATGCGGTCAACTAATTCCCTCAGATAATAAATCCTATGTTCTGCAATTAGAATGGTCTTGCCTTGTTTCTTAGGAGTTCAAGTGTACGCCGCAAATCCTCAATAGCATCCATATCCAGATTGGAAGATGGTTCATCTAACAAGTAAATACTCGGAGACATAGCATAGATGGACGCAAACGCCACCTTTTGTTTTTTCACCGCCAGACAATTCAAATATGCTTCTCCCCGTCAGATGTGCTATATCTAAATCCGCAACTGTCTTTGAAATGCGTTCTTTCATTTTTCCCTTGGATAAGTCAGATTTTCCATTCCAAAGGAGATTTCACTGTCTGTATCTACATTCAAAAAATTGAGAGCGTGGATTTTGGAATACAGACCCCACATACTCGGACACTTCATACATGGGATAATCCTGTATATTTTTACCGTCAACATAGATTGTGCCGGTGACTTCTCCCGGATAAAAGTATGGAATCAGGCCATTCACAAGACGGGTCAATGTGGTTTTCCCACAGCCGCTTCGCCCACACAACAGCACACACTCGCCTTTGTTGATTGTCAAATCAACATCGCGTAGTCCGCCATTTTGTAATGATTCCTGATAGGTAAAAGAAACCTTGTCAAAACGGATCATTAGCCTGCACCCCCTTTCAATTTCAGCCAGATTGACACTGACATAAACAAAGTGAACAGGATAAAGCATACGGCATCCGCAACACTAAAGTGGATTTCCTGCAAGCAGGTTCGGGGCTTCGGATTTTCCAGCCCCCTTGTAACAGCCGCCGCCGACAATTCATCCGCGACTTTCAGTGCTGACATCATCATCGGAACATAGATACATTCCACTGTTCGGGCCGGATGGGTCAGCAGACTTTTGACGGTTGGAGCTACATCGCGCATCCGCATGGCGTCGCTGATATAGCCCCAGTCCTCATGCACCATAGGAAAATAGCGGAGCATGACCGTCATAGGGATAACCATTGCTTTTGGCATATGAATACGGTTCATGGCCGCCATAAATTCATTTACTCTTGTCGTGCTGACTAAAATACCTCCGAGCATGGCACAGGGAAAGATTTTACGGATAAATACGGTAAATGTTACAATCGCAATCTGCAAAGTCCCTGTCAAATAATTTGTTCCAATGATATGCAGAACAACCATTCCCGCATAGATAGCAGCCATTCTTACCGTAAACCGCTTTGCTCCTACAAGGACGCCGAGAATCACAACGCATACAACCAGCGCAATCTCATAGAGCAAAGAGGGTGCGAGGAACAACGCAACATTTCCGACGATCAACAGATATAGTTTTGTGCGAGGGTCTAAATGTAATGTGGCAAGTGTGTCCTTTGTTTGCAGTTGCATCTCCATTACACTACTCCGGCCTTTTCAAAATGCTTTTTCAATAGTTTCTGGCCTACAAGACCGCTGATAGCAGCACAGATTAACACGCCGATAATCATTGCCGGGAGCATCCAGTTTTGCGCGGTTGAAACCATTGTGTCCATATAGGTCTGTTCTGTTCCCTTTTCTACCAAATATTGCACATAGGCGTCGCGGTCAAACCAAAGCATACCGTAGGAGAAAACTGGGCTGAGAACAAAAATCATGTAGGACAACAGGTTACGCCCTTTGTTTCTAAAGTTCCCGGAACCGGCCAGCAGATCGGCCACAACGCCGAGAATACAATATGCCAAACACATAGACCAGTACATACCGAGTACGAACAGTACACCTCCTACCAAAATACCGGTGACAATGATTGGGCCATGCTTCGGCACCTTCGCCAGTATCAGCATATAAACCGGGCCGCACAGCAGCGCAATAGACAGCGGGCAAAGGAAAGTCAGTACAGGGAAGAATCCAAAGATAGCCTCGCCAATCATGGCGCATACCATGTACAAAGCAGCAAGGATGCCGGTGGTAATCAAATCACGCACAGACAGCCCTTTTTTCATTTGTTGTGAATTAGACATTTTCAACGTCCTCCTATTTATTATTTGCTGGCAGAAGCCTCATTGACCTACGCACAAAATCGTGATAGAATTGCTGTGATTAGAGTCAGCTAACCAGCCAGTAATGCCATTCTACTCAGTGAATTTTTTTGGTGTCAAATCCGGCAAAAAAGGTCAAAACAGGAGTTAAAAGTGGAAAAACAACCGGATATATCAGTGCTTTTTGTGGTTTTGCTGACAGCTTTTGCGACATTTTGGAGCATAAAAAACGATACTGCGGATTATTCCGACTACATAAGAAACGGGGGTGAGCAGGATGCAGACCGATTCTACACAGGCCGCGCACGAATTAGGGGATGCTTCTTTTTATCTGCATGATTATCATTTTCGACAGGATAATCATAATGGAATCTGCACCTTGCAGCCGCAAAACAGACAAGGCTATGGAAATATCTATCAGGTTCAACCGACAGATGGATTATTCCTGTCAACCGGAAGCTGGATACCATACGCCTCAATGGAACGCAAATATGAGATCAATCAAAAGCTGGTGAAAATTTATTATTTGGAATCCGGCGGTGTTACCCTGATCCAGAATGGGCGGAAAGCCCAACCTATCACAGAGGGAATCCACCTTTATCTAAATAAGCCGTCACAGGGGCGAGTATTATATCAACCCAATATACCAATCAGCTATGCGTCAGTTTTGCTGTTTGAAGATTACATAGAGAAAAATCTGCAAGACCGTTTTACCCCGGACGATTTTGACTATGCAGAGGTTTATGATTGGAAAGCTTTTGATTATAATACCCCGGAAATTGGAACCCTGTTTTTGCAGATACGGGATAAACTGATTGCTGGCGAAACCTCCCGTCTTTACTACGAAAGCAAAGTAGGTGAACTGCTTTCTATTGTGGCAGGCAACTTTCATAAACAGCGACAGGAGATAGCATCTAAACACCAGTCTCTTTCCAAACAAGAGAAAAAGGCGCTGGAATCTGTACGTCAGGCTATTGAACAGAATATTTTGAACCCACCAGAACTCTCGCAGCTTTGCAAAATAGCAGCAATGGGACAAACTAAACTTCGAGAATCATTCAAAAAAATGTATGGTGTTCCTATTGGGACATACATTCGACAATCCAAAATGAAATATGCTTCACTGTTACTTAAAAAGAATGAATTATCAATTTCATCTATAGCCAAACATTTAGGGTATCAAAACGCAAGTAAATTTTCTAGCGCTTTTAAAAACTATTTTAATCAATCGCCTGAAATTTACCGAAAAAATAATTATAATATGCGTAAAGATTAGAATCACGTGCCATTTTTTTAGAAATTTTTTAATTATATTATCACAAAAAAGAGGCGCTAAGTTTGCACCTCTTTTTTATTGTAAAATTCATACTCATTCTCTAATTTGCTTTTTTTAAGGTAATCTAAACTATTGAAGACGCTCTAAAAATCAACATATTAATTTTCAAAGTATGCCGTATCCCATGATCGTTCCGTTATTGATATCATAGCTTCTCTTGTTCACGGCATCACTGGAGTTTCCCTCTACCGTATATACGGTACTTCCCTCAGTTTTCTCCACGATTCCCACATGGTCTGAGGTTCCGTCCCCGTTCCAGTCAAAGAAGATCAGGGTTCCGGGTGCTGGCGAGTATCCTCTGCTCTTCCATTTCCCCTTGCTCCGGAACCATGCGATTCCGTCATCGCACAGGGAGAACTTCGGCATCTTGCCGCTCTCGATCAGTCCTGCCTGATCCCCACACCAGCTGGCAAAGCAGGCACACCACGCCACATGGCTGTCAAATCCATACCATGACCAGAACTTCTGGCCTCCTTCATTTCCAAGCTGGGTAAGTGCCACGGATACGATCTGGCCGTTGCCTCCAAACAAGCCGGCAAACAATCCGCCGCTGGAATAATACCGCAGAACGTGAGGGACGTATTCTGGATCACCATAGGCACTCCAGCCATGCGAAGCAGCCTGCTCATTGGAAAACTGCAGGGCATTTTCTGCACTGTAGCCGCCATATTTCTGAATCGCCCACGTTATGTACCCGTTTCCGTAGTTATATCCTTGCAGGGACAGCTTCAGCTTGTCCATGTCCTGTGGGCTGGTGCATCCGGCTTCTCTTAGGCAGTCCGCATAATACTGGATTCCTACCTGTATGGAGTAGTCCGCATCCTGGATGGCATTCGGGCTGTTGGAATACCGGGTGTTGTATGGGCACTCACTGCTCTGCATGGGATCGGTCCCCCGGCCGCCAGATTCCTGCATCATGATTGCCTGTATCACGGAAACGTATTCGGGGATTCCATACTGGTTGGCGTATTTCTGGATGGTTGCCGTATAGGAAAGTACTTCCTGGCTGAGTGCTTCGTTGCTCTCTGAGTTTCCAGAGAATGCCGCACCGCCAATGATCCCGACCATGATAACCAGAAGCAGAACCATGACCGCTCCGGTCGCTCCCAGTGCAGCCATCATGGACTGCACGGTTTTCGCTGCCACTTCCACGGCGGCCCTAGCTGTCTTGAATGTATTCTCCCCTGCCCTTGCCGTTTTCTGTATCCGACGGATTCCATCAGAAGTCTGCAAGGCTGCTTTCTTCGCCGCCTGTTTCGCTGCCCTTCGTTCCATCTGCTTCTGCATCCGGGTTGTCAGGGCATTGGAACTGGCTACACGGAGCTTCTGCTCTGGCTGGATGCTGATCTTCACAGATGGAGGGGCGGTCTTAATAGTACGCCGCTGTATGGTCTTCGGCTCCAACTGTTTCCGTGGCTTTTCCTTGATCCGGATGGTTTCCGGTTGTTTCTGGCGGATGGCATTCTGCCTTGCGGTATCTTCGGCCTTGCTTTTCTGGTTTTGTCTTTTGATGGAAAGCGATCCACCTTCCGACATTTCCTGTCCATTCTGGATTCTTGGTGTCTCCCTAGCTGCCCGGATCTTCTGTTCTTTCGTTTTGACGGCATCTGAAATCGCCTTTTGCCGCTTGGCTTTCTGAATCTGGACTTCCTGGTTTTCCCGTTCCTTGACCTTCACACGGGATGCCCCCTGTTCCCGTTTTTTTTGCTTCGGTGCTTCCCGACTGACCGGATCGGGAGCCTGTGTGTCCCCTGTTCCTCTGGCGGCTTCTTTCTGCGCTTCTTTTTTACCAGTAACTCTCAGTTTGATCTTCTCGTAGGAAGTCTGTGCTGCTGTCTTTCCGGCGCTGGTTACAGTTCTGCCAGACTTTCTGGCAGCCCATTCCTCTGCGGATGCGACTTTTCCACTGGCATACTCGGATGGGGACTGTTCCTCCATGTCATTATCCCTGGCATTTGCGATGGTCTGGGACTTTTCCTTGCTCTCCAGTATGGCCGTCCGCATCAGCTCCTTCGGGATTCTGGAGGCAGGATTTTTGGTCTTTGGTTTTGTTGTAACTTCTTTGGTTTTGATATCCTTCATCTCACACCTCCAGTCCCGGCTTGTCCCGCTCTTACGCTTCGCCCGGCTTGGTCGTCATCAGGCGATACAGTTTTGTATTTCTTGGAAACGAATTTTCAAACGGCACCAGATTTCCGGAACAGCGGATCAGACCATGGCCGGCACCCACATTGGTGATGTAGGATAACTGGTTGTCTGAAATATTCAGAAGTGCCGCCAGCTCATCCCGGTCGGTGGTAGCCTGATTCAAAAGGATCAGGAACTCACTGTTCGCCAGCATCAGGCGGGCGGTATCGGATTTCAGAAGTTCCTCAACGTTCTGGGTAAGTCCGGTTACAAATCCGGAATACTTACGGATACGCTTGTACAGGCGGTAGAAAAAGTCCGCACTGTATTCATAGCGGAACAGCAGATAAAACTCATCCGCAAAGATCCATGTCGTTTTTCCCTTCTTCCAGTTCTGGATCACACGGTTAAAAATCGAATCCAGTGTGACCAGCATGCCAAGGGGCATCAGCTGTTCGCCCAGCTCCCGGATGTCATAGTCGATGATACGGCTCTTCGTGTTGACATTGGTTTCCTGGGCAAAGGTGTTCAGACTGCCATTGATAAACAGTTCCGAAGACAGAGCCAGCCCTCTGGCTTCTTCCTCCGGCTGGAGCATGAGTTGTCGGTACAGGTCCTTTAAGGTCGGCACCTGCCCTTTGTAACCGCCCCTCATATAATCCCGGTACACATCTGCGGTACAGCGGTCAAGGATGGATTTCTCCTTTGCCGAAAGGTTTCCGGCTCCTACGAGCTGCTCAAACAGGGAAAGGATAAATTCTGACTTCTCAATCAGAGGATTTCGGTCATTGCCATAGGCAGAATCCATATCCAGTGCATTCAGATGGGTATCCGAGGTTGCCGAGATCCGGATGACCTCTCCGTTTAAGGCTTCCACTAGAGAAGCAAACTCCGACTCCGGATCGAGGATGAGGATGTCATCTTCCGTGGAAAGGGCAAGGTCTACGATCTCTTCTTTTGCCGAGAAGCTCTTTCCGGAACCGCTGACTCCCAATCGGAACGAATTTCCATTTAACAGCTTCCGGCGGTCTGCCACCAGCATATTTTTGCTGACTGCATTCTGCCCATAGTAGATGCCGCCCGGCTGCATGATCTCCTGCGTATGAAATGGAATCAATACAGCGGTGGACTCTGTGGTAAGGGTACGCACCGCATCGATCTTCCGCAGGCCATACGGCAGGACGGTGTTCAGCCCATCGACTTGTTGCCATTTCAGGGTTGCCATCTGGCAGAGATGTTTTCTTGCAATGGAATACAGGGTTTCCGTATCGGAATCCAGCTGTTTCTTGCTGTCTGCCATATGTACCATTGTCAGGATACCGAACATCATTCTCTGATCCCTGGTGGTCAGATCGTCCAGCATCTCCTTGGTCTCTTTTCTCTGCAGCTCCATGTCATAGGGAACTACGGCAGAAAAGTTATTATTTGCATTCTGGCGTCTCTGCCAGTTCGTCACGTTTGTCTCCACACCCAGCAGTCGATTCTGGATCTCACGCACCGCTTCATCTGTCGGCACCGGGATGATGTCAATGGACAGCATCAGGTTCCTGCCAAGGCTGCACAGTTCGGAGATCATCTCATCTTTCACATAGCTGGCGTAATCTTCCATGAAAAGGACTCTTCCGTACTGCTCACCCAGTTTAAAATGATCGTTGTGGAATTCCATCGTGTCCGGGCAGATCCAGTCTTTGAAGCTGTGCCCTTTTTTCGCAAAGGCTTTCATGTCAAATGGAAAACTCTGCAGAACATCTGCCTTGAAAAAGTCCCGGAAGATCTGGAGCCTCTGCTCTGCATCCAGCTCTTCCCCGATGGAGGACAGCTTGGCCAGATGGGTGATGATATCCGTTCCCACACGGGCGAAATAGGTCCTGGCTTCATCGATGTTCTTTTTGTGGACACTGACGGTCAGGTAGCGTTCCTGGTAGATGCTGTTGTTAGTACCGGAGATCTTGGACAAGAGCATGTCGTTGTACTCCTTCCGGTATTCATCGAGCCCGTCCCCTTTCATTGGGATCAGCAGGGACTGTTCAAACTCTTCTTTGTTGATCTTACGGTTGTTCAGGGTAATCTTCGCAGTACAGCCGGAATCCAGTGCATTTAAAAGTTCGGAATAATCCAGGAACATTTCTATCTTGTCCGCTTTACTGGCAATGGAATAATTGATATCCGTAAACCGGAATGTCCGGGAAAATTTACTCTCTACCTGAAAAATCCCATCCGGCCAGATCTTGCGGATGGGGATTGCCTGCTGGACAGACCTCGGTACTTTAAATTTTTCTTTGTCCTGTTTCAGTGTCTGACTCAGGGTTTTAATCAAAGGCATCACCCCTTCCTCTTGGCTTCTTTGGTTTCTTCTGTTTCGTCCGCTTCTTCTCCAGAAGCTCCGCTCCGTTTCCCATCATTTTTTCACCCAGCCGCAGGCTCTCTTCCATGCAGGAAAAGTACAGGTTCTCCGATTTGAATACCAGCCGTTTCGGGGTACAGCAGTTCGGATTTGATGACTGTCCATGCAAACTGTTCTGCCGTCATGCCGTGGTAACGGAAAAAATCCGCAGGCTGCAAAGGGAGCCGCCCCAAGCACACACAGCCATCCGGTTACCTGTTCCCCGGCATATTTCCGGGTGAGGAAATAGATCCCAAGGGCTGCCAGGATCGCCAGTACCGAAAATAAGCACTGCCGGAAACTTAAGCCCCAGAACATTGACTCCTGATAGTCTCGGATTTCTTTATTCATTTTCACTTCCATGTTGTTTTCTACCTTTCTCTCTGTGATTTGTTCTTTGGTTTCTGCTTTGGTGCATCCGCAATCTGGATGCCGTGGCTTTTCCATAAATTCTCTGGTTCCCTGCGGATCATATTCTGCCAGTTTCTTCAGGTCAAAGGCGACCTTCTGAAAGGTGCAGTAACCGGAAACTGCGGTCTCCGGAAGTACCCTGCCCAGCTTGTATTTCCGAATAAAACGCAGATGCTCTTTGCTGAAATTGTGGTCGATATAGGCTTCGTTCACACCGTTCAGCGGAGCATGGTGCAGGTTCACCGTAAGGTCGGAAAAAAGTTCCGGGTAGCCATACTCTGTCTGGTAAATCCCGACATACAGGCGGTCTCTGTCCAAGTAGCCGCTGACCCGTAAGAATACTTCCTCTGGTTGCTCTCCACTGTCATAAATTAATTTCTTTGGTTCTTCCATTCCTTTCTGCCTCCTATAATCCCATGATTTCTTTTACGATCCGGTCAGATGCCTTCACTGCCCCGACCAGTACCAGTAAGTTAAAGACCAGCTCCCCGATGTAGTTCCAGACAATCGTCACAGCAGACAGACTGGTATCCCCGACGGCCGGCGGACTCGCCGCAAACACCGAAAAGATGATGCAGGCCAGTGCGATGATGGCTCCTTCCAGACATACCCCGGCGTAGGAACGGATAAAGTTCTTTCCTACAGACTGGGTTGGCTCCCCGGCAAAGGTTGCCAATGGAATCGGTGCGATGGCTGTGTACATATACAGCTTGAACATTCTTCCGTATACAGTCAGAATCATGACAAATGACAATACCGTAATCAGCAGGCTGCCCAATAGGGTTACGATCCACAAAGGGATGGATTCCAGCATCCCGACTGCTTCGATCTTGTCCACGATCTCTGAGGGCAGTTCCTTTACCGTTCCACCTGCCATCCCGGAATGAGACATAATGCTGGAGATGATCCCCTGCACAATGGAAAAAAATTGCCGTCAGAAGTTCCATGCCGGACATGACGGCTCCCTGTGCCAGTGCGAAACGGATAAAGGCTTTCACTACATGTTCCGGCTTTTTCATATCCGTGAAGCTCCCACAGGTTTTCACCAGCCCTGCCGCAAAAAATTAAGACCAGCAGGCCGTACCCGATGGCTCGGAGCCCTCCGTTGATGTTCGTCATTACGCTCCAGATCGCACCGCCCTTGAAATTTTCCGGGCTTTGCGTCAGCAGTGTCCAGATCTCGGCCAGCTTGTCACTCCAGGTCTGCAAGGCAGAATTTAGATTCTGTACGATCCAGTTATCACTCAAACAGTTTCACCTCCCATCCTGCAAAAGTGAGCAGGGAGCCGGCATTTCGCATGGCTCCCCTTCTGGTCTCTTCTCCTATCCCATGATCAGGTCCAGGATCTCTTTTGCAAAAGTAATGATGATACCGCCTGCCAGTGTCAGAAATCCGTTTGCCCTCTGGCTCGGATCGTGGCTCTTTAAGGACAGGCCGACCTGCACGATACCAAATCCCAGCAGGATCAAGCCAATGGCACGGATTAGGGAAAAGATAAACGTGGACAGGTTATTGACTACGGTCAGCGGATCGCCTGCGGCATAAACGCAGGTCGCCCCAATGCAGATCGACAGTACCATGACTGCATACAGAGCAAACAGTTTCTTCTGCCCTCTCTTCATCTTCAGCGGTGCGGTCTCTTTCCTGGTTTCTGTGTGTTTCTTATTTTTCAGTAAATTCATTGGCATTCCTCCCATCAAAAAAGCTCCCCGATGATGTCCTCATCCAGAAGCAGTTCGTAATCGTCATATCTTGTTTCATCAAACATAAAATCGTCATGCGCCAGCGGTGCTTTCGCATAGTTGAACGGTCCGGCACCGCCGTCCTCGGTATACCGGATGTTGGGATGCTTCATCAGGTCATACTTGGCATCCAGTATGGGCCGCTCCCCACGGATAAACAGAAGGGCATTCTGGTTGTCCAGCATACGGACTTCATCCGGCTGTAACAGCTCCCTTCCGCTCTGCTGGAAGTTGGTGGAGTAGCTGCCGGATTTTCCTTTGGTCTGCCCGTAGGTATTGGTGTCTATGGTTTCTTTCCCCAGTAATTCTGATACATATTTGTGTGTCTCTTTTTCGTTGCCGCCCAGGTATAAAAACTCATCGCAATTGCCCACCAGACTTTCCCAGGAGTCCTTGAACAGAGCCTTTAGCTGGCTCATGTTCTGGATGATGATGCTGCAGTAAATGGAACGGGATCGGCAGGTTGCCAGGATCTTCTCAAACTCATTTGGCAGGGATACGTTTGGAAACTCATCCATGATGCAGTTGACCGGAACCGGGAGGGCACCGCCATGCACACGGTCTGCCATATAATAAATCGTCTGGAAAAGCTGGCTGTAGATCATGCCTACCAGATAATTCAAAGAGGTGTCTGCATCCGGGATACAGCAGAAAAGGGCAACTTTTCTTTCTCCCATGCTGGAAAGATCCAGTTCATCAGTATTGGTCAGCTTGGCGATCTGCGGCAGATTGAAGGCTGCCAGCCGGACACCTACACTGATCAGGATGGACTTGGCGGTCTTTCCTGCCGCCTGCTTGTAAATGTGATACTGCTTGACGGCAATGCTGTCCGGGTCCCGCATCTCCAGACGGTCAAACAAAATGTCCAGAGGGGACTCGTAGTCCTCGTCCTCTTCTTTTACCTGTGCCGAGCCTAACATCTCCATGATCATGGCGAAGTTCTGTTCTTCCGGCGGAGCTTCGTGGAGCAGATACAGCATCAGTGCCTGAAGCAGTGCGGTTTCGCTCTGTGTCGATAGGTTAAGCCTTTGATGTATCACCAGCTTTTCCCCGACTAGCACCGGACATGCGACTTTCACCGCATCCGGCGCCCCACCGATTGCTTTTCTCAGATATTTAATCAGTTTCCAAATTTTTCCACATTATCCTATTGTAGGAAGTCCAGACAGCTTTCGCAGACTGTTTATCTTAGACATCATTTTCGTAGTTACTTTCAATGTTTTGGCTAAGGCTTTTAATTGTCCCAGAGATGTTTTCTGTAATAACGGTAAATATCTGTCATGAATCAGAGTCATATTTTTGTAGCGTTCCAAACCACCTTGCTCTTTTGGCTTTTTATACCAACAAGCAATGCTTTGGGCAGTTGTAAATTCTTCCCCGCTGATAGCACATTTCCCTTTCTGTGCAGAAAATAGTGACAGACTGCTGTCCAGAACTTCTATGCTATCTTCTTGAGGTTTCTTTGTTTTCAATCCATACAGAACTGCCTTATTTAGGCTTAATTCTGTATGGATTGGCTCTCTGCCCTCCGCTGTATAATTGCATACTTTGATTCTTTTCGGCATAGCCACTTTATATTTCACATATGCGATTGGGTATATCATTTGGTCAATTCCAGCAACATAACGAACCATTTTCGATTTTTCCAAACCTTTCCTGTTCGCTTTTTGTCATTGTCCCACCTTCCCGTTTCAGCATACTTCCTTTTTCAGTGTTCATCCGATTGGTCAGTACCGTCATCACCTGTCTGTGGAATCCCCTGCAATCAATACTGATACAGGTTGCAATCTGATAATAATTCTGTATGCCTAACACCATGGAGTTGTATAATCTTATCTCATTTAAACAAGTCATTTTCTCCCTTGGCTTGGCAATATGTTTTGCCTGTTCCACTAACTTCTCTTTTTCAATTTTAGCCTTTTTGTCACAAATTGCTGACTTCACGATATATCTGTGGTTTTTCTGAATAACTCTTATCTTGAATTCCCAAAAACTCCGACCACCTTTTACGGGTGTTTACAATCCTTGTTTTCTCTGGGGATACTTCAAGCCTCAGTCGTTCTTCAATCCACCTTGTAACAGCTTCTTTTGTTTTTACGGCATCTTCCTTGGTTTTACAGAAAATTCTAAAATCATCCGCATATCGAATGATGTGCATTTCTTTTAATCTTGTTTTGCGCATCATATTGTATCCACTGCCTTTGTCCAGAACTGGGGATGTGCGGATAATCCGATACTTCGCTTTCTGCAATGCCAGAGGATTTTCTTCCCACTGGCTCGCTACCCACCAGTCAAGTTCATTCAGTACGATATTTGCCAGCAAAGGGGAAATAATTCCTCCCTGCGGTGTTCCCTTGTCAGGGATAATCGTGGAACCGTCCTGCATTCGTATAGGTGCGCTCAGAATTCGCCGGATTACAAATAGCAGCTGCTTATCCTGTATTCCCATTGCCCACATCTGCTTTATCAGCTTGCTGTGATTCACATTATCAAAGAACCCTTTTATGTCAAATTCAATGACATAATGTAAAATTCATTCGCTGTAACATCGTATAGGTTTTTGATATTGCATGTTCTACAGACCGATTAGGTCTAAACCCATAGCTGTTGTTATAAAACTTTGCTTCACATATTGGTTCTAAAATCTGTTTCACACATTGCTGTACCAGCCTGTCCCATATACAGGGAATCCCTAATGGACGTGTTTTTTCCATTTTGGCTTTGGGATATCTTTTCGCCTTACAGGTTTGGGTCTGTAACCATGCTGACTTTCTGTGACAATAAACCTCACTTTCTTCACTACCATATCGGGTGTCATTCTCCCGATTACTGTGATATTCTGATTGTCTGTTCCTGCTGTATAGCTTCCCTTGTTGGCTTTTATATTTCTATATGCAAGCAGTATATTGTCCCGGCTTAGTATCAGCTCCATGAGATGCTCGAATTTTTCACCGTCCATGCTCTTTTGATATAATGTATCAAAAGTAGTCTGCATATCATAATATTCTGCATGCCGAAGGTCATCTACACATAGGCTTTTGCTTTTCTTTGGCATAAGGCATCACCTCCTTGAAAGTGACCCTTTTGGTCTTACTCGAATCCTTATGTTGGACTGAATAATATCTGATTTTTCACAATCGGCTGGAGACCATTCCTCCTTCTCCCATTACAGGAGTTCTCAACGGTTCGATCTCCACCTTTCAGCACCAGTAAATCTGCTTATATTCTTCGTCAGAAAATCTCTGAAAAGAGACCTGGTACCTTTCCTTGTTCCGACAATTCTATCTGTGCATATATATCCTTAGGTTTCTGCTATAGTCCTGTCAGCTTGGATATGCCTGTAACATATCATGGTCGTTCGTAGGGGAAAATTTCTACTAAACCACACTGACTGCGCTTTAACGCACCCATACATTTCTATATGGTCTTCTTTTAGAACCGTACCTTCGCAGATTCGTCAGTCTGCACGCCAGAGCAGACATTCTAACCATAGATATTTTATAGACACTCGACCTATAGGTAACACAATCCACCTCTGGACTGCTTTCGGCAACTTTATTGGCAAGCTGCTACGGTTACTCTCAGTCTTTGTCGTGGGGCTTCATACAATCTCCTTTACAGAAACTGCATGCCCACCAAGTGTAAGCGTTTCAGGGCGTTACCCCATCATTCCACTTATCAAATTATCAGTTCACAATCATATTTTTACGATTGTGCGTAGACTTTTTACCGCCTACGAACAAGTCGCACTCTCCCAGAAGGGATCAGAGGACTGGGAACCTTTGGGTGTGGTGTTTTGTATCAGATTGGAAATAAGACGGAGCACGTCTTTGTCATCGTGGACATACTCGAATGGATTGTAGCAAAAAGATGTGTCGGGATTGATGAGGTCAAAGACACGCACCTCATATCCTTTCTTTTCCAGCAGACCGCCTGTCTTTCGGAGCAGCTCGGCTTTCGGATCGGTGATGACCATCGAACAGCAGCACTGCATGATGTTTGGCAGGGCAAAGCCTCTGGATTTTCCTGCACCGGAGCCTCCCACTACGAGAATGTTGAGACATCTGCGGTGCTTGTGGGTGTCAAGGCTAATGCGGAAGTTCTGTGTCAGCAGGATGTTCTGGGAGTACGGCTTCTGGCTATATTTCTTACAGATCTGCCGGGCATCGCCCCATCTGGCAGAGCCATGTTCTTCCCCTCTGCGGTAGTTCTTCTGACTGGAATAAAAAATACCGATCCCGGCTGCGTAAAGTAACGTGCAGACCAGCATCGACTTGATGGTATATTCCGTATAATGAAACTGGAAGGGATGGTTCAGCTTTTCTGTGAGAACCTCCATCAGCTCGAAAAGATTCCTGCCCGGCTGGATGGCATCCGCAAGCAGGATTGCTACCCACCAGATGACAGGCAGTCCGGCAAGCCAAATCACCCAGTCTGACTTCCGGCTGTTTGTTACCGGGATGGCTGCTGTTTGGGCCTCTCTGCTCTTGGCAGGTCCGTAATGTGGAAGCTGTCCACTCCCGGAACGAGGGCAAGGCTGCTTCCATTCTCCCAGTTTACGTGGATCTGCCCTGCATCGTCTACCATATCCACCTTACCTTTTAAGCCGGGTGGCATGTGGCTCTCCCCCTCCATGCTATTAAGCGTGACCTCGGTTCCCGGCGGATATCTTCTCCGCATGGCTTCTATTCTTTCTTGTGTCATATTTCTGTATATTTGTACCACATCCTTTCTTCATCTTCCCCTTCCACGGTATGGGCGGTATCTGGATTTCATGATCTTTAACAGGACGCTGTCGATCCCATCGGAATAGCGTCCGTTTTTCAGGTATGTGTCCCGGAGCTGGTTTAAGGCTTCCACGGATTTGCTGTGTTCGGCTTCTGTCAGGTAGAGCTTTCCCTCTTCCTGCTCTGCCAGCTTCAGAACCAGATCCCGTGTGGTATCCACCGGAAGCCCCTGTTCTTTTTCCTGCCGGAACACTTCCCGGAGTGCATGGATCAGCATGTGGTTCATGATCCGGTCCATCTTTACATATCGCATTCTTGTCATAGGCGAGCCTCCTTTTTTCCTCTTTTTTCTCAACCACAACATACCACACTTCCTCCCGGAAAGCTACTGCAAAAGAGCCGGAAAAGCCCCTTTTTATCAGCGTTCTGGGGACTTTTTACTCTTGGCAGGTTTCTCCGTTTTTTCCTCCGGGATGGCAAATTCATCGGTCATAAATTCCTGCTCGCTTTTGCCAAGGTTGCGGTCTACCTGCTTGCCAATGGAATAGGCTGCACTCTTTACATCCTGGATAAAGGAGCGGAGTTCTTTCGGATCTTTCTGTCCGAATGCCTGCATCTGGCATACCTTGTCAAAAGAAAAACCGGAGACATCCACGCCGTATTTCTGTGCTGTCACATACGCCGCACAATAGGCCTGTGCCGATACCCCTGCCCGGCTGTAGCTTCCATCGTGATGGTCAAGGGATGCACAAGCCAGCTCCCGGCTGATGGAATGGAACGTTGCATTTTCGCTCATGCCATTTCGGACATAGATCGTCCGCTTGTTCGGGATGTACTGTGCCTGTACCTTATCCGGCAGATTGTCTGCGATCTGAATCCGTACCTCGCTGTCGGTCAGCAGTGCTTCCATCAGCTGGTCCATCGGCTTTGGCTCTGCCTCTTCCGGCTGCTTGGTACGGATCTGGCTGATGTCATAGGCTTTCTGGATGGAGTACCCCTGCTGGATGACACCGTCCTTTTCATATTCCTGTCCGACAATGAAGTTGTATCCCTTGCTTCCGGTCTTGACTACCTTGCCTTCTTCCTTCCATTTTTCAAAGGTCTTGACCTGCCGGATCTCCGGATTCTGTGCATAAAGCAGGAACAGGTTGTCTGTCCTCTGCGGCTTGCACTGTCCCATAAAATCAAGGAATCCTTTTAAGGAGTCCCCATTCTGGAAGACCTCCTGTGCCTTTCCATCGATCATACCCCAGATTTCTTCCCTCTCCTGCTTTTTCTGTGCGGCATATTCTTCTTTCGATAACCGCTGGGCGGACGGTTCCTGCGTGTCCTGCCCTAAAAATTTTGTCAGGTCCATCTTCTACCTCGCTTTCACCTTTCGTTTATTTCTCGCTTTCTTCTGCGTTTTCTTTGGTCCACGGTTCTTTTCCCGGCTCCGTTTCTGTGATTCCGCTGCGTTCTCCCGTTTGATGTTCTCCAGCTCCCGGCGGACACTGGGACGTTCCTGTTCCCTCTGTTTTGTCCCTTTAGTCCCGTTTTCCTGCCCGGTAGAAATATTTCTGCTGTGCAAGGAAGAGCCGGACAGATTCTCTTCCCCCTCTTCCTGCACCGGGATAAAATTTTCCGGTTCGGAAGACTCCTTTTCAGGATGATTCTGATTCTTCTCTCCTCGAGAAAAATCCATGTCACCGACCTGGAATGCTTCGTCCAGATCGCTGATCTCAAACTGCACCTCGCCCTCTGGCATCTGTACGATTTTCTGTACTGTTTCGGTTTCCGGTGCTTCCATTCCAGCGGTTACCTCATGGACAGCTTCCCCGACTTCACTTCTTACAAAATCAAGGTTCATCTTATCCATAACCCGGTTGACCTTGGCTGCGTCATCCGCAAAGACCATGACCTCGCTCATCTCCGGGTTCTTTTTATCACGGATAATCACATAGAGCAACCCTCGCTTCCTGCCCTCACCGCAGAATTCACGCAAGCGGTCAGACGGCACAGTAAAGAACTTCAATGGCTTGTTCTCCTTTAACATCCGCACCATCCGGGTTCTGCCCCTCGTTTTCTTCTGGTCTTTTAATACGGCGGCAACAAATACCGCCAGATGCTTTGCCAGCGTACCCGAAAGTCTGAGCCCGTGGTCCACGCCGTCCAAGGAATACCGGACGATCTGATCCGCCGCATCGCCTCCATAATTCATACTGTTCACCTGCTTTCTGTTCTCGGTTGTCTGTTTTTCTCCGTCTGTTCTGCCTGTCTCTGGATCTGCTCTGCCAGACGCATCTTTTCTTCCATCTCTTTGGACTGCTGTTCGATCCGGATGCAAAGACGGATATCCTTCCGAAGCGGCCTCAGTTTTTCGGTGATCTGACCGATCCTAACACTGTCCGGTTCGCTCCGGTAGAGCCGCTTCCGTTCTTTTGTGAGTGCCTGCACCTGTTCTTCCAACGGGGTTCGGTATGCCATCAGTTCTTCACGGGTGGTAATCTGATACTTCTGAAGAAATTCCATCTGCTCGATCCTGGCATCCAGTTTTCGGATATCTGCCCGGAGCACCGGGGAGATTCTTTTCGGCTTCTGCTTTAGAACACCCATCTGATACAAATAGGAATAGTACAGGGCCTGTATCCCTTTTAACTTCTTTTTCGGGGGCTGGGAAGCTCCTTCTTTTCCAGCAGTTGTCCTGCTCTTGGGCTGTAAGATCCACTGCCGGATGCTCTCTTCTGAGTAATTCTTCCCAAGGCTCCGCAGACGGATATACCGTTCCATCCCCGGTGCTTTCAATGCGATGTACTTCCGATTCAGCTTCCACTGATATCCTCTCTGCTTCATCTGGTCCAGAAATTGTTTCCATGTGAAGCTTTCTGCCACCGCATCACGGATATCCAGACGGATCGAGGTTCTCCAGGTTGGCTTTCCGTCCTGTTCTGCCATCCACTGGGCATAAGATTTCCCTTTGCCATTTTTCGGTTCGATAACTGATAAGCCGTATTTCAGGCATAAGGCATCCGAAGTTTTCCGCACATCCTCGTAGTAGCTCCTGCTGTTACTATGGTACTTTTTCCCATCTTCCATGCTCACGGAATTAAACACGATATGGTTGTGGTAATGCTCCGTGTTCAAATGAGTGGTGATGACAGCTTCATATTTTCCCTGAAGGAGTCTTTCTGCCAGCTCCATGCCAATCTGGTGGGCAAGTTCCGGGGTGACTTCCCCTTTGGCAAAGCTCTGCACCAGATGGAAGCCCTGCACCCCGTCCATCTTGTTGTATCGTTTCTTTGTATCTACCATATCTTGATAAGCAGTCTCACAGACACAGCCAATGGCATTCTCAAAAATGGAACGCTCCGTCTTGTCCCGGTTCATTGCATATTGAATAGCTTCTTCCAGAGAGCCGGCACTCTGTCCTTTCTTTGTGGTCTTATCCTTGTTTCGAATGTAAGTAATGGAATTGTCCAGACGGCTGACCGGGATGATACTGGTGTATGCCATCGGCTACCATTCCTCTTTGACCAGCCTCCATGTCTCTTTCGTCATGCGGAGCATTTCCCGGATACTCTCTTCCCCGGCCATCCCACAGCCGTTGGCTACATGGGCAAGCTGGTTGGCGTTGTTGCACAGACCGGATATTTTCCGCAAAAGCTCCGTATGATGCTCACAGGGTCTTGCCCGGACTTCGCCGCCCATGACAAGGGAACGTATGTATTCCTCACGGGACAGGCCGCTTTTTTCTACCTGCTCTTCCAGAAAACGCAGCTCCTTTGTATTTAGGCGGACTGGTATCACATGGTTTCTTTTTCTCATCTCTTCACCTGCTTTCCAACGGGTTATTAATCGTTTCCTTACATTTCACGGTTTTTCCAGATCAGGAATCCTGTCAGCACGCCAATGGCTACGGCTGCAGCAATGATCTTTTTCTTCATATAGGCCTCACCCCCTTTCCGGTACCTGGCACAGCTCCATCGGGGCGAACATGATCCCTCTCTTTTCCATCTCTTTTGCGAATTCCAGGAGGTTCCATTTTTTCCCATCAATCATAGCAGAATCGGCATCCAGATAGTGGCAGGTGGATACGTTCCGCTCTCCATTTGGGGCATTCTGCACAAGGCTTTCCCCGTCTGCCAGACGGAACAGTTCCTCTCCCTGGCTGTTTACAAAACAGATGCACACGCCGTGGTCAATGATCTCCTTTGGTTTCATCCGGCACCGCTCCAGTGCCTCATCCTCACGCTTTCCAGCTATGAAAAGACACATTGCAAAAACGCCCATTACTCCTCCGGTCATTGTGCCAAATATAAATCCCAACATTTTTTCGTTCTCCTTTCGTCTGTTTACGGCTCGGTATGGGGGATTGGGGTTCTCCCCAAAGTGCGTTTGGATATCCAAACGCTATGCTTGCAAAACCAGTCGCATTTTGCTTCGTCCCTCTGAACCTGTTATTTCTCTGAATCACTCGTTTTCCTTGATTTTGCTTAACCCATCCAGCGTGGTACAGATGATATGGAGCCTGTCAGCCATGCTGATCTCCGTGTTCATCGTCCCGGTGGTCTCTTTTCCGCAGACGACCACCATCCTGCACCGCCTTAATATCTGGTGGGACATTCTCCGCATGGCCTGCATATCCTCTGCATCCCCGTCATCAAGGAATGGGGAAAAGCTGTACTGCGGGCAGATCGGCACATATCCCAGTTCGTAGATCTTCCGGCAGTACCGCTGTACTTTGGTCTTTCCTTCTTCTGCAGAACAGCAGACATAAGCAAGTGCCTGTTCCAATACGACCATCTCCTTTCCTGGCCGGACAGGTTTCCTCTGCCCGGCGTTTTTCCAAAAAGAAACACCCACAAAGCATTCCGCTCTGTGGATGTCTTGTGGACATCTGGATTCTTTTCTTCTCTTTTTCAGATGTCTGGCAGACATCCGGTTACTGTGGTTCTTTATTCTCTGCTCCTGCCCCGGCTTCCAGTGCGATACGGACACGGTCGCTTCCCAGCTTATAATATGCATCCGTCACTTCGATGCCGACTGCCTGATAGCCCGACTCTGTCGCCGCAAGGATGGTCGTGCCAGCTCCGGCAAACGGGTCTAAGATCAGGCCGCCCGGCTCGCAGATCTGGATGACATCCTTCATCAGCTGGAGCGGCTTTTCTGTCACATGGATGCGGTTCTGGGGATTCCCATAACGGAACACACCCGGAAGACAGGACACCGGGCGGTTGATTGGCATCGGACCGTTGCTTCCCCACACGATGTATTCTGCCTGCTGGCGAAACCTGCCTTTTTGCGGACGGGAATTTCCTTTGTCCCAGACTGCAGTTCCTCTCCAGATCCAGCCTGCCCACTGAAGGGCATCGGTGATAGACGGGTACTGTCTCCAGTCAATAAAAAGGCAGATCGGAGCCCCTCTCTTGCAGGCTTTCCGCACATCGTACAGCCATTCTGCCATCCAGTGGGTCCAGGAACGCTGATCCTTGTTATCCCCATCAAAGTCCGGAAGGGCATTCTCTGCTTTCATGCTGCTGTACTTCTGGTTGGTGGTGCGGTTGCGTTCATTCTGCTTGGTTCCCCCGGACGCATAGGGCGGATCGGTCACGACTGCATCAAAAATCCCCGGCTGGAATCCTTTTACCAGCTTTAAGGTATCCCCATGCAAGATACGCCAGTTCTCCCCTCCGGCAGACTCATCCGGCAGACAGTCCGGTTTTAAAAGATCTTCAAGTTTCAGGGTATTTCCCATAGGCATCATCCTTCCTCTTGCTTATTTCCCAGATTTCTCTGGAAGTGCTTCTATCTATGGAACTGCTCATCGGCAGGTATCCTCTTTTTTCGGTGTTTCTTTTCTCTGTGTTCTGGGCTGTTCACGGTGATCCGACAGTTCGGTTTCCACATATTCACTGATGATTCCCAGTGCTTCATAATAATTGCCACTCTTGTGGACACGGTCTGCCATCTCGTTGGCCTGTTCGGACATCCCGGCACATCTGAGCAATCTTGAGGCATCCCCAAGGATTGAGAAAATATTTCCGTCATGCCCTAAGAGCTTCAGCTTCGGACGGGACGGATTTGGTTTCGGCTGCTGTTCCTGCATCTCGTTTTCTGGTGCTTTCACCTGTATCTGGAAATCCGAGCCGGCACCGACATAGAAATGTAAGTATAATTCACCGCCGTCTACCTTGATCTCCCGTTGTTCCAGACTTTCTCCCCAGCCATCACTGTACTGGCCTCTCAGATACTGCCCCACCACACGGTATTCCTCTGGTGTCAGATTCTCCCGGAGTGTCAGGTTTGCACAGCCATATAAAACACCATCCTGTTCTTTTACCGCCATTGTAATGCGTTCCACTTTTTCCTTAATGTCCTTATTTCGGTTAAAATAATCAATCAGGTTGCATGGCTGGTTGTCAGGCATACCGAGCCGGTTGATCTCGTCAACCTTTTCTGCTATAGATGGCTGATACTGCACCAGGTCAGGTCCTTCCAATGGTTCCGCATCATCCAAATCCACAATATCTGAATAGTCCGGGATAAACTCTGCCATCAGAGGGGACAGCATTTCCACTTCTATTTTTTCTTTGATAGGCATCACCTCACTTCCTTTCTCTGCCGTTTCTCCGGTGTTCGGGCAGTCATCTTTGCCATATCTGCCCAGTCTGCCCCTTCGATCTCCGGCAGGTTCTCGATGATCCGATAGCTTCCCTCGTAGGCTTTTCGGATATGTTCACACGCCCACCGTCCGGCAAAGTCATTGTCGGTACATACTTCAATCTCGGTAATCTCCGGGTGCTGGGACAGAAAATGTTCCAGTGCCTGCGGCTTTTTCATACTCCGCTGGCTCTGCCCTTCTTTTGGTGCACTGATCCCGCCAAGCTCCAGACGGTACTTATCCCGGCTTCCCTGTTCCAGTGTCATGTGAGCCAGCACATCCACACAGGCTTCATAAACGGCAACCCGTCTGCATCCTGTTTGTGCCGGAACACAAAAAGCGTATGCCTTTTCGCTTCCAGCCTGTTCCATCTTAAAAGCCTTTCCGCTGGCATCGTAAATCCCACGCAGGAAAGCATATCGTGCCACCTGGTTTTCATCCCGGCCTACGAACACGGCATTGTGGCAGGGCAGACTCTCATATAAGATTCCCAAATGAACACACTGCTGTAAGACCTCGCCGCTGATCCCGCGCTCCTTCAGATATCGGAACACCCTGCGGCAGTCCGGGCTGGCCGGCGGCAGGACAAACTGTTTCTTTGGCTTTACTTCCACAGGCGGAGGGATGTAGGTGGGATACTCATCTTTCAGCATCTGCACCGCTTCCAGAAATGAACATCCATCTACATGGATCAGGAAATTTAAGGCACTGGTGCCCCCGATATCTCTGGACTTCCAATGCCACTGACTGGTCTGCTCGTTGATCTTAAAACTGTCATGGTCCGCCAGCTCCCATTCATTCCTGGCCGAAGATTTTTTCAGGCGGTTTGGCTGATACTTCTTCAGGTATTCAATGGCGGTGATCTCCCTTGCCCGTTTGATCTCTTCTTCCGGAATCCACGGCATTACAGTACGGTATCCCGGAGCTGCTCTGCCTTATCCGTTTTCTCCCACGGGAATTCCTTTCTTCCAAAATGCCCGAACACCGCACTCTGTCGGTAGATTGGCCGCTTCAGGTGCAGGGTATCACAGATCTGGCTTGGGGTAAGCCCGAACACCAGAGGGATCGCTGCAGCGAGGCAATCATCCGCACAGATCTTTCCGGTTCCAAAGGTATCCACCTGCACCATGACTGGCTGGGCAACCCCGATGGCATAGGCAAGGGACACCGTGGCATCGGCTGGCAAGTCCGGCAGCCACCATGTTTTTGGCGATGTAACGAGCCATATACGCCCCGGATCGGTCAACTTTGGAACAGTCCTTCCCGGAAAATGCACCGCCGCCATGCGGTACCAGACCACCGTAGGTATCCACCATCAGCTTCCTTCCGGTCAGTCCGGTGTCTGCATCCAGACCTCCGCACACAAATCTGCCCGATGGATTAATCAGGATCTTGGTATCCTCATCCGGCGGCAGCATGCGGAGTGCCGGGCGCAGCACTTTCTCCCGGATCTCATGCTCCAGCTTCCGAAGGGATTTTTCCTTTTCATGCTGACAGGACACAACGACCGTATCCAGACGGACAGGTCTGTCATCTTCGTATTCCACGGTCACCTGTGCTTTTCCGTCCGGCAGGATTCCCATGATATATCCGCTTCTACGGCTTGCAGACAGTTCTCTTACGATGCGGTTCGCCAGAACCACTGGCATCGGCATAAGCTGCGGCGTATCATCGCAGGCGTATCCCACCATGATTCCCTGATCCCCGGCTCCATTGGCAAGTCCGCTCTGAACAGAAACAGTCCCTGTCCTGCGTTCTCTGGAACGTTCCACTGCCCCGGCGATATCCGGACTCTGTTTGTGGATGAGGGCATCCATATGGATTCCATCTGCTTCATAGCCTGCACTCTCCAACACCTTTCTGACGATTTCAAACACCTGTGGCTCATATCGGCTGGTGATCTCTCCTGCCACAATGATGTTCCCTTTAGTAGCCAGCACTTCGCAGGCCACCTTGGAATTTTCGTCCTCTTTCAGACACGCATCCAGAATACTGTCTGCAATTAAGTCGCAGAGCTTATCCGGATGTCCTTCCGTTACGGATTCTGCTGTATAAAATCGTTTCATAATTATTACCATCCTTTCCAACGAGTCAAAACTCGCTGCTCGTTATAAACTAAATAGATCCAGCAGAAAGCACTCCTTTTTGGAACACTTCCTGCCGGATCTGGATTATGAGCTGTCTCACATTCTGCACTTTTCTAGTACGTTCAGACACTTTTTTCCACCTGAATACTACCAACACACACCCTTACATAATCCCCCTGTTTTGAACACTTCCCAGTCTGTGCGGTCATCATTTGTCTCATTTTCTACACTTTTTGGGGGCTTTCAGACACTTTTCGTTAGAGCATTCGCTGATATTCCGTAGAGTATTTACCAAAGTTTCCACTTTTGAACACATTTTCCATCTGAATACACCTGGCATACACCCTTTATATACTCCCCTGTTTTGAACACATCCCTGCCCATGCGGTCATTATTTGTCTCATTTTCTGCACTTTTCGGGTACTTACGAACACTTCTGACTCCACACTGCCCCGGAAACCGGCACCGCCAGGACGATATTCCTGGCACCGCTCCATTCATATGAACACGTGACGAGCGTCAAAACCTTATCGTATATACACTTCAGGTAATCATCTCCGGTTTCGAACACTTCCCTCCGCTTGGCTACTTTTAGGTACTCTTGCACGGCCACCACATCTGGAAGTTTCTGCTGGAACGGGAACAGATTCCGGTCTGCTTTCAGTACCGTGACAATCTTATACTCCTGAATGCCGTCCTCTGTCTGAAGATAAGCAAAACGATGGGCGTTATAATAATCTTCCCCTGCATATAAGTCCAGGTTTCCGAACATCGCCCCGCTGTTCATGTTGTGACCGTAAATGATGAGATTCCTGCTTTCGGACACTTTACAGTCTGCCTGTAAAAACAGGCTTCCGTTGATGTCATATTCCTTTTTGTAATTCCGTTTCAGGTAAAACTCCCCATTCTCCTGTTCGGACTGAAGCACCGGGTAATCAATCCCGGTATCCGGTATGGTCAGCCATCCCTGCACATCCGGGTATTGTTCCTGGAGAGAAACAAGGTCTACCGCAGCCACCGGGCATTTTCTCCCAGCTGGTTGGTCTTTCTTTTCAGATCCTGAGGCTCCCGGAGCTTCCGGCTCCGGGAAATTCCCCTTTCAGCTCTGCCACCAGCTTTTTGTTTTCCATTGGAAGATATACCATGTGGTAAATCAGAAATCCGGCACTTAAGAAAAGAGCAGCAAGACATACCGCTTGAAAAAGTTTTTTCCACGATTTTCATCGTTCCTGTCCGGCTTTTCTCTTCTTTGGCTGACTCTTCTGTGTCTGTCCCGGCACAGGCGGTTTCCTTGCTGCTTTCAGGATCGGCTCTGTCGGAATCTGGTTCTGTCTGCAGCCCTTTAAGATTCCGGTCAGGTACGACCGTCCGGGCGGATTAAAGTTCTGCATGTAATCTTTTGTCATGATATAGACAATGGCTTTGATCTCTCTTCCGCCTTTATTCTTGACGGTGATTTCCTGTTTGTCGTAAAAATTCAGGATAGCCTTCATAAAGATCTAGGCTCTTTTCGCAGTCCCCGGTCAGTGACCAGAGGACGCCGTCCACATGGCTTCCCTCTTCCGGGAAGATGGTGGCAAGACCGCTTCCTGCGGCTGCAAAGGTCAGCCGATACCCCTCCAGGCGGACGGTTTCTACCATCTCCGCCTTTGGGCACCGATATGCCATCTGGTCCAGATCCATGTTGCTTCCATACGCAAAATATAATTGTTTCAGCCTATCTGCCCCCTTTTTTCTTCTTTCTTCTGGATGCCACACCCATGCCGATCAGACCGCCTGTGGAAAGGATTAGGCACAGGGCCGGAAACCAGAGGTTGGTGTCATCGCCTGTTTTCGGGTTACTTACAGACGGGGTGTCCTCCGGCAGCTTCTCGTTCGTCACTTTCTGGATGACTTCAATCACTGGGGTTTTGTCATCTACATAAGTAAATGTCACTTCATGCTTGGTCTCATCCATCTGATATCCTTCCGGTGCTTTGGTCTCAACCAGATAATAAATGGCTGCCTTATCAAATTTGCCATCCTTATAAGTTCCGATTGCAAGCAGTCCGCTGGTTGCATAACCGTTTTCATCAGTGGTCAGGGTTTCTACCACTTTGCCATCGGCATCCCTCAATTCAAATTCCGCACCTTTCAGTGCAGCTCCGGTATCCTTGTCCGTTTTCTCAATGATCAGACGCCCCTTTGCGGTATCATCTTTCATGGCTACCTTCTGGATCTCTGCGGTGTCTGCCACCTCAAAGGTGATCTCTTCCGAAACGACATAACCGTTTGGAGCCTGCTCTTCTTTCAGGGTGTATTTACCGATTGGAAGTTTTTCGATATAATGCGGCTCTTTACCGGAAGTCCAGGTTTCTACGATATTGCCATTTTCATCTGTGATGGTCAGTTTGGCTCCTTCGATCTCATTATCTCCGGTAATATCCGTTTTGCTGATCTCCACTTTGGTCACATCATCTTCCATTACCTGTTTCTGGATCTCTACAGTATTCTCCACGGTGAATGTGATGCTTTCCGCAGTGGCATATCCATCGGCCGGCTTGGTTTCTGTCAGGGTGTACGATTTTCCTACAACCAGTTCTTTGATGATGTGCGGCTCCTTGGTGGATGTCCATTCCTCAACAACAGCCCCGTTTTCATCCGTCAGCTGTAATCTGGCTCCCGGCAGTTCCTCGCCTGTGGTCAGATCGGTTTTGGAAAGTTCCACGGTTGTCGGCTCATCTTCAAATACGAACTCATAGGACACTTCTGCTTCTTTGTTTCCCTGGTACTCAAAAACAAATTCCTGTTCTTCTCCGGTGGTGACAAATCCATCCGGTGCATACAGCTCCTTCACATAATAGGTTCCGTCAATCGGCAGGTCTGCAATAAAGGAAATCTTTCCATCTACATCTGTTGTTTTTAACTCGATCAGGGTATCTGCTTCCATCAGCACCTTTCCAGATGCGGACAGGATGTCGTTCCTAGTGTACAATCCAAAGATGCCGCCTTTTAATACACGGTCGGTATCCTTTTCTTTCTTCAGGACGTTCACTTTCACCTTCTGGCGGTTGTTCTGCCAGTCCTCATCGTATACGACAACCGGGGTATCCTGATCGCGGTAGGAAAGATCTACATATCGTGGTTCTTCATCCAGGATATAACCATATGCTGTGCCTACCTCTTTGACATAATATTTTCCAACCGGAAGGTCAGATACTTCTGCAACACCGTTTGCATCGGTAGTTACAGTTGCTACCAGTTCGTCCTTGGAATAATAGTCCGGGCTTACGCCATCAGCTGCTTTGATATCTTCGGCAGCACGGATTTCGAAGGTAACGTCTGTCAGGCTTCCTGTAATGTACTCAAAGAAATGTTCCACAACACCTTTGACGTTATCCAGCAGGGTGATCTTATCGAGGAATTCGCCCTTCTTGTTTACGATCAGCAGTGCTTTCGGTACATGGTCCTGCATTTCCACTTTCTGTATTTCTGCGGTATCCTCGATGGTGAATTTCACATCCGTAGTCTTTAAATAACCATGCGGTGCAAGGGATTCACGGAGGATATAGGTTTTTCCAACAGTCAGATATTTGATCACATGAGGCTCATCCTTTACGGAAGTCCAGCTGTCGATCACGTTTCCATCCTCATCCAGAACAGAAAGGGATGCTCCGTTCAACTCCACGCCTGTGGTCAGATCGGATTTTGTCACCTCGATGGTCGTCGGCTGGTTCTTCTTAATCGATTTCAGTTTAATGGTCTGGATGTCTTGTCCCTGATAGGTGGCATCAAATTCCAGTACCTCATCAGAGGATACAAAACCGTCCGGTGCAGAAATTTCTTTTACATAATAAGTTCCAAGCGGCAGGTTCAGGGTGAAGTGTGTCTGTCCCTTTTCATCGCTTGTAATCTCCTGTAATAAGGTGTCCGCTTTCACGATTACATTGTCACCGGATTTGATCTCATTCTTATTATAAAGACCAAAGACGGCTCCAGCTACTACGCTTCCGGTTTCTGCATCCTGTTTTTCCACGGTGATGCTTACCTTCTGGCGTTCATTGGTAAATGTCACTTCTTCGTCTACAACCGGGGTATCCTGTCCGGCATAGGTAAAGGTTACCTCTTCTCCTTTGGCATTCCAGGTGTATCCTTCCGGTGCTTTTTTCTCTTCTACACGGTATTTTCCGAGCGGAAGATTCTCGATTACGGCACTTCCGGTTTCATCGGTCGTTACCGTTGCCACCAGTGTGTCCTTGGCATATTCCAGATAACGGTTGCCGTTCTCATCTGTCTGATGGTCTGCGGTATAGATATCCTCGGAGGCGTAAACTTCAAACACGGCTCCTGCAAGGCTGGCTTCCTCATAAGTAAAGTCTTTATCAAAACCTTTGACTACTTCGCCTTCTTTGCGGATGGTCAGTCTGCCCTTAGCTGGGTGGTTCTCAAAATCCACCTCGATGATCAGGTCACCGCTGACCGGATCTTTCTGGTATGCGGTATCACTGTCTACCTTGATTTCCACGGTATTGGTGCTGTGGGTATATCCATCTGGTGCAGTCACTTCTTCGATGCGGTAATTTCCACAAGCCAGATTCTGTGGCAGGATCAGGTATCCGTTTTCATCCGTAAAATAGGATTTATGTACCGTAGTGGATGGATAAGTAGTCACTTGTTCTACATATTTCTTGTTATCCAGATCGTATACCTTAAATTCAGTATTCGGAACCAGAACAGATTTCTTTGTCTCGTCATCTTTTTTGACGATTTTTAATTTTGCTTCAAACTCTTCGTCCAGAAGCACACGCCATACCTGCGGTTTCTCTGGATTGTTCTCTGAAATCACAACTTTGAAATCATCAACTGGTTTGAAGTTGTGCGGTGTGGTGGTTTCTCTTACAATGTAAGTCCCGTATGCAAGCGGAATGGAGCATGCATATCCACGCTCATCCGTGAACATTTCTGTCTGTCCGTCTGCAGTCAGCACGACCGGAGTAGCGGATGTAAAATCATAGGAACCGTCCTTATTTTTCTTCAGGCTGCTCTCCAGATATGCACTGAATCCCACACCTTTTAACAGATCGGCATCGGTCTTTCCGTTGTTGGCGGCTTTGATGACCTGGAACGGCTGTTTGATCACATCTTCCAGAGAAGTTACGGTACGTTCTACCGTCTGAACCAGATCTCCCTCGTCATTACACTCCAGATCATGTTCTCCCGGGTCTGCCAGATATCCGACAGGCGGAGTCAGTTCTTTAACGTAATACTTTCCGAGATAGAGGTCTGCGACTTCTGCATTTCCCTCTGTATCCGTAGTCAGGGTTGCAATCTGTGTTCCTGCCGGGTAAAGAACACCTGTCTGTCCATCTGGATGTACGATATCTTCACGGGCATACAATCCGTAAACAGCACCCTCAAGGGTTGCATCTCCCTGTGCGGTCTTTCCGGTTTCGGAATCCTCTTTTACCAGTTTGATCTTCGCATTGACACGCTCGTTCTGGAACGTGTGGCTGAAAGAAACGGTTGCCTCTTTGTCTGTGGTGTACTGGAACGTAAAAGAGTACACATCCTCACTGTTTCTGGTATATCCGGCCGGTGCAGAAACCTCTTTCATGTAGTAGCTGTTAGCGATCGGCAGGTCTGCCTGATATACGGCTTTTCCGTCTGTTCCGGTCACTACCTTCTCAATGAGGGTATCTTTTTGACCACAACGGTTCCGTCCGCTACTTTGATGTCGTTTCCGGCATACAGGCCATAAGTGCCGCCCGGAAGGTATTTCCTGGTTTCCTTATCCTGTTTGTATACGCTTACGCTTGCTTTTTGGCGGTCATTTTTGAATGTCACGCTTCCCATGACCTTCTCCACATTGCTTCCGGCATAGGAAAGGGTGATCTCCTGGCTTTCGCCTGTGCATACCAGATTTTGTGGTGCCTGCATTTCTTTTACTACATATTCCCCCAGATATAGATTATCCAGTGTGGCACTTCCGTCATCTCCGGTGGTAAGTCCGGCTTTGACTAATGCGTCCTTTTTTGTAGACTACTGTTCCGTCTGCGGATACAATGTCCGACGCGGCATAAACGTTATAAACCGCACCTTTCTGTTTCTGCTCGGTATAAACAAAGGAAACACCATCATCAGTTACCTTTGCCCCAGTCAGAACTTCTCCTAATTTATAAACAGTCAGGCTTGCCATCTGTTCAGCATCAGTAACGGTCTGTTTTACAGTGCCGCCGATGACCAGGTTCACATCGTAAGCCTTAGTGTCCAGCAGGTATCCGTTTGGTACGGAGATCTCTTTCAGGTATACGGTATCCTGTGTTTTTGTGATCGTAACGCTGGAAGCTCCGTTGTCATCTGTGGCCGGCATCTTCGTGATCAGGTTCTTTCCGTCCTTGTCACTGTAAACGCCATAGACTGCACCTGCGATGGCTTTGTTGCTCTTGCGGTCCTTTTTTACGATTTCTACAGTTGCCTGTTTTACCCATGAAACTTTAAAATCCACATATTTCTCATCGGTCACGCCCTCGCCAAATACCAGGGCAAGGTCCTGTGTCTCGCTTCCGGTGGTGATCTTATAAGCGGAGTAGTCTTTGATGATGCTTCCTTTCATGGTGGAAGACCATTCCCCTTTGACATCCACAGCCTGTGTCAGCGGTGCAGATAAGTAGAATTTGGTACCGCCGCAGATCTCCACGGATGCACCTGCACTGCTTGTTTTTCCCGTTGTCACATTATGCAGTTTGACACCGGACGGCAGTTTCATGGTGATGGTCTGCAGTTCGGATGCCTTAAAGGTGATCTCTTCTGTTCTCTGGCTGTTGCCGCTGATATATGCGGTAACATCTGCATTGGAGAAACTCATGTCCACTTCCGGTATCTCCGGCTGGCTCATGCAATAATTGTAGAGTTCCATTGCCAGAGCCTGTCCGGTTGCATTCGTACCGGAAAAAGCGTCACTACTGTTATTGGCATAAGACGCAGCCAGATGGACAATGATAAACTGTTTTCCAGCGGAAAAATCAGGATGTTTCTCTGAGAAAAATCCATTTTCGCCGGATGCTTTTGTGCCGTAGTAGCATACTTTTGCCAGTGCTTTGCTGTCACCCAGTTTGGTGATCTTATAGACACCATCCCCAGGTCCTGCCTTGGACGGCTGCACACAGTAGGCAGTTGCAGACACGTTTCCAAATTTTACGGTATATTTATAAGTTACGTAGGAACCCAGACCGTAGTCTGCATAATAGTATGCAGCCCCTCTTGTCACATCTACGTCCTGTGTTGCTCTTGTACTGGTATTGACTGCGGTGAATGAAACGGTTTCCCCATCTTCCATTGCCATCAGGTCAATATCCTGTTCCCCTGCCTGCTCCAGAACATCGCTGAGTGTCAGCCCGGATTCTTCATCGGTTGTATTTTCCGTTTCGGATTCCTCTAATGCAGCATCAAACTCGGATTCGGAAAGTCCGTCCTGAAATTCGGGTTCTGTTTCTTCCGGTTCTTCTGTTTCAGATTCAGCTGTCTCCGGCTCAACAATTTCTGTCTCTACAGGCTCTGTCTCAGTTTCTTCCTGCGAGGCAGCTTCCTCATCATCAGAACCTGTATCCTCTTCTGTAACTGCCTGTTCTGTCTGTGGTTCACTCTGAGACGCTGCCACAGGCTCTTTTACGATCAGGTTTCTCCCAATCTGATAAACCGGGTGGTTCTGGTTGACTGGCTCCACATAATAAACGGCATGGTAAGTGTCTGCATGGCTGGTGCTGAAACTCTCCCCGGCGTCGCTCTCTGCTTTCTGGAATGTCACTTTGACTTTGCTTTCGTCCTTGATTTCCAGATTCGTGCGGTCACTGGAAACATCAAACTCCTGTCCGACTTCCAGCTCCAGATCGTTGGCTTTTACCACTTCCTCTTCATCCAGCAGATCCTTTACGGATTCATAAGCTGGCGGTTCTGCCGTTTTCGGCTCTTCCGAAGCATAAACGGTCAACGGTGAAATGACCGTGGATAAGATGGTGACTGCCGCCATCACCCCTGAAAGGATCCGCCTGAATCGATATTTGCTCTTCATGTTTTCTACCTCTTTCTTATTTTTCTTCATTTCTCATAAGAACAGCCGGATGTTCCCACCCGGCCTGTCTGTTCTCGTTATTCTGTTATCTTGCGTCCTCTGTCCGTCCTGGCTTCTGCAGACAGGCATAGGTGCTTTTGTCATACCGCCATGCTTTATCGCCGTCCAGGTTAGCAAGCAGATGCTTCCGCACATTTTTGTATTCGTCCCCGATTAGTCCGAGGCGGAGCAAAAAGGTACGGAACGTAAATGCCGGGTTATCCCCGATCTCCGTCTTTTTGGCATGGGTACAGGACTGGTTGACCGCCTGTGCGGATATGGCAAGTGCCAGCGTAATGTTTGACCGGACTTTTCCTGCATGGAGGGTGCTTTCAAAACAACGCCATTCCAGTGTTCCCTTGGAAAAAACAGCATGTAGGTTTAAGGCATAATACCTTGTCCAGTTGTAATGCTCGGAGCTTCCGTCATTTCCCTCATACCATGCCCTTTTGAATTTTTCCATCGTGATGGTGCTGTTTGGCATCCGGCGGATCTTCTCCAATACCATAGGACGGACTTTCTGGCAATACTCATCTTCCCTTCTCGTCTGTACATTTAAGGCTTTGAACAGAATATCCTCTTTGCAGTACATGATCGTCAGTGCATTTTTCAGACTCCTTGGTGTATGATTGGATGCGTCCACATGGACATGCATGCCACAGGATGAATTGACAAAAGCACCTGCATTTTTGACACACCGCACCACTTCCTGGAGTTTCCCCATTTCCGAATATTCCAATTTCGGGGATACCATTTCTGTCGAATAATCTCCATCGGCATCTATTACAGTACCATTTGCCAGCCTTTCACAGTCGATACTGCTGTCCCTTGAAAATTTCCACGTTTTTCCATCTGAATCTTTTACACACCAGGAATCGTAAGAACGGATATGATATGGCTCTGTTCCGAACATTCTTCCAATCGCAACAGCCGCATCATAGCGGCTGATACCTGTCATCTCAATCTCTGTACCAAAATACTGGTCTTTTAGGTCGATCTGCTTCACCCACCCTTCGCTTCTGGAACAGGTGAGCCGCTTTGGATCTCTTCATCTACTGCTTTCAAATTTCTGCCTATTGCTTCAATGACATTGACAGTGACACCATTACCGGCCTGCTTGTAAAGCTGGTTATCCGATGTTTCTTTTTCCATCTTGGAAATCTGACCATCCCGGTATCCCTGCAGCCGCAGACACTCCCTTGGCGTCAGCCTGCGGATTCTGCCGTGGTAAATCACTCCATGACGGTCAGTTGCCGTAATGGTGAACATTGGCTCTTCCGGTTCTTTCATCCTTCTTCCATTCTGGCGGACTTTTTCCCTGGCCGGTGTCAGCACTGCCCTTGGCGGTTCTTCCACCAGCACCCCGGAACTTTCGCCCCTGTGGTTATGGATGCTGGAATCCTGTCTGGTATTCAGACATCTTGCAACGTCTGTCACCAGCGGCGGAGGGGAGATATCTACAAAATGCAGTGTTCCCTGCTGGTTTCCGGTCGTCAGGGTATGGGCGATCTCATGCCCGACTCTTCCCCTGCGGCTGTTGATGCCCGGATATCCGAGATCAATGCTGTCACCCTCATAAGCCATCTTGTATCCTTTTCGGGTGTTTTCCTTGATTGGGATACCGACTTCGTATAATCCGGTCTTGCCGCCCATCCCACCAGCCCCGCTGGTCAGCGTGCAGCTCAGTCCTTCTTCTGCGTAGACTCTTTCTCCCTGTTTGCCAGCATGGACTTGTATAAGAGCTGTTCCATTTGCTTTTGGGAAAGGTAATATTTTTCCGGCACATCTTCCATCAAGATATCCGACAATATACACCCGCTTCCTTGACTGGGGGACTCCGAAATCCTTGCTGTTAAGCACTTTCCATTCGACATGATACCCCAGTTCAGATAGCGTACTGAGGATGGTGTGAAACGTCCGCCCTTTGTCATGCGAAAGCAGACCGGGTACGTTTTCAAGGAGAAAATACGCAGGTCGTTTGTCTGCAACCAGTCTGGCAACTTCAAAGAAAAGGGTTCCTCTTGCATCGGCAAATCCTTCCCTTCGTCCAGCGATTGAGAATGCCTGGCAAGGAAATCCCGCACATAAAAGATCAAAGTCCGGCATTCGTTCTGTTTCAATATTTCTTGCGTCATTGCAGAACCACTCTCCTTCCGTATCAAACAGCACCCGGTAGTTGTGGTCTGCATATGCATCTGCTTCACAGTGTCCGACACAGGTGAAGCCCCCTGCCCTGTGCAGCCCTTCTCGGAATCCTCCGATTCCACTGAACAGGTCAAAAAATCGAATTGTTCCGGCTATCAGCCTCCCTTCGCTGCGAAAAAAAACAGTGCAGATTTCTCTGCACCGTTTCCGTCTCTTGGTTTCTGTTTTGTGATGTCTATTCTTCTGATTCCGCTTCCTCTGGCTCAGATTCTTCTGCTTCTTCGGTTTCCAGTTCTGTTGGCTCTGCTTCCGCTGGCTCTTCGTTTTCTGGCTCTGTCGGCTCTTCATCTGCTTCAGGTTCTGCTGACTCTTCATCCGGTTCTGATTCCGCAGTCTCAGGATCTTCCATTTCTGATTCTGCTGGTTCTCCTTCTGTTTCTTCGGCTTCCTCTGACTCTGCTTTCCATTTGGCTTCCTCTTTTTCGAGTGCCGCTTCGATCAGTCCGATCAGGAAATCTTTCTGTTTCATGCCGTTTTTGGCGAGGACTGCTTTCAGTCTGGAAAATAAATCCTCGGTTACCTGTACTGCTACTGTTCTTGAATTTGCCATGTCCGTTTTTTCTCCTTTTCTTGTCATGTGTTCTTCGATTACCATTTCAAGGTATTTGGGTATGCTGATTCCTAACTCTTCGACTTCCAGTTTTAGCTTTTCATGCAGCTCTACCGGGATCTTTCCGCATATGTTTTTCATCTCCATTGCGTTTGTTCTCCTTTCTTTTTTCTACACACAACATACCCTAAAACGTGACAGAAAGCTATTCACAATACCCAACGAATATGAGGCTCTCAAAAGCTCCCAAAGGATGCAGATCTAATAACATTCAATAGGCATCACCCCTTTCAAAAATCTGTGATTTATACTAATTTGACTGCCTGAAATTTGGCTATTTTATCACCGGGAAAGACTTGACTTTTTCAGAATGCATCCTCAAGCCCGGAGAGAAAATCCAGCATCTGGGACGGGATTTCTTCCTTCTTTGAGACACTCTCCCCGGAGTCTGAAATGGAAACACCTGCCAGTTCTTCCCGGATTGCCTGCCGGATGCTTTTCTCCAGCTGGTTATTTTCCTGATCTTTTAAGATCACCTGAACCAGATAGCTGCTCTTCTGTCCATCTGGAACACTTTGCAGGATCTCCCATGCCTTTTTGTGATCTGGGTTATCAAGGTTCAGGCGGAACGAGAAAACGGGTCTCTTTACTTCGCGCACATCTGCCCCACAATCCGCTCATAGCCGGAAGCGTTGGCGTGTACGTCTGTCAGGTAAATCTGCCGACACAGCCCGTCCTGCGGTGTCACGTGCCGTTTCAGAATGCTGGCTCCGCCGCCCATGATCACGGACGGAATTGCCTTCAGATCGAACCCAGCTTCCATAATTGCAGACAGTATTTTCTCCGTGTAGAGCCTTCCCTGCCGGACAATGATTTCTTTTGCGGCCGGGTCCATGCTGCAGCTCTGGCTGTTCAGAACACGTTCGATCTGAATATCCGTTACAGACAGTCCGGTATTTCTGCGTACCTGCTCGGTGATCTCATCCACACACCGGATCACACCAAGTTCCAGGCTGCGGCAGGTAGCGGCATTTGGAACACTGTTGTCCAGCCGCATCAGGTCTACGGTCCAGCCACCGATATCTGCGAGAAGAACAGAAGGCTCGTCCCGAACACATTCCGGGTGGAGAGCCAGGGCTGAGTATCCCTGTGGGAACAGTTTTACATCCTGAATCCGGATCTCATAGCTCTCATCCTCGTACCGGAAACGCAGAGGCTGCTCTTTCCGAAACAGATATTCCCGGAAACCTTTTTTCTCCCTGCCAAAACTTGCCAGTGGGAGGCCGGCTGCCAGAACCACATCTGTTTTCCTCTCTCCCCGGCGATAGCAGATTTCCTGAGCAATAGCTGCCATTGTCAAAAGATAATAATTGTCATTGGAAGTCTTGCTTCTCACCAGCGTCTGCCGCCCGGTTCCACACACATAAAATTTCCCATTGTACTGCAGGACATTCTGCATGGTGTACGGCTCGTAATCATACCCGGTCAATCCTGTCGGGAAGCACACATGGGGAGTTTTGATGGCATAATATCCATGGTCAATTCCTATAATGATAAGTCACCACATCCTTTCTGGTTTTCTTTATTCTTTCCAGCAGGTGGTCTTTCGGTCTGGAAAAAGAGAAAAAGGGCAGAACCCCGAGAGCCCTGCCCGTATAAAAATACAGTATGTATATTTACAAACAAATATGCATAACTGTATGCTATCACTTTTCAATTAATTTATAACTTGGATTCTCTATTTCTGTTCTTGTAGCACATAAATACTGCTTTAAAATGTTCCTACTAGCTGCCTATGTTACTATTCTTTATTTCACCAATTCATTGAATAGCTTTACCATTGTAAGTCCATAATCAACAAGGAATTTTTTTGTTCTTCGGAGTATGTCTTTCTTTCCTCTATTGCTTCATCTGTGCAATGTCTAAAGCACTGCATTTTCTTTCTATAATTCTTTACTATCGTATCGTCAATTGAAGCCACAACATACATCTTCATATTCTGGTGTGATAAATTTTCCATCTTGTTTCAACAGGTTTTTCAATAAGGTTTGCAATCTCAGCAATTTTTTCATCTATATGCATACTATTGAAAGATGCCTGTCTAGTAGAAATTTCAATAAATTTTTGATTTATAGATTCCCCCACCTCTATATAACAAGATTTTTGTTCAAAAGTAAGCCCTGCAACCAATTTTCTTCTTGTCTCATATCGAACAATCCCTTTATCATCTTCGCCCTGCGCGATAATATGATTTCTAATCTCCTTGTAGGTAAAATCTGTTGGTTCTACTGGTGGTCTTGCCAATATTCTAGGAAATTCTTTTATCACATAACCATGAGTATGTAGGTAATATGTTATGAGGTAAAACCAACACGTATTTTCCCCTAAGAAATTCACATCAGGCTGACACAACTCTTTAAACTTAGTTATTGCTTCCTCTTCATCATAAATTTCAAATTTGTAATCTTGAGTTTCTTCTTCTCCGGTAAAAATATTATATGTATAGTTCACTTTCCTAACAGAATCTCGAAAACGATAATGATATTCTGTCTCTTTAATATTTTGAAAATAAAATTCCTTTAAGTCCATCAAATCACCCCGTTCATAAACCAACAACATTTTCAATTATTTATAATATCATATCATTACTACTTTTTCCACCTAAGAAAATGCCCTGCAATCACAGAACATTCATATCTCTGATACTGTTTATATCCAACATGGACTGCCTCTGCAAGTTCTTTCTGACCCAAAACATTATTTTCGCGCATTTCACGCAGCCTTTGCCACATTTCAAACTTGTAATCATGTTCTTTCTCGTTCATTTTCGACATTTTTCCCCTCGTTTGATGACTTTACTAAAATACTATTTTTGTTGGTATTACTCCACTACTTGAAAAGAGGAAAATATTGGACATAAAAGGCGGTCTTATCAAAAAAGAATCAAGAATCAATGTACGATTTTTCCGTCCTTTTGTTTTTTTTCCAAAAGAAATAAGTGCCAGGAATCTTCCCGGCACTTGTCCTTTTCAAACAACTTATTCTGTTACTTATTTCATGTACACACCATTTTTACCAGTACAAAATTCGTACAGTTTTCTGCATTCTTTGCTGTAATCAAGCTACAACCGCCTAAAAATCTGTCTCTTACTCTACCCCCAACGCCTTAAACACAGCATCCTCCGCACTTTGATACGGAATCAGTTGAAATGCACTCATCAGATCTGCCGGAACACTCGCAAAGTCAACAAATGAAGTGCTCGGAATCAGCACCTTCTTTGCACCGCTATCCAGGCACACTTGAAGCGTATTGGCAAGTTCATCCACCTTTATCATCGTACCACTGATTGTGATATCACCTAATACTGCCAAATTACTAACTACCGGCTTTCCCAATGCAATCGAACAAAGAGCAATCAATGACGGCAGTGCCAGTTTGTCAGTCATTCCAATCCCCTGCAAATCCTGATAATTGATAATGTAGTCTTTCGTTGAAGTGCTGATAGAACCGCTAATCCGACTGCCATTTGCTTTCAGATAATTAAATGCCGTGTTCACAGCCTCCTTACACTTAGAGTCGCTGCCCAAACCAGTCCGTTCCATCTTGCCATTTCCCGGAAGCATCTGGCTTTCCAGACGGAACACACCAATCATGCCGCTTTTTCCTCTGGATACAGTATAAACCTGTCCCGGATTGCACATACCGTCCGGGATCAGCTTACCGCCACCCTGTTCTGGTACAGAAACATAATGTTCTGACATATCCTCCAGATCAATATAGGAAAAATTCACATCGTAGAACTCCATTCCACCCAATTTTTTTAGTTGTTCTTTGACACGGCGGCGCATTTCCAATGCAATCTGAATGACTTCTTCCAATTCCTCTTTGGTAAACTCACCATTCGGATACATCAGCTTCAGATAACCGTCTACCATACGACGGACTGCAATCGTATCACGCTGATTCAGATTTCTTCCCAGGCGGAAATAGTGATCAAGTGCATCACCATACTGTTCCTTACGGAGTTCCCGAATAAACTCTGCCAGATAATCACTGATAAAACCGTAATCATGGTAAAGTGCTCCGGCCGGAACTTCGGAATCTCCCACCCCGGAAGATACAGTGCATACGGTCAAGAAATGCCGTATCTGTTCCCATTTCCGGCGGAAATGGGGCAAACAGGCTGGATGTTTTTTAAAAGCACTCCACACTTTGATTGATATTACCTACAAAGACCATGGAAGCTGTTGCAGCTTTTTCTTCTTTACCACGGGCAAAAGAACCGGATGCCATGTAGTCTTTCATAATCTGGATACCATCTTTATCCTTGAACTTGATACCTGCCACTTCATCAAAAGCAACGCAGTCCCACAAACCAACCAGTCCGACCGTTTTTCGTCCCATATTGTAAAAGAGGTTTGCAACAGTCGTCTGTCCACCGGAAATCAAAATGCTGTTCGGAGAAATTTCTTTGTAGAGATGGGACTTGCCTGTGCTTCTCGGTCCCAGTTCACAAAGGTTAAAATTATTCTCAACCAATGGAATCATACGGGTCAAGAGCAGCCATTTCTCACGATATGTAAATTCATCCGGCTCCATGCCGATAGAGCGAAGAAGAATATCCAGCCATTCATCTTTGTAAAAGCTTTCGTCCCTGCTTCAACTCATCAATATCAATATGTGGCATCTGGATCGGTGTCAACTTACGAATACTAATTGGAGAAATATCTTTCTGCTTTTCTGTTTGGAACGAAGCGGATTCCCATCAATGTCCTCAATGCCAAAGTTATTGTCGCCTTCCACTTCATAATCCAGCTGAACAATGCACCAGATACCGCCGCAGAGCAGGCGGTCAAACTTTTCCGGGTATTCGTCAGCAATCGGCACATTGCCAACTCCAAGATTGGAAAACTCTGCAAAAAAGCAGTCCTTTTTCATATCCAGTCTGACAGTCACCATATCAATAATTGTGTGGCTGCCTTTCTTACGCAGCTGAGAAAGAATCTTCTGCGCTTCATCCGGGCGTACAAAGTTATCGGCAAGAATACGTTTCACATTCTGTACGCCTTTTTCAATGACTGTTTCATCATCTGAGCTGCAATACTGCCCCAACAAAAACTCAAGGACATAAACCGGAACATTTGCCCCTTCCTTGATTTTCTTTGTCAGGTCTTTCCGAACAATCTTACCGTCAAAGTTCTGGCGGAGCTTGTCCTTTATTTCTTCACGGGTGCTTTCACCCTCTGTAAATTGCTCCATCTTCCTATCCTCCTACGGTATTAACTAAAGAAATTAAACTCATCCACCGCAAAGGCGATGTCAATCTGAAACGGTTCACGCTGCGGCATCTGCAATCCCTGTTCGTCTTCAATTACCAGATAGTAAGTAGCGGTATTACTGTATTTCAGAGATTTCAAGTTAAACTGACAGCGAAAAGTTCTTTCTGCACCGTTGTCGCTGGTCTTATCTGCAATAATCTTCTGAACATCACTGATTTGCCTGCCGTTTTCGTCCGTAAAGTAAACCTGATACGTAGCCGCTTCACGATTTGCACTAACTGCATCCTTTTGATAGAAGTTCAACGAGAAAATCATATTGCTGATTTTACGGTTTGCGGACAGCAAATTGACTGTTACCGGCTTGGTATCATATTTCTGCTTATTACGCTTATATTCCATAGAATCATTGCGGAGATAATGGTACTCAATCACCGGAACAACCATTTCCTGCAAGCTGATACCGCCATGTACAAAATTCATGCCGCCGCCATTCATCTTGATACGGATACTTTCTCTCGGTGCAAATCCATCAAAGTCTGTTTTGCCACCCAGGAACTTCACAGGCAACAGATAGTTCGGCTGTGCGCCTTTCTGCATGATTGCATAGCGTCTGCCATATTCCACATCCATGCCGTTAAAACTGGTCTTGTCTACCTTGTCATCCTCAGTCAGTGGACTATATGTATAAAGGAATCCATGGTCAGCCGTAATCAAAATATTCGTGCCACCAAATTCATTTACAATAATACGCACAAGGTTCTTCAGTTCTGAAATTGCCTTATCACAGGCAGAAAAAAACAGCGGTGTCCGAAGTGTGGCTGGCTTCATCAATGGTATCGTGGTAAATATAAACCACATCCATGCCTTTCACCAAAGCACTTCGTTCTGCTCG